>Ga0070698_100004166_pt1 | contig 15899 bp, 11 predicted proteins | sample KBSK1502metaG_FD_65477 | JGI IMG/M metagenome (GOLD analysis project Ga0070698, IMG submission 65477) | Corn, switchgrass and miscanthus rhizosphere microbial communities from Kellogg Biological Station, Michigan, USA - KBS K1-50-2 metaG | ecosystem: Host-associated > Plants > Roots >...
CTACAAGCCCACAGCCGCTTATGGGCATTTTGGCCGCACGGGTCCGGGCTTCACGTGGGAACGCACCGACCACGCCGAAGCGCTGCGGAAGGCCGCAGGACTTGGAGCGACCGCCAGTGCAGAAGTCGCCGCGCGCCGTTAGCGTTCGCTGAACGCCAGAAATTGCGGGCCGGCTCAATCTGCCGGCTCCTGCCGTAAAAAAAATCAATCGAGGAGCACTTCTTTGGCTACCGCTGAACTGAAAAAGGGTGACGTGAAAGACATCGCGCTGGCTGATGCCGGCAAGCGGAAGATCGAATGGGCCCATGAGCAGATGCCCGTTCTGGAATCCATTCGGAAGCGGTTCGCGAAGGAGCAACCTCTGAAGGGTTTGCGGATCGCGGCTTGTCTGCACGTCACGAGCGAAACGGCGAACTTGATGATTACGCTGCGCGACGGCGGCGCGGACGCGATGCTGTGCGCCTCCAATCCGCTTTCGACGCAGGACGAAGTGGCTGCGTCGCTGAACCGCGATTTCAATATTCCAACGTATGCGATCAAGGGCGAGGACAACGAGACGTACTACTCGCATCTGAGCGCTGCGCTCGATCACCGGCCACAACTCACCATGGATGATGGCGCTGATCTGGTCACAACGCTGCTGACGAAGCGTACCGATCTTGTGTCGAACGTGATTGCCGGCACGGAAGAGACGACAACCGGGGTGATTCGGCTTCGCGCCATGGCCAAGGACGGCACACTGAAGTATCCGATCATCGCTGTCAACGATGCGCAGACGAAACACTTCTTCGACAATCGCTATGGGACCGGGCAATCCACGCTTGACGGAGTGATTCGCGCGACGAATCTATTGCTTGCCGGACTCAAAGTGGTGATCGCGGGCTATGGGTGGTGCGGCCGTGGCGTGGCCATGCGCGCGAAGGGCCATGGCGCAGACGTCATCATTACCGAGATTGATCCGACCAAAGGCATCGAAGCGGTGATGGATGGCTTCCGCGTAATGCCCATGGCCGAGGCTGTCAAAGAAGGCGACGTGTTCATCACTGTGACCGGGAACAAGAACGTGATTCGCGCCGAGCACTTTGAAGTGATGAAGAGCGGCGCGGTGGTTTGCAATTCGGGTCACTTTAATGTGGAGATCGATATTCCTGCGCTGGAGAAAATGTCGTCCGGCAAGAAGGAAGTCCGTCCGCTCGTGGATGCGTACGCGCTGAAGGGCGGCCGCAAGGTTTATCTAATCGGTGAAGGCCGGCTGGTGAATTTGGCGAGCGCGGAAGGTCATCCAGCGGCGGTCATGGATATGAGCTTCGCAAATCAGTCCCTTTCGGCGGAGTATCTGCTCAAGAACCATAAAGAGCTGAAGCCGCAGGTGTACGTCGTGCCCGAGCATCTGGACCGCGAGATCGCGCGCCTGAAGCTCGAATCGATGGGCCATCGGCTGGACAAGCTGACGCCCGAACAGGAGCACTACCTGGCTTCCTGGCAGGAAGGGACCTGATCGGACCAGACCCGTCTGGCTGATTGAGGGCCGCGGGGACGGCAGGAATGCCTGTCCCCTTCAGAATTGCCATTCTCTCTGGAAGTCAATCCCAAATGCTTCTCCTATTCCTGTAAACTGCGTCTTTCTTTGGGGCGAGTCCATGTGGGACCTATCCGCTCACGCACTCGACATCGCTAAGCTGCGCGGCGCGACCTACGCTGATGTCCGCGTCATGCACCTTCGGCAGCGCGATTTGACCACAAAGAACGGTCAAGTCGGCACGCTGGCGCAGTCGGAATCGCTGGGCCTCGGCATTCGCGTGCTGGCCAACGGCGCGTGGGGATTCGCGTCTACGGATCGTCTAAGCCGCGACGGCGTGGCCGCATGCGCCGCGCAAGCCGTCGCCATCGCAAAGGCCTCAGCGCTGGCCAAGCGCAGCGACGTGGTTATGGCACCGGAAGACGCCTACGTGGACAGTTGGCAGAGCCCATTCCGCAAGGATCCTTTCGAGATTCCGCTGGAGACACAATTAGCCCTTCTTCTAGCCGCCGATGCAGAAATGCGGCGCGTGAAGGGCGTCACTCTGACCGAGACGGACATGCAGTTTCGCAAAATCGATTCGTGGTTCGCCTCCAGTATCGGTTCGCGCATTCATCAGAGAAAAGTTATTTCGGGGTGCGGTGTGGTGGCCACTTCGTTTGAGAATGGCGAGATCCAGAAGCGGTCCTATCCGAACAGCTTCGGCGGGCAGCATGTTCTGCAAGGCTACGAACTGATCGAGTCGCTGGATTTATTGAAGCATGCCCCGCGCGTCGCCGAAGAAGCCGTCGCGCTACACACCGCCGCGCAGTGCCCGCAAAAAACAGGGACCCTGATTCTTGGCGGCAGCCAGCTTGGTCTGCAGATTCACGAGTCCGTCGGCCATCCCATTGAGCTGGATCGCGTGCTTGGTCAGGAAGCGAACTTCGCCGGCACCAGCTTCCTGACGCTAGATCAACTGAATAAGCTGCGGTATGGCGCGGACATCGTCAATGTGGTTGCGGACGCGCGGCTGGAGCACGGTCCTGGGCTCGGCACGTTTGCCTACGACGACGAGGGCGTACCGGCGCAGTGCACCGATATCATCAAAGAAGGCCAGTTTCGCGGATACCTTTCGAGCCGCGAAACCGCTCACCTGATTGGTTTGCAGCGCTCTTCCGGCACGATGCGCACGGAAAGCTGGAATCGCTTGCCGATGATTCGCATGACGAACGTCAGCCTGTTGCCTGGCACGTGGTCCTTTGATGATCTGTTGGCGGACACCAACGACGCTATTTTGATGGAAACGAATCGTTCGTGGTCCATCGACGATCGCCGCTACCAATTTCAGTTTTCGACCGAGATCGCGTGGGAAATCAAAGGCGGCAAGAAAACGCGCATGCTAAAAAATCCCAGCTACAGCGGCATCACCACGGAGTTTTGGAATTCTTGCGACGCGATCTGCAACTCGGAGCATTGGACGCTGTGGGGCACGCCCAATTGCGGCAAAGGTCAACCCATGCAGACGATGGGCACAGGCCACGGCGCCTCGCCTGCGCGTTTTCAAAACATTCACATTGGCACGGCTTTCGCGAAGTCATGAGTCCGGCTGGCAAGTCTTCCTCGAAAGCGGACGCAGCTCTTCTCCCCGAGCGCCAAATTCGCAAGATCCTCGATAGGGCTCTCGAGCTCGGGAAATCGGTGGGCTCCGAGGAAACGGAAGTGCACGTCGACGAAGTGGTTGACGCGCTGACACGCTTTGCGAATAACGCCATCCATCAGAATGTAGCGGAACATGGGCTCACTGTGTCGATTCGCACAGTCGTGGACGGCCGCACGGCTCGCGCGACGACAAATCGCATCGACGAAGATTCGCTGCGCAGCGCGATTCAGGCTTCGCTTTCCCTGGCGCACAGCCAACCTAAGGATCCACGGCTGCTGTCGCTTCCGGGGAAGCAGCGTTACCGCACGGTGAATCGCTTTGTGAAGGAGACGGCGGGTGTCACGCCGGAAGATCGCGCGCGGGCGGTTCGTCGTGCGTGTGATCTTGCGGTGAAGCGTGGCCAAACTGCGGCGGGTATTTTCTCTACCGGACAAACACAGAACGCCATCGGCAATTCGCGCGGCCTATTCGCCAACTACCGCGAGACGCACGCCGAATTTTCGATCACGATGCAGGAAGAATCGGCGGCTAGCTGGGCGAAAGCGAATTCCGCCAAAGTTTCTGATTTTGAGCCGCAAAGACTGGCGGAGCGTGCGAGCGAAAAAGCTCATCGGGCCACGAATGCTCATGAGCTGCCGCCCGGCCGCTACACGGTTGTGCTCGAGCCGGCGGCAGTGCTCGACCTCGTCGGGTTCTTGTTCTATGACTTCTCCGCTACCGCCGTTGCCGACAAGCGGTCGTGTTTGAACCAGCGGATGGGCAAGCAAGTCTTTGGCAAGAACATCAGCATCACGGACGATGTGTATCATCCGCTGCAGCTTGGCGTTCCATTCGATGGTGAAGGCATTCCGCGGCAGCGAGTCTTGCTTGTAGATCGGGGTGTTCCGAAGAACTTGGTTTATGCTCGCGCGACCCCAAAGCCGCAAAGAAAAAGCCCACGGGACACGGATTCCCACTGCCGAACGAATATGGCGAAGCTCCTATGAACCTGGTCTTCTCCGGGGGGAACTCTTCTCTCGACGAAATGATTGCGTCGACCGAGCACGGTCTTTTGGTCACGCGTCTCTGGTACATCCGCGAAGTCGATCCGTACGAGAAAATCATGACGGGCATGACCCGCGACGGGCTCTTCTTGATCGAAAATGGCCGCGCGACTTCTGGGGTGCGCAACTTCCGGTTTAATCAGTCAATCCTGGAAATGCTGCGCAACGTGGAGCTGCTGGGTCCTGCAGTGCGCGCAACCGGGGAAGAGGCATTTGAAATGGTCGTTCCGGCGATGAAAGTGCGGGATTTTCATTTCTCCGAAGTGACCAAGTTTTAGCTGCCATTTGAGCCCAACCCGGCCGTTTGCGGTGAACCTGGCGGGCACGGCGGGCCGGGCCATTCGTGTGAGGCGGTACCTTCGGCCCTTTGGGCCGTGTATCCGCGCGGCACGTCATCCTCGACAAAATCGATTTGTCACATCAAAAATCTGCGTTGTACATGTTGAGCCTATCCGGTCAATAAACTCTTATGGATTTGTGTCATCTGGCGTCCCCGGCCGGTCGAGGCAGACACCCAAACTGGGGCCATCCTGACCACGATGCATGCGGCACAGGCTTTGTGGCGCGGCTTGGAGGTTCGCCTAGCCATGACATTATCGAATATGCTCTCGCGGCTCTGGAGCGCCTTACGCACCGCGGCGGTGTGGATGCCGACGGGGCAAGTGGCGATGGCGCCGGTCTGCTTACATCCATACCGGAACGCTTCTTTCGCGCTCGCGCGCAGGAACAGGGGATAGAGCTTCCCGACCGGTTTGGCCTCGGCTTTGCCTTTCTCCCGTCAGCGTCTTCGGCTGAAGCCCGCGCCGCGATTGAGGCGGCCGCGGATACGGAGCGCCTGCGCGTTCTCAGCTGGAGGCGGGTGCCGGTTAGCACGGCGTCGCTCGGGCGTCTGGCGCTCGAAACGATGCCGGAGGCTTGGCAATTCTTCGTTGCGCCGTTTCATCCGGCGCGCGGTGCCACGCGTTTCGAGTGGCGCCTGGCGCTGCTTCGGAAGCGCGCGGAAACGCTGCTACCCGCTAAATCCTATATTTGTTCGCTGTCGTCTCAGACGGTGGTCTACAAAGGGCTGCTCACGCCGTGGCAATTCCCGCAGTTCTATGAGGATCTGCGCGATCCGGCCTTTGCGACGACCTTTGCGGTCTTCCATCAGCGCTACTCGACGAATACGTCGCCGTCTTGGCATCTGGCGCAGCCGTTTCGCTACGTGGCGCACAATGGCGAGATCAACACCATTGTTTCTAATCGCCGCTGGCTGCGGGCAAAGGACCATCAGCTTCGCGCCAAGCTCACGGTAGGTTCGTGGTTTCGGGTCCTGGAAGAAAATGTCAGCGATTCCGCCAGCTTCGACAACGGGTTCGAGGCCAAGCTTCTTGAGGGCTTTTCTGCCGAAGCAGCGTTGCTGTCCATGGTGCCGCCCGCATTTGAGAACGATCCTCTGCTCTCGCGCGATGTTCGCGCCGCGCTGGCTGCTCTTTGCCAGCACGGTGAGCCGTGGGATGGCCCCGCTGCGCTGGTTTTTTCCGACGGCCAATTTGTGGGCGCGAAGCTAGACCGCAACGGCTTGCGTCCGCTGCGCTACACGCTCACGCACGATGGGCTTCTAATTGCCGGGTCGGAAACCGGCCTGATCGATTTCGAGGAGTCACGCATCGCTGAGCGTCAGCGCCTAGGGCCCGGCGAAATGATTCTGGCGAACCCGGTGACCGGCTCGCTTTACCGGTGGCGGGAAATCCTGAAGCGACTTGCGACTCAGCAATCGCGAAATACATTGCCGCAAGTGCGGCAGTTGGGCGCGAGCAAGCCGGTGCCTTCACAGCCCGTGGAGCAGCCCAAGCGGGTCGCCGCGGCCGCCGGATGGACGGAAGACCAATTCAAGATCCTATTTTCTGCACTCACGCACGGGAAAGAAGCGGACTGGAGCATGGGCGATGACGCTCCGCCCGCGTTTCTTTCGGCGCTGCCGCGGACTCTGTGGGACTACTGCAAGCAGCGCTTCGCGCAGGTTACGAATCCGCCCATTGATCCGCTGCGCGAGTCTCACGTCATGTCTTTGGCCGTGCATTTGCCGAATGGGGTTGTGCTGCCGAGTCCGGTCATTGGCGCGGGCCAGCTCGCCGAGTTGTCTGCGACTTTTGGCCCGGTGCATCGCCTTGACTTTACGTTTCCCGCCCCCAACGGAGCCTCGGGCGCGCGCTGCAGTATTTCTCAGCTGACTACCCCTCTGAGCGGCAGCGGACGCCCGGGCCTCCTCCTCCTTTCCGATCGCGGGATTAACAGCGAACACGCGGCGCTTCCGGCGCTGCTTGCCACGGCGGCAGCCTGGAAGGCGATGGTGCGAGACGGGCTGTGGGATGTGCCGCTGGTCGTTGAGACCGCGCAAGTGTTCGATACGCATCATGTCGCATTGTTGGTTGCGGCGGGTGCCAGTGCGGTTGTGCCGTACCTAGCCGACCAATTCGCCGAAGCGCTCGAGCCTGGAGGTTGCGAGCGGATGCGCACCGCGATCAACGCGGGGCTTCGCAAAGTTCTTGCGCGCATGGGCGTGTCGACGCTGGCGAGCTATCGCAACAGCCATCTTTTCGAGATTGTTGGCCTCTCGGAAGAGCTTTGTGCCGAATTCTTTGAAGACGCGGCCGATTTCCCTGGGCAAAAGAGCCTTGACGACCTCTTGGCGGATTACCTGCGCATGCATAAGGCGGGCTTTTCGGGCGAAGCCGACGATATGGCGGATGCGGGTCTATACCGGTTCCGCAAAGGCGCCGAGCTTCACGCCAATTCGCCGGAAATCGTGCGGCGTCTGCACGCTCACGTCCGCGCGCCAGACAAAGCGAAGTATGCAGCGTTCGAGGAGCTTGCGGACAGCAACGGCCCGGTTTTTCTGCGGGATTTGCTCGAGACCGTGCCGTCGTCGCCTGTTCCCATTGATGAGGTGGAGCCGGTCGAAGCTATCGTGCGCAATTTCAGCACACAGGCCATGTCGCTAGGCTCGCTTGGTTTGGAAGCGCACCGCACGCTCGCGCTGGCGATGAATACTCTGGGCGGGCGCAGCAATACCGGCGAAGGCGGCGAAGATCCGATGCTTTACCGGCACGAGCCGCACGCCGCGAATAAGGTCAAGCAGGTTGCTTCGGGGCGCTTTGGTGTGACTGCGGACTACCTCGTTCACGCCCAGGAACTCGAGATCAAAATGGCTCAGGGCTCTAAACCCGGCGAGGGCGGCCAGCTTCCCGCGCGCAAAGTGACGGAATACATTGCGCGCATCCGGCACGCCACACCGGGCACGCCGCTGATTTCGCCGCCTCCGCATCACGATATCTACAGCATCGAAGACTTGGCGCAGTTGATTCACGATTTGAGAGCGGTGAATCCTCGCGCGCGTGTCGGAGTGAAGCTGGTATCGGGTTCGGGCGTCGGCATCATTGCCGCGGGCGTCGCCAAGGCGGGCGCGAACGTCATTACCATCAGCGGTCACAACGGCGGCACCGGTTCTTCACCGCTTACTTCCATTAAGAACACCGGACTACCTTGGGAAATCGGGTTGCGGGAAACTCACGAGACTTTGGTGCGCGCGGGCTTGCGATCGCGCGTCTCGCTGCGTGTCGACGGCGGGATGAAATTCTCGCGCGACATCATCGTGGCAGCAATCCTTGGCGCGGACGAATTCGGCTTTGGCACCGCCTCGCTTCTGGCGATTGGTTGCGTGATGGCGCGGCAGTGCCATCTCAATACGTGCCCGGTCGGCATTGCCACTCAGGACGAAAAGTTGCGGCTGCGCTTCAATGGCAAGCCGGAAATGGTCATCGCTTATTTCCGCGCTCTCGCGGAGGAAGTGCGCCAGCGCCTTGCCAAACTCGGCGTACGCTCACTCGGCGAGCTTCGTGGCTGGTACGACCGGCTGGATACGCGCTCCGGAATGGACGCCTTCCTGGTTGTACCGGTCTCGGAAACGCGCCGCGTCGCCACACAGCAGGTCCCGATCGAGCACGGCTCAGCGCTAGAGGATTCCCTGCACTTCAGCCATTCGGCAGGGGACGACGGAGGCGTGCAGCCCATCCACAATTCTCACCGCAGCGTCGGCGCAAACTTGAGCGGCGAATTGATGCGGCGCAGGAGCCGCAATCAGAGCAGCGACGAGGAGATTACGCAGGCGTTCGCGGGCAGCGCCGGGCAAACCTTTGGCGGCTTCCTCGCGAGCGGCGTGACCTTGAAGCTGAGCGGCGAGGCTAACGATTATGTTGGAAAAGGGCTATCCGGAGGAGTCATATCTATCGCGGCAAGCTCTGCCGCATCGCGTCGCGGCGATGTCCTTGCCGGGAACACTGTGCTCTATGGCGCCACCTCGGGCCAACTTTATGTCGCAGGACGCGCGGGGGAGCGCTTCGGCGTTCGCAACAGCGGCGCGCTTGCGGTTGTCGAAGGCGTTGGCCAGCACGGCTGCGAGTATATGACGGGCGGAGTAGTTCTGGTGTTAGGACCGCTCGGACTCAACTTCGGCTCCGGCATGACCGGAGGGCTCGCGTACGTGCTGCGCGCCGAGGCGGAGGACGTGCTGCATCGTGAGTTCGTCGCGCTGGAAGAGATCAGCGCCACTGAGGAGATTTGGTTGCGGCGCGTTCTGGAAGAGCATCTGCATTTTACCGGCAGTCCCCGCGCCACGCGGTTGCTCTCGCGCCGGAGCGCGCTGCCGTTCCTCCGCGTCCAGCCCCTGCATTTCCAAGGCACGATTGAGGACACGTGGAAGCCCGTCCTCGCGGGGCTCAAGTCGCGCGAACCCTTGCCGATGGAAGCTCCGAGTTCACAAATTGCACAGGCAGCCGTTCATGCCTGAGAATAGGACACCTAGCACCGCACTCGGCCCGACGATTCCGCTATAATCCTCGTCGGGCGATTCGCCTATGGACTTCGATCAGCTCGCCACCTTTGTATACGTTACCAAACTAAAGAGTTTCTCGCGCGCCGGCCAAAAAGTTTTTCGTTCGCAATCGGCCGTAAGCGCACAGATTCGCCAGCTCGAGCAGGCTTACCACGCCAAGCTGCTCGACCGCTCCGCCAAATCGGTCGAGCTGACTCCCGCGGGAGAAGTGCTTTTTGAGTTTGCGGAACGGCTTCTGCGCTTGCGCGATGAGTCCATTCAGGTGGTCGCGGATCGCGGCAATGTGGTTCAGGGGCCGGTGCTATTTGGCGCGAATGAGGCCACTTGCCTCTATCTTCTTCCGGATATTTTCGCGGAGTTTCAGCGCCGCTTTCCGCTGGTGCACATCAGCATTTATCGCAATTTCAGCCACAAGATCTTGCAGCGTATCGAAGATGGCTCGATTGACGTTGGCATCGTGACTCTGCCGGCGAAATCTCCCAACCTGAAGGTGCATCATATCCATCGCGACCGCTTGCGGTTCATGGTCAGCACCCGCAACGCCCTAGCGCACCGCTCGAAAATCACACTGGACGAAGTCGCCTCTCAGCCGCTGATTTTTCCCAAAACCGGTTACACGCGGCAGGTGCTGGATAAGCTTTTCCGTCCGTATCGCTCGCGTATCCATATCGCTATGGAACTGCCCAGCGTCGGAATGATCAAGCGTTTCGTGGCTGCTGATGCCGGCGTGTCGTTCATCAGCGAGAGTTTCGCGAAGGATTACGTCAAGGCTGGGGAAGTGAAGCTGCTCACCGTCGATGGCGTTGATATCTGGCGCGAACTAGGCCTCGTCTACCGCCGGGACCGGAGCCTGCCTCGCGCTGCGCAGGCTCTGATCGCGCTTATTCGCGAACATCGCAAGCCCGGCGAACCTGCTGCGGCCGCCGCTTCGGACTAGAAGAGTATAAGAGTAAAGAAGTATAAGAATATAAGAGTATAAGAGTGCGATAGCTGTCCGGCTTTTACACGCTTGCACTCTTACACTCTTATATTTTTGTCCCGTGATATTTTCAGCGGGCGCTGAAATCCAGGCTCCCGATCGCGCGCGAGATGACATTTTCTTGGATCTGGATCAGGTCGGAGTCCGCGTAGGTCATCCCCAAGGCTGTGAAGATATCGGTGCCGCGAGCGACCACCACCAGGGTGCCGGACCAATCGTGCTCGTCCGCTTTGCCGCGATAGCGGTACTGCACGGCCGGCAGTCCGCCCACCAGCGTCTTCTGACGGGAAATCTGGCGGTAGTCATCGTAGACTTCATGGAGCCGCTTCTCTACGTTGGTTGCAGCCGCGTCGAGCGGTTGCTTGGTCTTCTCGTGGCCAACCACCATGAGCGTTGATTCGTTCGAGGTCCCCATTGCCACGATCGCATTCGGCAGAGCGGTCGCGTCGGTGATCAACTGCCAGCTCGGAGCTTTGTACATGCGGAAGCCGTAGGCGTGATTGGTGTACAAGTTTCCCTGGACTTCCTCGGGGACTATGGGATTTTGCGCTTCTTTTGGCGGGGCCAGCGGAGCGACCGTGCTTGCCACTTCATTGCTGGCAGGCGGGGCCCCTTGGATGGTAGGCGCGACGGCGTTGGTTTTCGGCGAGCTCGTTGGCAAGGATGGGCGAACGGTCGCGGCATTTGGCAGACGGATCGCGGGCTTCTCGACGGTTGAGACCACAGCAGGTTCCGCCTTGAGCGTCGCGTTTACCTCGTGCTTCACTGGCTCGGCAGTAGGCTGAGGCGGGTCCGCGGACGCTGGCTTCCTCGTCGCGGGTTTTGCCTCCGGGCTCGTGCGTTCGGAAGACATCGGGATGATTGACGCGATTTTGTCTTTTTGCACCATCACGTATCCAAAGTCGGTTTTGACTTTGAACATATTGTTATCGTACGCGACGATCACGCCGTAGAACGTTTTGCCGTCCTTGAGTTGTATCTCATCGGCCTTGATCGAAACTGCCGCGGCGGCGCAAAGAGCGCTTAGAAGAAAGCCACGTTTGCACAGGGAAGTCATTACGTGGAGTATGGCGCCGGGCCCAGGGCCGGTGCAATGCTTCGCGGCCAAACGGTGTCCGCTTGATCAACTGGGTGAGCAGTGTCTCGATGGCGGCCTTAAGCGGGCCGTTGCCTCACGCCATCTTCGCAGGCCATTCCGCGGGCCCCGTTCCTTAGGCTAGCGTGGCGTAGCGGGGGATTTCGACGCCGGAAGAATTGAATGAACGTTCATTCAATCTTTCCATCTTTCATAGGCCGTACCAGTGCAGAAGCTTGCTGTTAGCGCAACCAGTTCGATTTGGGCGGTTTAGGTCGATCCGGGTCGGCTCGTCTGACGGCAGAACTCAAGGCAGAGCCCAGGGCTTTCACCCGGGCACAGAGAGAGCCGAAGACTTGTTACCGTACCGCCCGGTGTTCGACGCAAGAATATGAATTCAAATGAGTTAGGTCGTCACTTTTGGCGTCAAACGCCACTTCTAGGTAGAAATTTAATAAGGATTTTTCGCACCCTTAGCGGTTTAGATTTGACTCTGGCAGGGAACTTCGAGGCGTGCCTTTATACGTCATTGACAATACCAGAACCAGAAAAAAATTAAGAAAAAATGGACTGGAGTATCCAAGGCCCCTCAGAAATGTCCCCTGGGTTGAAAGGCGTTCGTGGTGGGAGCCGGAGCAAAGCCCCTGTGCCGGCGGGCGAGAGCAGGGGCTTGACAGGGTCGCGAAGCGGCAGTATATTCTGTATAAACAGAAATGAGTGAAATGTCGAAACTAACCGTAGCACCGATCCGGCAGCCGCTGCGGATTGTGCTGGCTGGCGGAAGCGGGCACGTGGGAACGATCCTGGCGCGGCATTTTCATTGTCGAGGGCACAGGGTCACGGTGCTCACGCGCACTCCAAAGACGTCACCGTGGCGTGTTCTCGCTTGGAATGGTGCAAGCGTGGATCGCTGGGTGAACGCGCTGGAAGACGCGGATGTGGTGGTCAATCTGGCGGGGCGCAGCGTGAACTGTCGATACTACGCGGCGAACCGGCGGGAGATTTTGGAATCGCGGACGCGCCCGACGCGATTGCTAGGTGAGGTAATTGGGAATTTGGCTCGACCGCCGCGTTTGTGGATGAACGCGAGCACGGCGACGATCTACCGTCATTCGCTGGATCGCGCGATGGACGAAGCGACAGATGAGCTCGGCGGAAATGAGCCGGACGCGCCCGCTACGTGGCGGTTTAGCGTGGAAGTGGCGACGTGCTGGGAAGAGTGTTTCTTTGCGGCGGAGACGCCGGCGACGCGCAAAGCAGCCTTGCGGACTGCGGCGATGATGGCTCCGGACCGAGACGGAGCTTTCGACATATTTCTGCGGCTGGTGCGATTCGGTTTGGGCGGCGCCATCGGGTCAGGGCAGCAATTTGTGTCGTGGATCCACGAGACGGATTTCATCCGGGCATTGGAATACCTAATTGCCCATGAAGATCTGTCGGGCGCGATCAATGTGGCTGCGCCGTGCCCGGTTCCTAACGGCGAGTTTATGCGCGTTTTGCGTGAGGCGTGGGGCAGGTCCTTTGGAGCGGCGGTGGACGGATGGATGCTCGAGCTGGGAGCGGTTCTTCTTCGCACGGAAACGGAGCTGGTTTTGAAGAGCCGGCGGGTAGTGCCTGGACGATTACTGAACCACGGATTTCGATTTGAATTTCCAGAGTGGCCTGCGGCTGCACGAGATCTTGTGGAACGTTGGCGGGGAAGAGACTGGCGGCGAGCAAAACAGGATGCAGCAGCGCCGGTCCTACCCGCCACGGCGGACAGCAAGAAGTGGTGAGCATTCGGGATGGCAAAAAGCGGCAGCAAGCTGCCGCACTCCAAAGCGGAGCGAGGACGGGAAATGAGTGACATTACCAGGAACGACGCAGCAAAGAGCGGGCTAACGCCGGTGGCGCAGAAGTTTATTTTGCACTGGGGAGAAATGGGCACACGGTGGGGCATCAATCGCACGGTGGCGCAAGTGCACGCGCTGCTGTTTCTTTCGCCGCGGCCGGTGCCGGCGGATGAGATCGCAACGACGTTGTCGGTGGCGCGCTCGAACGTGAGCACGAGCCTGAGAGAGTTGCAGGGGTGGGGGATCGTGCGCGTGGTGCACGTGCTTGGAGACCGACGGGATCATTTCGAGTCGATCAAGGATGTTTGGGAGATTTTCCGGATTGTGTCGGAGGAGCGAAAGCGGCGGGAGATTGATCCGACGCTGCGAGTGATTGGCGAATGCGTCGCGGAGTTGAAGGCGAATCCGCAAGGGGATGCGTATACGCGCGAGCGGCTGGAAAGCATGCTGGAATTTTTGACGGCGATGACAGGGTTATTTGAAGAAATCATGCGGATGCCGGCGGGAGCGCTGAAAGGTGTGGTGAAACTGCGAGGGCGAGTAGTGACGTTGTTGCGAAACGATCGGAAGAAAGCGGGATAAACGGGAGTGGTTTCGGCCATTGCGCTTCCGGAAAGAGGCAAACGAAAGGACTACGACGATGATTTCGCTGACGTCGGAATATACGGACGCGAAGGGACGACACGCGCGAGGATGGCTCTTCTTCGACGTGGACTGCGGCTTTTGCACACGCATCGCACGATGGGTCGCACCGGTTCTGGCTAGACGCGGGCTAGGTGTTGCGCCGTTGCAGGATCCCAGAGTGAGCGCGTTGCTGGGTCTCTCGCGAGCGGAGTTAATGCATGAGATGCGCTTCTTGCTGTCAGACGGTAGCCAGTATGGAGGCGCCGATGCCGTCGTGGCCTTGGCAGGCGAGATTTGGTGGGGACGACCGCTGGTGTGGCTGGCGAAGATTCCGGGTGTGATGGAACTGCTGCGCATGGGGTATCGGTGGATTGCGTTGCGGCGGAGGTGCGCGGGGGAAAGTTGCAGAGTCGAAGTAACGAAGTAGCAAAGCAAGGCGGTAACGACGTAACGAAATTCCCCGCTGCGGAGAGCCGCAACGACAGCGTACACGACACGGAAGCCGCGGAAAGTACGCCTCCCCTCGGCGCAAGATTGGATGGCATAAGAAGAAAGGTCGGATGCAGGAGTGGACTCATCGATTCGAGACGAAGTTGCAGGGAAGCCAGGATTCCTCCGCTTCGAGCCGGCAGGAGCCGGCTCTTAGGTCGGAATGACAGAGGGCTGACGCCCCTACAAGAGAGGAAAGGCCTTGGGGTGCAAGGCGCCTGGCGAGCGCAGGTTGGATGGCATAAGAAGAAAGCGGGTGAGACACGATGGCGTTCGGGTTTAGGGACTTATGGCGGTGGGATGGGAAAGTCAGCCGGAAAACGTACGTGCTAGTTGGGCTGATTGGTTTCGCCATAAAACACAACGTGGATCGGCTCGTGGCCGCCCGTTTTTCTCGCAGCGTTGGGAGTGCTGGTCTTTTCTCCTACTTTTTCAATTATTGGGCGCCGCTCGGAACGGCGGCGCGGCTTACACACCTGTCTGTTGCCGAAGCCAGGTTTCTCACCACGATGCTGCTTGTATCCGTGCCGTTTATTTGGGTGGGCGTGGCGATGACGGTGCGAAGGCTGCGAGATGCCGGGCAGCCGGTCTGGCTGGTGGTTTTGTTTTTTGCGCCATTCGTGAATTTGCTGTTTTTTGCAGCGCTGTGCGCGTTACCGCCGCATGAAAAGCCGGCCACGCAAGAAGTGACGCCTTGGCCACGAGTGCGGAGGCTTGACGGAATCATTCCACGGAGTGCGGCGGGAAGCGCGGTGCTTTCCATCGTCCTGACGACGGCGATCGGGCTGGTTTTCGTGCTCGCTGGCACGAAGATTATCGGCTCATACGGCTGGAGCCTCTTTGTGGCGCTGCCATTTTGTTTGGGATTGTTTGCGGTGCTGCTGTACAGCTATCACGGGCCGCGAAGTATGGGAGCGTGCCTGCAGGTTGCGCTCTTGCCGGTAGGGATTTTAGGGTTGGCATTGGTGGCGATCGCTGTGGAGGGAATCATATGCGTGCTGATGGCCGCGCCGCTGGCGTTAACTCTGGCGGCTCTGGGCGGAGCACTGGGCTATCACATGCAAGCACGATATTGGAGGCTAAGCGGAACTCCAGCGATGCTGTCCTTGGTGCTTCTCGCGGTTCCGGCTGTTTTCCGCGCGGAGCGCGCGGTGGCACCGGAGGCGGCAACTTTTATGGTACGCACGGCGATTGAGGTGAAAGCGCCTCGGGAGCAGGTGTGGCAGCGAGTGGTGGCGTTTGCGGAGATCCCACCGCCAAAGGAGCTGGTGTTTCGCGCGGGCATTGCCTATCCCATTCGGGCGGAGATTTCCGGACACGGCACGGGGGCTGTGCGGCGATGCGTTTTTTCAACCGGGTCGTTTGTCGAGCCGATCGAGGTTTGGGACGAGCCGCGACTGCTGAAGTTTGGCGTGACCTCAAATCCCGCGCCGCTGAACGAGCTGAGTCCGTATGGACATATCGACGCTCCGCACCTGCATGGATATTTTGTCTCGCGGGGAGGGCAATTCTTGCTGACGCCGCTGCCGGGCGGGGGTACACGGCTGGAAGGTACGACGTGGTACCGACACACGATGTGGCCGGCGGCGTATTGGCGGCTGTGGTCGGATTACATTATTCACAAGATTCATTTGCGGGTGTTAAACCACATCCGAGAGTCGGTTGCGGCAGCGTCACCTGAATGAAACAGGCCGGGCCGAGCGCAGGGGCGGATTGGCCGTAAAGTTCGAGGCATCGGAGAGAGGGACGCGCTAAAGCGCGCCCCTACACAATCCCTACAGCACGCGCGCCGACACAACAGGTCTCGCGCTCCCTTGAGCCGC
>Ga0070698_100004167_pt1 | contig 15894 bp, 12 predicted proteins | sample KBSK1502metaG_FD_65477 | JGI IMG/M metagenome (GOLD analysis project Ga0070698, IMG submission 65477) | Corn, switchgrass and miscanthus rhizosphere microbial communities from Kellogg Biological Station, Michigan, USA - KBS K1-50-2 metaG | ecosystem: Host-associated > Plants > Roots >...
TTGATTCGGTTGAAATGGTTCTTCGACATTTCGACGGTTCAGCTCATAAAAATTTGAGAGATAGTTTGTCCGATAGTTTGACGCTAATGAGAGTATGGCGCGCGCCGCCATTAGTTCCATATCCATGATATTGCGAGGCCGCCAGATACCAGGACTCCAAGGATCTGGGAAATTTGTTGTTGCCTCGGTAGCGTTGCGCATACCGCGGGTGTTTGAGCGAGCAAGCTGATCCATTGTTACAGTAGAGGGTGTCATCAGCCTTGCACTCGCCGCCTCCGAGAGTATTCCTATGGAGTTGTGGAAGTAGGGCGCGGTACGAAAACCCCCATGCCACCAAGTGTCATAGAGCGCATTTGTAAGCACACCTTTGAAGCCCGCGCTTTGTAGGTCGGCAGCGATTTTGTGCCCGATGAGGCCAACTTGCCGAAGGAGCAACGGATCAATGTTCGGATTCGGCGGATCGTAAAATGGTGGAATAAAAAATCTGGATCCGTTCGATCCCTGTTGATGTACGTCGTAAACAATTTCAGGAAACCATTCGTGCCAGAAAAGCCGGGTTATGTGCTGAGTCTCTTTCAGATTGAGCATGAACCAATCACGATTATCATCGTGCCCGGCGTAGTAATGATAGAGCTCCGGAGGTTCTCTGCCCTCGGACGGCGTGCCAAGACTCTTGCGATACCAATTAGCGACAATGTCTACGCCGTCCGGATTTGGTGAGGGAATCAATAACAGAATTGTGTTTTGAAGGATTTCCCTGGTCTCTTTGTCCTGGGCCGTCGCGAGGTCATAGGCCAACTGCATTGACATCTGCGAAGCAACGATTTCCGTTGAGTGTATTGAACAAGAAACGGCTACAACTGTTTTGCCAGTAGCGATGAGTCGATCACGCTGAAGTGTTCCGCTGACCTTGCGAGGGTCAGCAAGGCGCTGTTGAATCTCTTTGTATTTATCGAGCGCCAGTATATTCTCTCGAGCGCTGATGAACGCCACGATCATTGGTCGTTTTAGAGTCGATTGACCCAGCGGCTTAACGACTACACGATCAGAAGCTTTGTCGAGTCGGCTAAAGTAATCAGTTATCTGACCCCAATCTGCAATCGTGCGATCATCGCCGGGATTAAAACCGAGTACGGATTTTGGCGATGGAATTGCGGTTAGCTGGCCTACGCGATTGCTTGTTATTTGTCCAATTGCCGAGTGAGGCGCGATGGCCACGAATAAAAGCGCGCCGATCACTACTAACCTAGAACTAATCATGTCCACCATATTTTCCTTTGCGAAAAGACTTGATGGAAGAGACTACTGCGTTCGAGAAAACTGTGGCTGGTGAGTCTAGCATAAGCCGGCCCAGCTTTATTCGGCGACTACATTATTGGTGGTCGTTGTTCATTGCAGGCGCGCTCCTGGCTATCCTTGGACCGCCCATACTGATCGTTTCCTGGATACTTCGAAAACACGATCTTGTTTACCCCTGGGCGCTGTTCGGCGCAGGTGCGTGGCTACGATTAAGTGGAGTCAAGGTTAAGGTCAGGGGACAGGAGTTATTGGATGCAAACCAAAGCTACGTATTCGTGTCCAACCATCACTCATATCTTGATACGGCAACACTCTTTATTTATACCGGCCGCCGCATTGGACTCTTGGCAAAGAAGGAACTGTTGAAGGTCCCGGTCCTTGGCGTCGGAATGGGCTTTGTCAACGTGATGGCGATTGATCGGAGTAATCGTGAAAGCGCAATTAGCACAACCGAGGCTGCGGCTAAACGCATTCGTTCAGGCGTGTCGTTTGGAGTATTTGTGGAAGGTACGCGGGCAAAGCCGGGCGAACTGCTACCGTTTAAGAAGGGTGCATTCTACATGGCCCGGCAAGCTGGTGTTCCTGTAGTGCCTATCGCAATCAAGAACTCGGATGAACTTATGGGAAAGGGAACGGGTGAAGCCCGCTCGGGAACAATTGAGATGGTGATCATGGAGCCGCTGAGCACTGACCAGCTAAAGAGCGATCAGGACATCAATGATCTGATCTTCAAAGTTCGGCAGAGCATTGCGACTGAATTGAATCTCTCCAGCTAATCATTAACGAACAAACTCATACGTAAGAACGCCGGTGAACCTTACCGTGATTCCATCGATGGTCAATGGATTGAATACCACCTGACGCGCAGCCGCTTCAGCGATTTCGCGTAATGCAGCAACATTATTTAGGGCAGTCGCCGAGATCACCTTGCCGTTTTCGTCGACTAGGACCCGAACCGTCACCTTGCCGGAAGCCTTCACTCTTTTGGCCTCTTCGGTAAGGACTGGCTTGGGCATTGAAATCGCCTTTGCGTTCAGGTCGCCTATCTCGACAGGCTTCGCCACACCCGCACCACTGCCCGTAGGCGTCTCATTTTCACCGATTTCCGTTACCTTGAGCGTCGCACGAGTTGGTGTGAAATCCATGTAGCGCACTTTCATGCGGACATGGATTGAACCACCATTGTCGAAAATCAATTCTTCATCAGCATATGAGTAGGTTGGAAACCAGAATCGTCCATCGATATGTTCGCGATAAGTCTCCACGGTAGGAAACTTATTGCTTTTGGTTTCCGGCACGCCTTTGCCCTTTGTTTTGACGATCTGGAGGTCCTGGTCGTCTACCCAAATTCGTCCGGAGAAAAGCCGCTCCTTCGTCTTTTTGGGGTCAGGCATTACCTTCGGCGCTACGTCGAAGATATAAAGATTGAGCTCATCTATCTTCTCTCTTCCAACATAACGGATGTTGTATCTGCCGGCTTTCGAGGGCTCCAGAGCAAAGGGCTCGACGCCTCCGAGGTCGTCAATATCTTCCTGCGTTATTTCCGGCATAGAAGACATGGGGAAAAAGCTAATTTTTTCATAGCGATTGCCCTGATCGTCAAAGGTGAACTGAGAAACTCTGTGATACTCCCCAATGACCTGCCCCCCCATACCAATACTTTGAATCAGAGCATCGCGCTTGAATGAGTAAGAGTTAAGGGCTCTTCTGAATTCAGCCTCTTTGGCGGTAAAGCGACTAATGATCCTGTCCGCTTCAGCTTGATTGATTCCGCCTGTGTTCGACTGAGCACTGACGGCGAAACCGGCAGCTAAGGTTATCAAAAATAGCGCCGCAGTCGGCCAGGACCTTCGAAACTTAATATTCGTCATTTTCTAACCTGATAAGGAGCGGTCTAGTCATTCCAAATGGAAGCACTGTCTCAGATGCCGAATTCAAACCCTCTTGTTGCCAACACTAACTTCAGCTGTGCAGGTAATCCGTAAATCCCCAATTTCCTGTTGCAAATTTTCCTGCATCTGGTGTAAGGTGCCTTTATTAGAATAAGTTAGAGTGATGCCGGTGGCCGCGTAGAACGCTTGTAAACCTTAAGAGCGCAAGAATCGCTGCCTAACCGGATTTGAAAAGCAAATTCTCAGGGTCCTCATGTCGGCAACAGGTACAAGTCCTAAATCCGTGGAGCTTTACGGCGCGGGAGCGCAGACGTGACGCCGAGCGGCGGCGTTGCTTACACGGTCGGACACAATCAAGCTTTGGGAGGAGCTTGGTTTTACGTAGACTGTAGCCGATGATGTGCGCGGTGATTAGCTACTCCTTCTGGGCGGAGTGGCTATTAAAGTCACCGCGCACACCCCAGCTCAAAACCTCAAAAACCTAAATCAAAGTCGATTGAGATGTTGTCTAGCCTGCCACGAATTCTATTGGTACTCGGTTCGGGATGATTCCTTTTTCGAAACCTTCGTCCAGCAATCTCTTGACAGCTTCACGACCACGATCGGTGTAGTCGAGCGTCAGTTCATTTACCCACATCGCAACGAATCGATCCGCTAATTCCGGGTCCATGTCGCGAGCGAACTGCAGGGCATACTGAAGTGCGTCATCACGGTTGCTTAGTGAGTAACTAATGCTTTTGCGCAGCAACTCGGAGACTTCTTTGATCAGCGCAGGACCAAGATCGCGTCGAATCGCGTTTCCCCCCATCGGTAAAGGCAATCCATGACGGTCATGCCACCACTCTCCAAGGTCAAGAACTTTATGCAGGCCCATGGCCTCGTAAAAGAGCTGACCCTCATGGATCAGAAGCCCGGCATCACAAGTCCCATCTTTTACTGCTTCGATGATTTCATCAAAGGGAACGACGGTGTAATGGAAATCAGAATTGAAGATTCGTAGCGCCAGGAATGCACTTGTTAACTTACCTGGAATAGCAATCTTCAACCTCGAGATGTCTTCCGCCTTAGCGGGTTCTCGCGACACAACGATTGGACCGTAGTTATCCCCGATGGAGGCTCCATGTGGAAGCAAAGCATATTTGTCAGCGACGTAGGCATATGCATGAAAACTTATTGCCGTAACATCGTACGTCCCTCGGGTCGCTTCTTCATTGAGCGTTTGAATATCCTTCAAGAGATGTTGAAAGTGCAGATCCCCCGTATCCAGTTTATTAGTCGCAAGACCATAAAACATGAATGCGTCGTCGGAGTCCGGTGAGTGTGCGAGTGTGATAGTTCTTCGTTCTATTTCAGTTTGCATATGAAAGGTTTTATCGATTAGACGAGTGTGACATCGGTTCGCTCGATGCGGTTGTAAACCGTGTCGCGCTCTACGGCCTCAAATCCAGCGTCTTCAATCAAGCCGACCAGCTCCGTCTTACTCATTTTTACTTCATTATTCGCTTCGACCGAGTAACTGGTAGTTAACTCGCCGCCATCGGTGATGGTGCCATCGATATCGTTTGCACCGTAATGCAACGCAACTTGAGCCAAGCGTTTACCGAGCATCACCCAGTAGGCCTTGATATGGTCAAAGTTGTCCAGTAGCAGACGCGAAACAGCCATCGTCTTCAGCGAATCGACACCGGATGGTCCGGGAAGGTGTGCGAGTTGAGTGTCGGGCGGATAAAACGCTAATGGAATAAAGCATTGGAATCCCCGCGACTTTTCCTGTTGCTCGCGGAGCTGAATCAGGTGGTCGACGCGATCTTCAATCGACTCAATGTGTCCGTACAGCATGGTCGCGTTCGTCTTTAGACCGGCAGCATGAACCTTGCCCTGAAGTTCCAGCCAACGATTGGCGTCACACTTGTGGGCGCAGATCATCGAGCGCGTCGGCTCGCGAAAAATCTCCGCGCCGCCGCCAGGACAAGAATCCAGACCCGCGTCGATAAGTTTTTGAATGACATCTTCGTCGCTCATTTTGTAGAACTGAGCGAAGTGGTCAAACTCGACCATTGTGAACGCTTTCAGATGCAATTGCGGGTACGTTTGCTTAAGTGACGAAAGCAAGTCTGTGAAATAGCTAAAAGGAAGCTTGGTATTGAGTCCGCCCGTAATGTGAAGTTCTGTTGCGCCCTCCGAGATTGCCTGACCCGCAACACGCAAACTGTCGTCGATGTTATGCGTGTAGGCATCAGGCTGTCTTGGTGTTCGGAAGAAGCCACAGAATTTGCAGTCGGCGTAACAGATGTTAGTTGGGTTCAGATGGCGGTTAACGTTGAAATAGGTGACTCGACCGTGTCGTTGTCGTCTAACGAAATCCGCAAGTTTGCCTAGCGCCGGCAGGTCATTCGTTGAATAGAGAACAAGTCCGTCCGCAAACGACAATCTCGCACCAGCAAAAACTCGTTCACTGATCTCGTTAAGTTTTTGGTCGTGAGAAAAATCCATCTTCAATCATCACCTTTACGAATGCAGGAATACAGCCGAGCCAAAGGTTATCAAGAGAATAACGCTCACAAATGCGTTGGTGGTGAAAAAGGCAGCATTCAGCTTCCCAAGATCGTCAGCTCTTACCAATCGGTGTTGATGCAAAAGTAAAAGGGCTGTCGCGGCGACACCAACTACCGCCAGCAAGCCCAATCCCGTAGCAAAGTAGAGCCAAATCAAAGCTAAGAAAGCAGCAGTATGTAAACCACGTGATATCCACAGTGCCCGGGCGATTCCAAATCGCGCGGGGACTGAATGCAAACCCTCAGCTCGATCGAATTCATAATCCTGACAGGCGTATAGCACGTCAAATCCGGCCGTCCATAACAGCACAACAAGCGACAACAACAATGGGACTGGACTACCTATTTGACCACGCACCGCGATCCATGCGCCGGTTGGGGCGATGGAAAGACACCAACCCAGGACAACGTGAGAAAACTGTGTCCAGCGCTTAGTCAGCGAATAAAGCAGGATACTTGCCAGAGCGAGGGGCGCGAGCATTAATGTGAGCTGATTCAGCATTGCCGCAGCAAGGAGAAAGGTAAGTGCGGAAATTAGCGTGAAGAACCACACAAATCCAACCGATAATAACCCTGCAGGCAAAGCTCTCGACGCCGTTCGTGGGTTACGCGCATCGAATGTGCGATCTGCAATTCGATTGAAAGCCATAGCCGTTGAACGAGCTCCCACCATGGCCACGACTATCCACACAAACTGTTGAAACGAAGGAAGCCCGTTTGCCGCCAGCACAGCGCCAAGAAGAGCGAACGGCAGCGCAAACAGAGTATGCTCGATCTTAATCATTTCGAGCGTTAGTCGTGTGTTTCGGAGTACTGTCGACACGGTGGGACTTTCGAGCGCCTCACTTGGCCAATGAGATTGATTCCTCAGCGCCATATATAACGACATACGAAGAACTGAGTTGAATTTCTCTCATCAATTTGAATGAGAATCTTACTTGGCACTAGGTTCATCTGCAAGTTGGCATACTGCGGGCCATTTTGCTGGAATGCTAGAATGGCAAGCAGTGCCCTAAATGGTTCTGGGCCATACACACAATGGATTTGAACGAACTCGAACATTTGATCGAAACACTCAGCAAAAGTGAGTTGAGCTCTCGCGAAATTGCTAAACGTATTCAAGACTCCCTCTACGAAGACATCGGTTATGCGCGCGTTGACCACGCGCGAGCATTGCGACAGGGATTCCCGGAGGTGGTGTTTGGTAAGGGTAAGCCGCGTTCACAGGTCGTTGGAATAGTCCAAAGACTCTTGGAGAAGTCGGGTTCGAATCTCATCGTGACGCATACTGACGCCGAAACATACGGTGAAATCCGAAACCTTGCGACGGAAGCTGAATGGCATGAGACCGCTCGGCTGATCAGGATTATGCGAGACGCAACTGATTTAGGTACCGGCAGTATTGCCGCCGTCACCGCCGGAACCAGCGACATCCCCGTCGCGGAAGAGGCCGCGTTAACCGCTGAAGCAATGGGCAATCGAGTTGATAGGATTTGGGATGTTGGAGTCGCCGGCATTCACCGAGTGTTGTCTGAACGAACGCTGTTACGACGCGCACGCGTGGCGATTGTTGTGGCAGGTATGGAGGGTGCACTGCCGTCAGTTGTGGGAGGATTAGTCAGTGTCCCGGTGGTGGCTGTACCAACCAGTATCGGATATGGCGCATCATTTGGAGGAGTTGCGGCACTACTGGGAATGTTGAACTCGTGTGCCTCAAACGTGACGGTAGTGAACATCGACAACGGTTTTGGCGCAGGATTTGTTGCCAGTCTGATAAATCGGCGCTGGCAGCCACCAACGGACTGAAATATTCAGAGTTAGGATTGAGACGAGCCCCGATTTTGTTTCAAACGTCCCCTCGGCCATTCAATAAAGAACGCCCCGCCAACGCGGCGCTAGTTCTGCTGCTGTTGTTTGCTGTCCTGTCTACGGGTTGTATCTCGGCGCGTCGCACACCAAATCTCGAGCACATTTTCGCTGAGGCAAGAGCACGAATTGGTAAACGTCCCGTAATCGTTATTCCGGGGATCTTGGGCTCTGAGTTAATCAATTCAAAAACGGGCGAGAAAGTTTGGCCATCTGCGTTTCGCACAGCTGAGGACGGTCTTCCGATGTCGCCTAATCTGGCGGCAAATCGTGACGACTTAGTACCAGGTAAGATCATTGAAACAGTGAGACTCGCCCGCATCTTGCCGGAGGTCTATGTCTATCGCGACTTGCTTGAAGCCCTGCGACACTACGCGGGTTATCGCGAGGGCGACTGGAATAACCCTGGCCCAGACGGAGACAAAGATACGTTCTATGTCTTTGCCTACGACTGGAGACACGACAACGTGGCAAACGCCAGGGAGCTTGTTCGCAGAATCGAACGTTTGAAGGACGGGTTGCACGCTCCCGACTTGAAATTCAATGTGATCGCCCATTCGATGGGAGGGTTGATTGCCAGGTACGCAGCGATGTATGGCAATGAAGATCTGCCAGAGGGCGATACGCCAATTCAGCCAACCTGGGCGGGCGCCCAACATATCAGCAAGATCGTGATGATTGGAGTTCCCAATGAAGGATCGGCAGATGCCTTTGCAACACTTGTTGATGGTTATTCGATTACTGAAGGGCTGAGACGCCGCGTTCCTTTGCTCAATAAACTGACCGCTGAGGATGCGATTCGCTCGCCCTCAGTCTTCCAGTTATTGCCTCATGCCGGGGTAGTGAGCTTCCTGGATGAGAATCTAAAAGTGATACCGGTGGATCTTTACGATCCTGAGGTTTGGAAGAGATATTCCTGGACTCCCATTCACAGTGCGGATTTTCGTCACCGGTATACTAGCCATGCGAAGGAATCGGTTCGTTCTGATGGTGACAATCTCAGCACGTTGGAGGCATACCTTAGTGCCACGTTGAAGCGTGCACGCAGATTTCATCAGGCGTTGGATGCCGGTGTATCTACAAATCAACCGGTTTCATTACTCGCGATTGGTGGAGATTGTGAAGAGACTCTTAACTCACCAGTTATCATTCGGGATCAGAAAAAGGATCGCTGGCTCACCATCATCAGACCGAGTGAGTACCGTACCTCGTCGGGTACCAAGATTTCGAAATCTCAGCTAACCGGGGCTATGTATACACCGGGTGACGGTCGCGTTACGAGAAAATCATTGCTTGGCGAAAGCGTAATGAACGTTGGCGACCAGCAAATAATAACGCGCCTCCCATTGACCTATGCCGTTTTTGGTTGTGACCTGCACGGGCAACTGCAGAGGAATAAGACACTGCAGGATAATGCGTTGACGGCGATTGTTGGGGAGGCACTGAAATGACAGGAGGCAGGAGCAGGAGCGGGAAAAATCATTGGTCACATATCATTTGCCATTTCTCATTTGTCATTTGTGGAGATTCGAACCCACTCGTAATTCGGCAATGCCCCTTAAAAAAAATGATAAATGAGAAATGGCAAATGATATATGACCAATGATTTTTCTGTCCCGACTTACGGATTGATCAGCCCATTCAGCTTCTCCGCCCAATCCGGATCGATATTCTGCAGGATATTGTATTGCTCCAGAGCTGCGTCGCGGTTGCCCAGTGCCAGCAGACACTTGCCGAGGTTGTAGTAGGCTTTTCCGAAATCTGGTTTTAGTCGAATTGCCTGGCGAAAGGACTCTTGTGCTTCGTTCAGCCGATTGAGTTCCAAATAGGCTTCACCCATGTTGTTCGGCGCAACCGCATCGCCCGGTTTCATCGTTGAAAGCTGGCGGAAGATCTCCACCGCCTCAGCAAACTTCTTCGAACGCAAATACCGCGTGCCGAGTCGTTCATACACAATTGTGTAGTCCGGCCGCAGACGAATCGCCTGCTTATACGCTTGAATCTCCTCATCTGCTTTTCCCCAGTCGCGGTAAACGAGACCAAGAGCGTAATAGGCATCGGCGGAGTTATACGGATCAAGCTTGATGGCTTGGCGGTAACCATCAACAGCGTCCTTGTACTGCTTGAGATAAAAGTTAGCCAGACCAATATTGAAGTATGACTCAGAAGAGGGTCTCAGACTTACGGCTTTCTTCGAAGCGTCCAACGCTTCGGCATGTTTCCCGAGCTTCTCATTACAAAATCCACTCTGTGCCCACGCCTCAGCATAGTTGCTGTCTGACTCCACCGCCTTTTCAAACGCTACGAGGGCTTTTTCGCAGTCATCCTTAGAAAGAAAACTTAATCCATCACGAAAGAACTGTACCGCCTTTGCACGTTTGTTTCGGCCGCTCGCAACGACGAGTTCAGAGAGCGACAACGGAGTCGCCATTTGCAACTGCGAAATGCGTTCCGACGGAATCGCAAAGTTGACACTCTGGCCGCCCGTAATCTGTAGCGTGGCAATCCCAATTACCTGACCCTGCATGTTAACCACGGGACTGCCACTCGATCCTGAAGAGATGGGCGCCGTGATTTGGATGATGCGACCAAAGGTTGGAATGTCGCGGACTGCCGAGACAATTCCATTGGTCACGCTACCTTCAAGACCCAGAGGATTGCCGATGACGACCACGCTTTCACCTTCCTGTGGTGAAGTTTTGTCGAGTGGCAGGGGTCTGATGTACGAAAGTGGAGAGTCGATCTTCAGTACAGCAATATCGCCCTCAGCGTCTACCGCGAGCACACCTTTGACGGGATAGACGGCGCCACCAGCCGAGTGGACTTCCGCACGATAGGCACCTTCAATTACGTGTCGATTAGTGACGATGCGGTCGGCTTCGATGAAGAAACCGCTTCCCCTCGACAGCTTTTCTCCACGGGCATCGAAAGTTTCAATAGCAACTGCAGACGGTTTGATTCTCCGAACCAGTTCAGGGAGGAGGTCCTGAGATTTTGAGGGGTTTACTCCTGTGAGGACGAATATCAAAACGAGGAAAGTTGAACCGGTAAAACTTGGCTTCATGTCGTTCCAGTATAGCAATTGTTTCAACTACCCTGCGCAAATGTGAAGCTAGCCTGCGCTTCGTCAAAAGCTGCTCTGGTTGAGTTTTGTGAACCAAAAACAAAGGCTCCGGTCTCTGAGGTGAAATAGTGTTTCTCTCCTCGGCTGTCGAAGGCGAACCAGGACACAGCGCCGTTCGGGAAGGGACACTTTCCCAACCAGAGAAGATTGGAATTGTCGCGGCTAAACTGCAAGTTTAAAGGGGTGCCATTATTCTTCTCGCCAACAAATGTCACAACGCCAGTCGAGGTCACTAAAAGTCCCGCTCCTTCCCAGGGAAAGATCTTCCACCACAACTTGAAGCGAGGTTCGGAAGCGTATCGCACGGCCAGTGTTCTGTTGTTTCCCATCACGTGTGCGTAAGCGTTTAGAGTTCGCTGGCGAATCCCTTTTCGTTTGCTGTTCTGATAGAAGACGTAAATGAAAAACAGCAGGAACGGAAACAGCATCATTCCCAGAAAAATCAGCAGGGCAACCAACTGAATTATTGCGTCGACGCCGTCGTTCATAAAATTGCGCTAGTGATTTTTACGACATGTTTTGAGACGTTAAAGATTGGCTGCACAGAGAAGAGATCCGAATAGGAACAGCCCTTCCAAAAAATCACACACCAGACAAAGCCAGCTTTTGAACTTGTCCGATGACATCCGTGATCTTGACGTCCACGTTTGTTTTCGCCGAGCGATCGAACAACTCAACCACTCCCTCCGCGACTTTTTTACCAATCGTGATTCGATAAGGAATGCCAATTAGATCAGCGTCCTTAAATTTCACTCCCGCCCGCTCATCGCGATCGTCGAGCAAGACTTCGAGTCCTGCGCGTCGCAGATCTGCGTAAAGTTTTTCTCCTGCTGCACGCACATCGTCCTGCTTCATATTCGTCACGGTTACCACAACATCAAATGGCGCCAACGACTTCGGCCAGATAATGCCGTCTGCGTCGTGTCGTTGTTCAACTGCGGCAGTAATAATTCGTTCAACGCCAATGCCATAACTGCCCATGACGATCGGCACAGGCTTTCCATCCTGGTTGAGCACCGTTGCTCCCATCGATTGGGAATACTTGGTGCCGAGTTTGAAGATATGACCAATCTCCATGCCCTTGAAGACTTCGAGAACGCCAGTTTCACATCGCGGACAGCCTTCCCCTGATTCCACGGTTCGTATCTCGAGCCATTCATCTATTTGAATATCGCGCGCAATATTGACGCCACGAAGGTGATGGTCATCTTTATTCGCGCCGGTGGTCATGTTGCGACGGTTCTTTAGCGAGGAATCAGCCACAATCTTTAAATCGACTCGTGCCGCCCGCGCTTTGTCTTTAGCCCCGACGCCGCCAAGACTACCCGCGCTTGCGCCGAGGAGTTCGCGTATCTCTTCTGGTTGAGCTGGACGAACCGCAGTTGCACGCAAACTATCAGCGAGCTTCGTTTCATGGAGTTGGTGATCACCACGAATAAGAACTAAGACTGGTTGCGTCTGGCCGTCTCGAGTCGCCATAAAGACCAGAGACTTGATTTGGTTAGACGCCACGGCACCGCCAGGAAAAGTCGTCAAGTCTTCAATTGTCCGGACCCCGGGGGTCGGAAATTCCTCGGGAGCAGCGAGTCCGACTCCGTCCTCGATTACGGGTAATCTGGAAGTAGCCTTTTCGAGATTCGCAGCGTAGCCGCAGTTTGAGCAGTGGACGATCAGATCTTCACCGGCAGGAGTCCGCGCCATAAACTCGCTCGACTCCGAACCACCCATCGCACCTGAAGAAGCCTCGACAATCAAGAACTGAATGCCACAACGTGTAAATATCCGCTTATAAGCTTCACGCTGGTTGGCAAACGATTGATCAAGGCCTGCTTGATCGATATCGAATGAGTACGCATCTTTCATGATGAACGTGCGGACTCGAATCAACCCCGATTTCGGACGTGCCTCATCTCGAAACTTGATTTGAATCTGGTACCAACACTGCGGCAGTTGCTTGTAGGAACGGATCTCGTTTCGAGCGATGCTAGTGAAGACTTCTTCGTGAGTCATTCCCAGACACATGTCAGCGCCCTTGCGATCTTTGAAACGAAACATCTCGTCGCCGATAGCTTGCCAGCGTCCAGACTCCTGCCAGATTTCAGCCGGATGAATGGCGGGCAGATAGAATTCCTGGCCACCGATGGCGTTCATCTCTTCGCGCAAAATCTGCATGACCTTGATGGCGATTCGTTGACCCAATGGCAAGAAGGAATAAATACCGGCGGAGAGCTGGCGAATAACGCCGGCACGCAGCAGTAATTTGTGAGAGATGACCTCGGCATCAGCAGGATCCTCTCGGAGAGTCGGGATAAAGAATTGAGACCAGCGCATAGTTTTTTCGACGTGATACGGACAAGACAGACCTTGAAATAAACATCAAGCATTCTCGCTTAGCAATGGCGACTTACGCAAACTGTGTCCAAATAAAAAATCCCCCACACGCCAGTGTGGGAATAGTTCAGATCCTTTCTACTCCCAAGGGCCCCATTCAATATTCAGCGCTGCCTGCGAAGTCTAGGTGCGTACGTCGCAGAGATCATCAGAACTTCCCTTATGGCTCCTGCTCAAGCGGGCTCTCTTCCTACATGAGCTAGGGCGAGTGGCAAAAGCTACTTCGCAGCTGCGCTAAATAGTTTTTGTTCCTGCTTGTAGAAAGGATCTGAACCATCCCCACACTGCCGTGGGGGATTCTCACGTTAAGAAACTAACATTCACAAAACCGACACCGTCAAGGTTTGGAGGGCGCTAACCCCGTGATGTACCATCACGCTTCTGTCTAGCCTGCTGAAGGATTCAACGAAATGAAAATTGCCCTAGCGAGCGATCACGCAGGATTCTCTGAGAAGGAAAACTTGAAGCTTGTCTTAAGTGAACTTGGGGTTCAATTCACGGATTTGGGACCCGCATCTGAGGAATCGGTCGACTATCCTGACTACGCAAAGAAGGTCGCAGATCAAGTAGCTCGAGGCGACGTAGATCAGGGTTTGCTGGTTTGCGGGTCAGGTACTGGTATGGCAATAACCGCTAACAAGGTTCCCGGCGTTCGAGCTGCCGTTGGTTGGTCGGAAGACACGGCCAGGCTTGCACGTGAACACAACGATGCGAACGTGCTGGCAATCGGCGCCCGCACAACACCTCCAGCTGAGATTCCGAAAATAGTGCGAGCTTGGTTTAACGCATCTTTTGAGGGCGGAAGACACACTAAGCGAGTTGAAAAGATCAAAGCGCTCGAACAACGTCAATGACCTTACGAAGGTCAAAGATCCAAGACCAAAAACCAAAGGCCAGAAATCTCCTATGTCTGATTCACGCAATTCTTCCCTTTCTGAAGTCGATCCACTGATCGCCAACGCCATTGACCACGAAGTTGCCCGTCAGGCAAATGGTCTTGAGTTGATTGCTTCGGAGAACTTTGTCAGTGAGGCTGTTCTTGAAGCTGCCGGCTCAGTTTTCACCAACAAGTACGCTGAAGGGTACCCGGGGAAACGATACTACGGCGGCTGTGAGTGGACCGACGTTGTCGAACAAACCGCAATCGATCGCGCCAAGGAACTATTCGGCGCAGACCATGCCAATGTCCAGCCGCACAGCGGTGCGCAGGCAAACATGTCTGTTTACCTCGCTGCAATCCAATACGGTGATCAGATTCTGGGGATGAACCTGTCACACGGCGGCCATTTGACGCACGGTCATCCGATGAACTTCTCGGGACTTAGTTACAAAGTTGCTGACTACGGAGTCTCGAAGGAGACGGAACAAATTGACTACGACGAGCTACAGAAGATCGCCGAAGAGCATCGCCCGAAACTATTGGTTTGTGGCGCATCGGCGTACCCGCGAATTATTGACTTCAAACGAATAGGAGAAATAGCGAACAGCGTCGGTGCCAGAGTGTTTGCCGACATCGCACATATTGCCGGTCCTGTCGCTGCCGGGTTACACCCATCGCCAGTACCTCACGCGGATTACGTCACGACTACAACGCACAAAACCTTACGAGGTCCACGAGGCGGTTTAATTCTTTGCAAGGAGGAACACGCCAAGGAGATTGATAGGAAATTGTTTCCGGGTGTTCAAGGCGGACCATTGGTTCACATCATTGCTGCAAAGGCCGTAGCGTTTGGCGAAGCGCTGCGTGATGACTTTAAGGAGTATCAGAAGCAGATTCTTCAAAACGCGAAGGCTCTCGCCAATGAACTTCAAGAGCAAGGGCTCAGACTGGTGTCAGGCGGAACAGATAATCACTTGATGCTGGTCGATGTTTGGATGGACGGCAAAGGCGTCACCGGCAAGGAGGCTGAAAAGGCACTTGAAGCGGCGCTGATCACAGTCAACAAAAATACAATTCCGTTTGATCAGAACAAACCATTCGTAGCTTCGGGTTTGCGCATAGGAACGCCCGCTGTTACCACGCGAGGAATGAAAGAACCTGAGATGCGGGAGATTGGACGATTGATTGCGGAAGTGATTCATGCGCCGCAGTCGGAAGAAGTTAGAAACAAAGTTATTCGCGGTGTAGCTGAACTGACGGCGCGATTTCCGTTGTATCCGAAGCGGTTGAAGCGGATGGATACAGGGCATGAAAGTGTCGGGGCGGATTAGCCTGGGACGGCGAAGCGTTTAGTTTTCGTCGCGTAGCGACATTTGAGTCTAGGCCGGCATTTCAATGCCGGTAAGGTCGTCAAAATAGATTTGTGCGTCGCGTAGCGACGCCTGAATTTAGGCCGGCATTTCAATGCCGGTAAGGCCGTCAAAATAAATATGTGCGTCGCGTAGCGACGGCTGAGTTTAGACCGGCGTTTCAACGCCGGTAAAGCCGTCAAATGCATGTGGGCGTCGCGTAGCGACGGCTGAATTTAGACCGGCGTTTCAACGCCGGTAAGGCCGTCAAATAGATGTGGCGTCGCGTAGCGACGCCTGAATTCAACTGTAGAAGCACGACACGGGAATATTGAACGGCTAAATTCAGATCGACGCTACGCGTCGAAAAACCTCACTAGCTCTTGTTTTGCGAGAGCTTAGACCTCAACCTCACACAAGGCACCCGGCCTTGTTAACGAAAGGACCTCACCGTGGCGAATACGTATACCTCACTCAACTATCACGTTGTTTTCTCAACTAAGAATCGCTTCCCCTGGCTGGCGCTTGAAATTGAGCA
>Ga0070698_100004168_pt1 | contig 15893 bp, 14 predicted proteins | sample KBSK1502metaG_FD_65477 | JGI IMG/M metagenome (GOLD analysis project Ga0070698, IMG submission 65477) | Corn, switchgrass and miscanthus rhizosphere microbial communities from Kellogg Biological Station, Michigan, USA - KBS K1-50-2 metaG | ecosystem: Host-associated > Plants > Roots >...
GACAGCAGGTACGTTCCCGACGCCTGCCAGCGCTGGCTGAAACGCTTGGTCACGCCGGCCTGCAGCGCCTGGTAGCTGCCCTTCGCCTCGGAATGGAACTGCGAGACGTTGCCCCAGTTGGTGTCCAGCCTGGTGGTAACGGTGGTCGACGCGAAGTTCGCACCGGTTGCCGGGTTGTAAATCAGGTTGGCGTTGCGGCTGAAGAGCTCATGTCGATTCGCGTTGAACACGTAGTCAGCCTCGACCCCGACGCTGCTTCCAAGCTGCCGCTGGAACCCCATCGACGTCTGATAGCTGTACGGCACCTGCAGATCGTTGCTCGCGAGGTTGTTCTGGATCGTTCGGCGCACGCAGTTCGCAAGAGCCGGGTTCACGTCGCACATCCGGGCCTTCACGCTCGCAACGGTCGGAATCGGCCCATTGAACGGGTTGGAGGCAAAGTCGGGACGGCCGTCGTTCAAGACATCCAGGGTGAATGTTCTCGTCCACGCGGGGCTGCCGTGCGCGATCTGATCGGAGACTTCACCGAAGTACTTGCCAGCGCCTCCGCGTATGACGGTCTTGTCGTTCACCGTGTACGCGAAGCCAAGACGGGGGGCGTAGTTGTTGGCGTCCTCCGACCGGTTCCCCTTCAGCCACGGGAGCAGTTCGGTCTTCTGCGCGAAGACGCCGGTTTCGAGGTCGTACCTGAGGCCGACATTCAGCGTCAGGCGGCTGTTGATCGCCCAGTTGTCTTGCAACCATGTGCCAACGACGTGGCGCGGGACATGCGTGAACATCTCGTCAGTAAAGCCCAAGGTGTACATGCGGGTGATGGAGGACAGTGGCGTCAGATTCCACGTGTCTGGATCGTTGTAGACGGGGAAGAGCGCCTCGAGATTGGCCGGAGGCGGGCCATTCCTCGCATCGAGAATGCCCATGCACTGCCGGCAATTACCGAGCCACATCTTCATGTAGCCGTACTCACCGCCCATTTGAATGTCATGGCGGCCGCCCTTCGTGAACGAGTACGTGAAGTCGTCCTTAATCGACCCGTAGTGCTGCCCCGAATCCGTCGGTGCGTTCGTGCCATCCTGCCCAATCGTGTACCCGAGGAGGCGGATGTTGGGCGTGCCGCTCGTGACACCGAGGCGTTCCCTGGCGGGGTGATTCCTCCAGGTGATGGGAGAGGTCAGGCTTGATTCGTAGCTGAAGTAGCCCCCTCTGATTTCATTGACGGCCTGGTTGCTCAGCACTTTGGTCACGGTGCCGAGATAGCTCTGCGTATCGACGGGTCGGGCCTGTCCTGCGGATGGATGCTTGGTCGCGCCGCCAGCCGTGCCTTCCTCGAACGGCACCACGGCATGCCGCAGGCCGCCGCGCGCGGACAAGTGCGTGCTCGACGAGAACTGATAGTCCAGACGGACACCCGGCTTCTGTTCCCACTTCGTGACGGTCTGGTCGATGTTGAACTTCGGCCACGGCGACTGATACGTGTAGGTCTGCGGCTCGCGCTCGTATTCGTAGTAGGCGAAGAAGTGGACCCGATCCTTCCGAATGGGCCCACCGTAGGTTGCGCTGATGGCTTGATTCGAATACGGCAGGACGTACCCGGCGACAGGATCCGCGGCGTTGAAACGGTCGCTGCGGAAGTAGCCGGAGAGGCTTCCAGACGGGACATTGGTGCCCGACTTGGTGATTGCATTGACCACAACACCGCTCGAACGGCCCTGCGTGGCGCTGAACCGGCCGGTCACATATTCGAACTCCGCTATGCCGTCGCGGCTGACACGGTGCTGGCCGTTGGCGAACGAGTAGACCTGCGTCACCTGCTGGCCGTCGAGGTTGATCTGGAAGCCGCCGGATCCGATGTTCAAACCAGGCGCGTCGGCGCTGACGCCGTTCTCACGCGCGCCGACGGCGAGCAACGTGAGATCCATCCAGCTGCGGCCGAGCACTGGCAGCTCTGATACCTGCTTCGGATCGATGTTGCTGCCCAGGCTCGAGGTCGTGGTATCGACCAGGGGCGCTTCCCCGGTGACGGTCACGGTTTCCTGTACTTGTGCGGGAGCGAGCTGAAGATTGACCCTCGCGGTCTGGCCTACAAGCAGCACGACCCCTGCGCGGGTGGCCGTGCCCAACCCCGCCAGTTGGGCGGAGATGCTGAAAGTGCCGACGCGAACGGGGATGCGATAGTCACCGCGCGGATCGGTGACCGCCTCAAACGTATTTCCCGTTGCGTCGTGGACCGCAGTCACCGAGACGCCCGGCAGCACGCCGCCAGTCGAATCCGTGATCGAGCCGATCAGGGTCGCCTCCTGGGCGCGCGCAATAGCGGGCAGCAGGAGAATCGCGATACCAATCGCGATCAACCAACCGAGGGGTCTCGTTCTCATCATTCCTCCAACGTGGTGTTCTGGGACGCTGACCGGCGGGCGTGAACGCACGCGTTTCTTATGCAGGCTGGGTCACCCTTACTTGGGCGGGGTCACCCCGCTGTACCACTTGAACCCGCTTTCATGCTGCGTGATGGTGTTCTCGTGATTGCCCTCGAAACACGGCTCTTCCCAGACTTCCTTCGCATAGGGGTTCGGCTCGCGAGGACGCGCGGGCGCCGTGTTCTCGACGTAGCCGGAGGCGCGTCTTTCCTCAGCGCTCACAGCGGCAAAGGCCGCGGCACGCAATCGGCGGTTATCGGTCCCCTCGCGCCGCTTCGGGAAGTTCATCGTCCAGGGCCGCGTGTAGATCGTGGGGTCCTCGATCGTCACCGAGTAGTCGATGATGTTGGGGTCGACCAGGCGCCACCGCTCGGTCATCTTCGTGTTCTCGGTGTAGAAATTCCCCGCCGTGTCGAACCAGCCGCGTCCGTTGAGATTGGTGATCTCGACGACCAGCGTGTCGCCCTCCCAGCGGCCCCGCGAGTTGCCGAACCAGAACCTGGCGTTCGGGCCGATATGCGGACGTCCATCGGTCGGAATAATGCGGTGAAAGTTTCCGACGTCGCTCGAGATGATGATCACCTGGCCCGGCCTCTGAATGATCTCTTGACCGCCGTCCACGTTGATGCGCGGCACCGTATTGAGACACAACGATCGCGTGGCACCGTGCGTGCGCTCGCCCTGTTCGCCCGGCCAGCCTCGCCCGAGTCCCTTTCGAATTTCGAGATGCTTGGCCATCGCCCACGGCGTATACGGCACTTTCCCATCCGCCGGATCCGAGATGAACGTCTCCTGCGAAGGCGTGGTGGCATCGAGCCACTCGTGATCCTCGATGTCGGCTGCGCCGTCGCCGCCGGCGCCGTCCCACGCGCCCTGAAGATTCGGATGCCCGTCGGCCAGCCGCGGTGGCGTGAACGGGGGAAGCTGCGCCTTCTGCCTGACCCACGTGGGTGCCATCGGGATCTTCGGCGTGCTCTTCGGCCAGAACGCCTGCCCTGACACTCGAACGGGCATCACCGCCCAGAGGGCAAGCGCGATGACGAGCGCCGTTAAAGCGGCGACAAGACGATGACTCACCTGGCACCTCCCTTCAGAAATCCCACGGTTGGAAGTACGTGGACGTCGGATTGGCCCATTCACGTTCGAGCAGGTACGCCGGGCACGCATACTCCAGCACCTCGACGTCCTTTTCCTGCCGGCGATATAGAGGCATGCTGATCTTCCACGGCCTTGTGAACGTCTTCGGATCTTCGATGGTCGCCTCGTACTGCATGTGATAGGGACTCAAGGGCGTGTAGCGCTCCACGACGTGCAGGTCCTCGCTGTGGAAGTTGCCGGCACGATCGAACCACGTCTGGTCGTTGAAGTGGACCACGTCCACCACGAGCGTGTTGCCCTCCCACCGCGCGCGGGAATCGCCCATCCACCAGTCGATCGGGCCCTTCGGATGGGGATTCCCGTTCATGTAGAGGTAGCGGATTGCATTCCGGTACTCGTACAGGATGGTGACCCTGTCGGCCTGCTGCACGATTTGAAACGGGCCCGGCGTATACGTGATGCGAGGCACGCCCGGGAGCAGGCACCCGTTTTCGGGGTCGGCTGTTGCGCGTTTTTCGAAGTTCTCTTTCCGCTTCGCGAGCGCCTCCGGCCTGTAGGGAATGACGCCGCCCTCGACAACACCCTGACCCGCGGGCACGCCGAGGCGGCCGTTGTGGGCCTCGAGATCCTCCGCGGCAGTATTCATGACTTGCCAGACACCCTGCAGATCGGGTTGCCCATCGGGGGTGCGCGGCGGAGTATACGCCGCAGGCGTGGCGGTTTGACCGACGCCAGTGATCGGCGCCAGAGCAAGGATCGATGCGAGGCCGAGGACGAATCCCGCGAGGTAACGTTTCACCCGACACCCTCCGTGAACGAATTGAGCGCCGAGAGTATGTTGCGGTCGGTACGTTGTCAAGGAAGCGACTCGAGCGTCTCAAGGGGCATTGTCAAGTTGAAGCGGCTGTCTACCACCGCTTTTGTCTCAGCTTCCGCGATGCAGAAGGATCTTCGGTATCGCGGAAGCTCAAACAGAAACGGTGGTACAGCCAGACGGCATGGCTGATGATTTCCGGCGGGAATCGGTAGCCGTGGTAGCTGGTCGCAGGGCCCGTCATCGGCATACTCTGGCAGCCCCTGCCTCAAACTTGACAGTACCGCGAGTAGGTCAACCCTTCGCGACTAGGCAGGAGTTATCCAAAAAACATTGGGGATCACATTAGCGAGGACTCTCGCCGTGATGTGCCGCGACGGCTCCCTCATCAACCACGCCGGACGTCACAATCCGCACGGCGTGCTAACATCCGCCGTTCTGGATACATCGGAGTGAAGTCGACCGAGTATTGCCAGTTGGCCGCGAGCAACCATTACTTGGTCGCCGATCAATTCAGTTTCACCGCAAAGCGCTCCTGAGAAAAAAATGGCCAGCATCCAAAAAGAGATCAAGGTGCGACGACCTCGAGGGGTCGTCTGGGACGCTGTCCGAGACGTTGGCGCAATCCATAAACGATTGGTCCCTGGATTCGTCGTTGATTGCCGACTTGAAGGTGACTCGCGGTACTTGACGTTTGTCAATGGAATGGTGATGCGCGAGATCATCGTTGACGTTGACAATCAGACATTTCGTCATTCATGGTCCGCGCGTGGTGAACCATTTACACACCACAATGCTTCCCTTCAAGTCTTCGCTGAGGACGACAACACCTGCCGCCTTGTATGGATCGCGGATCTAATGCCAAACGAGATTGTTGGTGCAATTACTGAAATGATCGAAAAGGGGCTCAGCACTATGAAGGCAACGCTCGAAGCCTAAACAAAGTCGGCGAACCCTCGCATGCTCCCGCGTGGCGGTTTGCCAGCATCGCGAAATGGAAAGTGACCTCATGCCCCCGTGATGCAGTCGTTAACCGCGTCGTCGCGTTGAAAGTCATATCCCGCGACGCGCCGCCGGGCTTCGGCCCGTGATCCAGGTGAGGTACTCGGTCCACAGCTCGCAGACGTCGCGGTCGTTGGTCGTCAATCGGATCGATTCGGTCGTGAAACGCTCCGGGGTTTTCTTGGCGATTGTGTGTTACCGCGGACTCTGGCAGTCTTCAGGCGGCAAAGGAGAAGTCCATGCGCGTGCCTTCAATGATGACGCTCGCTGTCGTGCTGTTGGCGCGGACGGTCTTCGCGCAGGAATGGGTCGAGTATACCAGTCGCGCCGATCGGTTCACGACTCCCGCACCGGGGCAACCGAAGATCGAGACGATCGCGTGGGAGTCGGAGTACGGCGCCAAATTTCCGGGCCGCCTCTATGCGTGGCAGCAAGGGGGGACCCGCTACTCGATCACCGTCGTCGACTACTCCGATGCCCAGCGGATCCATGCGGCGTTGAACCACATCGCGTACTCAGGGGGCCCGGGGGCGGGGGGCGTCTACTGGTTGGTCGACATCGCGGGCTCGGTCGCCCACGCCGCGACAAGGTACCGGCAGAAGCCAGGTGTTACGGTCACGTACGACGCCTTTCACTATATTGAGTTCGTCCCCGGCCTCGAGCTGCAGCTCACGAATCCCGACGCGACGCGCACCTACGCCGGCATCTATCTGCACGAGAACCGGCTGTACATTCTCGATGCCACGGCGCCCAGGGACGCCGCACCGCCGATCATCTTTCAGCAGTCGTTCGGGTTTCTCGACGCGGAGGGGAATCCCGTGAGGTATCGTCCTTTCTATGTCAACCGCTTTCCGGAGCCCCGGCCGGTTCAGGGCAGCCCAAGCGCGACGCCGCAGGAGTATCAGCAGCCGCCGGCACGATGATCGTCAGGTTCCGCGAGTAGAGCGACACCGTCGCGCCTCAATCGCACTTAGATTGCCGCAATCTGATCCTTCATCCGCCCCGTCGACGAATCGAGGATCAATCGAAGTACGCCCAGAGGGGGTCCAGGCTCGTTTCGCCGGAGACGGCCGCATCTACCTCCGAAAGCAATAGGGGGCTTTCGCGGCATTTCATTCGAATCTCATCGGCCGCTCACGGTTTGGTGAGGACTCCGCGGCCGGGCCTCGGTCACACTCCGGGCATGAAAACCACTGCGATGAACCCCGTGAAGGGATTCACCCTTTACGTCCTCGGCCTGGCCATCGCGGCCATGGGAATCTATGTGGCCGACGCCGACGACGCGCCAGGCGCCGCAGTCATCGGCATGCTGCTGATGGTGGTCGGAGTCGTGCTCGGTGTGAGGGCCGCGCGCAACCGGCTCCCGATGTGGGCTGCCCGCACGGCGCTTGCCGTCGGCGTCGTCGTCGCCGCGTTCGCGGCATTTCTGACCCACGGGGTCGTTGTGACCGCGCCTCTCTTCCCGCAGTCGCAGGAGGTACCATCGGTCATCGACTCGACGCCGTCGCCGCAATATACGGCGGCCGTTGAGCGCGCCCGGGAGCTCGTGCGCTCAGCCGTGTTGCAGCAAAACCTGCCCGGGGTGTCCGTGGCGGTCGGTACCGGCGGCACCGTCGTCTGGGCCGAAGGGTTCGGATGGAGGGACGTCGTGACGCGGGCGCCCGTCACGCCGGACACGCGATTCAACGTCGGCACGGCGGCGTCCGCGGTCACCGCCGCCGTCGCGCCGCTCGGGCTGGCCAATACCGGCGCTGACTCGGCGGCAGAATGGAGTCCTGAGCATATCGGCGAACCGGAAGAGGACTTCCCGCTCTTCACGATCATCCGCCACGTCATCTTCAGGCCGATCGGTCTCGCCCCTGCGCAGCCATTGCCGGGCGATCGCGCGACGTTCTATGTCCCGAGATCCGATGACAATCCCGGCCGTGGACGACGACTGATGTACATGCGCGACCTGGCCTGTTGCGCGAACGGGATGGCGTTCTATTCCACGCCGTCCGATCTCGTGCGCTTCGCGCTGGCGACGAACCCTGGCAGCGTCAACGGTGAACTCGCCGGCGGCATGGTGATGTCGCTGATGACGGGGCGCGACAGCGGCATCGTCATCGCTGTCACGTCAAACATGGCGCACGCGAACACGTCCTCGCTGGCGCTGCGAGTCGGGGACGCGTTCGCGGACCGGACGCGATGATCGCGCAGGTTCAGCGGCCGGTGGGTACCGCGCGCAGCTGCGGTTGCGCAGGTAGGAGCGCTCCCCACACGAAAATCGCGACATAGATCAGGGCGACAAGGAGAAGCTCGTCCGCGCGACTACGATGCGATCCGGCGAGATGTGACAGAGCTTGAAGCCGGTTCATCCTGACAGCTCGACGGCCTGAACTTGATGCTGCGCGCGTTCACTCCGTGCCCTACGTATAACTCTCGGCATCGGTTCGACCACCAGCAAGTCTGCGAAACAGACTATGTCGGACTCGCTGACCGTGGCCCACACCAGGGCACTTGCGGCCGCTCGGGTCGGCTCGATAGTCAGCGCGGGGCCGGCTGCAAGCGCCAGCTGTTCAACTCCTCCTGCAGTTTCTTCAGGTCCTCGGTATGCACTTCGAGCTCGCGCAGCGCGTCCTGCTTCATCATCGACAGGTTCACGTCGAAGGATTGCGAGAACGACGCGGAGGCCGATGACCGGCCGCGGGCAATCCGTCCCAGCGATTCCGCAGCCTGCTCGCGAACAGTCGGATCCGCATCCTTGAGCGCCGCCGTCAAGCCGTCGATGGCCGTGGGATCCGCGATCACGCCGAGCGCCCAGGCGGCGCGCCGACGCACGTTCGCATTGGCATCACGCAAGGCCTGAAGCAGGGGAGCGACGGCGCGGCCATCGCGCATGTTGCCAAGCCCCGTTGCCGCCCGCTCGCGGACTTCGGGCGTCGGGTCGGCAAGTGCCTTGATCAGCGCGGGAATGGCCCGCTCATCCCGCATCGATATCAGCGTGTTGAGCGCCTGCTCGCGAACGCGCTGATTGCTGTCGTCGAGCGCCACCATCAGCGCGTCGGCGATGCGCTTGCGTGTCGCCTCGTCCGGGCGCGTCGCTTGCGCCGGGGGTGCGGGGGGCGCTAGCGGCGCTGGCGGCACGGGCGGCGGGGCGTTCTGGGCCGGAGGAGCAGGCCTCGGGCTCGGGACGATCTGACTGAATTCAACGGCGACGGGCGGAGGCACTTCAATTGAGCGCTGCATCGCAGTCCAGTGAGGTGCCGGCACCTGCATCGCTGCGCCGGTTGTGGACGCCGACACCTGCAGCGCGGCCAGCGGCATCAGGGCGAGCGCGAAGACGACCGCCGCCGCGTTACGTACTGCGCGCGAGAGCGGTCGGCGGCTGCGTGATGGTTCGAGGATAGCCAGCAGGCGGCCTTCGATTTCGGAGGGGCGTGCCATCGCGAGCGCGGTCGCTCCGATGGGAGCCGACGCCCTGAACGCGCGTGCGATCTCGAGGAGATGATCCGCATAGGCCGACGCCTCCGTGCCGGCCATCAGCACGAGGTCGTCCGCCGCGCGCTCCTGTTCGGCGCGGAGCTGTTTCATCGCCACGTACGCCAGAGGATTGAACCAGTGCAGCGCGGCGGCAACCCGGGCGAGTGTCAGCGTTGCGCAATCGTGCCGTTTCACATGCGCGGACTCGTGGAGCAGGACGACGCGCCGCCGCTCGAGGGACCAGCCGGCCGCGGTGAGCGGCAGGAGAATCGTCGGCCGCCAGATCCCGCAGACGACCGGCACCACGGTGCGCGCGGTCGTGCGCAGCGAGACGGCCGTTTGCAGTTGGAGCGCCGACGCCGCGTGGACTGCCTCCGACACCCACTCGTCACTGTCCGCGACGCTCGCGCTCGAGGCAATCGAGCGAAGGCGCCACACGCCTCCCGCCAGCTTCAGCAGCGAGACGAGAACGCCGCAGAGCCACAACGAGACGAGTATCGTCGGCGTTGTCATGCCGCCGTTTCCAGCTCTGGGTGCCGGTGTTGCAGGCTGCAGGGCGACGCTTGCAGCGTCACTCGCCGGAGCATCGACCGCTGCCGTTGACGGTGCGTCCGCCGGTGTCTGAACGGCAACGATGGGCGGTGCGGTCGACATCGAGACGTCCCACGCTGGCGTGGCTGCGCCGAGCACCGGCAGCAGGAGCGCCGCGGAAATCCCGAACGTCCACACCAGATGGCGTGCGGCCGCCGACTGCCGCCGCATCGTCATCGTCACAATCCATGTGGCCAGGAACACGACTGACGCCTTGACGGCGACCTGGAGCAGAAGGGCTGACATACGTTGTCCTTTCTCTACGGTGAACTAAGTCTTGGAGCGCTTGGCGCGATCGACGATCCGCTGGAGGCGTGCCACTTCCTCCTCGTTCAGGTCGTGAGGCGCCAGGTCGACGAGCGCCGCGACCACCTGCGACGCGGACCCGTCGAAAAACGTGTCGAGCACATGTTTCAGCGCGGACCGCTTCGCCTTGTCGCGCGCGACGGTGGGGAGGTAGACGAACCGCAACCCGTCGACCTCGTGGCGGACGTGCCCCTTCTCCTCGAGGATGCGGAGCAGCGTCCGGACCGCCGAGTCGCTCGGCGCCTCGTGAAGGCCGGCGCGCACGTCGGCGGCGGTGGCGCGCCCGGCGCGGTAGAGGATGTCCATGATCTGCCGCTCGCGGCGACTGAGGTGTGCGGGCTGGGATCGGCGCGCCATTGGGGTTCTCCGGCTAAATGTTAAAAACTTGGCACATGCTAATTTCTTAGCACGTCGGCTGTCAAGGTTAGACGCAGGCCCCCGCGGATTGGCCGGAACCTTTTCCACCGGTCCGACGTATCCTGTGGGCGGGTTGGTAGCTGACGCCGGAGGTTGGACATGAAACGAGCCGTGTTGGCAGTCGTGGCGGCCGCCGCCCTGAGCGGGGCGACAGTCCAGGCGCATCATTCCTACGCGGAGTTCCTCGACCAGCCGATCACGTTCGGAGCGACGGTCGAGCGGATCGAGTTCACCAGTCCCCACACGCTGCTGACCGTGCGTGGCAAGGACGATCGCGTCCACACCATCATCTGGAACGCCGCATTTCAGCTGCAGACCCAGGGCGTGCATCCGACGGATCTGAAGGTGGGTGATGCGCTGGAGTTGACGGGTTTTCCGTCCCGGGATCCCGAGATTCGGCAGATGGCGAAGATGCGCAAGATCCGGCGGACCAGCGACGGCTGGACCTGGGAGTTTCCCAACCGGGTCACGCCCGGGCGCTAGCGGCGATGACGCTCAATCATCTCTGAGATGAAGCGCGTCCACACCTCGTCGGGTTCCCACACCGTGCGCATCGGCTCGAAGGCCTTGTCCGCCGTCCAGCCCTGACGAATGACGCGATAGAGGCCGACGAACGCGGTGACGCGGTAGTTGGCCGCGCAGTGTACGAGGACCTTCTCGTCGCCGTGCGCGTCCATCGCGGTAAAGAAATCCATCAGGTCCTGTTCGGTTGGCGCCTTGAACTGCACGGGGATGTGCACGTAGTCCATCCCCAGCCCGCGTACGCATCCGGCCTCGTCTCGAAGTGAATAGCGCGGGTCGTCGTGCAGCGCGAGATTGACGACGACCGTGACGCCCTTACTCGCGGCGTCGGCGAGTTGTGCTTCGCTGGGCTGGCCAGCGGTGTAGAGACGGTCGTCGACTTTCCGGAAATTCCTGGCGTCCTCGAGCGGCGCCGTGCTCACGGATTACCTGCCAGGACCTTGACGCGTGAACGTGACCGGTGAGCTTGCACCGCCGTTGCCGATACGTGGGCTCGTGGCAACGGCGCGATGTCCGCCGCGCCCGTTCGCGTCAGGATGAACGGAAACGTGTAGTCCTGAACCTGGTAGCAGCCGGACATCGTGTTGCCTTCCACCGACAGCGTTCCCGCGAAGCCCTGATCCGTGCGCCCCTCGAACGTGATGCCAAGCCCGCTCTGTTGAATCGTCGTCAGCGGAAGCCCGCGTATTTCTGCGAGGGGATGCTCACGGTGCCGGTCATCTGGCCCGTCGTCGACCGCGCGAAGTTGACCTCGACGTCAATCGGCATGTTGGGAATGTCGACGCTTCCTGCCCAGTGCCCCGAGGCATCGGGGATACGCTGGGGAGCGACCGGCGTCGCCGCCGCCACTAACACGAGAAAGACCACTGCAGCTGTTCGCATTGGTGCGCCCCTGGGTTCGCTTTGCTACCAGCTTACTTGAGGACGCTGATGCTGACTTCAGCTTTGACGACTTCACCGGTCACTTTGTCTGACGCAACGGTCAACTCAGCAGACTGGCCATCCTTCATTATCAGATTGTTCTGCGTCCGATAGCGTCGCAGGACCGGCTGATCGTCGGCTTGCGCGGCGCCCGCACCCTTGCGTTCGTCGTCCTTGAAAATTGACGTGTCCTCGATGATGACGTCGACGGCGAAGCGGCCTGCATCCAAGTTTCTGGCGCTGGCATCGATGCTCGTGCCCACGTCGCGATACGTAAATGGTCCAACCCGTGCGGCCTGGATTGGATCGCCTGATGTTGCCGCACCGAAGGAGCGGACCGGCACCTGAGTAATCATGCGGATGTTGCTGGGGCCGAATTCGGTCCGGACAGTAAGCTCGTACGGAAGGCTGCTGATTTTCCTGTCGCCCTGATACTTCGACAGGACGATCTTCACCTTCAGTGGAACGGCAGCGAGATCGCGCTGATGTGCCGCCTCCGCTGCCGCCGCCCGCTCCGCGGCCGAACGCTGCGGTTGCTGCGGAGGCGGATTCTGTGCCTGCGCCCATGCATCGCGAGTGACGCCTGTCAACGCGCACGAGACGAGAAGCAGACGAAAGAGTGTCTTCACTGCAGTTCTCCTGATTGAGTGTCGCCCGCCGAGAGCAGCGGTTCGACGGTAATCGGTTCGATGACGATCGGCATCGGTTCTTCCAGGTCGCCGGATTCCGATGGCAATGCGTTCGCGTCGAGACGACCTTCGCGCAGCGCGGACACGAAGTAGCGCAGGCCTTCGACCTCGGCGCGCGAGACGAGGACCGCCGGCGGTGCTTCGTTCGGTTCGTTCCGACCCGGCGCCGCAACGTCCGCGGTTCCCGCGTTAACAGCCTGCGGCGTCACAGCCGTTGGCTTCGCAGGCTCCGGTGGCGCAGGTGCGACAGACACCGCCTGCGGCTGCGGAGGAGGTTCGCCGTTCTTCCCGGCGCTCCAGACGACGACGATCACGAGCAGCGATGCGATGGCTGCGCTGACCGGGACGAGTCGCCAGTCAAACCATCGGGGCGCGATGCGTTCGCCGTCGATCCGCGTGCGCACCCGCGCGACGAAATCGGGAGAGGGCTCGACGTCGAGCAGCTCGCCGATTGCGCGATCGACCTCTTCGTCGGTCAGCGGGCTGTCCTGCCGGTGTTCATCCATTGAAGCTGTTCCTTGAGTCGTTGCCGTGCAAGAAACAACCGCGATTTGACGGTGCCCGGCGGGATGCCGAGCAACGCCGCGACTTCCGTGACGTCGTGTCCCTCGATGCTCGCCAGGACAATCGCCTGGCGCAGCTTGTCGGGAAGCGCGTCGATGGCCTCCCAGAGCATCGCCACGCGTTCGTCTGGCGCGGCGCCGGCCGCCGACGCCGCGTTGAGTTCGCCTCTTTCGAGCTCGCGCGCCGTCCGGCGGCGATCGGCGCGCCGGCGATCGAGCGCCATCCGCCAGACCATCCGCACCAGCCAGCTTCGGAACCGCTGCCGGTCGCGGAGCTGGCGAAACTTCGTGTGCGCCCTGGCAAATGCTTCCTGCGTCACATCTTCCGCATCCTGCCGGTGGCGGAGCACCGAGAAGGCGACGCGAAACGCCAGGCTCGAGCATTCGACCAGCAGGCCATCGAAGTCGCGGGCCAGATCGTCATCAATCTTCATGAACCCGCCGGCAAGCCGGTCTGTCCATTCATGCATCGGAGCCCGCGTTCGTAGACTAGACGCCACGGTCAGCCGCCTGGTTCAGTGGAAGGGTCGTTCTATGGGAAGGCGTGGGCAGTCCTCAGCGGAGTCCTGAGGATTTCAGCGCGAGCGTAACGGACTGTGCTCCCGGAGCGTGAGGGTGTGGCCGGGGTCCCGTTGTCGAAAATGAGCTCGCAATGCCAGCGAAAGCACACGAGCCTTGGCTCATGGATATAAAAATCTGATTAAAAAGGACTTATTTGGCGGAGAGGGTGGGCACGATCCGCTTGATCCGCACGAAAGCTCTAGTAGAGACAGGCGGTTCGCCTTCTGAATCTTCACCGATCCGCCCTCGGGGGCCAACGGCCCTCTCGAGCGCTCCGCCCTTCGTCGCGGCGGTCTTCGTCGCGAAGGTCTTCACCGTGCGGTCCGTCGAGTCTTTGGTGAGATCCCACGACTTGTCTTCTCGTCCGGCGATAGCTGCAGGTGCCCAGGGCCACGCGGCTCGGCGTCGGCCTTGCGCAGTCACCAAGCGGCGTTCGCGGTCAGCGCCAGCCGAGTTCCGGAGCGACGTACTTGAGGATGCTTTCGACCACGTGGGCGTTGTAGTCCACGCCCAACTGGTTCGGGAGCGTGAGCAGCAACGTGTCGGCCGCCTTGATGGCCTCGTCGCCCGCGAGTTCTTTCACCAGCACGTCGGGTTCCGCGGCGTACGACCGCCCGAAGATGGCCCGCGTGTTCGCGTCGATGTAGCCGACCTGGTCCCGGTCGCGGGCGTCCCGGCCGAAGTATGCGCGGTCGCGATCGTTGACGAGCGCGAAGATGCTGCGGCTGACCGACACGCGTGGCTCACGCTGGTGCCCGGCGGCCTTCCATGCCTCACGATAGGCTTCAATCTGCTTGCGCTGCTGGACGTGCAGCGGCTCGCCGGTCTCATCATCTTTGAGCGTCGAACTCTGGAGATTCATGCCCAGTTTCGCGGCCCACTTGGACGTCGCGTTGGAACTCGACCCCCACCAGATTCGCTCGCGCAATCCTTCTGAATAGGGCTCGAGGCGCAGAAGCCCCGGCGGATTGGGAAACATGGGCCGTGGGTTCGGTTCCGCGAAGCCTTCGCCCTTCAGTAGTCCGAGGAACACTTCAGCGTGGCGCCGCGCCATGTCGGCGGCCGTCTCGCCGTCACGCGGCGCATGGCCGAAATAGCGCCAGCCGTCGATCACCTGTTCCGGTGATCCGCGGCTGATGCCCAGTTGCAGACGGCCACCGGCGATGATGTCCGCGGCACCAGCATCCTCGGCCATGTACATCGGGTTCTCGTAGCGCATGTCGATAACCGCTGTCCCGATCTCCATCTTGTTCGTGCGCGCGCCGACGGCGGCGAGGAGCGGGAACGGCGAGCCGAGCTGGCGCGCGAAGTGGTGCACGCGGAAATACGCGCCATCGAGACCCAGCTCTTCGGCGGCTACCGCGAGCTCGATCGACTGCAGAAGCGCATTCGACGCCGTGCGCACGTCAGAGTACGGCTCTGGCGTCCAGTGCCCGAAGGAGAGAAAGCCGATCTTTTTCACGCAAGGTACCTGAGAGAAGAGGGTGGGGACGTTCGGTTAACGCGTGTTCTCAAGTTCAGGATAGCTTGTCGAAAAAGAGATATACGGCGGCAATACGGCCGTCCCTGGCAATGATGAAGTCGGTCCCCGCGTACTCTGGCGCTTCACCGGGGCGGCCCGATACCCATTGGACCCGCCCGCCGTTGCCCAATTCCTCTGGCGGGACAATGGGCTGATAGCGAAAGTCAGGGTGAGTCGCCTTGATCACGCCAGCGATTCGATCGATCTCGTCGCGGCCACGGTAGGTCCCTCTGGGCTCGTAGAACACGCAATCTTCGGTGAAGATCGCATCGATTGCCGCCCGTCGACGGACGGGGTCGTTTTCACCGAAGACATCTTCAAGATTGCGGATGAGCAAGGTCGATATGCTGCTCAATGGTTTTCCTCACAAGCGCGAACATCCCCGACCGTTCTACGCCAGACATCGGTGATCACCAGATTTTCATGCTGCGGTCGACCACGATATCGGTACCCGTGACGTAGGAACTCTCGTAGATGCCAGAAACAGCGCGACGCTGAAAGCCGCGATGACACGACGCATCTCCGATCTTCTGTCAGCTATGTGCCCGGCGCCCCACTGAAGCGAGGGCCGGTTTACGGCCCTCGCCGCGGCTCAAGCGACCTGCGCTTCGACCTGCTTGACCGCTTCGATCTCGGCTTCGATGTCAACGCGGTCGCCGACCATCACCCCTCCGGTCTCCAGCACCTGGTTCCACGTGAGCCCGAAGTCCTTGCGATCGATCGACGTCTTCGCGGTGAACGCCGCGCGCACGTTCCCCCACGGGTCCTTCGCCTGGCCGTGCTGCTCGACCCGGAGGACGACTTCGCGCGTGGTTCCCCGGATCGTGAGATCGCCCACGACGTCGATCTCGGACCCGGATCGCGGCTGGACGCGCCTCCCGACGAAGCGCAGTTCCGCATGCTGCGCCGCATCGAAGAAGTCCGGCGACTTCAGATGCGCGTCGCGGTCGGCTACGCCGGTGTCGATGCTCGACGCATCGATCGTCACGTCCACCGTCGCCTTCGAAA
>Ga0070698_100004169_pt1 | contig 15891 bp, 11 predicted proteins | sample KBSK1502metaG_FD_65477 | JGI IMG/M metagenome (GOLD analysis project Ga0070698, IMG submission 65477) | Corn, switchgrass and miscanthus rhizosphere microbial communities from Kellogg Biological Station, Michigan, USA - KBS K1-50-2 metaG | ecosystem: Host-associated > Plants > Roots >...
CTCAACCTGCCGGGCAAGCTGAGCGACTGCACCAACCCGACGAGCGACGGCAGCGAGCTGTTCGTTGTCGAAGGCGATTCGGCCGGCGGTTCCGCCAAGCAGGGACGCGATCGCGCGCGGCAGGCGATTCTTCCGCTCCGCGGCAAGGTGCTCAATACCGAGAGCGCGTCGCTCGCGAAGGTGCTGGAGAACAAGGAGCTCTCGGACCTCGTGACGGCCATCGGCTGCGGCCTCGGGAAGAACTTCGATCTCGCGCGGCTGCGCTACGGAAAGATCATCATCCTGGCCGATGCCGATTCGGACGGCAATCACATCGCGACGCTGCTGCTGACCTTCATCTACCGGCATCTACCGCAGCTCATGACGAGCGGCAAGGTCTTCCTCGCGCAGCCGCCGCTTTATCGCATCGACATCGGCAAGGACACGTTCTGGGCGCTGGACGATGCGCACCGCGACAGGATCCTCAAGCACCAGGGCAAGAATGGCAATCGAGCCGTTCCCGAGATCACGCGCTTCAAGGGCCTCGGCGAGATGATGCCGAAAGTGCTCTGGGAGACGACGCTGAACCCGCGGACGCGCCGCCTGCTGCGCGTTGAGATCGGCGATCAGATCGTGACCGATCGTGTCATCAACGAGCTGATGGGGAAGGATGCTTCGGCCCGCTTCCGGTTCATCATGGAGCGCGCCGAAGAAGCGGAGGAGCTGGACGTTTAGCGTGTTCCTTTCGCTCGTGACCGCGGCGCAGGCCATCGCCGACAACGACGCCGATGTGTCGTCGGTGCTGATCAACCCGCGCCACGCCCTCGCCTTTGGCGCCGCCGTAGTCGCCTGTCTCCTCCTGCTTCAGTACGCACACCGGCGAAAGCCCTTCATCCTGATGTGGGCGGCCGGATGGCTGCTCATCGCTCCGGCAATGCTGCTCGTCGCGAGCACTTACGACAATCCGATGGTTGGGCGGCTGGCGGTGGGACTGTCGCAGCTCCTCGGCGTCTATACCGCCGCCCTGTTCTTGTGGAGCGCGGACCTGTTCCGGCAGACAGGCTTTCTCGGGTCGAACCGCCTGAAGCTGTTGATCGTGGTGGCCGCGTGGTTCCTCGTGTCCGCCATCATCTTCGGCTCGGCGACCGTCCTCGTCGCCGGTTATCTGATCGCCGCGATCGGGCTCGCCGGCGCCGGCTCCATGTATGCCGCCGTTCTGATCGAACGCCGCATGATCGGCGCGGGCATGGTCGCGTTCGTGTTCCTGGGCCTCGCCATATCGAACGTGAGCGCCGCGTTTTTCGTCCGGCGGGCCGGGCCTGCGAGCGAGTTTCTCTTCGAATCGCTGATGGTCAACGCGGTCCTCTACACCTTCGGGGCGTTCGGTATGCATCTTCTCGTCTTCGAAGACATGACCTACGAGCTGAGGATGACCAACCGCCGGCTCGAAAGCGCACGGGAGGAGTTGCTGCAGGCCTCGATTACCGATCCTCTGACCGGGTGCCACAACCGCCGGTTCCTGGAGCAGGTCATGGACCGCGAGCTGCAGCGTCACGCGCGGTTCAAATTGCCGCTCTCCCTGCTGTTCATCGACGTCGACAGGTTCAAGGCCGTCAACGATGCACTCGGCCATGAAGCGGGCGACCGCGTTCTGCAGTACGTGTCGCGCTTCCTGCGGCGGCACATCCGGGAAGCCGACTACGTGTTCCGGTACGGCGGCGACGAGTTCCTCGTCCTGATTACCTGCACCGGCACGGAAGCGCAGTACAAGGCCGCGCTCCTCAAGACGACGTTCGACGCGGCTCCCGAAGCCGCGGATCTGCCGCCTGGTATCGGCCTGAGCGTCGGCTCGATCGAAGTGCCGGGAGGCACGACAGATCTGACGCCCCTCATTCACGAAGCCGACAGACGGATGTACGAAGACAAGGCCGGGCGGTAGGATCGCACCGATCAGGACAGGATTGCGCGCAGCCCTTCCACCAGACGACCGATGCCCGCCGCAACTGTTTCTTTCTGAAGCGCGCCGTAGGCGACACGGAGGTAACAACCGTCGGTGATCCCGAATGCCGACCCGGGAATGACGGCGACCTTGTACTCGCGAATGAGACGCTCCACCACACTCATCGACGACAAGGCGCCAGCGCCAGTCCCTGCCCCGTTCTGCGCGGCGTCATTGATCCTGAGCAGGCAATAGAAGGCGCCGTCAGCGGCCGGCAGCGTCGCCAGCGGCGCAAGCGCCGACAGCTGGTCGACGACGATCTCGCGAATCGAGGCGAGCTCCCGGACGCGAGGCTCGCAATACGCCCGGCCGACGTCGAGCGCGGCAACGGCGGCCGCCTGCGAGACGATCGGCGGGCAAATCAGAATCGTGTCCTGAATCTTCGACAGCGCGGATGTCAGCTGTACGGGATACGCCATGTATCCGATGCGCCAGCCTGCGAACCCGTAGGCTTTCGACATCGAGTAGAGCGAGATGGTGTGCCCCTCAGCGCCCGCGAACGAGCCGGGTGAGACGTGGCGTGCGGAGCCGTACGTGAAGTACTCGTACGTTTCATCGGAGATGTGGTACAGCCCGCGATCCCGGCACAGCTCGTTGATGCGACGGAGCGCCGGCTCCGCGTAGACCGCGCCGCTCGGGTTGTTGGGCGAAATCGTCACGATCGCGCGGGTGCGGCTGCCGATCGCGCGCGCGATCCCGTCGATCGACAGCTGGTAGCACTCGTCGGTCGGGACGCAGACGACGCGGCAGCCTGCCATCTGCACGGCCATCTCGTGATTGAAATAGAACGGGATGGGCAAGATCACCTCATCACCCGGGCTCGTCGTCGCCAGCACGGCGTGCATGAAGGCCATGTTCGCGCCCGCGGTCACCATGATCCTGCCGCGCGCGGCGTGGATACCGTTCTCGGCCGCCAGCTTGTGCGCGATGCGATCGAGCAGCGCCGGCACTCCGGCGACGTCCTGGTATTGGTCGGTTTCGGACCGCGCGATCGCGGCACGCGCCGCCTCGGATGCCTGGGGAGGCGGCCCGTAGTGGACGACGCCCTGGCCGAGCGAGATGGCGCCTGGGGTCTGCCGAAGGAGTGCGCCGATGACTGGCACGATCGGTGTCTGGACGGCGTCCATCCGGGTTGCCGAACCAAGGGCTTCGTTCATGTTGTCCAGAAAGGGAAGGCTGGCCTATTCTTGCTCATGCCCGTTGACGCTCCAGTCGTTCCCCGCTTCTCGACCGTGCCGCACTTCGTGACACTCGTGTTGACGCTCTGCGTCGGGTTCGCGGTGCTGCTGGCCAATGGACTGACGGCTGCCGGCACGCTTCCGTCGCCAGAACAGTTTATCGGGTTCACGGTCGGTTCGGACAACAAGCTCGTTCGCTGGGACAAGATCGTCGAATACATGCGGCTCGCAGCGGGCGCGTCGGACCGCGTGCGGCTGCGCGAGCTCGGGAAGACCAGCGGCGGCAACGCCTTCATCGCGCTCGAAATCAGCTCGCCCGACTCGCTGCAGAACCTGGAACGGTACAAGCAGCTCGAGCGCAGACTGTATTTCCAGGGAGGCGCGCCCAGCGCGCTCGAGCGCGACGAGATCTTCCGGTCCGGCAAAGTCGTCGTGCTCGTCACGTGCAGCGTGCATGCTAACGAAATCGGCGCCACGCAGATGGCGCTGGAGCTGGTCCACACCCTCGCAACCGACAACTCCCCGGCGGTGAAGAAGATTCTCGACAACGTGATCTTCCTGCTGGTGCCGAGCGCCAATCCGGACGGCCAGATCATGGTGACCGACTGGTTCAACCAGAACCTGGGCACTCCGTTCGCCGCCAGCCCGCTGCCTACCCTGTATCACCCGTACGTGGGTCACGATAGCAACCGCGACATGTACATGCTCACGCAGAAGGAAAGCCAGTACATGGCGGAGCTTGCCTGGCACGACTGGTTCCCCTCGATCTGGCTGGACGAACACCAGATGGGCAGCAACGGTCCCCGCATGTTCGTGATGCCGGCGGCCGATCCGATCAACCCGAACGTTCATCCGCTGATCTACCGATGGAACGGCATCCTGGGCCAATCCCAGGCGGCGGCCCTCGAGGCGGCCGGCAAGAACGGCATCATCTACAACTCGGTCTACACGAACTTCTGGCAGGGGGCGCTGGCGTGGAGCGGGTGGTGGCACAACCAGATCGGTCTCCTGACGGAGGTGGCGAGCGCCCGGACCGCGACACCGATCCTCCAGCTCGGGTCCGCGCCCGCCACCAACGGTCTCGCACCGAATCCGGGCCGGGGCAGCGTCGAGCGTGGCGCGGTCGACGAACCGCTGCTGGCGCCGCCCACGGACGTCACGCCGCGGACGGAATATCCGCGGCCCTGGCTGGGCGGCCGATGGACGCTCCGCGACATCGTGGACTACGAGCTCATCGCCACGATGGCGCTGCTCGAAACGGCGGCGGATCGCCGCGAAACGATCCTGCGTCAGATCTACGAGGTCAACCGGCAGACAGTCGAGGGCGACAGGAGCGGGGAAGCAGCGGCCATCCTCATCCCCGTTGCCCCGCAGCACGACGCGCGGGAAGCCGCGCATCTCGCTGATCGGCTGGTGCGTGGCGGCGTCGAAGTCTATCGCGCCGAATCGGCGTTCGATGCCGACGGCCAGCGGTATGGCCCCGGAACGTTCGTCATCCCGATGACACAGATTTTCGGACGATACGCGAAAGATCTGCTCGAGCGACAGACATACCCCGAGATCCGTCGCAGCCCGAACGAACCCGCGGAACAGCCCTACGACGTGACCGCGTGGTCGCTCGGCATGCTGTTCGGCATCGAGGTGACGTTCACACGAACGCCGCCGCCGGCGTCGCTGAAGATGACGCGAATCACGGGCGCCCCGGACGTGCCTGGCCGGCTCGAGGGCAGCGGCTCGCGATACACCTTTGGATATTCCGGCGCCGACACGGCGATTGCGATCAACCGTCTGCTGGAGACCGGGGCCCGCGTCGCCTTCGAAGGGCCGTCGCAGGTTTCGGTAACGGGGGTGTCCCGCGATCGGATCGAGGCGCTGGCGAAAGCCTTCGGCCTCTTCGTCACGGCCGCGAATCGGCCGGCGGCGCGGACGGAGCTGGACCAGGCGGCCGATCTCTCGCTCCGTGCGCCGCGCATCGGTCTGTATGCGCCGTGGACCGGCGGGAACATGGACGAAGGGTGGACGCGCTGGGTCCTCGAGCAGTACGAGTTCAATCCGACGACGATTCACAACGCGGACATCCGCACCGGCGGGCTGCGGCAACGGTTCGACGCGATCATCCTGCCGGATCAGCCGCCGCGCGAGATCGTCGACGGCTTCGGCGGCGAAACGATTCGCCCGGAATACCGCGGCGGGATCGGCGATCAAGGCGTCCAGAGCCTGATCCGCTTCGTCGCCGACGGCGGTACGCTGATCGCGCTCGGCGCCGCCTCGGATCTGGCGCTCGATCGCCTGTCGCTTCCGGTGCGGAACATCAAGCGCGGCTTGCAACGGAATGAACATTTCGCGCCGGGCACCATCCTCCGGCTCCATGTGGATACCTCGCAGGCGGCCGGCTACGGGCTGCCGGCCGATACGTACGGCTTCTACACCAACGGGCCCATCTTCGCGCCGGTCGAGAGCTTCACGTCTCCCAGGACGCGGGTCGTCGCACGATACGCCGCGACAGGAGTGCTGGCGTCCGGCTGGTTGAGAGGCGACGAGATCATGGCCGGTCGCGCGGCCGTCGTGTCGATCGACATGAACCCGGGGCGCGTCGTGCTGTTCGGCCTGCGGCCGCAGCATCGCGGTCAGACGCGCGCGACGTTCCCGCTGCTCTTCAACGCGCTTTACCTCGCTGCCGCCCAGAACGGACGGCTCAAGGCGACGAACCAATAAGGATCGCGGGCCTGGTTCAGATCTTCGTCACCGGCGGCACGTTCGACAAGGAATACAACGAGCTCACCGGCACGCTCTTCTTCAAGCAAACCCACCTGCCCGAGATGCTGCGGCTTGGCCGCAACCGCGTCGACGTGTCGATCCGCGCGCTCCTGATGATCGACAGCCTCGACATGACCGAGGCCGACCGCGCGCTCATCGTCAACCACTGCCGGGAGTCGGCCGAATCGAGGATTCTCGTGACGCACGGCACGGACACGATGGTGGAAACGGCGCGGGCGCTGGCAGGCGCGTTGCCTTCCGGCGCGGGCAAGACGATCGTCCTCACGGGGGCGATGGTGCCCTATGCCTTCGGCAGCTCGGATGGCCTCTTCAATCTGGGAAGCGCGCTGTCGTTCGTGCAGGTGCTGACGCCGGGGGTGTACCTCGCGATGAACGGCCGGTGCTTTCAGTGGGACCGGGTGCGGAAGAACCGCGAGACAGGCGTCTTCGAGGCGGTCTGACGCGCAGCGTGTCTCCCGTGTCGTCCGTGGTTCCTTATCTGACCGTCGCCAACTGTCGCAGGTGGTGAATTTGATGACCGGCCAGCAGGTGAACGATCCAGTCCACCGTGATGGCGCCGTATTCGGGATGAGCCATCGCGATCTGCCGGTCGGCAGGCGTCAGGGTCTCGAAGAGGACCCGGTTCATCTGGCTCAGCGCCACGAAGGCTCCGACAGCGTCGGGGCCCTTCAGTCGCGACTCGCGTGCGACCCAGGTGTCCTGGTCGAACCGCTGGGCGACGTAGTCCGGCGTGGAGAGCGCCATCCGCGCACGCGTGCCCAACGCCATTTCAGTCTGCGCGAGGTGGATCAGGACCTGCCGCGCGGTCCATTTGCCAGGTGCGTAAGTGCGCTCGAATTGCGGCTCCGTCCAGCCGCCAGTGAGCGTGAGGACGCGATCGGCGTTTTCCCGGATCGCGTCCAGCGGCTCCCGATCGCCGAGATCCGCGCTGTACGGGGTCGTTGGCCGCATCTCTAGACCGGCACCTGCACCACGGTTCTGGCACTGCGGTGCTTGTCGAGGACTTCAGGAAGGAGCTTCTTGCTCAAATACACCTTCGACTCGGTGTTGTCCGCCGCGTTGCGCTCGTACTTCACGACTTCGAAGCGCAAGTGGTCGAGGGTCCCACGCATATCGTAGAACTTGTTCTTGGTCTTCACCACGATCTCGTCGAATCCCTGCTGGACGGCCCAGAGCTCCTGTTGTTCGGTCAGCGCACGGAAATGACCCTGGCCGCGCCAGTCGCGTCGGGTGCCGCCAACCCAGGTGTAAAGCACGCGCCGGCCCTCGAACCGCACGTAGTCGCGCAGCCGGTTGACCAGATCAACCAGCTTCAGCTCGGTCTCGCCGGGCCGGATTTCATGAGCGACCTTGAACGACACCGGCACGACCGAGCCCGGATCATCGGGCAGCGGCGCATTGGCGAGCAGAATCAGATGGGAGCGGCCCCGGAGACGCCGGACGATTTCCGACGCCGTCTTCTTGCGCGGGAACTCGCCGAAAAACTCTTCGATGTATTGAATTTCGAGCGCGCCCTGCTCGAGCTCGTACTGTGAGATGTGATATTCCACTGAAACGCCAGGCGGCATTTTACCGGAATCTGCAATACAATCGGCAACCGCTAATGGCAATCGACGATCGACAATCTGAAATCTATAATCGGAAATCTGCAATAGTTTCGGAGGCCCGATGCCCGTCGACCGCGCCGCGGCCATTCTTGGCCGCTTCAACGCCGTCCAACGTGCGCTCATCTCGCAGTTCCGTGAACTGCCGCCCGGAGCGGCCGAACACCAGCCGGCAAGCGGCGGGTGGAGCGCCGCGCAGATCGTCTGTCACGTCGCGATGGCGAACGAGTGGACCGCGGGCGTCCTGACGGGAGCGACGCCGCTCGCTCAGCCCGCGCCGGAAGGATTCACCGAGCGCTTCAGCCCCGTGGCGGTCCCCAGGCAGAAAACGTTCCCGTTGCCGGCGCCCGCGGTGATCGGTGGCGACGCGTCGCTCGAGCGCCTGAGCGTCAGCGGTCACCGCCTCGCGAAGGCCATCGCGTCGCTCACCCCGGAGCGTGGCGCCGGCTATTCGATCACGCTTCCCTTCGGCACGATCTCGCTGTTCGAGCTGGCAGACCTGACGGTGGCGCACGTCGTGCGGCACATCGAGCAGGTGGAGCGGACACTGACAAACACCTAGCCAGAAGGCCGGCGTGCCGCTCATCCTCATCTCCAACCAAGAAAAGGGTTGCTCGAATCGATCCAACTGGTGTAGAAACTGTCTCGTGATCTGATTCATACGTCGCGCTAATCCGTTCTTCTTCAGCAACCACTCGGCCTCTCATACCCGACTTCATTCCGGCCGCTTGATCGTCTTTATCTCCCGTAGGGGGCGGAGCACGCGCGCCGGCCCTACCGCATGGTCGTGCCGTGCCGACTGTTGCGCCGATCACCACGGCTGGAGTGGACGTGAAAACAAAGCTTCTCAACTTCTCCCCACGCTCTCTCATACGGGCCGCGATCTGGGGGCTGATGGCGTGGGCCGTCGTCTTCTGGCGGCTGGGATACCTCAGCCTCCTCGACCCGGATGAAGCTCACTACGCGCAACTCACGCGGGAAATGTTTCGCGCACACAGTTGGCTGGTACCGCTGCTCGACGGCGCCCCCTATATTGACAAGCCGGTCCTGTTTCACTGGCTTCAGGGACTTTCGGTCGCCGCACTTGGCGAGTCCGAGCTCGCGAATCGGCTGCCCACCGCCCTCAGCGCGCTGTGTTTGATCGCGATCGTCCGGTGGGTCGGCGGCCAGCTGTTCGACCGGAAAACCGGCGACTGGGCCGCCCTGATGTTCGCCACGATCCCAGCGACCTTCGCGCTGGCGCGCGTCGCTCTCTTCGACATGCTGTTCGCGGCGTGCCTGTTCGGTGGTGTGTCCTGTCTGCTCGTCGGGGCGCTTCGGGAGCGCCCCAGACTGCAGTATCCCGGGTTCGCCCTGATCGCGCTCGCCATCATGACGAAAGGGCCCGTCGCGCTCATCCTCGTCACGCTGTTTGCGGCGGCGGCGTTCTCCGCCGGTGGAGAGACTCGCCGGGCGATGAGGCGCATACCCTGGCTCACAGGCCTCGCGTGCGGAGCCCTCGCCGCATCGCCCTGGTTCGCCTGGATGTGGCTGCGGTTCGGCGATCGATTCGTCCAGGAATATCTGATCGCCGGCAATCTCTGGTACTTTACCAAGCCGGCGGTCTTCTCGACGAAGACCACGAGCGATGCCTACTATCTGCGTGTGTTCACGGGTGCGTTCTTCCCCTGGAGCCTGATCGCGATCGCGCGCGGCGCGGACGTCCTTCGCGCCAGATCGAAGGGCGTGCGGCTGTCTGTTGAGGAACTTGCGCTCTGGCTATGGTTGCTCGTCGTGATAGGGTTCTTCACCGCGGCCAGATTCAGACTGGATCATTACATCTTCCCCGCGGCGCCCGCCTGCTGCCTGCTCGCCGCCGTGGGCTGGCGGCGCGCTGCGGCCGGCACGCACGCAGCCGCGACGCGGTTCGCTCTCCTGGCGATCGCCGCGATGTTTCTCTTCGGCGGGGCGATTGCCGGCACAGCCGTCACGCGGATTAATCTGGGCCTCAGCCGAACGGCGCTGATGCTGCCGGTCGTCTTGTGTCTCGGCGGCGCAACGCTGCTCGTGCAGATCGCGCGAGCACGCTGGTCGGCGCCGGATTCGCCGGCGGCGCCGCTTCTCACCCTGATCGCCGTTTACGTCATGGTCGTACTTGTCGGGCTCCCGGTGCTGGAACGGTCGCGTCCGGCGTCGACTCTGGGCCCGCCGGTCAAGGCCCAGACCGCTGTCGACACGCCGATCGGCGTCTACCAGCTCGAATGGGGATCGAGCATTCGTTACTACGCCGACAGACGTGTCGTTGCGCTCCCGGATCCCGACGCCGTGCGCGCTTTCTTCCGCTCCTGGCCGTACGCGTACGTGTTCATGCTGCGCCAGGACCAGGAGTCAGTCAGTGACTCGCAGCACGGTCTCCACGAGGTCGCCGCGGCAGAGGCCATCGTCGGCAATACGGGACGTTTCATCAGACGCCAGGTGTGGGGCGCCGTCACGGTCGTCAGCGGCCACAAGCGCAGCGGCGCCCGGAGGCCCCGCAGCGATTCGCCCCTTCGGCCCGGCGCCTACCTCGCGCCCGAAAGAAGCAGGAGCGGGCGGCGTAACTGTTAGCGCTGCTGCTTCTGCTCGATTTTTGCCCACGCGTCCCGGAGCGAGACGGTCCTGTTGACGACCAGCTGGCCTGGTTTCGAATCGGGATCGACGCAGAAATAGCCGATGCGCTCGAATTGGAAGCGGGCAGGCGCCACAGCGGTCGCAAGGCTGGGCTCGGCAAGACATCCGTGCAGCACGTCGAGCGAGGCGGGGTTGATGTGGTACAGAAACGTCTGGCCCTCGCTGACCTTCTCGGGATCCTCGACGTTGAAGAGACGATCGTAGAGCCGCACTTCGATCGGCAGCGCATGAGCCGCCGACACCCAATGGAGTGTCGCCTTCACGCGGCGTCCGTCGCGGGCATCGCCGCCGCGTGTCGCCGGATCGTAAGTGGCTCGCAGCTCGACGACTTCTCCGCGATCGTCCTTGATCACCCCGGTGCAGGTGATGAAGTACGCGCAGCGCAGCCGCACCTCCTTCCCGGGCGACAGCCGAAAGAATTTCTTGGGCGGATCTTCCTTGAAGTCGTCGCGCTCGATGTACAGCACGCGCCCAAATGGCACTTTTCTCGTGCCGGCGGCCGGATCTTCCGGGTTGTTGATGACGTCGACCTCCTCGACCTGCCCTTCGGGATAGTTCGTGAGAACGACCTTCAGCGGCCGTAGCACGGCCATGACCCGCGGCGCGCGCTTATTGAGATCTTCGCGCACGCTGTGCTCGAGCTGCGCGACGTCGATCACGTTCTCCTTCTTGGCGACGCCGATGCGGCCGCAGAAGTCGCGTATCGACTCGGGCGTATGGCCGCGCCGCCTGAGACCGCTGATCGTCGGCATCCGCGGATCGTCCCATCCCGACACGACTCCCTGCTCCACGAGCTGCAGCAGCTTTCGCTTGCTCATCACCGTGTAATTCAGATTCAGGCGGGCGAACTCGATCTGTCTCGGACGATCGGTTTCGATCAGGTTGTTGACGAGCCAGTCGTAGAGCGGCCGGTGATCCTCGAATTCGAGCGTGCACAGCGAGTGCGTGATCCGCTCGAGAGCGTCGGACAGGGGGTGCGCGAAATCGTACATCGGGTAGATGCACCACGTATCGCCCGTGCGGTGATGCGTCGCGTGGCGGATCCGGTAGAGCGTCGGATCCCGCATGTTCAGATTCGGCGACGCCATGTCGATCTTCGCGCGCAGCACGTGCGCCCCGTCCGGAAACTCGCCCGCGCGCATGCGGGCAAACAGATCGAGGCTCTCCTCGACCGGCCGGTCGCGGTAGGGACTGTTGCGGCCCGGCTCGGTCAGCGTGCCGCGATGCCGCCGAATTTCCTCCCAGGGGAGGCTGTCGACGTAGGCCTGGTCGCGCCGGATGAGCTCGACGGCGAACCCATAGAGCCGCTCGAAGTAATCGGACGCGAACAGCAGCTGATCCCACTGGAAGCCGAGCCACGCGACGTCTTCTTTGATGGCGTCGACGTATTCGACGTCTTCCTTGGTGGGGTTCGTGTCGTCGAACCGAAGGTTGCACGTGCCGCCGTGCTCGGCGGCGACGCCGAAGTTCAGACAAATGGACTTGGCGTGTCCGATATGGAGATAGCCATTCGGCTCCGGCGGAAAGCGGGTCGCGACCCGGCCGTGGTGTTTGCCGGAGGCGAGGTCCTCCTCAACGATCGCGCGGATAAAATCGACCGGAGCCGCCGCCGCGGGCGATCCAGGGTTGTCGGAGTGGTCCATCGTCGCGTTCATTTTATAGGGAACCGGCGCACTTTCGAGCCGCCGGCGAGCCCGGGCTAGTATTCCGCCAGCAGACGGGCCGCGCGCTCCACCTGCGCCTCGCTGGGAAGGAAGAATTCCTCGAGCGGCGGCGAGTACGGCACCGGCGTGTCCAGCGCGCCGACGATCCGCACCGGCGCGTCGAGCGCCTCGAACGCCTCTTCCTGGATGATCGCGGCCAGACTCTCGCCGATGCCGCCCGTTCTCGAATCCTCGTGAACGATGAGCACCCTGTGGCAATGACGTGCGACCGCCAGCACCGCGGCGCGATCGAGCGGCGCAAGGCTCCGGAGATCCAGGACGCTCGCCTCGATGCGGTCGCCCGCCAGGCGGGCGGCCACTCGCATCGCGACGTGAACGTACGCCCCATACGAGATGATGGCCAGGTCGCCGCCCTCACGCCTCAGCGCGGCGCGACCGATCGGAACCGGGGCCGGAGGGGCGTCGGCAAGCGCCTGCTTGATGTGCGGATCCCGGTAAAGCGCGATATGTTCGTAGTAAAGGACCGGATCCGGGTCGGCCACGGCCGATGCGAAAAGAGCGCGGGCGTCGTGCGGTGTCGAGGGCACCACTATCTTCAGACCAGGCGTCCGGTAGAACCATGGCTCGGTATTCTGCGAGTGATACGGCCCGGCGTGCCGCAAACCGCCGAAGGGCATGCGCACGACCATCGGCACCGCCCCACCCCACCGATAACGAATCTTGGCGGCATTGTTGACGAGCTGATTGAAACCTGTCGCGACGAAATCGTTGAACTGAACCTCGCCGATCGGCCTCTGCCCGGCCAACGCCGCTCCGACACACACCCCGAGCACGCCACTTTCAGCCACCGGCGAGTTGACGATGCGGTCGCCGAATACCGGCAGCAACGGCCGAAGCAGCAAGAAGGCGTTACCATACTTGCCCGCCACATCCTCGCCGTACACGAACACTCGGGGATCAGCCCTGAGCGCATCCCCGATCGCAAGCGTCACGGCATCGAGGAACGTCCGCCCTTTCGGATCGATTGGCGGGCCAGGTTCAAGCGGCGGAAGAACGTCCCGCGCTTGGGTCTTCAGACGGATCGCCGGATCGAGCACTTCAATCCGCGCGCGTGGCGCTTCACCGGCAAATACGCCGGCGCCCGCCGTTCGCGGATCGGGCCATGGCGCCGCGACGATCGCGCGAGCCTGCTCTTCCACGACGTCTTCCGCATCGTGTCGCCACTGCTCGGGCTCGTCCTTCTTGACGATGCCCTGGCCCTCGAGCCGCGCGGCATAGGTCGCGATCGGATCGCGCCGCGACCAGTAGTCGTACAGCTCGCGATCCACGTACCCCTGATCGCCCGCCGCGGGGTATTCCCACGACGGATGAGGGTCGCGGCCCAAGTACAGCATGTCGTCGTGGTGCGCGTGCCCGCACATGCGCATCGACACGAGCTCGATCAGCGTCGGTCCTGCACCCGCCCGCGCCCGCTCGACGGCCCATGCGAACGCTGCCGCAACTTGATCGGGATCGGTGCCGTCGAGCGTGAGGCCCGGGACCCCGTAACCCGCGGCCTTGTCGGCGAACACCCGCGCCGCCGACTGATCCGCGATCGGAGTCGACAGCGCCGTTTGATTGTTCTGAATACAGAAGATGGCCGGCAGGCGGCCGACAGCACACAGATTGATGGCCTCGTGCCATTCGCCCAGCGAGCAGCCGCCCTCGCCGATAAACGAAAGCGCGACACGCCCCGAGCCTTCCCTCGCGAAGGCCATCGCTATGCCGGCGATTGTCAGCGTCGAGATGCCCAAGGGCGCCGCGGGTGGAAGAATGCCCCAGGAGAAATCCCCGATGTGCAGATCCTTGCCTTCGAACGGAGGGCCGGCTTTGGCCATCTGGGCGTTCAGCGCCATTCGCACCGAGTCGGGTTCATGACGCATGGCGAAGGCGACGCCCAGGTCACGAATCATCGGCGCGACCATATCACCGCGCCAGGTTCCGTCGGCTCCGCGGTAGCTTTCACCCCGCCGCAACCGTACAGCCGCTGCGTAGATCGCCTCCTGGCCGAGCGATCGAAACCCTTTGCCCTGAAATGCGGCCGTGCCGTACCGCACCTCGCTGCCGACGAAGAATGTCTTGAGCCGATTGTCCGTCGCTCTGGTGAGCATCATGCCGCGCAGAATCTCGCGCCGCTCATCGGAGGTCAGGGACGCCTCAATGGCTGCGCGACGCAGCGAACCATCGCAGGCATCGACGACCTCGGCATATGCCTGGCCGAGCCTCGTCTCGGCGGTTGTGCGCGGTGTGGTGTCAGGAAGACCGCCAGGCGGGGCGGATCGGGCCTGGAGGCGGCGACCCAGCTCCCGTCGAAACGCGGGTCTCAAGGCATCAATGCCATGTTCGTCGGACGGCACACGGCCACGCGTCACGGTTTCGAGCGCCTCGAGCGCGTCAGCGAGTGCCAGCGGATGCCGCTCCGCGACGAACGCGCCAAAACGGCGCGCGAGCCCCGTCAGTTTTTCCAGCTCGGGGGATCTTCGCATCTCAAATACGCGGGATACTTCAGCATAACAGCCGCACGCTACGGTCTGATGCCATGGCTTCGAAACCTGCCTATCGTAACTCAGAGCACAGCACGTCTTTGACGTCCGTCATATAGGCGTTCTGATAGTGTACTGAATACCCGAATGGCCTTTACGACGCTTATCGACACGAAAGCGCTCGCCGGGCATCTTGCCGACCCCGCATTCGCGATCGTCGACTGTCGCTTCAATCTCGACGACGAGAGCTGGGGCGAGCGGAATTATCTGGCGGGGCACATTTCGGGCGCCGTATACGCGCACCTCGACCGTGATCTCTCCGGAGCGAAAACGGGCACCAACGGCCGGCACCCCCTCCCGATCGCCCATAATCTTTCGCACACGCTCAGCCGCTTCGGCATCGACTCGGGAATTCAGGTCGTGGCGTACGACCAGGACGCCGGGATGTACGCCAGCCGGCTCTGGTGGCTGCTGCGCTGGATGGGCCACGACGCAGTGGCCGTCCTCGACGGCGGCTTCGCGAAGTGGACCTCTGAAGGCCTGCCGACGGCTTGCGGTGAAGAGTCGCGTTCACCGCGTGCGTTCCAGGGAGCGCCCCTGGCCGGCATGATCGTCAGCGTAGAGGAAGTGGCCGCTCTCGCGCATCGGACCGACTGGCGTCTTGTCGACGCGCGCGCGCCCGAGCGTTTCCGCGGCGAGTCTGAAACGATCGATCGAGTAGCCGGGCACATTCCGGGCGCGGTCAACCATTTTTTCGGACGAAATGTCGCGGAGGGCGGGACCTTCCTCCAGTCCGAGCCGCTTCGCGCGGGATTGCGCCAGGCGACAGGCGATGTCGCACCGGATCACATCGTCTGTTATTGCGGGTCGGGCGTCACCGCCTGTCAGAATCTGCTCGCGCTCGAGCACGCCGGCCTTGGCGGCGCGAAGCTGTATCCCGGCTCGTGGAGCGAATGGTCGAGCGATCCTGCAAGACCGATCGAAACAGGCTCGCAGGCTGAAGCGGCGAGAAACGTGCCGGTACTGAAATCGACTGGAGGAAAAAGGGATTAGTGGGGGCCAGAACAGTCGTGAAAGGTGTCAGCACCCGAGACCTCTGCGGAGGAGCCATGACCGTACGGATAATAGCGAAGATCTGCTCGTCCGTCAGGCGAAACAGTCCCCGCCACGATAGAGGCGACACGGAGCCGTGGGTCGTCGCCCAAACGATTTGACCATCGCTAACCGTGCCCCAGACGATGTTGTCGCGACCGTCGGTGCCCCAGACGATGTTCTCGCGGTCATTCGTCCCCCACACGATGTTGTCGCGGCCGTCCGTGCCCCAGACGATGTTGTCGCGGCCGTCCGTGCCCCACACGATGTTGTCGCGGCCATCCGTGCCCCACACGATGTTGTCGCGGCCATCCGTGCCCCACACGATGTTGTCGCGGCCGTCCGTGCCCCACACGATGTTGTCGCGGCCGTCCGTGCCCCACACGATGTTGTCGCGGCCGTCCGTGCCCCACACGATGTTGTCGC
>Ga0070698_100004170_pt1 | contig 15888 bp, 11 predicted proteins | sample KBSK1502metaG_FD_65477 | JGI IMG/M metagenome (GOLD analysis project Ga0070698, IMG submission 65477) | Corn, switchgrass and miscanthus rhizosphere microbial communities from Kellogg Biological Station, Michigan, USA - KBS K1-50-2 metaG | ecosystem: Host-associated > Plants > Roots >...
CCTCGACGTAGTGCACGTAGGCGCCCTCGTCGACGATGATCAGGGTCCGCTCGAACTGGCCCATGTTCTCGGTGTTGATCCGGAAGTAGGCCTGCAGCGGGATCTCGACGTGCACGCCCTTCGGCACGTAGATGAAGCTCCCGCCCGACCACACGGCCGTGTTGAGCGCGGCGAACTTGTTGTCGCCCGCCGGGATCACCGTGCCGAAGTACTCCTTGAACAGGTCCGGGTGCTCCTTGAGCGCGGTGTCCGTGTCGAGGAAGATGACGCCCTTCTGCTCAAGGTCCTCACGGATCTTGTGGTACACGACCTCGGACTCGTACTGGGCGGCCACACCCGCGATCAGCCGCTGCTTTTCGGCCTCGGGGATGCCGAGCTTGTCATAGGTGTTCTTGATGTCGGCCGGGAGGTCATCCCACGACTCCGCCTGCTTCTCCGTCGACCTGACGAAGTACTTGATGTTGTCGAAGTCGATCCCGGACAGGTCGGCGCCAAAGGAGGGCATCGGCTTGCGCCCGAAGTACCTGAGGCCCTTCAACCGCATCTCGAGCATCCACTCGGGCTCGTTCTTGCGTGCCGAGATGTCGCGGACCACCTCTTCGGACAGTCCGCGGCGCGCGGACGCGCCGGCCGCGTCCGAGTCGGCCCAGCCGAACTTGTACGTGCCCAGCCCTTCGAGCTGGTCATTCGCGGTGGTCGTCATATTGTCAGAGCCCTCCGGACTCGTTGGGGGTTTTCGTTACCCGTTCCGTGCATGTCACGTGCGTCGTGCAGATCCCGTCGCCGTGCGCGATAGTCGCCAGCCGCTGCACCGGCGTGCCGAGCAGCCTGCCGAACGCTTCCGTCTCCGCCTCGCACAGCTCAGGGAACTCGGCCGCGACGTGCGCGACCGGGCAGTGGTGCTGGCAGATCTGCTCGCCGGCCAGCTGGGCCGCGCCGATGGCCGGCGCGGGGCCGGCCGAGGCGGCGTAGCCGTCGGCCGACAGCGCCTCCGCGAGGGCCTGCACCCGGCTGGTGAGGTCGCTCGCTTTGGCCATCACTGGCTCGTACCGCCGCTCGAGCTCCGACACCTGCCGCCGGGCGAACTCGGCGACGGCCTCCGGGCCCGACGTCTGCGCGATGAACCTTAGCGCGCCGGTCGCCAGGTCATCGTAGGCGTGCTCGAACGCGCTGCGCCCCGCGTCGGTGATGACGAAGAGCTTCGCCGGACGACCGCGGCCGCGGTTGCCGTAGGTGCGGGCGGTGCGCGTTTCGATCAGGCCTTCGCTTATCAAGTTGTCCAGGTGGCGCCGGATGGCCGCGGGCGTGAGGCCGAGCCTGCTGCCCAGCGTGTTCGCGGTCGACGGGCCAAGCTCCAGGATCAGCCTGGCGACCTGGCCGCGGGTGCCGCGCTCGGTGACCGCGTGACCATGCTGTGCGCCGTGTACGCCTGGTATAGCGCTGCCGGGGGACGCGAGATTCCCGGCAGCACGCGTCGTCCCGATGTTTTTCACAACACCAGTGTGCCGTAAATCGGAGGGGCACCGCAAGTTTTTGTCAACACCGGCGTGACGTAAATCACGCCGCCCCGCTCCGGTCACAGCATGTGCAGGCGGCGACCGCGATCGACGGCCTCGCGGCGCGAGGACACGCCGAGCTTGTGGTACACCGCGCGCAGGTGCGTCTTGACCGTGTTGACCGACAGGTAGAGGGCGTCGGCGATCTCCTGGTTGGTCAAGTGCGAGCGCAGCAGGCGCAGCACGGCCAGCTCGCTCGCGGTGAGGGCCGGCGTCTCGCGGCCGCCAGGTGCGGCGTCGGGCTTGGCGAGCGGCCGGGAGATCAGGTGCTCGCGAACCCGCGCGGCGAACCCGGCGGCCGGGCTGGCAGGCGCGACCAGGATGGCGATCGCCGAGTGCACGTCAACGCCCATGTCGAGGAACGGCCGGTACGCCCGGTGCGGCTCAGCAAGCCCCAGCGCCTCCTCCAGCGACCTCGCCGCCTCGCGGTCAGCGCCGAGACGGCGGCTGGCCAGGGTGCCGGCGACCAGCGCCGTGATGCGGTCCCTGAGCGTCAGCTCGCCGTCGGACGCGCAGTGCCGCGCCGCTTCGAGGGCCCCCGCCGGATCACCGACCGCGAGCAGCAGCCGGGCGCGCGCCGCCAGCTGGTCCGCGCGGACCGCCCCGGCCGACAGGCCGAGCGCCGCTGTGGTCAGCCTCAGGTCACCCGAGAGCAGCGCGATATCGGCGTCCACCGCGCAGGGCACGGTCTGGTCCGTGCCGTACTTGTCGCAGACGAGCCGGACCATGTCCCTGGCCGCGGCGACGTCGCCGTCGGCGATGGCGGCGCGCACCCGCGCCAGCATCAGCAGCGACTCGGCGTCCGGCTCGCCGGGCAGCCAGGTGACGGCGCCGGGATCGGCCTCGTCGAGCAGCAGGCCCGCCACGACGAGGTCGTCTTGCTCGACGGCCAGGTGCGCGGCGGCGATCGCCGCGAAGAAAGCCGCCGCCGGATCGGGCGGCACCCTGCTCCGCAGCCGGTCGATGAGGCCGGCCGCCGCCTGGAGGTCGCCGTACAGCACTTCGGTCAGGGCCATCCACCCCTGGGTGCGTTCCCGCATCGCCATCGCCCCCGCCGCGGTGAGCTGGTGCCTGGCGGACGCCAGCGCGCGCCGTGCCGCCGTGATCTCCCAGCGGCGCAGCAGCGCCGTGCCGAGCGTGAGCCAGAGCAGCCCAACCGCCTGGTGCTCCGCCTGCTTGCTGGCGCTGACCTGCGCCTGCTCCGCCATGGCCCAGCAGGCGGCGAGCGCGTCCGGCTGCCGCGCCACCCGCAGCATGGCCAGCCACAGCTCGACGACGAGCCGGTTCGGTACCCGGTCATCGAGCCCCGCGGCCGCCAGGCCGAGATACGCGTCCGCCGAGGCCGGATCGCCGCGGCACAGCCGCGCCATCCCGAGCGCGGCCGCCACCGCGGGGTCCGCGCCGCGGCGCGCCGCGGGAAACAGCCCGAGGGCCGTCTCCAGCTCCCCGATCCGGTCGGGCAGCACCCCGGCCAGCCCCGCCTCGGTCAGCGCCAGCGAGGCGTGCTCCCAGTCCCCGGTCTCGGCCCAGCAGCGCACCGCCTCGATCACGTCGCCGTCGCGCGTATACCAGCGCGCGGCCCGGCCGAACAGGCCGGGAACCTCCTCTGGCATGCCCCCGCGCAGCTCGCCGAGCAGTACCTGCCGTAGGAACGGGTGATACCGGTGCTTGCCCTGCGCGTCCCTGGACACGAAGCTGCCCGTCCTGCTGAGCTGGTCCAGGATGCGCGTTCCGCCGTGTTCGCCCGTCAGCCAGTCGGCGAAGCCCCCGGTCAGCCGCTCGGCCACGCTAGTGCGCCGGAGGAACCGCCGGACCGCGGGGGGCTGGTGGTCCAGCACCTCGTCGCGCAGATAGTCGGCGACGATGGGGTCGGCGGCGATGGCGTCGACGCTCAGCGCCCCGTCCCGCGCCGCGATGAGCGCGGCGAGCCGCGGGCCGGCCATCCAGCCCTCCACGGAGCCGAGCAGCTGGTCGCGCTCCGCGGCGCTGGCGGTCAGGCCCAGGGCGGCGAAATACCCTTCGGCCTCTTCCGCCGTGCAGGCCAGGTCCGCGGGCATGATCTCCGACAGCGTGCCCGCCACCCGCATCCGCGCCACGTGCAGCTCGGGCAGTGATCGCCCGGACAGGATGAGGCGCAGCGCCGACGGCGCGTTGTGAATGAGCAGGGCTAGCCCGGGCATGACCTCGCTGCCCGCAAGCACGTGCACGTCGTCAAGGACGAGCACCACCGATCCCGACAGCCGCCGCATCGCGAGCACCAGGTCGGCCGGCAGGTCGTCGTCACCCTCGCGGCTGCGCGGCACGAGCTCCGACACCGCCGATGTGCCCCCGGTCGCCAGCGCGGCTGTCATGGAGGCCCAGAACCTGACGGGTTCCCTGTCTCCCTCGTCCAGGCTCAGCCAGGCGATCCGCCGGGACCTCGCCTTCGCGGTCGCCCACACGGCGCACGCGACGGTCTTGCCCGAGCCCGCGGGGGCGGCGATCATCGTCACCGGGCGGGCGGTGGCGTGTTCGATCAGCTCGGTCAGCCGGTCGCGCCTGAACACGTCGTCCCGCAGGCGAGGGACACGGACCTTGCTGTCGGGGAGCCGCGGCTCTACTCCGATGGCGATGCTGTCGGAAACGGTTGACTCCAGCGTCACGTGATTCCCCCTGATCCCCCCGCCGACCAGGCACTTACCCGCGTCCTTGGTTCCGTACGCATGTGAACACGTTCCGCCACGGGAAACTCGCGAGGCATCACCCGTCATGGGTGAGACGCCGGTCAGGAGCTAATCACCCCCAAAGGATGATGAGCTGGTAAAGGACCGCGGCTTACGGTCGAGCCCGCAGACGCGCCGCTATCGATGCGAGGGGCTCGCCATATGGGCAATGCACAGGATCAGCCGGCGACAGGGACCGCGCAGCCGCTGCTCTGGCCGCGGCGCGAATGGGCCTGACGGGCCAGGCCGGGCATGGGCGCGGCGATCGGCGGCGCGCTGCCCTTCGCGGTGGCGGTCGCCCTGAGCCCTATTCCGATCATCGCCGTGGTGCTGATGCTGACCACGCGGCTGGCGCGAGTGAACGGCACGGTGTTCATCGCCGGCTGGCTGGCCGGGCTCGCCGTCGTCGGGGTGATCGCGCTGAGCATAGCGGGACCCGCGGACGCCAGCTCGTCCGGCGCTCCCGCCACCTGGGTGAGCTGGCTCAAGGTCGTGCTCGGCGCGGCGCTGCTCCTGGTAGCGGCGCTGCAGTTCCGCAACCGCCCCAGGAGCGGCGACCGGGTGGAGCTGCCGAAGTGGATCAGCAGGGTCAACGAGATCAAGCCGCTGCCCGCGGCCGGGCTGGGTGTGGTGATGGGCCTCAACCCGAAGAACTTGCTGCTCGGAGTGGCCGCCGCGGCGGCGATCGCGCAGACCGGCATCTCCGCCGGCGAACAGGCGATCGCCTACCTGGTGTTCGCGCTGGTCGGCACCCTCGGGGTCGGCACGCCCGTCGGGATCTACCTCGCGATGGGCGCGCGCTCGGAACAGCTCCTCTCCGATCTGAAGGACTGGATGGCTCAGTACAACGCCGTGATCACGGCGGTCATCTGCCTGATCTTCGGCGTGAAGCTCATCGGCGATGCCATCAGCGGGCTGGCTGCCTGACTTCTTATCCGGAACGTACGCGGCTGACTCCGGTCGGCCACAGGTGACTCACTCAAAGGAGCCGTAATGGCGAAACCGTTCAAGGGCACGATCAACGTCAGCGGTAAGCCGTACGTGGACCTCGAGCGCGAGGCCGTCGCGATGATGTCTCGTGAGTAGCCCGGCCCGCAAGAACATGGCCTGGGTGCCGGGCGGCAAGTTCCTGATGGGCTCGGAGGACTTCTACCCGGAGGAACGCCCGGCGCGCCAGGTCGAGGTCGACGGCTTCTGGATGGACGATCACCCGGTCACGGTCGCGGAGTTCAGGCGCTTCGTGACCGCGACCGGGTACGTGACCATGGCCGAGCGGCCGCTCGACCCGGCGCAGTACCCCGGCGCGGACCCGGACCTGCTACGCCCCGGCTCGCTGGTGTTCTTCCCGACCAGCGGCCCGGTGGACCTGCGGGACGTGTCGCAGTGGTGGCGGTACACCCCGGGCGCGGACTGGCGGCATCCCCGCGGGCCGGGCAGCACGACGGGCGGCCTGGACCGGCACCCGGTCACCCACGTGGCCGCCGAGGACGCTGAGGCGTACGCCACCTGGGCGGGCAAGGAGCTGCCGACCGAGGCCGAGTGGGAGATCGCCGCCCGCGGCGGGCTGGACGGCGCGGTCTACACCTGGGGCGATGACCCGTTCCCCAGGGGAAAGGTGATGGCCAACACCTGGCAGGGCGAGTTCCCCTGGCAGAACCTGAAGCCGCCGGGCAAGCGCGGCACGTCCCCGGTACGGAGCTTCCCGCCCAACGGGCATGGCCTGTTCGATATGGCCGGCAACGTATGGGAGTGGACGAGCGATTATTTCGCCGCGCAGCGTGCTGAGCATGCGTGCTGCGTGCCGCGCAATCCGCGGGTGACCGATCCGGCGGGCAGCCTGGTGCCCAGCGAGCCGGGGGCGCACATTCCGCGCCGGGTGATCAAGGGCGGCTCGCACCTGTGCGCGCCGAACTACTGCCTGCGCTACCGGCCTGCGGCCCGCCAGGGCGAGGCGGTCGACACGTCAACCGCCCACCTGGGCTTCCGGTGCGTTGTCCGCCCGGATTGAGCTGTCCGCCCGGATTGAACGGCGCCCAGCTGATCGCTTCAGCGCGCTGCGCGTTGCCGCTACACCTTTCGTGTGTGCATCATCGATGTGACGGCGTGATCACCCGTCGCGGGTGACGCCAGCCAGCGGCCTCCCGAGTCACGATCCAGCTGATGAACAGAGGGCAAACGATGACCGACTTCCGCCGTTCGCGGACTAGGCCGATTTCGAGGAACGCCAGCCTGTACACGCTATGGAGGAGGTCGTGATCCGATGATCACCCTGGAGGAGCGGCAAGCCCAAGGCAGCAGTGCCCGCACCGGCACCCCGCGGTCGTCACACGCGGGCTGGGAGCCGGCGGCCAACCGCAGAAACCCCGTGGACCTGCTCGAAGAGCAGAACGCCGACCGGGAGCCCGATCTCGTGCCCGTCCGGCACGGCCGGATGATGGTCTCGCCGTTCACCTTCTACCGGGGCGCGGCCAGGGTCATGGCCGAGGACCTGAAGGACACCCCGGTAGCCGGCCTCAGCGTCCAGCTGTGCGGCGACGCCCACCTGTCGAACTTCGGGGTGTTCGGCTCGCCGGAGCGCAGGCTGGTGTTCGACCTCAATGACTTCGACGAGACCCTGCCCGGGCCGTTCGAGTGGGACGTGGAGCGGATGGCGGCGAGCTTCGTGGTCGCGGCACGCAACAACGGGTTCACGCCGGCGGAGACGCGCGCAGCGGCGCAAGCCTCGGTGACCGGCTACCGGGAGGCCATGGCCGGGTTCGCCGGGCAGGGCACGATGGACATCTGGTATGCCAGCCTCGACGAGGACAAGATCAAGGCCGTGGTCCGGAGTGCCGGGAAGGCGACGACGAAGGCCAAGCTGACCGGCGACCAGGCCAAGATGGCCAAGCTCGCGCAAAAACGGGTATGGGAGACCGCCGCTAAGGCGCATACTCGCGACAGCCTTCAGGCGCTGTCCAAGCTCGGTGAGCTGGACGACGGCCGGTACCGGATCGTCAACCAGCCGCCGGTCGTCATCCCCGTGCGCGACCTGGCACCCGAGCTGACTCCCGATCGCCTCAGCAAGCTGATCCGCGAGCAGTTCACGGCCTACCGCGCGAGCCTGCAGCCCGACATGCGGCACCTGCTGGGGCACTTCGACGTCGTGGACTTCGCCCGCAAGGTCGTCGGCGTTGGCAGCGTGGGCACCCGCTGCTTCATCGTGCTGCTTCAGGGCCGCGACGCCAGCGACCCGCTCTTCCTCCAGGTGAAGGAGGCCACCAACTCGGTGCTGGAGGAACACCTGCCGCGTAGCCGCTACCGCCAGCACGGCCAGCGAGTAGTGCAGGGACAAAAGCTGATGCAGGCCACCAGCGACATCTACCTCGGCTGGGCCCGCGGCGTCGACGTCAACAGGCACTTCTACTGGCGCCAGCTGCGGGACATGAAGGGATCGGTGGTGATCGAGGAGATGACCCCGCTCGGGCTCATCCTGTACGCGCAGCTGTGCGGCTGGACGATGGCCCGCGCGCACGCCCGGTCAGGGGACCCGGTCGCGATCGCCGCCTATCTCGGCCGCGGCGACGCGTTCGACCGCGCGATCACCGACTTCTCCGAGCGGTACGCCGACCAGAATGAGCGCGACTACCAGGAGTTCACCACCGCGATCAAGTCGGGCCGGCTGGAATGTATCGAAGGGGTCTGACCCTCAGGACGTCGCGTCCTGAGGTGCGGGCCGCGGCGCCGGGGACGAAGGATGGCTCCGGTACCTGATCCGGAACAGGGCGTAGGCAATCGGCCCGGCAAGCAGCGGGAGCCAGTACGAGGCGAGCCGGTAGGTCAGTGTGGCCAGCACGGCCTGGCTCGAGTTCACATCGGACAGCACCAGGAGCCCGGTGAGGCTGGCTTCCACGATCCCCAGGCCACCGGGGGTGATCGGGATCATCCCGATGACGCCGGCTACCGCGTAGGCGATCAGGATCACCGAGGGACGCGGGTGACTCCCGGTGGCCCGCAGCGCGGCGAGCAGGCACAAGTAGTCGAACGCGAGACGGCCCGCGGACAGCAGCAGCGCCTGCCACCACTGCCGGCCAAGCACGGCCCGGATTTCGTTGCGCTGGGCCAGCAGGGTCTCATCCAGTCCCTCCAGCGGCGGGCGTTTCGGCAACAGCCGGTTCCTGACCCGCTGGACCAGCCGGCCGACCCAGCGCAGCGGCGCGTCATAGGCCAAGACGACCGCGCCGAGCGCGGCGAAGGCCACGAATGCCGCCGCCCCCAGGGCCGCGGCGTTCACCAGCCCCCGGCTGACCGGCGCGCCCAGCAGGACCACGGGAAGGGCGAAGGCCGGCAGGGCCAGCAGGCTGCCCACGCCCAGCAGGGAGAACGCCGCCAGCCCGCCCACGGTAGATTCAGTGCTCTCGCCGCTGACCGCCAGCATGCGGAACTGCACGGCGGCGCCCACCGCCGCTCCCCCCGGCATGATCAGGGTGACCGCGTTGCCTGCCAGCTGAGACGTGACGACCGGGAACCAGGCCCGGGTGCGGAGGGCGAGACGCTGCAGGGCGAACGTGCAGGTGAAGTGGGCGACCTGAAACGCCACGGCCAGGAGGAACCACCAGGGGTGCAGGGTCGACAGCCGCGGCCAGGAGGCGAACACCTCCGTGATGGCCGGGAAGACGAGGTAGATGGCCACGCCGGCGATGACCGCCATCGCAGCCCGCTTGGCCACCGTCTTCCACGCCAGCGGATGCTCTTTCTCGTTCTCGATCTGGTTCTCGAACGTCGTGGCCCGCGGACCCTCGGTGGTCACAGGTAATCCCGGCTGCGCAGCCACACCAGCGTGAACCAGCCCCAGATGGGCGGCAGATAAGAGGTAAACAGGCGCTGGATGAAGACCGCGGCGGTGGCGTCGGCCTCGGACACGCCTGCCGCGGTGAGGCCGAGGATCATGCCGGCTTCAACCACGCCCATGCCGCCGGGCGACGGCGCGACGCCCCCGACGATCGCCGCCAGCACGATGACCACGATGATGACGGGCAGCCGGAGATGGTCACCGAAGGCCCGCAGCGAGACCGACAGGGCCATGGCTATCAGCAGCTCGCGCCCGAGCGCACCGCCCAGCAGCAGCACCAGCTTGCGCGGCGAGGCGGCGACCTGCCTGAGGTTGCCCCAGACGTCGCGGATCTTGGGCCGCAGCTTCGCGGCGGCCAGCCTGCGCAGCCGCGGCACGGCCAGGGCCAGGCCGACCACCACCCCCACCGCCACCACGACGGCCAGGATGATCCATACCAGCTTGGAGTCCCCGCCGGACTCGGGAGTGGCCTCCAGGTGGATGGATCCCCACGCGAACGGCAGCGACACCACGAACACCACGGTGGTGGCGATCCAGCTGGCCACGGTCATGATGGCGCCCGAGCTCAGCGCGACCGTCGCGTCGTAGCCCTGTTTCTGGTAGAAGCGCACCCGGGTGGCGAAGACCGCGGGCGAGCCGCCGGCCAGGCCGCTGAAGGCGTTGGCGACCTCGACGGCCAACGCCCGGCCGAACGGCAGCGGGCCGGACACGCTGCCGAGGGTTTCGACAGCGGAGGCCACGTAGGCCAGCTGGGCCAGGACGAGCGCCATGATGACCCAGAGCCAGTCGGCGCCGATCACGGTGTCGAAGGACTTCGAGACGTCGATGAGCACGCCGATCAGGGCCCAGCCGCCGATGAGGGTGCCGATGATCATGATCAGCGTCGGCCAGCTCACCCGGCGGGGCTGGGCCAGCTCGGGCAGCTCGATCGAGGCGGATCGAGCGGCTCGCTGGCGGACTTCGTCCAGCAGCCCGCTGTTGCTCCGCAGGCGCCTCCCGATGGCCGGGTCGAGGGACGGCTTGTGCAGGTGCCGGAGCGCACCCGCGAGCACCTCTGGTGCGAGGCACCGGGCCGCGGCGTCGCCGGCTCGTTCCGCACCGACTGTCAGGGCCGTGGCAGCCAGGGCACCGGCCAGGTCTTGGTCGAGCCGATCGACCGACGCGTTCCCGGTGGCATTGCGGAAGTCCGCCAGCACAGCGGTCTGCCCGGCCGGGTCGATCAGCAGCGCGTCCCCGCTGATGGCGCCGTGGGCGATCCGGGCCTTGCGCAGGATCAGCAGCTGGCGGTAGATGTCATCCAGCGCGCCATCGCCGACGTCGTCCGGCCCGGCCTCGGCCAGGGAGATCGCGCTCGGCAGGCGGTACACCAGCACCGCGTCCTTCGATGGGCCCGCGGTTCCCGCCTCTACCAGCTCGGGCACGGCCACGCCCGCCTGACCGGCCCGCATGGTGAAGAAGGCCTCCCGCTGGACCTGCTGGAGCCGGGTCAGCGTGAGGGTCGGGCCGGAATCCCGGTACAGCAGGAACCGGCCGGCCTTGGTCAGCAGCCGGGCGTCGGCGGCATCCCGGCCGTAGACGGCGATGGCGAGGCGGTGGGAGGAATCGCCGGGGGCCGTCTCGGTGGCCTCGTATGTCGCCGCCCCCCAGGCTTGCTGCGGCATCGGCTGCAGGTGGCCCACGCGGACGCCGAACTCGGCCAGTAGCCGCCGCACGTCATCGACGGACGGCAGGCCCAGCGGCGAGCCGAAGGCGAGCCTGACCACCGCGGTCGTGCCCCAGCCGATGACCAGGCTCCCAGCGACGTTCAGCGGCAGCCCGTGACCCCCGACCGCCGTGGCCAGCGCGACCAGGGTGATGAAGACCTCGGTGAGGACCTGCAGGCCCCGGGACAGGTAAGGCAGGGCCGCCGTGGCGACCGCGGCGAACAACGCGATCCGCAGGACAGGGAAACTGAGGTCGTAGTCGCCGATCACCACCCCGCCGGGCCGTCCGCCGTGACTGCCGAGCCACAGGATCAGCAGCCCGGTGACCGCTGCCGCCCCGGCCGCGCTCAACCCGATGTCGCGCGCGATCTCCCATCGGCGGGCCAGCAGGGCCAGGCCCACGAGCACGATCACGACGCCGAACGAACCCGCCTGGTATACCACCGTCACCAGCCAGGTGATGCTCCACGGCGGCGGATGGATCACGGCGACGATGGCCCGGTCGATCCGGGAGTCGTAGTGGATGATCAGCAGGCAGCACACCAGGGCCAGGACGGCCACGGCCAGGCGCGTCCCATCGGTCCCGCGGCGGCGTCGCCGGCCGTCGCCAGCCGGAGCCAGCAGGACCGAACGCCAGTCGCGGGCAAGACTCCGCTCAGCACCGGGAACGGCAACCTCGGGCGGAGGCTGCAGGTCTGGCCCGGGACCTGAGCGCATGTCAGTCGTCCATCTGCCGGGCTAGTGCGGACGCGCTCACGACCGACCCTTCCGCCATGCGCGCCCCTTCCCGGGCTGCCAAGGCGGCCCGTGCCGGCACGTACACGATAATCCGTCCGGTACCGGGCGGGCTAGGTCTCCGCGCTGGCGACCTGAGCCGTGTTCTCGTCCTGCCAGGCACGAGAGCCGGCGGCGTACGCCGCCTTGGCCTGCGCCCACGTGCCCTTCGCGATCTCGGACGGAGGCCGGTCGAGATCGGCCACCCACTGCTGGACCGCCGTCAGCAGCCCGGAACCGCTGACGGCGATGCCGGCGATGCAGATCGCACAGCCGATGCCGAACAGCGTCCCGCCGATGATCAGGTGCCTTGAGGGCACCTGGAATCCGGTGGCTTCCGGCCGGAACCCGTTCGCGGTCACCCGCTTATTCGCCATGGCGTCCCTCCTCAGGAATAACACCAATGCTTCAGGCAGCGGCGCGGACGCGCCTCACCCACCTGGGGTGAGCTCGCGTTCAGACGGCAGCGGCATCAGACGGCACCGGCATCACACAGCAATGGCGACGGTGACGCCGTTTACTCCGCTCGGGTGCCCGGCGTCGCCGCGCAGCACGGCGTCCGCGCGGGCGGCCAGCCGGAGCGGCTCGGCGATCTCATCGAGCAGCGCGGCGGCTGCCGTTGTGTGCGCCTGCACCGTGAGCGACCCCAGCCGCGCCGAGTTGCCAAGCCGCAGCCCGCTGCGCTGCGCACGGACCGCATCGAGGATGACCGTCAGCTGGTCGACCGCCGCGCGGGCCGCCGGGTCGGCGCGCCAGGCGGGACCGGCGGCCGGCCAGCTCGTCAGGTGCAGCGACGGCGTTCCCTCGACTGACGCGTAGAACCGCTGGTACATGTGCTCGGTGACGAACGGGGCGAACGGGGCGAACAGCCCGAGCAGCACGCGGAACGACTCGCGCAGTGTCTGCCGCGCGCTCCGCGCGCCCTGTTCGTCGCTGGTTAGCCGGTCCTTTACCATCTCCAGGTACCGGTCGCAGAACACCGACCAGAACATCCGCGACGCGGTGGCGTACGCCTGCATGTAGTCGTGTTCCTCGAAGAAGCCCGTCGACAAGTCGACAGTCTCCGCGAGGTGGGCCAGCAGCCAGCGATCGACGATGTCGCGGTCGGCCACCGGGATTTGAGGGCCGGCCGGCGGGCTGTCCGGCTGGCCGGCCGGCTCTAGGTTGAGGGACAGGAACCGGCCGACGTTCCACAGCTTGACGGCGAACTTCCGCCCGGTCCGCACGTCCTTCTCGTTGTACCGCAGGTCGGTGCCGATCCTGCCCTTGGCGGCCCACAGCCGCAGCGCGTCCGCGCCGTACTTGGCCAGCACGTCGTCGGGCACGTAGCGGTTGAACCCGTCCGTCCCGGTGTGCCGCTCCAGGTCGCGCTTGGAGATCTTGCGGCCCTGCTCGTTCAGCCCCCACCCGGAGATCAGCGCGGTACGCCACGGCACCCGGCCGAAGTGCAGCTCCGACTGCACCACCGAATAGAACAGCCAGGTCCTGATGATCTCGAACGCCTGCACCCGCATCGACATCGGCGCCAGCGCCGGATCCGGCCCCTCGGGCCGCCACGCCCACCCGTCGTTGATCTGCGGGGTGAGCGATGAGGTCATCCACGTGTCCATCACATCAGGATCGCCGTGCAGCCCGGCCGATCCGCACGATGGGCACGCCGGCACCGGCGGCTTGTCGGTCAGCGGGTCGACCGGCAGGTCGTCCAGCCGGGCCAGCAGCGGCGCGCCGCAGCCGTCGCAGAACCACACGGGAAACGGCACCCCGTAGTGCCGTTGCCTGGTGATGTTCCAGTCCCATTTGAGCCCGTCGATCCAGTCTTCGAGCCGCCGCCGCATGAACGCGGGGATCCACTCGATCTCGGCGGCCCGCGCGCGGAACCGGTCGGCGTTCTCCCGCACCGCGATGAACCACTGCGGCCTGATCTGGAACTCCACCGGCGTCTGGCACCGCTCGTGCACCCCGACCACCTGTCGCACGGACTCGATGCCCCGCAGGTAGCCTGCGGCGTCGAGCTCAGCCACGATCTTCGCCCTGGCCTGGGTGAGCTGGAGCCCGGCGTACGGGCCCGCCAGCTCGCCGAGGCGGCCGTCGGCGGTGACCACTTCGCGCAGCGGCAGCCCGTCGCGCCGCCACTTGAGCACGTCCTCGGCGTCGCCGAACGTGCACACCATCATCAGCCCGGTGCCGAACTCCGGATCGACCGACTCATCGGCCAGCACCGGCACGGGATAGCCGAACAGCGGCACCGTCGCCCGCGTCCCCGCGATGGAGGCGTACCGCGGGTCGGCTGGATGGCAGTACAGCGCCACGCAGGCGGGCAGCAGCTCTGGCCGGGTGGTCGCGATACTCAGTTCCTGACCGCGGGCGGTTTCCCGACCGCGGGGGGCCCAGGGGAACTCGATCCGGTACAGCCTGCTGGTCCGCTCCAGGTCCTCGACGTCGGCCTGAGCGAGCGCGGTGCGGTCCTCAGGGCACCACAGAATGGGGTCGCTGGCCCGCCGCAGGTACCCCGCTTCGTGCAGCTTCACGAAGCTGGTCTGGGCCGTCCGCTGGCACCGCCTGTCGATGGTCGAGTACCGCAGCGACCAGTCGACGGACAGGCCGAGCCGCCGCCACAGATCCTCGTACCTGGCCGCGGTGCGCTGGGTTTCCGTCAGGCACAGCCGGACGAACTCGGCCCGCGGCATGTCCGCGGCCCGCACGCCGTAGGCCTGCTCGACGTACCGTTCGGTCGGCAGCCCGTTGTCGTCGAACCCGATCGGGTAGAACACCCGCTCCCCGCGCATCCGCCGGTAGCGGACGATGAAGTCCGGCTGCGAGTAGCTCATCGCGTGCCCGACGTGCAGATGCGCCGCCGATACGTAAGGCGGCGGTGTGTCGACGCTGAACACGTCCCCGCTGCCCGCGGCGTCGTACCGGTACACGTCGCGTTCTTCCCACAAGGCACGCGCCGCGGCCTCCACGGCCTGATGCTCGTACTCGCTGCCCTCCATGCCGGCCCAGGTTAGCCGCGCACCCCGTCCTGGGAGAAGCGATTAATCCCCGGGGAAGGTGAAGCTGCCGTCCTGGGATGGGGAGAACGGGCGGGCCGCGAGGACCGCGTCGGGGTTGAGCGGGCCGTAGATGTGCGGGAAGGGGTCGTCGGCGCCGGGCACACGCTCGTAGCGGATCGGGGCGCGCACCCGGTCCGGGTCGATGACCAGCAGCACGAGCTCGTCGGGGACGCCGCGGTAGAAGCTGTTCGCCACGTCCGCCACCTGGGTGGCCTGTGAGGCGTGGATGAACCCCTCGTCAGCAAGGGACCTGCCGATCGTCGACGTGGCGTACTCGCCGTCGCGCTGCGCGCGTGCCCAGTCCGAGCGGGTAGCGATGTGGTAGATGCGGCTCACCAGGGCGAGTTACCCCGCCGGGCGGGACATCGAACCGGAGGATGAGCCATTACGTCTATTCTGCGGGGGGACGCTACTCTTTGTCCGCCCCGCTTCACCGAAGCTTCATCGATCTGTCTGCCCTGGTACCGCATTATGGCACCGGCCGGGGGAAGGAATTCATCGTGGCCTCGCCCCCGCCTGACCTGGCTGATGTCGCCGAACTGCTCGATGTGCCCGTCCAGCCCGGCGGCAAGATCATCGCGATCAGCGACCTGCACCTGCCGCCGGAACGGACCACGGTGTCCGGCCGGTGCTGTGAGGTCATCGCCCGGCGGCTCGACCGGGAGACCGCTCCGCTGACCGTCGTGCTGGCCGGCGACATCGTGGAGATGCTGGCCTTTCCCAGCGCCACGGCGGCCGACATCCTGGAGGCACACGACGTCCTGTGCCAGGCCCTGGCCGGGGTGACCGAGCGCGGCGGGCAGGTCATCTACACGGTCGGCAACCACGACGGCGACCTGGCCTGGGACCTGAAGGCGGCGGACGCCGTGCGTGATATCACTGGCGCCAGGCTGTGCCTCGCCGCCGACCTGCGGCTGCCGGGCGGCGAGCGGATCCGGGTCGAGCACGGCCACCAGATCGACCCGTACAACTGCTTTCACGACCCGCGCAACCCGCTCGACACCCCGCTCGGTCACCACGTCGTCCGTGAGGTCATCCCGAAGATCGAGTGGCTGGGCCGCGACTGGCTCACCGGCCTCCACGAGATGGCCGACCCAGCGGACTTTCCGTCGTTCATCGCCTCCCGGCTGGTGTACCGCAAGCTGGCCCGCCACCTGTGGTGGCTGGTACTGGTGCCGATCGTGCTGTTCGCCCTGGTGCTGCCCGAAGTGGGGCGGGTCAAGAACCGGTACCCGGACACCGCGACCTGGCTGCACGACGTGGAGATCCTCG
>Ga0070698_100004171_pt1 | contig 15883 bp, 16 predicted proteins | sample KBSK1502metaG_FD_65477 | JGI IMG/M metagenome (GOLD analysis project Ga0070698, IMG submission 65477) | Corn, switchgrass and miscanthus rhizosphere microbial communities from Kellogg Biological Station, Michigan, USA - KBS K1-50-2 metaG | ecosystem: Host-associated > Plants > Roots >...
ACTCATAACTCATAACTCATAACTCATAACTCATAACTCATAACTCATAACTCATAACTCATAACTCATAACTCATAACTCATAATTCATAACTCATAACAACCTTGAACTTTAAACATTCTCCATACATTCTTTATTCCGATAGTAAAGGAAATATTTTTGAAGACACTTCATTGTATGTCACCGGGCGCAGTGGTTGGGATGCTTTACCAATTCCTGACGATGAATGGATGGAGTTACCTGATGGGGGTTCATTGTATGAATTACCCGGAAGAAGAGGAATTGGCATTGATGTAAAAACCGGTGAAATGCGTTTATGTGAAAAAGGTTGGGCCGTTGCAGCATTTATTCCTCCCGCACATACCGGTCTTTATCTTGCCGCTTACGAATCAGAAAAAGATGCGCCGGTTCTTCCCTTGTTTTGTTATACTGCCGTTGGCTGGCATGATAATAAATTTTATGTGCCTGCAATAAGAATTGAAAAAGATATCCGCCAGGAATGTGCAGGTTATGATCAGCAAAAAATAAATAATGGCGCTGCCAGTTTATTAAAAGCATACCCGCATAATCGTCTTGTAAAACATTTAATGGAGAATTGTGCACTCACTTATCATTGTCCTGCGGCAAGAAATTTTTCTTTGGGTCGTTGGGAATGTCCTGTTCCTGTTTCTCCTGCTTGCAATGCAAACTGTGTTGGTTGTATTTCATTACAACCAGATGAAGAGCCAATCGTATCAACACAGGATCGTTTGACATTTAAACCAATGGCGGAAGAAATTGTTGAGTTTACCGTTCCTCATCTTGAGACTGCGCCTTTTCCTTTAATAAGTTTTGGCCAGGGTTGTGAAGGCGAGCCCTTACTTATGTGGGAAACGATCCGCGATGCGATCATTGAAATAAGAAAGCATACAAAAAAAGGAAGTATTAATATCAACACTAACGGTTCCGATCCCAAAGCAGTAAGAGTTTTATGTGAAGCAGGATTAACGTCAATTCGAGTCAGTACCAACTCCGCACGAAGAGAAATTTATATGCCTTACTACCGTCCTAACAATTACGACTTTGATGATATTGTTGAAAGCTTAAAAGTGATGAATAGCTATGGAGGATGGACATCAATAAACTATTTTGTGTTCCCCGGAATGACAGATTCAGTCGCTGAGTATGAAGCATTAAGAAAGCTTATCAAAGAAACAGGATTAAAGATGATCCAGTGGCGCAATTTCAATATTGACCCTGACTGGTATCTTGGGAAGATCGGTGTTACTGATACAGGCGAATGTCTTGGTGTTAAGCAATTGATGGAATTAATTCGTGAAGAATTTCCAGATCTCAAATTTGGTTACTTTAATCCTTCAATGGAACGCATTAAAGGAAATTTTGAAATGGATTTTGCACACTTCTAACTTTATATATGTCAGAATTAATTATCCCACCGGAAGCACAAAAAGATCCAAAGGCATTTGAAATTCTAAGAGTATGGGCTGCCAATGGAGAACAGCATGTGACAATACATTCAGAACTCAAGGGCAAAGCATACGATTTTGGATATATGCTTGCTGGTCTTGCTTTTCACGGGGCAAATTTATATTCCGAGAAATTTAATATCTCTATAAAAGAAGCTCTAAATGATATCATTGATGATTTAATGATGAAATAAATAACCAACATAGTGATATCTCAGGAGAAATCATGAAATAAATCTATAGTGTCTTCAGAACCACATCACCAACGCCAAATTTTTATTGGAATCAGCCTTGCCGTTCTTGCCACTCTTATCTGGTCTGGAAATTTTATTGTTGCAAGAGGAGTTATAAAAGATATTCCACCCGTTACACTTGCTTTTTACAGATGGGTTACAGCAACTATTATCATCGCTCCTTTTGCATGGAAATATTTTGTTACTGAACGGAAGATCATCAAACAAAGATTTCTGTTCTTTCTATTGGCGGCTGCTACAGGTGTCAGCATGTTCAATACATTTGTGTATATAGCCGGGCATTACTCAAGTGCGATCAATATGGCGATACTTGGCACCTGTTCCTCTCCTGTTATCTCAGTTATTCTTGCAAGAATATTTTTAAAAGAAAGAATTCCGGCTTTGAGAATTGTTGGTATGCTCGTTTGTATTTGCGGCATCCTGATATTATTAAGCAAAGGAAATCTTCAAAATCTTGTTTCATTTAAATTCACTAAAGGCGATTGGTGGATAATGGCAGCAGCCCTCACATTTGCTATTTATAATACTTCAGTAAGAAAAAAGCCTGCAGCTATGCACCCGGTTAATTTTCTTTTTGTCATCTTTCTATTGGGCACCATCATTCTTTTACCATTTTATTTTTCTGAATTAAATAAAGAAGGTGGCTTTGTTATCAATGCATTTAACCTTTCTGCAATTCTATATCTTGGCATTGGTGCATCGGTAATTTGCTTTCTTATCTGGAATAAAGCAATTGTTGCACTAGGAAGCGGAAGAACCGCATTGTTTGGAAATTTAATTCCGGTCTTCAGCAGCATTGAAGCTGTTTTCCTATTGAATGAAAAAATTACTTCTATTCATATTATAAGTTTTATTTTAGTCGTGGCCGGTCTTGTGATCGCCAATCTTAAGAGATAAAACGAACAGATTGACTGAAACCACAACCAATAAAAAAAATTTACCTGTTATTGTGCTTTCACAATTTGCGGGTACATCGCTTTGGTTTGTAGGCAATGCAGTACTTCCTGAATTAAAACAAACTCTCCATCTAAGTCAGTATGCAGTGAGTCTTGTTACATCGGCTGTAATGCTTGGCTTTATTGCAGGTACATTGGTGTTTGCATTTTTTTCTTTAGCCGACCGTTTCTCACCGGTAAAATTATTTTTTATAAGTTCTTTGCTTGGCGCATTGACTAACTCAGCAGTCGTTTGGTTTGTCACCGATGGAAGTTCATTATTTGTTTTTCGATTTGTAACTGGTTTTTTTATTGCAGGCATTTATCCTGTTGGAATGAAGATTGCAGCTGACTGGTATGAAAGAGGATTGGGTAAGGCACTTGGATTTTTATTGGGAGCATTGATGCTCGGTACTGCCTTTCCGCATTTATTGAGGAATCGTGAATTTGATTTGCCCTGGAAATCAGTTTTACATATCACGTCAATAATTGCTTCAGCAGGTGGATTACTGATGTTTTTATTTGTTGGTGATGGTCCATTCAGAAAAAAGTCGGGAGGCTTCCGATGGGATGCATTTGGAAAAATATTCAGTTCAAAAAAATGGAGACAGGCGGCAACAGGTTATTTTGGTCACATGTGGGAGTTGTATTCTTTCTGGGGATTTGTTCCACTTATTATTGAGTTGTATTCAAAAAAAAATAACCAGCAACTTGATATTTCCTTTTTAAGTTTTCTTGTAATTGCTATCGGGAGCATCGGTTCTGTTGTCGGCGGATATTTGTCACAAAGAGTTGGCAGTGCCAAGGTAGCTGCGTGGTGTTTATTTGTATCCGGACTCTGTTGTTTTATTTCCCCGCTCAGTTATTCATTTCCTTCTCTTCTTTTTATTGCTTTGCTTTTGATTTGGGGTGCAACGGTATCTCCTGATTCACCGCAATTCTCAACTTTAGTTGCCCAATATGCTCCTGAAGAATTAAGAGGAACTGCATTGACGATTTATAATTCTATTGGCTTTGCAATCACAACGATCAGCCTTTATGTTGTTGATCATATATTTCATTCTCCGGGATTTCTTGGAGGTGAGAATACATTTGCATTATTGGGACTTGGTGCTTTAGTTGGGCTACCAGGCACAATACGATTGATCAGAAATAAATGAATGCAGAAAATCAAATAAAGAGGATCATTATCGTTGGCGCTACTTCGGGTATTGGAAGAAAGATGGCTGAGTTATATGCTGCAAATGGAAATATTGTTGGTATAACAGGAAGAAGAAAAGAGATATTGGATGAAATCGAAAATACGTTTCCGGAAAAAATAAAAACTGAATGTTTTGACGTAACAAGCCATGAAAATATTTCAAGTCTTACTTCACTTATTCAGAAGATAGGTGGCCTGGATATTCTCATTTACAGTTCCGGCGTTGGTGAACCAAGTAAAGAACTCGATTGGCAACTTGATAAACTCACTGTTGAGACAAATGTTAACGGCTTTATAGAGATCGCTAACTGGGCTTTTAATTTTTTCATTAAGCAAGGTCGTGGTAGAATGGCAGTCATTTCATCAATTGCAGCAAACAGAGGTAATAGTTGGGCACCTGCATACAGTGCTTCAAAATCTTTTCAAAGTAACTATTTTGAAGCATTGGCAATCAAAGCAAAGAGAATGAAAAAAGATGTTGGTATTACTTGTATTGAGCCCGGCTTTGTTGCAACTAAGATGGCAAAGGGAAATAAACAATTTTGGATTGTTCCTTTGGAAAAAGCAGCAAGACAAATGATAACTGCAATTGAAAAAAAGAAACGAAAAGCCTATGTAAGCAAGAGATGGTGGCTGGTTGCAAAGTTGATGAGAATAATTCCTTTCTGGATTTATAAAAGAATTGGTTAAGCCCCCTCTAACTCTCCGCCTTAGGCGGAGGAGAATTGCATTCGCACAAATCAACTAATTTGAAATTTACGAATGACCAGGTGATCGCTAATATAGCAGCATCAGATGAACTAAAAGATGAACGGAGTCCTTCGACAAGCTCAGGATAAACTTGCAACGGAAGCTTCATAGTAGTACTACTGTTGGCAACATAAATATTTTCAGATTGCTTCGTCTATTTAACTAAATAGTAGTTGCCCTTTATGCGGCTTCGCAATGATGAACATTCGATGTAAATTTTCTCCTCTGCGTTTGCATATTGTGGATAAACAAAAAATTAACAATTAAAATAACTGCTGCCGGGCAAGTTGCATAGCCTTTGCATCGTTTAATCAACAGGTGTGTACAACAATAACTTGAACACAAAAACTCACCCAGTTACTTTTGTATGAATTACTATACCGCTATGATGCAAAGTTTTGAAAAAGAAAAGAACAGGCGTGCCGGGCTTATCACCGGCGGTGTGGCCCTTGCAATGCTTTTAACTTTTATTTTTTTGAAATGGCCTTTACCAACTATTGAATTTCCTCCACAGGATATGTATGTTGAAGTGCAGCTAGAGCAGCCGGTTAGTGTTAGATCTGGTGGCGGTGGTGGTGGCGGCAATACAGTAAAAGCGCCGGAGCCAAAAGGAATTGCAAAAGCTGCTGTGGTGCCAGGTGTTAAGGAGGAATCAAAAGATTTTGAAACAAACGATAAAGATGAGGAAGCTCCCGCAGCAACTAAACCTCCCAATCCAAAACCCGAAGCGACTAAAGTTGTTCCTAATACTTCCGTTACAAAAACAGTTCCTAAGCAGATCATAGAAACTCCTGCACCTCCCCGGCCAAAAGCTGTAGTTGGTAAAACACTTAGCGGAACCGGTAGTGGCGGCGGTACTGCTGATAAATATGATATCGCAGGCGGTAATGGAAATGGAAGCGGTGTTGGAAAGGGTCCTGGTTATGGCGGTGGATCAGGAGGTGGTTCGGGTGGTGGCACTGGTACTGGTGTTGGTACCGGCGTTGGCCCAAAAAGAGTGAGTGGTAACAGGACGATAGTGACCTCAGGCAAGTTAGATGCAGGTGAGAATATCTCAGGTAAAGTGGAAGCTGAGATAAAAGTTTCTGCTGATGGTGTGGGTACGCTTGTAAGAACTGTAAGAGGCTCTCTGATGAGTGATGGCCAGGCAAAAGATATTATCAGGGATTGGTTGAGAAGAAATCGTTTTAATAAAACCGGCGATGAGTCAACCGTCGTATATGAGTTTAATATTCGCACTGGCGGATAGGCTTTAAGATTAAGTGTGAAATGCCATCTTGTAAAACGGGGTGGCATTTTTATTTTACCTCACCCCATCATCATTCTTTTTTTAGAAGAGTCTTCTCTCCCTCTCCTGAAGGAGAGGGGAAAGTGATATTTCAACTTATGAAAAGATGAAGGGGTGAGGTCAGAATGCTCGGCAATAAATCGTTTACTTCTTTGAATTGACAGTTTTATTTTTGTTTATGAACAAAATCGAATTAATAAAAGGAGACATCACTAAAATAAAAGCAGATTCGATTGTGAATGCAGCTAATTCAAGCCTCATGGGTGGCGGTGGTGTTGATGGCGCTATTCATCGCGCAGGCGGACCTGCAATACTTGAAGAATGCAAAAGGATCGTGGCAAAACAAGGTGGTTGTAAAACAGGTGAAGCTGTGATAACGACTGCCGGAAATCTTCCGGCAAAATTTGTGATACATACTGTTGGCCCAATTTGGAATGGCGGTAAAAAGAATGAAGCAGGGTTACTGGCTTCTTGCTATCAAAATAGTTTGAAACTTTCTGTTGAACACAAATTATCTTCTATTGCATTCCCAAATATCAGCACGGGTATTTATGGTTATCCTAAAAAAGAAGCCGCTGAGATCGCTGTCAATACCGTTTCTGAATTTCTGAAGGAAAATGATTTCATAGATAAAGTTTATTTTGTTTGCTTTGATGAAGAAAACTATCAGCTTTATCGATCATTAATTCATTAATTATTTTATGAGCGGACTTTGGTTTTTGAAATGGCCACTAATAATCTTCCTCATTGGTTTCTTTATTCGGTTTATCGGAGTTCTATTTAAGATCAGGCATTGGCCAATGGCTGATGAATTAATTACATTGGGTTCAATTATTGGTGGAATTGGAATTATTTACGCAATTATTAAAATTGCTTTCATGAAAAAGCCAGGTCAGTAAATGAATTATCAGCAAACGATTGAATATCTTTTTTCAAGATTACCAATGTTCAGCCGCATAGGTGCCGCTGCATTTAAAAAAGATCTTACCAATACAATTACTCTTTGTAAACATCTCGAAGATCCACAACAAAAATTTAAAAGCATTCATGTTGCTGGCACCAACGGCAAGGGCTCTGTAAGTCACATGCTGGCAGCAATATTGCAAACGGCAGGTTATAAAGTTGGTCTTTATACTTCTCCCCATTTAAAAGATTTCAAAGAAAGGATCAAAGTAAATGGAGACATGTTAAGTGAACAATTTGTAATTGACTTTACCGAAAACATAAAACCACTTATTGAGGAAATAGAACCCAGCTTTTTTGAGATAACTGTAGCAATGGCCTTCGATTATTTTGCTAAAGAAAAAATTGATGTCGCTGTGATTGAAGTTGGTCTTGGGGGAAGGTTTGACAGTACAAATATTATAACACCAGAACTTTCGGTCATCACCAATATTGGTTGGGATCACATGAATATACTTGGAGATTCATTGGAAAAGATCGCTTTTGAAAAAGCAGGCATCATCAAGGAGAATGTTCCGGTTGTTATTGGCGAATTTCTTCCGGAAACAAAAGCTGTGTTTGAAAAAATTGCTGCTGAAAATAATGCGCCGATTCATTATGCAAAACAAAACAGAGCTGTACTTGGTTGGGAATGGAAGAAACATGAATTGATTGTTGAAGTGACTGAAAATGGGAAAACAGATCATAAAAAATTTCATCTTGATCTGCCCGGGATCTATCAAAGCAAAAATTTATTGACCGTACTTGAAGTTTGCTCAGTTTTAAAAGATCTGAAATACAGCTTAGATGAAACTCAAATTCGAACCGGTTTACAAAAAACAAAAAAGCTTACAGGTTTACATGGTCGGTGGGAAATAGTTCATGAACATCCTACGATCGTTTTGGATGTTGGGCACAATGAAGATGGAATAAAACAGATCATTCAGCAAATTGAACTCACCACGCATCATGAGTTGCATATCATTATTGGTTTGGTAAAAGATAAAGAGATCGATAAAGTGCTATCACTTCTGCCCCACTCTGCTCATTATTATTTTACACAAGCTCAAATTCCACGGGCATTGCCTGCAGATGTTTTACAATCCAAAGCTAAAAGTCAAAGTTTGAATGGAGAGGTTTTCCCCGATGTAAATACTGCAATTAGACAAGCAAGATCAAAAGCACATAGGGATGACCTGGTGCTTGTATGCGGCAGCGTGTTTTTAGTAGGTGAAGTAAATGCTGCATAATTAAACAAGGTTATAGTATTTTAAATAACAACGTATAAACATTTATTAATGACAACAGCTATCAGCTAAGTATTTAAATAAACCTTAATGTTCGCAAGCTTTGTTACCTTTAGCTTACCACGTCAGTGAGTTTTTACATAAGATCCATTCTGCTCAATACTAGGGAAGTTTTTAATAGATGACATCAAAGAAAAATAGATCAAAAGCTTTGAATCAGGGCGGAGATCATAATAGTGAACATGAACCAGTAGATGGTAACCATCTTTTACAATCTGTGATCGATGCATCTTTAACAGGGATCGGCTATTTAAAACCTATTCGCAATGATGCGCAAAAGATCATCGATTTTGAATGTGTCTTTGCAAACAATAAGGCCATTGAATATTCCGGTTGCGATGGAATGATTGGCAAGAAGTATAGTGAATTATTTCCCGGGATCACAGAGAAGGAAATTTTTAAAAAATATATAAAGGCCCTGGAAGAAAATGACGTCCAGGATTTTGAGATACATGAGAAAAATGAAAAATCCGATAATTGGTTTCGGATCACTGCAGTCAGGCTGGGAGATGGCATCGTAGTTAGCTCGGAAGATATTACTCCCCGAAAAAGAGTCGAAAAAGAACTGGCAGCCCAACATAATATTTTGAAGCAAACAGAAGAACTTGCCCAGGCAGGTAGTTGGGAATACGACATAAATACCAAACAATTTTCGTGGAGTGATGGAATGTACCGGCTATTTAACATGAAAAATGGAAGTCATGTGGTGCCAGCTGTTTATTTGAAATATTCCACAGAAAAAGATCTGGCTATCGCACAAACAATAGTAGATGGAATAGAGAAAACTTTTCACCCATTTGAAGAAACGCTTCATATAAATTTCAACGGGACCACAAAGTCTTTAAAAATAAAAGCAGCTCCATTAAAGGATGAAAATGGACAAATAGAGAAAGTGCTTGGCGTGGATATGGATGTTACTGCGGTCCAGCAATCAGAAAAGAAAATAATGGAGCTAAACAAGTCTTTGTTTGTTATGAATAAAGAACTTAACTCACTCAATACTGAACTTAAGAACTTCAACAATATTACCGCCAATAATTACAGCGAAACTTTCCGGCACATTTATATAAACCTTGAGGCGATCGTAACAAACGATGCCCGGGCCTTATCCGATTCCGGCAGGGCTAATCTAAGAAGAGCACAGTCAGGGATTCAGAGATTGAAGCTGCTTACAAATGATATCAATAATTATCTTCAATTATATGATATTGGAATAAATAAACAAATGATCAATCCAAATAAGATCATCGAAAATGTAATTTCTGGCATGAAAGGAAAGGTTGAAGATGCCCAGGCAACGATTCAAACAGCAGAATTGCCACCATTCCCGGCCGATCCACTTCTTTTTTCTCATTTAATTAAAAATCTTCTTGATAATGCGATCAAATTCAGGAAGCTTGTAGTTGATCCACTTATCAAAATACATTATTCACATGCTGATGAGTTAAATGCTATGCCAAAAACTATTGACAACACTGCATACATGATCATTATTGTTTCCGACAATGGTATTGGCTTTCTGCAAGACGAAGTGGATAAAATGTTCGAGCTTTTCAACCAACTACCAACCGAGGGCAAACACAAAGGTTCAGGGATGGGACTTGCCATTTGCAAAAAGATCATGGAAATGCATGGTGGTTTTATTACAGCTGAAGGTCAACGGGCCAGGGGAGCTTCCTTTCAATGTTATTTTCCGTTATAAATTCTAATATGATAGTTCACCCATTTTTTCTAATGCATATAAAATGCAGGTGACATGCATGGCCTGGACGATCTTATTTTCCCGTAGTAATTTTTTTACTTCATCAATTGAATAAAGCTCAACAATTATTTCTTCATTATGATCCAGCTTCTGCTCACTCACTTTCTTTCCTCCTCTTGCCAAAAACATATGCATCCAGTTTGTATTTGTTGAGGGGTTGGCAGAAATTTTTCCCAGTGATTCGTAAGAAGTAAAGGTATAACCTGTTTCTTCCAGCAGTTCTCTTGCAATTGCAGTTTGAAAGTCCTTATCAGCATTATCTACACAACCACCGGGCAACTCAATAATCACTTCTTCTACCGGATGGCGATACTGCCGAACCATTATCACTTTATTATCTTCCGTCAAAGCAAATGCCGTCGCCCATTCAGGAAATTCATAAACATAATAAGGATTGATGATCTTCCCACCTGGTGCTTCACAAATGTCTTTACGAACCTTAAACCAAAGATCAGTGAAGAGATATTCTGAAGAAAGAATCTTCCATTTCATAAAAACGTTTATCGTTTATTGTTTATCGTTTTTCGTCAACCATCGTGGAAACTAAACTATAGACTATAAACGATAAACCAAAAACCAAACTACCACTTCATTCTCTCACGAAGCGAAGTAATATGCGCCACATGATGCCTCCCGTGCCATGAATACAATCCTAATAAATACCAGAGACGCATGGTCTTTTTATGTTCAGGGTGAAAAACTGTATGATTATTCCATTCATCATCGGTGACATATTTTAGTGTTTCATGCCAGCGCAAATGAAGTGCATGTAATAATGTGAGTGAAATATTTATTGGCAACTTTTGTACATCGCTGAATTCTGCCCATAACTTTTCATTGTAAGGTTTGATCGTTGGATTATCTTCTGTTAATCCAACTTTAAAACGGATATAAGCATTCATGTGACTGTCTGCAACATGATGCACTACCTGCTGCACGGTCCATCCCCCATCACGGTAAGGAGTATGCAACTGGCCTTCATCAAGATTCAGTATTGCATTTTCCAATTGAAGTGGTAAAAATTTTATGTCAGCCATCCATTCCACTTTCTGATCGATTGAAAATGGTTTAGGCTGGTACTCGCCTATGGGATAACTTAAACTTGTTTCAATTACTTTAGGCATAATATATTAATTAGCAAATTTGAAAATTCGAAAATTTGAAAACGATATTCTTAAAAGTTCAAAAACTCCTATTTGCAGATTTGCATATTTTCACTTTTTCACATTATTCTTCCCTCAACGAATGTCCTGTCAACTTAATAAACACATCTTCAAGATTTGCTTTTTTCACTTCTTTGGGTCTTTCAAATCCGGTAGACACTAAATTATCTACGAGGCGATCAGGTGTATCCATTGCAATTATTCTGCCTGAATCGATAATTGCCACCCGATCACAAAGAACTTCGGCCTCATCCATATAATGTGTTGTGATGATCACGGTTGTTCCTTTGTCACGAATACTTCTTACCAGGTCCCAAAGATTTCTTCTTGCCTGCGGATCGAGTCCTGTTGTTGGCTCATCTAAGAAAACAATTTTAGGGTCATTGATCAATGTTGTTGCTATAGAAAATCTCTGTTTTTGGCCACCACTCAATTCTTTCACTTTTGCATTGGCTTTATCTTTTAAATTTACCATTTCAAGTAAATGCATTGGATCAACTTCACGATTATAAAGTCCGCCAAACAATTTGATCAGTTCGGTCAATTTTAAATTCGGATAATAACCGCTGGTTTGTAATTGCACGCCTATGATCTTTTTAATTTCCTCGGGCTGCTTATCAAGATTGAAACCATTTACCCAAACTTCACCGCTTGTTTTTTCACGCAATGTTTCTATTATTTCAAGAGTTGTTGATTTACCAGCTCCATTCGGGCCAAGCAAACCAAATATCTCGCCTTCGCTTACATCAAAGCTGATCCCTTTTACTGCTTCAAAGTCGCCATACTTTTTCACAAGGTTGCTTACTCTTATGATCGTCTCTTTCATTTTTTAAAATTTAAAACATCATTGTGTCCTTCGTGGTCCATAGTGTACTTTGTGTTCCGTCATTTTTTTGTAACACAAAGTACACGGAGTGTTGCACAACGTACACAAAGCTTTATTCAGGTTCTCACGGCAAGACTTAATTTATAATTCAAGCTCCATTTTTACATCAGCAGTTTCAAAAGGCGAATCTTTTACTTCTACATTTTTGAAACCATATTTCTCATACAACTTTAATGCGGTTTGCAATTGGTGGTTAGAGAAAAGTGTCAGCTTCTTCACTCCTATCTCTTTTGCTTTTTTCAAACAAGTCTCCATTAAGATCTTACTGATCCCTTTTCCCCGCCAGGCTTCTGTAACTCCCATTTTAGCCAGTTCAAATATACCATGTCCTTCATTCATCAATGCAGCTGAACCAACGATCTCATCACCTGACTTTGCCAGCCATATAAAACCACCATGATCAAGTATTGTTCCCTTCGGATCATTCAATACCATCAGGTCATGACTTTCGGTAAGATTATACTTATCCAGCCACTCAAGATTTAATCGCTTAAAATCTGCATGATACTTTCCGTCGTATTCTATTATTTCTATTTGATCTCTCACATTAATAAATTTAAGACTATTCGCTTACCGCAACCTTTTATCACCACATAGCACATAGGAACATAGATTTCACATAGATATCCTATGTGTGTTTTCCTATTGTGTCCTATGTGTCTATGTGGTTCATTTTTACGATTTCCTTTAATAGCAAATTGGCACGTTAAAGACAAAACGCAAGTTCCTCCATCATCAATTTACTTCCGATAAACATCGGAGTTCTTTGATGAAGTTCTGTTGGCTGCACATCCAATATCCTTTCTTTACCATTGGTTGCAACACCGCCGGCAAGTTCAACAATAAATGCAAATGGATTACATTCATAAAGCAACCGGAGCTTACCTTTTGGTTTATCAGTTGTTCCGGGATACATAAAGATCCCGCCCTTTATAAGATTACGGTGCACATCAGCTACCATACTTCCAATATAACGCTGCGTATAAGGTCCGCCATCCTGTTTTGTTTTTTTCTGGCACTTATGAATATAATTTCTTACCCCTTCTTCATACCGCCAAAAATGACCATGGTTAACTGAATAGATATTTCCCGAATCAGGACATTTAATATCAGGATGACTCAATGTAAACTCACCTATTGAAGGATCAAGAGTGAATCCATTCACTCCTCTTCTTGTTGCATAAACAAGCATCGTACTTGATCCGTAGATGACATAACCTGCGGCAACCATATTACTTCCCTTCTGTAAAAAATCTTCGATACTGCATGGCGAACCTTTTGGAGTAATACGGCGAAACACAGCAAAGATGGTCCCGATAGAAACGTTTACATCAATATTGGCGCTGCCATCCAGCGGATCATACATGCATATGTATTTTGAATTATTGCTCACCTCATCATCAAACACAATTATATCGTCAAGCTCTTCGCTTGCAATACCTGCGCAACTGATCCCATGTTTTAACGCACCGGTAAACTGATCATTTGCATATACATCAAGCTTCTTCACTTCTTCACCCTGTACATTCACTAAACCGGCATCCCCAAGTATATCAACCAGGCCCGCTTTATTCACTTCCACATTTACTCTTTTTGCAGCGAGGCCAATGTCCCTTAGCAAACTACTCAACTCGCCGGTTGCTCCGGGGTAATTCCTGTATTGCTGAATGGTGAATTCGTCTAATGTGAGGACTTGCCTGTTTATGATCATGCTCTTTTCTTTATACTATCGATAAATGACAAAACTAAAAGATTTTATTGTCCTTTCATCATTAAACCAAAATCAATCAATATAGTCAGAAGCGCAAAACCTGCTTATGAAACAGTTACCATTTTTTGTCCTTGCACTATTACTCATCATTAACCAATCATGTACTAAAACGGGGTTTGGAGGATCTTCCGATAGCTTTGGATCATCGGCAAGTGCACCCGGGAGCGGAGGAGGAAATGGGGGTGGTACGGCGGGAGTCATGACTGCAGGTGAATGGAACGATATTCAGAATTGGGATTTTTGGAAAACATTACTGACAAAAGATACCATTAAGACATTTCCAGGGATTTGGGGATTTTATACCCAAAACAAAATCAGCGTCACGCTAAAAGACGCAAATAATAAATTTATACATGACGCAAAAATCAATCTTACTTATAATGGCACGACAATATCTGCAAAGACAGATAATTTCGGAAATGCGCAATTGCTGCCAGGTTTATATCTGTCCGGGTTTTCTTTATCCGGTTTTAGCTTGACTGCAGCTGTTAATAGCCAGACATACAACCTAGGCTCATATTCATCCACTGAAACTTCAATAACAAAAATAATTCCTGTAAACAAACCAGTTTACAATACTCTTGATATAATGTTTGTTGTGGATGCGACCGGTTCAATGGGCGATGAGATCAGGTATTTAAAAACAGAACTTCTTGATGTTATTAACAGGGCGGGCATTGAATTACCTGGCGTTCAGATCAGGATGGGAAGTGTTTTTTACAGGGATAAAGGAGATGAATATGTCACCCGGCCTTTTGGCTTCACTACAAATCCAAATGAGCTGACAAATTTTGTAAAAAACCAGGAAGCTGGCGGAGGTGGAGATATTCCTGAAGCTGTTGATGAAGCGTTGAAAACATCTGTACAAGATCAGCAATGGAGCGTTAATGCAGTAAACCGTTTATTATTTCTCATACTGGATGCTCCGCCACATAAAAAAGACAATGTAATATCAAAACTCAGGGATGCCGTAACAGCAGCACAGCAAAAAGGGATCCGGATAATTCCCATATCAGCCAGCGGCATTGATTGGGAAACAGAATTTTTTTTACGATTCCTGGGTATAAGCACCAACAGCACCTACGTTTTTATTACTGATCATAGTGGTATCGGTAACCCACACCACACTCCTACAGTTGGTAATTACCAGGTTGAATACCTGAATAACCTGATGGTAAGATTAATTACTAAATATGGAAAAAACCAGGATTAAACGCTGTTTATAACAAGTTGGGCAATGACGCTTGAATTATATTTGCGCCGTCAGAAATCAGTTCAATATGCAAGTTTTCAAATTCGGCGGAGCATCCGTGAACAGCGTGGAAAGAGTTAAAAATGTCGGTGACATTGTAAAGCTATATCCCAATGAAAAGCTCCTTGTTGTTATTTCAGCCATGGGCAAAACAACGAATGCTCTGGAAAAAGTGGTCAACGCATTCTATGATGGCAAAAAAGAAGAAGCATTACAATTATTTCAACAGGTAAAAAAACAACATCTTAATACTGCAAAATATCTTCTTGTTGCAAATGCTCTGGTTTGTGAAGAACAAATGAATAATTTCTTTACAGAAGCAGAATGGCTTTTGCATGATAAGCCGGTAAGAGACTATGATTATTATTACGACCAGGTTGTTTGCATCGGCGAATTGCTTTCAACTGCAATTGTTTCTCATTATTTAAACGAGATCGGCATAAACAACAAATGGATCGATGTACGGGATATTTTCAGAACAGATGATAATTTCCGTGATGCAGTGATTGATTGGGAAGTGACAAAAGAAAATGTCGATGGTCAAATTGTTAAATTGTTTAATGATCATGATATCGTCCTTACCCAGGGCTTCATCGGCTCCACTGATGAAAATGAAAGCACAACACTTGGAAGAGAAGGAAGTGATTATAGCGCCGCTGTTTTTGCCAATCTCTTAAATGCAAAAAACCAAACCATCTGGAAAGATGTGAACTGCGTTATGAATGCCGATCCCAAACAATTTCCCGATGCTGTTGAGATACATGAGCTGAACTATAATGAAGTAATTGAAATGGCTTATTACGGCGCACAGGTCATTCATCCAAAAACAATAAAGCCGTTACAGAATAAAGGCATTCCGCTTTATGTAAAATGTTTTTTAGATCCTTCATTACCTGGAACCGTTAT
>Ga0070698_100004172_pt1 | contig 15875 bp, 17 predicted proteins | sample KBSK1502metaG_FD_65477 | JGI IMG/M metagenome (GOLD analysis project Ga0070698, IMG submission 65477) | Corn, switchgrass and miscanthus rhizosphere microbial communities from Kellogg Biological Station, Michigan, USA - KBS K1-50-2 metaG | ecosystem: Host-associated > Plants > Roots >...
CGCACAGCTCTCTTCCATCGTGCCGCCCGGGCCCTGCCCCTGTTGCCAACCAGACGCGGAGCCGCAGTCCTCACCGCCCTCGACCAACCCGCCGTCCGCGCCCTCATCCAGGAAATGCCAGATCGGTGAGAAGCCCCTCAAGGCCAGATCGCTGAGAAACGCCGACAAGACCCTGGTCACACGCGTTCACGGTGCCAAGGAGAACAAGAACCTACACGGCTGCAGGTTCTCATCTCTGATGTCGGTTTCTCAGATCACTTGTCGCCTAAATGTCGCTTGCGACAGTTTGGTGAGAAAGCGGCGGCGACGGACGTGGGCGTCCGGGGACCACGTGCTTCGTAACGGAGTGTCACCGTCCGCCTCCGAACGCTGAAGCTGCGGACGCCGGCTGGCGTGCGGTCCTGCTGTGTCACGCCCGGGCCTGGAGCGGTTTCGGCTGGCCGTAGGCCACTGGAAAGCCTTGGCGCCAGCTTGGGTAGCGCAGCGTCCAGCCGAGCTCCCGTCTGGCCTTCGCGTTCGAGGCGCCGCGGGACTCGGTTCCCATCATCACCGCGCCTTCGCCCCCGACCAGCCGCGCGAGCCAGCGGGGAACGTGGCGGGGCGGCTTGGCGCCGAGCGCGTTGGCGAGCACTGGCAGCCACTCGCGCACTGGGGCGGGCTCATCGTCAACGATGTTGTAGATGCCGGCTCCGTCGTGTTCGAGCGCGAGCACGGTGGCCGCGGCGGCGTCGTCGAGGTGGATGAATGAGGAGACGCCGTCGCCGTTGCCCACGATCGGGAACTGCCGCTTGCGGACGGGCTGGATCATCCCGTCGTTGGCAGCGCCGTAGAAGCCGCCGTAGCGAAGCGCGATCCCGCCGGCGTCGGTGACCGCCTGGTCAAGATGGCGCATCGCGGCGTTGGTCTGGCGCGCCGATGCCGGCGGGGTGGGGTCGAGCGGGTCGTCCTCGGTCTTGACCGGCCCGCCCACGCGCGCATACCGCATGCTGGCGAAGCTCTGGGCGACGAACCGGTGCACGCCTGCCTCGCGCGCGGCGGCCAGCAGCGCGTCGGTGCCCTCGGTCCGAAGCCGGTTGGTCGGCGCGAAGCTGCGGTCGAGGTTCCTGGAGAAGCGCACATCCGCCAGCGCGGTCGCCTGGTGGACGATCGCGTCGGGCTGGGTTTCGAGGACGGTCTTGCGCACGGCGCGTGGGTCGAGCAGATCGAGCGCGATCGCCTCCGCCCCGAGCGCCCGTACACGCTCGGCGTTTCCAGGCGAGTTGAAGGTGCCGATCACCTCGTGACCTCGATCCATGAGCTGAGGAACGAGCCGGGTGCCGATCGCACCGCTCGCCCCCACAACGAGAACTCGCATCGCGGGCTCCTTTCGGTATCGGGTTGGCATGCTGGGTGGTTCCTTGTCACATCGGTCGTGTTCTGCGGGTCACTTCTATGCCACCTGGCAAGCCGAGGATGTGACCGATGGACGAGAACCAGTGGCTGGCGGATCGCTTCGAGGAGCACCGGGCCTATCTGCGGGCGGCGGCCTACCGGATGCCGGGCTCGCTCACCGAAGCCGACGACGCCGTTCAGGACACCTGGCTGCGCCTGAGCCGGGCAGGGGCGGGCGAGGTGGAGAACCTCGGCGGATGGCTGACGACGCGGCGCAGCCGCCGTCGCCAGGCAGGCACAAAGCGGGCTCGCGTCCACCCTGTGGGCCGCACACCTGCGCCCCGCGCTGGTGAACGGAGCAGCCTGAGTGGTCGTAACCGTGCGCGGGCGACCCATCACCGTGATGGGCTTCACCGTCGCCGACGGCAAGATTGCCGAGATCGACGCGATCGCCGACCCCGAACGCGTCCGTAGGATCGCGGCGGCTGCCCTCAACGACGAGTAGCCGCGATGAGACGGACCGCATCAAACCAGGTCAACGCAGTGCCAGGTGACAAGAAGGATGAGAAGCTACAGCAGCTGCGGGTCCTCGGTTGATCGTTGTTCACAGACGACCTGGTGGCTTCACGACTGGGCGCTCGGCGTCGGTCGCAGTACCGACCAGCTTCGGTCGTCCCCCCAGATCGAGAATGAGTCCACATATGGTCGCAGTAACGCGGTGAGCTCCGCGTCGCCGCGGTCGTTGAGTTCGTCCGAAGCTATCTTTCGCGCTACTCCAGCAAGGAAGTCGGCAACCTGGACGCGTGAATCTGAGCGTGAGTCGACGAGCCGCAGACTGCTCAATCGACCGGTTGGCCAAGCGCACGGGAGGGCGGGGTGTGGCTTGCTGAATATCTCCTTGAGCTGTGCGATCCGCTCTTGGGTCAGCGCGGTGTGCTCGTCATGGACGATTGCAACAGGCTTTCCGCCTTCACCCCAGTAGCCGACGGCCCTGACGATGGCAGGGACCAGGGGGTCGAGCACCGGGATCATCTTGGGGTTGTCGAGCAGCTGCGCCCGAAAGGAGTCTGCCTGAGGCCTGGCCTGCCAGAGCAGTCCCATGATTTCGCCGACCCGGCCATTCGCGCCGGCGAGGCGCCCGACGTCGACCGTGCGGAAGAACGAGTCGACAGACGTGCCGGCGCCCTGACGGTTCTTGGCACGCATCAGGTCGTTGAAGGACCTTAGAAAGGCCTCCCACTGTTGGGGGCCGAATGTACGTCGACCGTCGCGATAGAGCGTGACGGCCATCGCCCTGGCTTGTCGGTCGCCAGACAGACCAATGCTTGCCGTGTAGGTGCCCTTCTCGACCAGCAGGTCGATGACTCTACCGACCACGAAGAATGTCTTGTCGGTCAGGTGCACGTGAGCGTTGCCGTGGATTGGCCCCAGCGGCCCAAGCAGCCACTCCAGGACCGACCGATGCTTCTCGCGGAGCAGATGATTCGATTTGTATTCCAGCGCTGGAGAACGTATTCTCTGACGTATTTCCTGGATGCAGCTTGTCGCCGACTCGCTGTTCAACCGCACGCTGGCGTGCGCGAACACGTCGGTGGTCGCGCCGATGTGATTCTCGCCCTCGTAACCGGACTCGTCGCAGGCAATCTCGAGGAGTTGATCAGTCGACACAAATTCCGCCCGCACGAGGTCTCCGCGATCACCTGTCACTGCCCAATTCTCTCATGGATGACGCTGCTCAGCAGGCTGTCGGCGAGTTCTCGGGCATCGGCGGGACCCTATCGACGCGTTCCTGCAGCGTCAATCGAATAAGAGGCCGCGCCGGTAGGCGGGGAGCCTGCCCAGCCATCCTGCATCCTCCAACCCCTGTGGGACCATGTTCACCGCGCTCCTGCCCACCCGGCAGGACATCCACCCGCTGGGCTGTCACCGCCCCCGCATCCCCGACCGGGTCATCTTCGACAAGTTCATCCAGGTCCTCGTCTTTGGCTGCGGCTACCGCCGCATCGACGACACCACCCGCACCACCCTGGCCGAGCGCGACCTCCAGGGCCAGATCGCCCACAAGGGCATCCCCGCTCCGATCCAGGCCACCACCCGGTGGCCGGTGCAGCGTACCCACGCCTGGGGCAACCAGTTCGGCAAGCTGCGCTGGTGCACCGAGCGCACCACCTCGGTCGTAGAGTTCTGGATCTGTCTGGCGCAGGCGATCGTCACGTTGGGTCGGCTGCTCCGCCGGGCCTGGACCCGCCACCGCTGGGAGGGCCGCCCACGGCGCCGACCGTGACAGCGACTGGGCAGCCTGTAGAAGATGACGCCTGCCCTGCTGGGAGCCCGCTTGGGAGGCAGACCATGTTCGCCGGATTGGACGACGTCGACTGGGCCGCGATGCACCATGCCTACGGGCCCGCGACGGATGTCCCCGACTTGCTGCGCGGCCTGCTGGCCGACGACGCCCAGGCACGGGAGATCGCCCTGGACGGGCTGTACGGCGCGGTGCACCACCAGGCCGACGAGGCGCTGCTGCGGGCGTGCTCGGGGGCGCTGACCCGGATCACCGGGTCGGCGTCGTGAAACCCTGTCCCGACCACCAACTGACAACGCGTCGCTGGATCGGGTGTCCGCGGTCCAGAGCCAAACCTACCGGCGCAGGCTCTTGCGAGTGTTTGAGAACTGAGTTGGTTGCTATTGTCGTCCGCCGCGAGGTATTCCCGGATGCAGTGGCGGTGGTGCCCCCCGGGAGACTCACGCGTGCCCCCTCAGCCGACCAGCGTTACCGGAGAGCCAGTGACCAGGAGTGGGGCTAGCCCTACCGGGGTTGGCCAGCCTGCTCCATTGGGCTGGGGGGAACGGTCGGACGAGGCTGTGGGAACCGGTCCTCGAGCGGAGAGGCTCTCATGGCAACCGAACGTGAACCGATCCCGCGCCGCGCCCGGCGGCGTCCCATCATCGAGCGCATCGCCTCGTGGAGCGCCCACCACCGGGCGGTGGTCATCGGCGGCTGGCTCGCGCTGGTCATCGTCCTCGTCTTCGCCGGCCAGGCCGTCGGCACCAGGCAGCTCGGCAACCAGGCCACCCCCGGCGAGGCGGGACGGGCCGAGCGGATGCTCTCCAGCGCAGGCGTCAGCGACCCGATCAGCGAGAGCGTGCTGATCCAGGATGCGGGCGGCGGCCGGACCGTGGACGACCCGGCGCTGCGGGGCGCGATCCAAGACGTGGTCGCCACCCTCGGCGGCTTCCCGGACACCGCCGTCCAGATCCGCTCCCCGCTGCAGGCGGCCAACGCCGGCCAGGTCTCGCGTGACCGTCGCTCGGCCCTGGTCACCTTCGTGGTCGACCGGCCCGAGGTCAGCGCCGCCGAGAAGGCGGTCGCCCCGGTCGAAGCGGCGGTCAAACAGGTTCAGGCCCGCCACCCAGGGCTGCGCATCGAGCAGGCGGGCCAGGCCAGCGTCAGCCGCGCGCTGGACGACACGCTCGGCAAGGACTTCCACCGCGCGGAGCTGTCGGCAGTCCCGGTGACGCTGGCGATCCTGTTGGTCGCCTTCGGCGCGCTGCTGGCCGCCGGCATCCCGGTGCTGCTGGCCGTCAGCGCGGTCATGGCCGCGCTGGGGTTGCTGGCCATTTCCAGTCACTGGGTGCCGATCACCGACTCGGCCGCAACCATGATCCTGCTGATCGGCTTGGCGGTAGGCGTCGACTACTCGCTGTTCTACCTGCGCCGCGAGCGCGAAGAGCGCGCGAGCGGCCAGGACACCGCCGGCGCGATCCGCATCGCGGCGGCCACCTCCGGCCGGGCGGTGGTGGTCTCCGGCCTGACCGTGTTGATCTCCATGGCCGGACTGCTGGTCACCGGGCTCGCCGACGTCAACGGCATCGCCATCGGCACGATCCTGGTCGTCGCCGTGGCCGTGGCCGGTTCGGTGACCGTCCTGCCCGCCGTGCTCGGCTGGCTCGGCCGCTGGGTGGACCGGGGCCGCGTCCCGCTGGTCGGCCGGCGCCGCACCCGCCCGGGCGACTCCAGGCTGTGGGGCGCGATCGTCCGGCAGGTCCTGCGCCACCTGTTGCGGTGGGGCGGCGTGGCCGCGGCCCTGCTGGTCGCCCTGGCAATCCCGGCGACGGGCCTGCGCCTGGTGCAGCCGAGCCTGCAGCAGGAGGTGCCCGGTGGCCTGCCGGAGATCCGGACCCTAGAGCGCATCCAGGCCGTCTTCCCGGGTGGTCCCGAGCCCGCCGAGATCGTGATCGTCGGGCGTGACCTTGACCGGCCGGAGCTGACCCGTGCCATCGGTGAACTGCGACGGCGCGCGGTCGCCACCGGGCAGCTGCGCGAGCCGATCAGCCTCACCCTCAACCCCGGTCGCACCCTGGCGGTGGTCCAGGTGCCGCTGGCCGGCAACGGCACCGACGCCACCTCTGAGCGGGCGCTGGCGAGGTTGCGCAACGACGTCATCCCGGCCACCATCGGCGCGGTCCCAGGGGTGAGGCTGGCGACCACCGGCCTGACCGCCAGCAACCACGATTACAACCAGGTGCTGGTGCGTCGCGCTCCGCTGGTGGTCGGGTTCGTGCTGGTGCTGGCGTTCGGGCTGCTGCTGGTGAGCTTCCGCTCGCTGGCGATCTCGCTGACGGCGATCGGGGTCAACCTGCTCTCGGTGGTCGCCGCCTACGGGCTGATCAAGCTCGTCTTCCAGGACGGCCGGCTGGAGCGCCTGCTGGGCTTTCGCGCCTATGGCGGCATCGTGCCCTGGCTGCCGCTGTTTCTGTTCGTGGTGCTGTTCGGCCTGTCCGCCGACTACCACGTGTTCATCCTCAGCCGCATCCGGGAGGCCCACGACCGCGGTGCCTCGACCCAGACCGCCATCGAGCACGGCATCCGCCGCTCGGCCGGGGTGGTCACCAGCGCGGCCGTGGTGATGGTGGCGGTGTTCGCGATCTTCGCCACGCTGTCGGACGTCACCTTGAAGATGGTCGGCGTCGGCCTGGCCGCCGCGATCCTGCTGGACGCCACCGTGGTCCGGGGCGTGCTGGTCCCGGCGGTGATGGGGCTGCTCGGCGAGCGCAACTGGTACCTGCCGCGCTGGCTTGCCTGGCTGCCAGCCGTCAACCTGGAGGGACCCGCGTCGAGGCCCGTCGCGGGTAGGCCGCAGCGCGTCGGCTCTTGAGCGGGGAGCTGGAGGAAGGCATGGGCGTTGCGGGGCAGCGCGGGAGGCGGTTGCTGCGCCGGCTCGCGCAGGCGCTGGGGGCGGTGGCCGCCTGGGACACGTGGGTGGCCACCGGCTACCTGCTGGCGACTCTCCCGATGGGCGTGTTCTGGTTCACGATCGCGGTCACCGGCCTGACCGTCGGGGCTGCCACGGCGATCGTCTGGATCGGTCTGCCGATCCTGTTCCTGTCGGCGGTTCTGTGGCGGGCGGGCGCTCGTGCGGAGCGTTCCCTGCTGCGCGGCGCGCTGGGGATCGACATTCCAGACCCGTACCGGCCACCGTCGGCCGGCTCGCCGCTCGCTCGGTTCAGGGCGCGGCTCACCGACCCGGTCACCTGGCGGGACTTCGCCTACCTGGTCCTCCTGCTGCCGCTCGGGATCCTCTGGCTCGTGCTCGTCCTGACCGCTTGGGGGGTGCCGCTGGCCCTGCTGTTGACGCCACTGTGGTACCGGCTGGTGCCGGCGGGCGCCGGGATGCTCCACAACGGCGCAGGGCTGAACCTGGTCGACACGCTGCCCAAGGCGCTGGCCGCGGCGCTGGCCGGCTTGCTGCTGTGCCTCGGCGCCGCGCACCTGGTCCGTGGCATGGCCTTGCTGCACGGCCGGATCGCCGCCGGCCTGCTCGGCCCCAGCCGCCGGGCCGAACTGGTCGCCGGTGTGGAGGAGCAGCGCGCCAGGCGGGCCATGGCGGTGGACGTGGCCGCGGCCGAGCGGCGCCGCATCGAGCGCGACCTCCACGACGGTGCGCAGCAGCGGCTGGTCGCGCTGGCGATGGACCTCGGCATGGCCAGGGAGAAGTTCGCGGGCGACCCGCAGGCGGCCAGGACCCTGCTCGACGAGGCCCACGACGAGGCCAAGCGCGCCCTGGCCGAGCTGCGCGACCTTGCTCGCGGCATCCACCCGGCGGTGCTCACCGACCGCGGCCTGGACGCGGCCGTCTCCGCCCTGGCCGCCCGCTCGCCGGTGCCCGTCGAGGTCGACATCGACCTGCACGACCGGCCGCTGGGCGCGATCGAGTCGACCGCCTACTTCGTGGTCGCCGAGGCGCTCGCCAACATGGCCAAGCATGCCGCCGCCACCCACGCACAGGTCCGCATCACCCGGCAGGGCGGGCGGCTGGTGGTGGAAGTGCGCGACGATGGCGTGGGCGGCGCCGATCTGGCTGGCGGCAGCGGCCTGGCCGGCCTGGCCGACCGGGTGGCCTCCGTCGACGGCCGCCTGGTGGTTGCCAGCCCCAAGGGTGGTCCCACCGTGGTCCGGGCGGAGCTGCCATGCGGGTCGTGATCGCCGAGGACTCGGTGCTGCTGCGCGCCGGGCTGGAGCGGCCGCTGGTCGACGGCGGCCTGGAGGTGGTCGGCACCGTCGGTGACGGCCCGGGGCTGATCGCCGCGGTCCGGCGGGTCGTCGGTGGCGGCACCGCGCTGGACCCGGAGGTCGTCGCGCAGTTGCTCGGCCGCCGCGTGCTGGCGGTGCTCACCTACCTGCGAAGCTGAAGCGCGCGGCTCAGCGCCCCGCGGACGCCACGACGATGTCGCCGTTGCTGGTGCGCAGGACCAGCTTCCGGGCGGCGGCCGGGTCGGTCCTCACTCTGATGCTGGTCTTGGCGTCGCTGGTGTGCTGCTGCACGGCGTATGGGCCGCTGTTGGCCGGCACGGTCACACGGATGCCCGCGTCGGAGGTGCGGGCATCGACCCGCTCCGGCGCGACCAGCAAGCTCAGGGAGACACCGCTATTGCTGGTGCTGGCCTGGACGTCGGTGGAGCGCAGGTTGACGGCGGTGATCGCAGCGTTGCTGGTGTGTAGGCGCAACAGCCCGCCGGCGCCGTCGACGGTGATCCCGGCGTCGTGGCCCTGCAGGTCGAGCGGGCCGGCAAGCCCGCTGGTGTGCACGCCGCCGGAGTGGTTGACGACCCTGAGGTCCAGGTCCGGTGGGACCCGCAGGTCATAGCGCCCGGCGCAGAAGATCATGACCCCCGAGCGTGGGCAGCCGTCCCGCAGGGTCAGGGTGTCACCCTGGAGGCGCTCGACGGGCCTCGGCTTGCGCAACGAGTCGTTCTTGAGGTGGCGGTCAACCTCGACCACGCCCGACCGGCCGGCGGTGATCCGCACCGTATTCACTTGGGCGTCGATCACCAGGCGGGTACCGGCCACCAGGAAGCTCCTATGGGCCTGGCTGCTGCTCAACGTGAGGAACCCCACCCCCACCCAGACGCCGAACGCGACCAGCACGAGCGCGAACAGGCCGAGGAACAGGCGCAGGCCGCGGCGGGACGACCTGGCCGCCCCGGCGGTGGTGCTCCCTGCCATCGCATGGCTCCCTGTGGTCGGCTCGGTGTGGCGGACGCTGCCAGCATGGGCATCGTAGGGCCAGCCCGGCCGCTCGCCCATCGGGCTACCCGGCCCTCACGGGTAGGGGTAGCCCCACCTCCCTGGAGCCATATGCCGGGACCGTGGATGGTCGAGCGGAGATCCCGGAAGACGTTGTCCAGCTCGGCGACGGAGCGGCCGTTGCTGCCTGCGCGCCGGTCAGCGCAGCGATCCTGGCCATCTCCGCGCGGTCGGGTGGGAGGCGGAACGCCGGCTGCGCACCCTCAGCGGCCGCTACGCCATCCCTATGCTGGCCTGCTCTGGAGACCAGCGACTTCGGCTACGCGCTGGCCTGGCGCACGGTGTGCTGGTTGCGCGCTACCTCGTCGACGCCCACGCCGCCGAGGTCTTCGTGAGAGGCGTCTGGGCGCTGGAGCAGTGCGTGCCCTGCACGGGCATGACTGGCAGCACGTCGGCGTTGACGGGCTGGCTGGTCGGGGGTTGCGCCCGACCGCCGGCCAGCTACTGCGTGGCCTGGTGGTCGATGGAGCGGAACTGCGCGTCCCGGTCGGGATGCTGGGCGCTCCCAGGCATGCGGCGGCGCTATCCGCAACCGAGGGGTTGCGGGTTGTCGGGAGCACGTGCAACCATGCGGTAGCACGTCGTCGACAGGAAGGGAAGGCAGATGGTCACCGATCGCATCGAGCGTGAGATCGTCGTGGCGGCACCGGCCGAGCGACTCTGGGAGGTGCTGACCCGTCCGGAGCACATCGGCAGGTGGTTCGAGGGCATGGAACCGGAGGTGGATCTGCGGCCCGGCGGAGCGATGGTGCTGACCAGCCAGGAGTTCGGGAAGATCCACGGCATCGTCGACAAGGTCGAGCCTCCGCGCCTGTTCGCCTACCGGTGGGCGCGCCACCCGGACACCCCCGTGACCGAAGGCACGGCGACCCTGGTGGAGTTCACGCTCACCCCCGAAGGCAACGGCACTCGGGTGCGCCTCGTCGAGAGCGGCTTCTCCAGGACGGACGCGGTGAAGGTGGACCAGCAGCGGCACGCCGAAGCCAACAGCCAGGGCTGGCTGCAGGTGCTCGACAGCCTGCGGCGGTACGCGGAGCAGCGCACCGCGTGACCGAGGGGGCGCCACGGCGGCGGGACGGGGCGGCGGGCGAGGCCGCCGAGGCCGACGAGGTATTCGTCGCGCTCGCCGACCCGACCCGCCGCCAGATCCTGGACGCGCTCGCCGCCCGCGGCGAGGCGTCCGCCACCATCCTCGCGGTCGAACTGCCGGTCACCCGGCAGGCGGTCGTCAAGCACCTGGCGGTGCTCGACCGGGCCGGCCTGGTCCGCGGAGCACGGCGGGGCCGCGAGGTGCGCTACAGCGTGCGCCCCGAACGCCTCGACGCGACCGCCCGCTGGCTGGCAGGCCTCGCCGCCGAATGGGACGCCCGGCTGGCGGCCATCAAACGCCTCGCCGAGACGGACGAGGCTCCGCCCTGACGCCGCGTGGCGACAGCTGCGCTCAGCGCGCGGCGACCAGGCGGCGCAACAGCAGCACCACCACGGCGCCGACCACCGAGCCGAGGAAGCCGATCGGGCGCAGCTCGAACCGGTGGAACTGGATCAGCTCCCAGAGGAAGCCGCCGACGAACGACCCCACGACCCCCAGCAGGATCGTCCCGAGACAGCCCATCGGGTCGCGGCCCGGCACCAGGAAGCGCGCCAAGGCTCCGGCCAGCAGCCCGACCACGATCCACGACAGCACCACCACTGCGATCCCTCTCCTCCACGTCGGCGTCTGCAGTGAACACCACTGTGGACGCTGGCCCGTAAAGACGGGATCACGGTCCCGCCGCGGGTCAGCCGCGGCCGCGCCCAGGCCCGGGCCGCACGGGCTCCGGGCCCCTCGCGCTCAGCGCAGGCGGTCGATCAGGGGTGGGAGAAGCAGCAGTCCGGCGACGGCCAGCGCGGCCAGCGCCGTGACCAGGACGGCGGCCGCGCTCATGTCCTTGATCGCTCGCACGCGCTCGCTGTGGCCGGGGTGGAGCAGGTCGAGCAGCCGCTCGACCACGGTGTTGACGACCTCGGCCGCCAGCACCAGCGCGATCCCCAGCACCACCACCGCGATCTCGACCCGGTCCAGTCCCAGCCAGATGGAGACGCCCAGCGCCGCCGCGGCGGAGGCCAGGTGGACGCGGGCGTTGCGCTCACGCGCGAGCACCTCGCCGAGACCCCGCAACGCGAAGCGGAAGCTGCGCAGCAGGTCCATCCTCGACCCTTCCCGGCGCGGCCGGGGACCGCTGGCTGGTCAGACCCCCGTGGTGCCGTCGATCTGCTCGCGCAGGATGTCGGCGTGCCCGGCGTGGCGAGCGGTCTCCTCGATCATGTGCACGTAGATCCACCGAAGCGAGACCTGGCCCAGCCGCCGGTGCGTCCCGGTGTCGTCCAGCGAGTGCTCGGCGGCCACCGCCCGCGAGCGCGCGCACTCCTGGTCGTACTCCGCGATCATCCGCGCCAGGGTCTCCCCCGGCTCCAGGCGGAAGTCGGCGTCGGGGTCCTGGTCGCTCCACGGCACCGGCGGCAGGTCCTCGGGCGGACGCCCCGCCAGCACCCGCTGGAACCAGCCGAGCTCGACCCACCGCAGGTGCTTGACGATGCCGGCCAGGGTGGTCGCCGACGGCACCAGCCGGCGCACGGCGTCCTCCTCGGGGACCCCCGTGACCTTGCGCTTGATCGTCTCGCGGTAGAAGTCCAGGAAGGCCTCGAGCATGGCCCGCTCGTCGGCGGTGGAGGCCCGCTCGGCGGGGCCCAGTTCGTCGCTCGGTAGCTGCGTCATGGGCGCGAACCTACCGCACGGCGGACGCCGCTGCCGAGCGCTGAGCAGAAGCGCCCACCTCCAAGTAGACGTCCAAGGTCCAGCGTTGGCGGCTCCGCGGCTCACCCCTGTACAAACCGGGCATGAGTTTCCTCACGCACCTGGAATGCGCCGCCTGCGGGCGGCGGCTGGACCCCGACCGGCCGTGGCAGCTCTGCCCCGCCTGCGACCACCCGCTGCTCGCCCGCTACGACCTGGCGCTGCTGGGTCGGCGCATCCCGCTCGGCAACCTCGAGCGGCGGCCACCCGGCCTGTGGCGCTACCGGGAGCTGCTGCCGCTGCGAGAGCCCGCGCGGGCGGTCTCGCTCGGGGAGGGCGCGACCGCGCTGCTCCAGGTCCCCAGGCTGGCCGAGCGGATGGGCGTGCCCGGGCTGCTGGTCAAGGACGAGGGGACGCTGCCGACCGGGACCTTCAAGGCGCGCGGCGCGGCGGTGGGCGTCAGCCGCGCCGTGGAGCTGGGCGTGCGGACGCTGGCGCTGCCCACGGCCGGCAACGCCGGCGCGGCCTGGGCGGCCTACGGCGCGCGTGCCGGCCTGGAGGTCGTGGTGGTCATGCCCGAGACCACGCCGAGCGTCATCCGCCGCGAGGCGGCCGCCTGCGGGGCCGACGTCTACCTGGTCCCCGGGTCGATCGCCGACGCCGCCGCGGTCGTCCGGGACGGCTGCCGGCGGCACGGCTGGTACGACGCCTCCACGCTCCAGGAGCCCTACCGGATCGAGGGCAAGAAGACCATGGGGTTCGAGCTGGTCGACCAGCTCGGCTGGCGGCTCCCGGACGTGATCGTCTACCCCACCGGCGGCGGCGTGGGCCTGATCGGCATGTGGAAGGGCTTCCAGGAGCTGCGGGCGCTCGGCTGGCTGCCGGCGAGCTCGCCGCTGCCGCGGTTCGTCGCCGCGCAGTCCGCCGGCTGCGCCCCGGTCGTGCGGGCGTTCGCCTCCCACGCCGAGCGCACCCAACCGTGGGAGGACCCGGCCACCTTCGCGGCGGGCCTGCGGGTGCCCAAGCCGCTCGGGGACTTCCTGATCCTGCGCGCGCTGCGGGAGTCGGCCGGGACGGCGGTGGCGGTCCCCGACGAGACGATCGCCGCCACCATGGAGCTGGCCGGCGCCACCGAGGGCATGGTCGTTTGCCCAGAGGGCGCCGCCGCCCTGGCCGCCGCCGAGCGGCTGCGGCGCGACGGCTGGATCACCGACGACCAGACGGTGGCGGTCTTCAACACCGGCACCGGCCTACTGTACGAGGACTCGCTGCCTGGCCGGGCGCCCCGTGGCCTGCGTGCCGGCGAAGGCCTCCCGAGCCCCGACGCGTGGGCGGCTCGGGGGTTGCGGGGAATCGGCGGTGGTGGGCGTGAGTTGCCGACATGACAGCCCAACTGCGATCTGGCGGGTCTCCGCCCCGAGGTGATCGACCATGCCACACGCCCGAATACTCCTCCCGGTGCTGGCAGCAGCCATCGGCCTGGCCATCGCCGGCTGCGCCAGCTCAGACAACGGCACCAGCAGCGGCGCCCGAAGCGGCGGCAGCGGCGGCAACGCCAGCGTCTCCTTCGCCACCCCCGCCTCCGGCGCGAAAGTCGCCAGCCCGGTCAACGTCAGCTTCAACGTTCAGGGCGCCCAGATCGGCCAGCCCGAGACCGGCAAGATGCACTTCCACGTCTACGTCGACCAGTCCAGCGACTACAAGATCCTGTACGCCATGAGCGGTCAGGTCGACGTGCCAGCCGGCCAGCACACCCTCAAGGTGGTCCTGGCCCAGCCCAACCACACCGAGACCTCCACCACCGCCACCGAGCAGGTCGACGTGACCGGCGCGAGCGGCGGAGCCCAGGCGCCGACGACCACGGCGGGCGGCGGCTACGGCTACCCCTGATCGCGGGTCCCGCGGTCAGGGGATGCCGGCGGCGCGGCGGCATTCCCTGGAGCCGCTGATCCGCCCGGCGAGCATCGCGGTGATCGGCGCGTCCAGCGCCCCCAGCAAGGCCGGTCACCAGTTGATGCTCGCGCTCGACGGGTTCCCCGGCAGGCTCTACCCGGTCAACCCGGGCGCGGAGCAGATCCTCGGCCACACCGCCTACCCATCCATCGCGGCGGTTCCCGAGCCTGTCGACCTGGCCGTGCTGATCGTGCCCGCCGGGGCCGTGCCGGAGGTGGTCGAGCAGTGCGCGGCGGCGGGCGCGCGGGCGGCGATCGTCTGCGCCGGCGGGTTCGCCGAGGCCGGCCCGGAGGGGGCGGAGCTCCAGGCCCGCGCGGCACGGGCCGCGGCCGGGGCCGGCATGCGGCTGCTGGGGCCGAACACCTCGGGGCTCGTGAACCCCGTCGACAGGGTGCTGGCGACCTTCGTGTCGACGGTTGGCAGCATCCCGCCTGGGCGGCTGGCGATCGTCGCGCAGAGTGGTGGCGTGAACCTGGCAGTGGCCATGGCCGCGTCGGCGGAGGGCATGGGCGTGCGGCTGGCAATCGGGCTCGGCAACGCCGCCGACGTCGGCCACGCCGAGCTGCTGGACTATCTGGCCGGCGACCCGGACACCGGGGCGATCGCCCTGCACCTGGAGGGCGCCAGGGACGGCCGCGGGCTGGTCGAGGCGGTCGAGCGGGCGGCGGCCGCCAAACCGGTGGTCGCGCTGGTGCTCGGCGAAGCCGACGTGGGCGACTTCGCCCGCTCGCACACCGGCACGCTGGCCACGAGCTGGCGGCTCACCAGGGCCGCCCTTCGCCAGGCGGGGGCCGTGGTGGTCGACGACACCACCGAGCTGCTGGACGCGGCCCGGGCGCTGCGGTTGCTGCGGCTGGCGCCGGCCGCCTCGCCAGGGATCGGCGTGGTGACCGGTCAGGCCGGCCCCGGCCTGCTGGTCACCGACCGGCTCCGCGCCGGTGGCGTGCGCGTGCCCGAGCTGGACGCGGCCACGCGCGCGCGGCTCGGCACGCTGCTGCCGCCAACTACCTACCAGCGCAACCCGGTCGACACAGGCCGGCCCGACGAGCGCTTCGGAGAGGTCGTGGCGGCCGTCATGAGCGACCCGGGGATCGACGCGGCGCTGGTCTACGCGCTCCACGAGCCCGGCGCGCTGGACCCGGCCGACCTGCTCCGGCCGGCCGCCGCCAACCCGTCGACGCCGCTGCTGCTGGTCACCGCCGGTCCCCGCGCGGAGGTCGACCGGCTGCGCGAGACCGTGGAGGCCGGTGGGGTGCCCGTCCTCACCAACCCCGAGCGGGGTGCCGCCGCTATGCGCGCCCTGGTCGCGGACGCCACCGCCGCCCACCGCCTGGCCGCCGCCACGGCCGAGCGCGCCGGGGCGGCCCCGACGGCCGGCGGCCGGCACCGGGCGGGCGAGGCGCCCGCCGAGCCTCGGCTCCTGGGCCCGCTGGACGAGGACCAGGCCAAAGGCGTCCTGGAGGCGGCGGGCCTGCGGGCTCCGCGGCGTCGGGTCTGCGGGTCACGGGAGGAGGCCCGGGCAGCCGCGGCGGCGTTGGGCCCCGCGGTGGTGGTCAAGGTGCTGGACCCGGCGATCACCCACAAGACCGAGGTCGGCGGGGTGCACGTCGGCGTCGGGGCCGGGCCGGCGCTGGAGGCGGCGCTGGACGCCATCGACCGGCTGGCCGCACCGGCGCCGCCGCGCTACCTGGTCGAGGAGCTGCTGCCACCGGGCCTCGACCTGATCGCCGGCGGCGTCCGCGACCCCTCGTTCGGGCCGGCGGTGCTGGTCGGGCTCGGCGGCGTGGTCGCGGAGGCGCTCGGCGACACGGCCATGCGGCTGGCGCCGCTGTCGGCCGGCGACGGCCACGAGATGCTGGACGAGTTGCTCGGCCGCAAGCTGCTGGACGGCTTCCGCGGCGGGCCGAGGGTCGACCGCGACGCTCTGGTGGCGGTCCTGGCCTCCATCGGCGAGCTGCTGGCCGCGCACCCCGAGATCGCCGAGCTGGACATCAACCCGCTACGCGCCACCGCCGGCGGGCTGGTCGCCGCCGACGCGCTGATCGTCGTCGACCCCGGCTGACCTCCTCGCTCCGCCCGAGCCGAGCACCGCGGTTGGGCCGGACCGGAACCTCTGCGCCTGTTCAGCGTTTGCATGCGAAACTGGTAGTCTCACCTGGAGACACCGCTCGTCGGCAAGGAGAGGTGCGTGGC
>Ga0070698_100004173_pt1 | contig 15871 bp, 15 predicted proteins | sample KBSK1502metaG_FD_65477 | JGI IMG/M metagenome (GOLD analysis project Ga0070698, IMG submission 65477) | Corn, switchgrass and miscanthus rhizosphere microbial communities from Kellogg Biological Station, Michigan, USA - KBS K1-50-2 metaG | ecosystem: Host-associated > Plants > Roots >...
ATCGCCGAGCAGATGACCCGCGAGGAGGGGAAGCCGGAGCAGGCGATCCCCAAGATCGTGGAGGGTCGCGTCAACGCGTTCCTCAAGGACGTCGTGCTGGTCGAGCAGGCTTCCGTGCGGGACCAGAAGAAAGCGGTCAAGCAGCTGCTGGCCGAGCATGACGCCGCCGTTCGGGGGTTTGCCCGGTTCCAGATCGGGCAGGCCGGCTGAATCAGCACCCGGACCGGGCAGGCAGTGAGGGAGCAGGAGGAGCGCGGCGCCGCCTGGACCGACGAACGGGCGGCGAAGCAAGAGGGCACCGCAACGGCACCCCGGAGGCGAGCGGGAGACGCGGCCAGCCAGGACGAGGGAGGGATGCGCCCCGTGCAGGACGGCACGACCAGCCGGAACGGCGCTGCCACGAGCGGGAAACGCAGCATGGCCGCGGCGGATGGAGCGGCCATGCCCGGAGAGGCGCATCCCAGCTGGCACCGCGTGGTGTTGAAGCTCTCCGGCCAGGCGTTCGCCGGCGGCGAGTCGCTGGGGATCTCCCCCGACGCCGTGGTGCACATCGCCAGGGAGGTCTCGGCGGCCGCCCAGGAGGGCATCCAGGTCGCGGCGGTGGTCGGCGGCGGCAACATGTTCCGCGGCGCGGCGCTGTCGCAGCGTGGCATCGACCGGTCCCGCGCCGACTACATGGGGATGCTCGGCACGGTCATCAACTGCCTGGCGCTCCAGGACGTGCTCGAGAAGCGGGGCGTGGAAACCCGCGTGCAGACCGCGATCACAATGGGTCAGGTCGCGGAACCCTACATACCGCGGCGGGCGATCCGGCACCTGGAGAAGGGCCGGGTCGTGATCTTCGGAGCCGGGCTGGGCGCGCCCTTCTTCTCGACCGACACCTGCGCGGCCCAGCGCGCCCTCGAGATCGGGGCCGAGGCCGTGCTCAAGGGCACTCAGGTCGACGGGGTCTACGACGCCGACCCCCGGCAGATGCCGGACGCGGTCCGCTTCCACCGGCTGGATTACGCCGAGGTGCTCCGCCGGGAGCTGCGGTTCATGGACGCCACCGCGGTCAGCCTCTGCATGGACAACGACCTGCCGATCGTGGTCTTCGACCTGATGCGCGAGGGCAACGTGGTGCGCGCAGTGCATGGTGAGAGGATCGGGACGCTGGTCAGCCGGTTCGCGCGCTGATGGCTCGGCGTGGCATGATTCCCGGGCCGGGCGCACCATGGGAAACACACGGTGCGCGGACAGGACGCGCACCGGGACGCCCACCAAGGCAACAGGAGCCGCAGTGATTGACGATACCCTCCTCGAAGCCGAGGAGAAGATGGAGAAGGCCGTCGCGGTCGCCAAGGATGAGTTCGCCGGCATCCGCACCGGCCGGGCGCATCCTTCCATGTTCAACAAGATCACGGCCGAGTACTACGGGTCCCAGACGCCCGTGAACCAGCTGGCTTCGTTCCATATGCCAGAGCCGCGGATGGTGATTGTCCAGCCATTCGACAAGGCATCGCTGGCATCGATCGAGAAGGCGATCAGGAACAGCGACCTTGGCGTCAACCCGTCCAATGACGGCGCGATCATCCGGATCGTCTTCCCCGAGCTCTCCGAGGAGCGCAGGCGGGAGTACATCAAGATCGCGCGGCACAAGGCGGAGGACGGCCGGGTCTCCATCCGCAACATCCGCAGGCACGCCAAGGACTCACTCGACAAGCTGGTCAAGGGCGGCGATACGGGCGAGGACGAAGGGCGCCGGGCGGAACGGGAGCTCGACGATCTCACGCACACCTATGTCACGCAGGTAGACGAGCTGCTCAAGCACAAGGAAGCCGAGCTCCTCGAGGTATAGCTTGCGACACGACGAGCTCGCCCACGGTGAGGCCGGCCCGGTGAGCGAGCGCAAGCCGAGCCGGACGGGCCGCAACCTGCCCGTGGCAGCGGCCATCGGCATCGCGCTCGGCGGCCTCGTGCTGCTCACCCTGTTCACGGTGAAGGCCACGTTCCTCGCCTACGTGGGTGTCATCGTGACCGTGGCGCTCTGGGAGCTGCGCCAGGCCCTGCTGGAGCGCGGGATCAGCCTGCCGCTGATCCCGATCATCGCGGGCGGCGCGGCCATGTTCACGCTCGGCTACTGGTACGGCGCCGCGGCCGCCCTGGCGGCGCTGGCGGTCACCGTCGTGGTGCTCATGGCATGGCGGCTGCCCGGGGGGACCACCGGCTACCTGCGCGACCTGACCGCGAGCGTCTTCACCCTCGCGTACGTGCCGCTGATGGCTGTGTTCGTGGCGCTCATGCTGTCGGCCCCCGACGGGGCGCGCCGGGCGCTCGCCTTCGTCATCCTTACCGTCTGCAGCGACGTAGGCGGCTACTTCGCCGGGATCCTCGTCGGGCGGCACCTCATGGCCCCGGCCATCAGCCCGAAGAAAACCTGGGAGGGCTTCGCCGGGTCGGTGGTGGCCTGCCTCGCCGCCGGCGCGATCACGCTGCCGACGCTGCTGCACGGCCACGTCTGGCAGGGCCTCATCCTGGGCGCCGCCGCGGTCGCCGCGGCGACCCTCGGCGACCTCGTCGAGTCCATGATCAAGCGGGACCTCGAGATCAAGGACATGGGCTCGGTGTTCCCCGGGCACGGCGGCGCCATGGACCGGATCGACTCGCTGCTGGTCATGGCCCCCGTGGCCTGGCTACTCCTGAAGGTGTTCCTCCCGCATTAGGGAGCTCTAGCCGACCACCCAGCTGCGGCGCTGAGCGGCGAGATGGTTGAGCAGGCTGGTCGGCCCGCGCTCCGCAGCCAGCATGCGCTCCCGCTCGCTGACCGGGACGACCCAGAGCCACCTGACCGGCTCCCCGCCGAACGAGAAGCCGGAGAGATCGGGCACGTCGGGTCCGAGCAGGCTGCCGGGCTTGTCCAGGAGCAGCACCGCCTCGCCCCCGCCGCCGAGCGGGAACGTGACCGGCTCGTGGTACCAGGGGACGCAGTGGCCTGGCCCGAGCCAGGTCATCTCGCGCCAGGGGTACTGGCCGAGCCAGAGGAAGATCCGCGCCGCCTCCGTGCTCTGCATCGTGGTCGCGATGGCCAGCTCGATCCGCGCGCCCCCGAGCGCTTGGTCGCCCGCCTGCTCGATGACCGGCATCCGCTGGCAGCTCATCCCGACCGTGGACAGCACGGTGTAGGGCCGCATCGCGGTGGGAGGACGCTCGGAGACGCCGACCAGAGGCTGCTTGCCGCCACCCACGTCCCAGTACCTGGCGCCCGGCCCGAGCCTGCCCAGCAGGTGGCCCAGCACGGCCTGCTGGAATCCGGCCCAGGCGCTCTTGTCGGCCCGCCATCGCCAGAAGTCCTGGGCCGCGGCCGCACGCGGCCCCAGGCCCTCCATCGCGTCATCGAGCGACCAGCCGAAGGGGGTCTGGCCGATCACGTCCCGGCAGTAGCCAGGCATCCCCCCGGCCATGTCGGACCAGCCGGGCAGCACCGCCAGCAGGCCGCCGTACTCGAGGATCACCACGCCGTCGCCCTCCTCGAGCCACAGCGCCCGCAGCGCCCCCGGCTCGGGCATGGGCCTGCCGTCCGGGTGCTTGGTGTGCGCCGCCGGCATCACCGGGGCCTCTCCGGCACTCAGCCGTTCCAGGTCGGGCGTTTCCGGAGCCGGCGCGTGGTTGGCGATCCAGGTGGCCGCGATCGGGCCGGTCGAGGAGTGCAGGTACGCCGCGGTGGTGATGCCGTCGCACTCCACGACCACGCGGCGGCTCGCGTAAGGGCTCTCGCTCTCCAACAGGATCTGAGCCCCCCCGGCGACGGCTATCCTGGACTGGCTGGCCCCGCGGCGCAGTGTCGGCATGGCACGAAATCTACAGACTTTGCTGCAGGTCAGCCTCGTAATACGGGCGGATTGTTACAGGTTTGCCATAGCGCAAGGGCAGCAGATTTGACGGATATAACGCAACCGCCCTCGGCGGTCTCGCAGCCCATGCCGCCGCCTGACCGGGGCAAAGACCGCGGGACGCTGCTGGCCGTCGGGCGGGCCGGACAGGATCCGCCCGGTAGTGCCCGGCCGCCGCGGCATCTGGCGGACCTCGATCCGGGGGAGCGGCGCGTGGTCGCGGAGCAGCTCGGCGAGCGGCGCTTCCGCGGCGATCAGCTCTCGCGGCACTACTTTGCCCGGCTGACCGACGATCCCGGCGACATGACCGACGTCCCAGCCAGCGCCCGCGTGCCGCTGGCCGAGGCGTTGCTGCCCCGCCTGCTCACCGCCGAGCGCGAGCTCAGCTGCGACCAGGGGCAGACACGCAAGACGCTGTGGCGCGCGTTCGACGGAGCGTACGTGGAGTCGGTGCTGATGCGTTATCCGGACCGGGTGACGATCTGCGTGTCCTCGCAGGCCGGGTGCGGGATGGCCTGTCCGTTCTGCGCCACAGGCCAGGCCGGGCTGACCCGTAACCTGTCCGCCGCCGAGATCGTGGCCCAGGTGGTGGCCGGGGCCAGGGCACTGGCCCAGGGCGAGGTGCCCGGCGGGCCGGGCCGGATCTCCAACGTCGTGTTCATGGGCATGGGCGAGCCGCTAGCCAACTACTCCCGCGTGCTCGCCGCGGTGCGGCGGATCACCGACCGGGTTCCGGACGGGCTCGGCATCTCCCGGCGAGGGGTCACGATCTCGACCGTGGGCCTGGTCCCCGCCATCGCCAGGCTGGCTTGCGAGCGCCTGCCGGTGCGGCTCGCGGTCTCCCTGCACGCGCCGGACGACGAGTTGCGCGACGAGCTTGTGCCGGTCAACCGGCGCTGGAAGGTCGCCGAGGTGCTGGACGCGGCCTGGGCGTACGCGGCGGCGACCGGGCGCCGGGTCTCGATCGAGTACGCGCTGATCCGCGACATCAACGATCAGGCCTGGCGGGCCGAGGCGCTCGCCGGCCTACTTTCCGGTCAGCTTGCCCACGTGAACCTGATTCCGCTGAACCCCACGCCGGGGTCAAGGTGGACGGCGTCTGATCCCGATGTGATGCTGGAGTTCGAGAGCCGGCTGGCGCGGCGGGGCATTCCGGTGACCGTCCGCGACACCAGGGGAACCGAGATCGACGGGGCCTGCGGCCAGCTTGCCGCCCGGGCGGCGCCCGCGGCACGCGGGAACGGCGGGTAGGGCTATCTGAGGCGAGCCCGCAGGGGTACCGTTATCGGCCATGTCGTGGAGGCGCGCACTCGGCCGGTGGCGGCGTGCCGTCCTCTCCGCCCTGGTGCACCGGGCGTGGCGGGCGCTGCAGCAGGCCGGATCGATCTCGCCCGAGTCCCCGGCGGGACGGAGGTTCGCGGCGTTCGGCGCGCGCTCGATGATGGCCTTCCCGACCGGTGCCGTGTTCGGCGAGCGCTGGATCGAGATCGGGGACGACACCATGATCGCGGCGCAGGTGACGCTCTGCGCGGGCATGATGCCCGGGCACGACCTGGGCGACAAGCCGGTGCTACGCGTCGGCGACCGGTGCGTTATCGGGCGCGGCAGCCACATCGTGGCGCACCACTCGATCCTGATCTCCGATGACGTGTATACCGGCCCGTACGTGTACATCACCGACCAGAACCACAGCTACGCGGACCCCGACATGCCGATCGGGCGGCAGTGGCCGGTGAACATGGCGGTGTCGATCGGCGCGGGCACCTGGCTCGGCGCCGGCGCGGTCGTCCTGCCCGGTGCGCGCATCGGCAGGAACGTGGTGGTGGCCGCCGGCTCGGTCGTCCGCGGGACCGTGCCCGACCGGTGCGTGGTGGCGGGAGTTCCGGCCCGGATTGTCCGGGAATATGTCTCTGGGACGGGCTGGGCCCGGCCGGCGAGCTGACACGACTGTCAGTTTCTTGCGGTGGCGAGCCCGGAATTCTGTCACGATGGGTGTTCGATGGTTTACTTAGAGGCACGAGACGATCTGGTGGCGACCGCCGCATACCGGCCCGAGCCGGCGGCCGCCGCGGCGGCACGCCGTTTCGTGCGCGACACACTGCGGCTGTGGGACCTGACCGGCCGGTCTGCCCGCCAGGACGCGCTTGTGGACGACGCGGTGCTGCTGACCAGCGAGCTTGTGACCAACGCGGTGCTGCACGCGGGCACCCCGGTGCAGGTCACGTGCAGGCTGCTCGGGGATCAGGCGGATGCGGCCGTCGAGATAGCCGTGCTGGACCGCGGCCTGGCGCAGCTGCATCCCGACCTGCCGCGTACCGCTGCGGAGGCGGCCGAGCGAACCAACGGGCGCGGGCTCCAGCTCCCGTACGAGCTCGCCTCGGCCTGGGGTGTGACCTACGCCCGCGCCGCCAAGGCCGTATGGTTCCGCCTGGGCCTGAACCGACCAGGCTGAGCTCAGCGGGAGGTGCTCCCTGGCCGGGTGCTGTTGCGGCGGTCGCGGGCGTCGTCGCGTCGGCGCTTGCCGCCGCGGCCCTCGTCCTGGGTCCCGGCCAGCTGCGGGGTGAAGACCTCACCGCGCAGCGCCCGCTCGACGAGGTCTACCGCGCGCGCGGTCTCGACCAGACGGCCGCCCTCGGTGCGGTAGGCCGCCAGCACCGCGTCCATGCCGCTGGGTGGCAGGTGGCTGCCGAGCTCGGCGCGGGCGGTCCGGTACCCCTCGCGCGCGCCCTGCACACATGCGGCCACGTGATGCCGGGCCAGCGTGGCCAGGGCCACGGGGTGGCGGCGCAGCACGCCGTGCAGCCGGTAATCGGGCGGCACGACATCGAGCAGCCAGGTCAGCGCCGTCTCCTCGAACCCTTCGCTGCCCGGCGGATGCACGCCAGCGGGCCACCCGGGCGGAACATACGCTGCCACCGGCCCAGGCTACCTCAGCTCGCGTGTACGCCGAACATACATTCGATTCACAGTCCCGGTCGCCCTCGGTGACCGCGGTCAGCTCGGGAAGGGACATCTCGCGCTCACGTTACAGCCCCAGACATTGATGATCCGGGCCGGAACCCGCGTGCCGCGGACGTCGCCTTCCGCGGCGGGTTCCGGCCCGGGATCGGCCGTGACTCTTCTCTTTTCGCTCGTTTCCGCGTGTGTTTGCGTGTCTCTTCGCTCGCCTCCGCGCCCGTCTGCGCGCTCCCGCGTGCCGTCGCACGCGGTTATCGCGGGGCTCATGCGTGCCGGGCGGCCGCCTGGCGTCGGCGCACGGGTACCTCGTGAGTGACCAGGCTGTGGCGGGTACGCTGCTCGCGGCGGGCCTGGAGGGCCTGCCGGACGCGCTCGTGCGATATGGCCTGGGCCCTCATGTTCCGGACGTGGTCCCCAGCGAGAGCCGAGGTTATGGTCGGGTACATTGCGTCTCCTCATGTTCTCTGAGCCGCCTCCCGCGGCCCATAACCCTTACATTCGTCGTAAGGGGATGCCCGGCACATCGGACGGATGCCCTATCTTGGCCAGCACCGGACGCCTTAGGGCGCGGGCACCCTGACGCCCTGCCTTAGGTGCCCGCCCGGGCCGCTACCGGCCGGGATGACCCGGAGGCGGTTATCCGTTATGTATGGCTGGACGCGTAAGCTGTACCCGCCAGAGTCCTGGCGCTTCCTCGTGCTAACCCGGAGTCCTTCTCCATGCCTGCTCGCTCAGCCCAGCTTGTTACCCGCGATGACCTGCGCAATGTCGCGATCGTCGCGCACGTCGACCACGGCAAGACCACCCTGGTCGACGCGATGCTGTGGCAGTCCGGGGCGTTCCGGGCAGGCGCCCAGGTCGCCGACCGGGTGCTCGACTCCGGCGACCTGGAGCGCGAGAAGGGCATCACGATCCTGGCCAAGAACACCGCGGTCAGCCACGGCGGGCTGACGATCAACATCGTGGACACGCCGGGGCACGCGGACTTCGGCGGCGAGGTCGAGCGCGGGCTGTCCATGGTCGACGGGGTCCTGCTGCTGGTCGACGCCAGCGAAGGCCCGCTGCCGCAGACCAGGTTCGTGCTGCGCAAGACCCTGGAGGCCCGGCTGCCGGTCATCCTCGTGATCAACAAGGTGGACCGGCCTGACGGGCGGATCGCCGAGGTCGTGGACGCGTGCTACGAGCTGTTCCTCGACCTGGACGCGACCGAGGAGCAGATCGAGTTCCCGATCGTCTACGCGTCGGCGCGGGCCGGGCGGGCCTCGCTGCGCCGACCAGAAGACGGCACCCTCCCCGACTCGCCGGACCTCGAGCCGCTGTTCGAGGTCCTGCGGCAGACCGTGCCCGCGCCCGCCTACGACCCGGACGAGCCGCTGCGCGCGCACGTGACCAACCTGGACGCCTCGTCCTACCTGGGCCGGATCGCGCTGTGCCGGGTACACAGCGGGCAGATCGCCCGGGGCCAGCAGGTCGCGTGGTGCCGCAGGGGCGGCTCGGTCGAGCGGGTGAAGATCAGCGAGCTGTTCCGGACGGAGGCGCTGGAGCGGGTGCCCGCGGCCACGGCGTCGGCCGGGGACATCATCGCGGTGGCGGGCATCAGCGACATCATGATCGGCGAGACGCTGGCCGACATCGACGACCCGCGCCCGCTGCCGCTGATCACCGTGGACGAGCCCGCGATCTCCATGACCATCGGGGTGAATACCTCGCCGCTCGTGGGCCGGGACAAGGGGTCGAAGGTAACGGCCCGGATGGTCAGGGACCGCCTTGACCGCGAGCTGGTCGGCAACGTGTCGGTCCTGGTGCTGCCCACCGGCCGGCCCGACACCTGGGAGGTGCAGGGCCGTGGCGAGCTGGCCCTCGCCGTGCTGGTGGAGACCATGCGGCGCGAGGGCTACGAGCTGACCGTGGGCCGGCCGACCGTGGTGACCCGCCAGGTTGACGGCGCCCTGCACGAGCCGGTGGAGCGGATGACCGTGGACGTCCCCGAGGAGTACCTCGGCGCGGTCACCGCGCTGCTCGCCCAGCGCAAGGGCCGGATGGAGAACATGACCAACCACGGGACCGGCTGGGTGCGGCTGGACTTCGTGGTCCCCGCCCGCGGGCTGATCGGGTTCCGCACCCAGTTCCTCACCGACACCCGCGGGACCGGCATCGCCCACCACGTCTTCGACGGTTACGAGCCCTGGTCGGGGCCGCTGCGGATGCGGCCGACCGGGTCGCTGGTCGCCGACCGCTCGGGCCCGGCCACGCCGTACGCCATGTTCTCGCTGCAGGAGCGGGGCACGCTGTTCGTCGAGCCGGGGACAGAGGTGTACGAGGGCATGATCGTCGGCGAGAACTCCCGCTCCGACGACATGGACGTGAACATCACAAAGGAACGCAAGCTGACCAACGTGCGCCAGTCCTCCGGCGAGGAACTCGAGCGGCTGATCCCGCCGCGGCTGCTCTCGCTGGAGCAGGCGCTGGAGTTCTGCGCGGACGACGAGTGCGCCGAGGTGACCCCGTCCGCGGTCCGGCTGCGCAAGACCGTGCTCGACGCGAAGGAGCGGGCCCGGCGGCGGGCGCGCCGTTCCCGCGGTGAGTAGCCGCGCCCGCCGTCCTGATTAACGTGCTGCCCGCGCACCTGTCACTTGACCGAGAGGTAGATGGCGCTCCCCAGGCCGAACACCACGCAGTAAATGGCGAACGGCGTCAGCGTGCGGGTCTGGAAGTAGCGGATCAGGAACCGCACCGACACGTAGGCGCCGACGCCCGACAGGATGCTGGCCACAAGCACCTGCCCGCGGATCCCGTTGCCGAGCGGGCCGAACAGGTCCCCGACCTTGAGAAATCCAGCGGCGAAGATAACCGGGGTGGACAGCAGGAACGAGAACCGCGCCGCGTCCTGGCGGGACAGGCCGCGGAACATGCCGGTCACCATGGCCACGCCGTCACGGCTGATGCCGGCCAGCAGCGCGAGGATCTGCGCCGACCCGATGATCACGCCCTGGACGTTGCCGACCGCGACGATCCGCCGGTCGGCCTGGACGGCACGGACCGCCTCCTGCTGCCGCACCCCCCGCTGGCCCGAGGCGTGCATCCCGCCGGGGCGGGGAGCGGCGGCCGGCCCCGGGCCGCTGAGCGTCGCGCCGCCGCCGCCGGTGGCGGGGGATACTGCCGCGCCCGCGACCGTGGCACCGGCCGCCCTCGGGCGAGGTGCCGGGCGCTGGCCGGAACGCTCGGCCGCCTCGGCCTCCGCATCGGCGGCCAGCGACCTGCGGGTCCGGAACCGCTCCCCGGCGTAGAGGATGAGGCCGTTGATGATCAGGAAGATCGCGGCCCGGATCGGCTTTCCGAACAGCACGCGGAACGTGTGCTCGAACCCGACGCCGACCAGCCCGACCGGGATCGTCGCCAGGAGAATCATCCAGGCCAGCTTCTGGTCGACGGTCTCGATGCGCCGGTCGCGGATCGAGCTGAGGAAGCCGCCGATGATCCGGACCCAGTCCCGCCAGAAGTAGATCAGGAGCGCGATCGCGGTCGCGACGTGCAGCCCGACGATGAACGCCAGGTACGGGGACTCCGACTTGGCGACGTTCAGGTCGCTGGCCCAGCTGCCGCCCACCAGGGCGGGGATCAGCACGTTGTGGCCGAGGCTGGACACCGGGAACAGCTCGGACACGCCCTGGATGAGGCCGACCACGGAGGCCTCAAGGAAGGTGATGTGGGACATGGCAGCCCTTCGCTCCGCAGGCCCTCGGTCGCGGCCCGCGCCAGCCAGGATATTCACCCGGGAGGCGCCGGCGGCGCGAACTCGCCCACCCGGCCGATTCCGAGGTGGGGGCCCCGGTGGCCCCCGGGCGCACGCGCGGGTGCCCGGCACCATATCGGCTGCCGGGCACCCGCGTGCTAATTGCCCTGCGTGCTCACCGGCCAGCAGCGACACGCCGTCCTGCTGCCCGGGAACAGGCGAGCTCGTCAGTTCACAAATACGGCCGGGTTCCCCCTGACACTCGTGTCCCTCACCGGACCCCAGGTCGCGGAGAAGGTCCCTGAGGCCGGGCAGAAGATGCCTCCCGCTGCCTTGACGAACTTCTGCTTGACGAAGGAGACGACGTTGCCCTTGTTTGACGCGTGGCCGGCGATGGACGCCGCCTTGACCGAGCAGCTAAAGGGGGTCCCGGTGCCGACCTTTACCGTAACCGTAATCTCCAGCGGCTTGACCCTGCTCCGCCCGCTGATGCGCACCGGGAACCCCCTGGCGTCGCTCACCGTGGCGTTGTACGGCAGGTTAACCACGGTAATGCTCTTGATGGCGACTCCCCTGACGCTGATCGTGCAGCTGCTGAAGGTCTGCGCGGTGATCAACTCCTTGGCCGTCGCGGCCGTGCCTGTCTTGGCCGGGTTGCTGACGACCTTCGCGGTGAAGGTGGACCTGGTGCAGGTCAGCTTTCCGAGCGTGGTATTGAAGACGACGGCGGTGCGTGGCGCGAGGCCCGCCTTCAGGACCGCGCCCGGCGCGACGGCCCGGCCGCCGACCTTTCCTATCGTGAGCACGTGGACGGGGGCCGCCTCGGCCGCGGTGGCTGGCAGCACCGCGATCAGCGCGGTGGCCATCACGGCACCGATATAGAAGTATTTACGCACAGTCGCTCCTTCTTCCGACAACAGCGATAGAGGTGATCCTGTCATGCCTGGCCCAGAGCTGCGTGCAAAATCCGCGGCCTGGAGATGCCACGCTGGCCGGCATCGGCCGCCAAAGGCCCCAATTATCACTTCATTCACCTGCGTACACGGGGCGCACGATCCGGGCTGGCGGCACAGCCGTGAATTAAGCCTGGAGGGGTGATGTGTCTCACTCCGGCCATGAGAAACCATTGAGCGATGTCAGTTCCGCAGACCGATGTCGCCCCGCCTGCCGAGCAGACCGTCGCACGCGGAGCGTCGCTGGCCGAGGCGCCGGGATTCCGGGCTCAGGCCGCGGCGTCGGCGAGCGCGTCGGCCGCCGTGCGCAGCGATCTGTGAACCGCGCGACCAGCCCGTGGCTTGCAGCCCGCCCGGCCCGGTTACGTTAGGGGAAATTCAGGTCTTGCTGGGGACGGCGGGCGTGTCGTGGCCGCCGCGCGGGCGGCGAGTGATCTTGGATCCGAGCCAGACCAGCGGGTCGTACCTGCGCCCGGCCACGCGCTCCTTCATCGGGATCAGCGCGTTGTCGGTGATCTTGATACTCTCCGGGCAGACCTCGGTGCAGCATTTGGTGATGTTGCAGTAGCCCAGGCCGAAGTCATCCTGCGCGATCTCGCGGCGGTCGGCCGTGTCGGCGGGATGCATCTCCAGCTCGGCGATCCGCATCAGGAACCTGGGGCCGGCGAACGGGCGCTCGTTCTCGGGGTGGTCGCGGATCACATGGCAGACGTTCTGGCACAGGTAGCACTCGATGCACTTGCGGAACTCCTGCGAGCGCTGCACGTCCACCTGCTGCATCCGGAACTCGCCAGGCCTGACCGCGGGGTCGGGGGTGAACGAGGGGATCTGCCTGGCCTTCGCGTAGTTGAACGAGACGTCCGTGACCAGGTCCCTGATCACCGGGAACGTCCGCAGCGGCGTGATCGTGATCGGCTCGTCCGGCGGGAACAGCGACATCCGGGTCATGCAGGCCAGCCGCGGGCGGCCGTTGATCTCCATCGAGCAGGAGCCGCACTTGCCCGCCTTGCAGTTCCACCGGACCGCCAGGTCACCCGCCTCGGTGGCCTGCAGCCGGTGCAGCACGTCGAGGACGACCTCGCCCTCGTTGGCCTCGACCCGGTAGTCGGTGAGGCCTCCCTGCCCGGCGTCGCCCCGCCAGACCCGGAGCGCTACTTTCTCGCCCATTACTTTGTCTCCTCGGGGGGCAGTTCGGCCTCGGTGTAGTACTTCTTCAGCTCGCCGCGGTCGAACAATTCGAGCAGGTCCTCGCGCATCGCCGTCATCTGCTGCCGCCTGATCGCCACCCGGTCGCCGTCCAGCGTGCAGATCAGGTTGACCTTGCGCCACTCCGGCGACATGGCCGGGAAGTCGTCACGGGTGTGCCCGCCGCGGCTTTCCTGCCGCTCCAGCGCCGCCTGGGCCACGCAGTCCGCGATCAGCATGATGTTGCGCAGGTCCAGGGCGAGGTGCCAGCCCGGGTTGTAGGCCGGGCCGCCCTGCGCGCTGACGTTGGCGGCGCGGGCGCGCAGCTTCTCCAGCTCGGCGAGCGCGGTCTTGATCTCCTCTTCCTTGCGGATGATGCCGACCAGGTCGCTCATGGTCTGCTGGACCTCGGAGTGGACCGTGTACGGGTTCTCGCCCCCGGAGCGCTCCAGCGGCGCGAGAGCCTCCGCGCGAGCGGCCTCGAGCTCGGCGTCGCTGGCCTTCGGCCGGGCGTCGCCGAGCGAGTCCACGTAGTCGACCGCGCCCATGCCGGCCCGGCGGCCGAACACCAGCAGGTCGGACAGGGAGTTGCCGCCGAGCCGGTTGGAGCCGTGCATGCCGCCGGACACCTCCCCGGCTGCGAACAGGCCGGGCACGATCGACGACGCGGTGTCGGGGTCGACCTCCACCCCGCCCATCACGTAGTGCTGGGCCGGGCCGACCTCCATCGGCTCCTTGGTGATGTCGACGTCGGCGAGCTCCTTGAACTGGTGGTACATCGACGGGAGCCGGCGCAGGATCTCCTCGGCCGGCCGCCGCGAGGCGATGTCAAGGAACACGCCGCCGTGCGGCGAGCCGCGCCCGGCCTTCACCTCCGCGTTGTTCGCCCGGGCGACCTCGTCGCGGGGCAGCAGCTCGGGCGGGCGGCGGTTGTGATCCGGGTCGTCGTACCAGCGGTCGGCCTCCTCCTCGGTCTCGGCGTACTGGGCCCGGAACACGTCCGGCACGTAGTTGAACATGTACCGCTTGCCCTCGGAGTTGCGGAGCACGCCGCCGTCGCCGCGGACCGACTCGGTGACCAGCAGCCCGCGCACCGAGATCGGCCAGACCATGTGCGTGGGGTGGAACTGCACGAACTCCATGTTCAGCAGCGTGGCGCCGGCCAGCAGCGCGAGCGCGTGCCCGTCCCCGGTGTACTCCCAGGAGTTGGAGGTGACCTTGAACGTCTTGCCGATCCCGCCCGTGGCGAGGATCACGGCCGGCGCCTCGAACAGCACGAACTTCCCGCTCTCGCGGATATAGCCGAATGCGCCGGCGATCCGGTCGCCGTCCTTCATCAGCTCGGTGATCGTGGTCTCGGCGAAGACCTTGATCATCGCCTCCGGGTCGCCGAGGTTCTTGGCGTCCTCCTGCTGCAGGGCCACGACCTTCTGCTGCAGGGTGCGGATCATCTCCAGGCCGGTCCGGTCGCCCACATGGGCCAGCCGCGGGTACTCGTGCCCGCCGAAGTTCCGCTGGCTGATCTTGCCGTCCTTGGTGCGGTCGAACAGCGCGCCCCAGGCCTCGAGCTCCCACACGCGGTCCGGGGCCTCCTTGGCGTGCAGCTCGGCCATCCGCCAGTTGTTCAGGAACTTGCCGCCGCGCATGGTGTCGCGGAAGTGCACCATCCAGTTGTCGTTCGGGTTCATGTTGCCCATGGCCGCGGCGCAGCCGCCCTCGGCCATGACCGTGTGCGCCTTGCCGAACAGCGACTTCGAGATGACCGCGGTCTTCTTGCCCGCGAGCCTGGCCTCGATCGCCGCGCGCAGCCCGGAGCCGCCCGCGCCGACCACCACGACGTCGTAGGGGAGTCGCTCGATGTCAGTCATTGCCGTGCCTGCCTGCCTCAGTTGAAGATCCTCGGGTCGCTGAACACCCCGGCGGCCACGAGCCAGATGTACAGGTCGGTCAGCATCAGCGTGCCGAGCGTGATCCAGGCGAACTGCATGTGGCGCGCGTTCAGCCACGAGACCTTCGTCCAGGCCCAGTACCGGACCGGGTGGGAGGAGAAGTTGTTCAGCCGTCCGGCGGTGATGTGTCGGCACGAATGGCAGCCCAGCGCGTAGCCCCACAGGAGGATCACGTTGGCCAGCATGATCAGGGAGCCAAGGCCGAACCCGAAGTTCCCGTCCGGCCCGCGGAAGGCCTGCGCCACGTCGTAGGTGAGCAGGATCCCGACGAGCACGGCCGCGTAGAAGAAGTAGCGGTGCAGGTTCTGCCCGATCAGCGGGAACCTGGTCTCGCCGGAGTAGGTCGCGTGCGGCTCGCGCACCGCGCACGCCGCGGGCGCACGCCAGAACGCCCGGTAGTACGCCCGCCGGTAGTAGTAGCACGTCAGCCGGAAGCCGAGCACGAACACCAGCGACACGAACGCGTACGGGATGATGGGCGGCACCGCCGGGATCCACTGGCCCAGGGTCCTCGACCCGGGCACGCACTCGCCGCTGACGCACGGCGAGTAGAACGGCGTCAGGTAGTGGTACTTGGGCACCCAGTACCAGCTGCCGATGAAGACGTGCACGGTCGCGTAGATCACCCAGATCGCGAGCAGCACGGCGGTGATGCCCGGGGCCCGCTTCCAGTTGTCCTTGCGCAGCGTCGGCTCTGAGATCTGCGCCCTGGTGTTGTCCGGCGCTACCACGCCTTGCGTCATCGACGTCTCCGCCCTGAGACTTACGCGGGATCGCTCCGCGGTGCGGCAACCGCCTGCTCGGGCTGGTGCCGCCCTGCGTTGCCGTGAGAACCCTATTCCACTGAATACCACTTCCGGGCCGCGAGGCGATGCCCGGGGCGTGTGACTCTCGCTACACCGGCGCGATCGCCGCGTTATGGGCGCGGATTTGCCGGGGCCGCACCTCGCGGATCTGCGCCGCTAATTGCCTGGGGCCAGCACGCCGCGGGCCGCGCAGAGGCGTCGCAGCCGGTCAAGCCGCACGGCGGGCCTGACATGGCCGGGGAACCCGGTAGTGGTGTCCGCCATGAACAGCGAGCTGAGAATGGCTTCCTCGGTGGCGTCCATTGCGGCCGCGAACAGCGGGTCCAGGGCGGAATCCGGCAGCGGCCCGGCACCGGCGAGTTGCCGGCGCCCGGCGGTGGAAAAGGCCAGCGCGTAGTCGCCGCTACGGCCCGAGAAG
>Ga0070698_100004174_pt1 | contig 15870 bp, 14 predicted proteins | sample KBSK1502metaG_FD_65477 | JGI IMG/M metagenome (GOLD analysis project Ga0070698, IMG submission 65477) | Corn, switchgrass and miscanthus rhizosphere microbial communities from Kellogg Biological Station, Michigan, USA - KBS K1-50-2 metaG | ecosystem: Host-associated > Plants > Roots >...
TGGCTCGCGGCGCGCCGCCCCGCCCTGCCGCTGGTGGGGATGCTGCACCAGCCGCCGGGCGGGATCGACTTCGGACCGCTGCGCACCGCGGTCCAGGCGCGCCTGGACCGCCTGGCCTACCGCCGGGCCGAGCGCCTGCTGGTGGCCAGCGACTCGCTGGCCGACGAGCTGGCAGCCGGGGGCGTGCCGCGCCGGCTCCTGCAGGTCGTGCCGCCCGGACGCGACGTCGCCGCGACGGCGGAGCCGCCGCCCGGCGACCTGCGCCGGGGGCGCAAGGCCGCCTTCCTGTGCGTGGGCAACTGGGTGCGGCGCAAGGGCATCCACAGCCTGCTCGCGGCGTTCGCGCGGCTGCCCGAGGACGCCGCGACGCTGCACCTGGCCGGCGACGACCGCGCCGAGCCGGCCTACGCGGCGCGCCTGCGGGAGCGCCTGGCGGAGCCCGACCTGGCCGGGCGGGTGGTGGTGCATGGGCCACTCTCGCGCGAGCGGGTGGCGGGGCTGTATCGCGCCGCGGACGCCTTCGTGCTCCCCAGCCTCAAGGAGCCCTACGGCACGGTCTACGGCGAGGCGATGGCCTACGGCCTGCCGGTGCTGGGCTGGCGGGCCGGCAACCTGCCCCACCTGGCCGGCGAGGGGGAGGCGCTGCTGGTCCCGCCGGGTGACGTCGAGGGGCTGAGCCGGGCGCTTGCCCTGCTGGCCGGCGACGAGCCGCTGCGACGCCGCATGGGCGAGGCCGCCCGGCGGCGCGCCAGCGACCGCCCCACCTGGCGGGATTCCGCCGCCCGGTTCTTCGGCGCGCTCCGCGAGGCCGCCCAAGGACCCCGCGGCGAGCGGCGCTGACCACGGTCCTGGCCACCCCGCGACGCCGCCGCACGCCGACCATCGTCAGGGGTGGGCGAGCCGGACCTCCACCTTGCCCTCGCGGATGCGGGTGAGGTAGGCGGGCTGCGGTGCGGTCGTCGGGCCGTGCAGGATCGCCCCGTCGTCGAGGCTGTAGGTGCTCCCGTGACACGGGCACACCACCCGGTTCGGCCCAGAGAAGTCGCCCTCGTGCAGCGAGCACCCGCGGTGCGAGCACCGGTTGGAGATCGCGTGGATGGTCGCGCCGCGCCGCAGGAGCAGCACCTCGGACCCGCCGACCGTGACGGGCGTCGGTACGTCGTCCTGCAGCTCCTCGGACGGGATCGCCGGCTGCCAATCGGTGGGCGCCTCCACGAAGGCGTTCTCGTCGACCCCGACACCCAGGCCGAACGACAGGTGACCGCCGAGATATGCCGAGGCGTTGACCACCCCGTAGCCGGCCGCCGACAGCCACCAGCCGCGCATCCGCCGCCCGCGCTTGCGGGCAAGCGACGAGCTCGCGTACAGCCACAGGGCAACCACGTTCGCGCTGGCGTGGACCAGCCCCACGCGTCGCCGGCCGCCGCGGGTATCGGTCCAGTCCGACAGGCCGGCCAGGGCGGTCGGCACCGCCGCCAGGATGCCGATGTCGACCAGGCGGTCCGAGGCCTTGCGGGTCTTGCGCCCGGGGATCAGGTCCAGCAGGAACGAGCTGGTCCACGCGCCCACCACCACGTCGGTGAGCACCGGGTGCAGCGGGTGCCCCAGCCAGGTCCCGCTGAGGAAGTCCTTCAGCTCGCTACGCTCGGGCACGTACCGGTCCACCAGCGATTTCAGCGCCTTGGCCGCGCCGTCGAGCTGCTCCAGCCCCTCGATACGCTCGGCCAGCACCCTTGTTACCGGTCTCATGGCACACCTCCACTCGACACGGGCCCGGCGTAGGCGGCGAAGTCGACCGGCGACTCCCACACCCGGACGGTGAGCGTCTCGCCACCCGTCCCTCGGATGGTGGGAGCCAGCCGCTCGTGCGCCCACCGGGCCAGCACCTCCACGGTCACCGCCTCCGCCCATGACGGGCGGATCTCCTCCAGGTCCTTGTTCTCGATCCGGTCGGCCGTCTCCTGGAGCGCCGACCGCAGCACGTCCAGGTCGCAGACCATGCCGTGGCCGTCCAGCTGCTGGCGTCCGACCACCACCTCCAGCCGGTAGTCGTGGGCGTGCAGCGTCCCCTCGGGCCCCTGGACCGGCATCTGGTGCAGGGAGCGGACGGTGACGCTGGACCCCACCTGGTAACCGGCCGTGCCACTGGTCATGGGGCCTCCCTCGTCTCCGGCGGCGCGGCCGGGGTGGCGCGGTAGCGCAGCACCGCGTGGACCAGGTCCCCTTGGCGCGCGTCCAGGCGCGCGTAGGCGTCGGCGGCGCGCTCGAAGGGGAACTCGTGCGTCACCAGGATACGCAGCGGCAGCTCGCGGGCGAGCCGCCAGGCCAGATCGGCGCGGCGGCGCCGGTCCCACCTCGCGCTCTGCGCCGCCGCCAGGGTCGAGACCTGGGTGCTGCGGATCGCCAGCCGCCGGCGGTGGAAGCTGGCGCCCAGCGGCAAGGACGCCGGGCTGGTGCCGTACCACGAGCAGACCAGCGCAACGCCCTCGTGGGCCAGCAGCTCCAGCGCCGGGCCGAGGGCGTCGGGGTTGCCGCTGGCCTCAACCAGCAGGTCGGCGCCGCGGCCGCCGGTCCGTTCGGCCACGGTGCCGGCCAGCCCCTCCGGCGGCACGGCCTCGATTCCGAAGGCGCCGGCCGCCGCGCGGCGCGACGGCAGTGGGTCGCTGCCGAGCACCTCAGCCCCGGTCCGGAGCAGCAGCGCGGCAACCAGGATCCCCACCGCACCCATGCCGACCACCACGACGGTCTCGCCGAGCCGGGGCGCGGCGTCCAGGCAGACCTGGAGCGCCGTCTCCACCAGCGGGTACATGGTGGCCACCGCGGGATCGAGGCCGTCGATCGCCATCAGCTGGTCGGCGGCGACCACGAAGCGGTCCTGATGGGGATGGAAGGCGAATACGAGCTGGCCCTCGCGCAGGTCACCACCGGCGCGCAACACCCGGCCGACCGCGCTGTAGCCGTAGCGGAAGGGGTAGGCGAAGGTCCCCGCCAGGGCGCCGAGCGACTCGTCGAGCGCCAGCCCAGGGTCGACGTCCCCCCGATAGGCCAGCAGCTCGGTGCCGCTGGAGATGCCGGAGCACTCGGTGCCGACCAGCACGCGGTCCCCGTCCGGCTCCGGGACGTCCACCTCCCGCAGCTCGATACGGCGGGGGGCGGTGAAGTGGACGGCTCGGGCCTTCACACTGGCTCCCCCACCCGGCGCGGCCACCGCTCCAAGAGGTCCATGCGTCACGCGGGTACCCACAAGCGCAGCGAGCAAACCGTTTACCTGCCTTGCCGGGGGGGAAGCTGCGACCATCATGATCCCCATTGATGAAGTGGCTCGCCTCGTCCTGCCCACCTGGGCCGGAGAGTTCGATCTGCGGGCCTTCCAGAGTGCTTCCGGCGGCGTCTACCTGCTGTTCCTCCGCGGTGACCTCGGCGACGGCCGCGGCCTGCTCACCCGCCTGCACTCCGCCTGCCTCACCGGCGACGCGCTCGGGTCGCTGCGCTGCGAGTGCGGCCCGCAGCTCCGCCTGGCGATGCGGCGGATCGCCGCGGAGGGCCGCGGCGTGCTGCTGTACGCCCCCTACCACGAGGGCCGTGGCATCGGGCTGCTCGCCAAGCTCAAGGCCTACGAGCTGCAGGACCTTGGCCACGACACCGTCGAGGCCAACCGCGAGCTGGGGCTCCCGGTCGACGGCCGCGACTACCGCGAGGCCGTGGGGGTGCTGGCGCAGGCCGGCGTCCGCGGCGTGCGGCTGCTGACCAACAACCCCGACAAGTCGAGGGCCCTGGAGGAGGGCGGGATCGCGGTGGAGGAGGTCGTGCCGCTGCAGACCGCCGCCCACGCACGCAACCTGGGCTACCTGGAGACCAAGCGCCAGCGGCTCGGCCACCTGTCGCCGGGCGGGGCGCCGCTGGCCACCGCCGGGATCGCCGTGCACGACCCGTGGAACGAGTCCCCCAACGGCCAGGAGCACCCACTGGACATCAGCCCGCTGCTCGGCGAGGTGCGCCGCGCCGGCGACCGCCCCTACGTGGTCCTCAAGTACGCGCAGACGCTCGACGGCCGCATCGCCACCGCCAGCGGGGACGCCAGGTGGATCAGCGGCGTTCCGGAGCGCCGCGTGTCGCACGCGATGCGCGCCGCCTGCGACGCGGTGATGGTCGGCATCGGCACGGTGCTTCGGGACGACCCGCGGCTGACCGTGCGGATGGTCCCCGGCGCCTCGCCGATCCGGGTGATCCTGGACTCCGAGCTGCGGGTGCCGGCGCACGCGGGGGTCCTGGACCCCGACGCCGTCACCATCGTGCTGACCACCGCCCGGTCGAGCCCCGCCCGCCGCGAGGCGCTGCGAGATCGGAGAGTGCGGGTGGAGGTCGTCGAGGAGGGCCCGGACGGCGTCGACCTCCGCGACGGGCTCGCCCGCCTGTCCGATCTGGGCATCCGCTCGCTGCTGGTGGAGGGCGGCGCCCGGGTGATCACCTCGCTGCTGCGCGAGCGGTTCGTGGACCGGGTGGTGGTGGCGCTGGCCCCGCTGCTGCTCGGCAAGGGCACCGAGGCGGTCGGCGACCTCGGCGTCGCCGAGGTCGTCCACGCCCTGCGCCTGGTCAACCCCACCCGCCACGCGGCCGGCAGCGACCTGCTGATCGCCGCTGACCTCGACGGCCACCCACCCGCGCGACCCTGAGCGCCCGGCCCCCGCCAGGGGGCGATCCAGCGGGCGTTGCTCACTCGTTTTGACGAGATCTGACCGCAGATGTGACCGCTGTCACATCTCGGGCGATTGCGCTCGTGTAGCCTGCCCTGCTGAAGGTGGAGCCTCGACGGGCTCGGGGGAGGGCTCGGCGATGGGGATCGCGAGGCGTCAGCGGGTGGCGGTGGTCAGGGCCAAGATCCGGCCGCCGACGGTGGTCGCGCTCGTCCGCGAGCGGGTGAACCGCACGCTCGACCTCGTCTGGAGCCACCGCCTCGGCCTGGTGGTCGGCCCCGCCGGATCGGGCAAGACGACCGCGCTGGCGCAGTTCGCGGCCGCCGCCGACGCGCCGGTCGCCTGGTACCGGGCGGAGGCGACCGAGGCGGACCCCGCCGCGCTGCTCGCTCACCTGGAGGCCGCCCTGGTATCGGCGCTCGGGGTGGCGGGCAACTGGGCGACCCTGGAGCACGCGGTGGCGGCGCTGGAGCGCTTCGGCGGCGGCCGCGCGCTGCTGGTGGTCGACGACCTGCACGAGCTGGTCTCCAGCGACGCCGAGCGGCTGCTGGAAAGCTGGTCGGCTACGCGCCCCCCTGGCTGCACGTGCTGGCCGGCTCGCGCACCCAGCCGAGCTTCAACACCTCGCGCCTGCGGGTCTCCGGCGAGCTGCTGGAGGTCGGCGCCGACGACCTGCGCTTCCGCTCCTGGGAGGTCGAGCAGCTCTTCCGCGGCTTCTACCGCGAGCCGCTGCCGCCGGAGGACCTGGCCAGCCTCACCAGGCGGACGGAGGGCTGGGCCGCCGGGCTCCAGCTCTTCCACCTGGCAACCATCGGCCAGCCGGCCGAGGAGCGCCGGCGGGCGGTCGCGGCGCTGGGGACCAGGTCGCGGCTGGTCCGCGACTACCTGGCCCGCAACGTGCTCCACGGGCTGCGGCCCGAACTGCGGGACTTCCTGGTGGACACCTGCGTGCTGGGGCGGCTCACCGGACCGCTCTGCGACCGCCTGCTGGAGCGCGAAGGCAGCCAGCGCCTGCTGGAGGAGCTGGGCGAGCTGCAGGTGTTCACCGTGGAGCTGGACGACGAGGGCACCTACCGTTACCACGAGGTGCTGCGCTCGCACCTGGAGGCCGTGCTGGTCGAGCGGGCCGGCGAGGCGGGCGCGCGCGAGCGCTATCGCCGCGCGGGCGAGTTGCTGGAGGAGGCGGGCGCCCTTCCTGAGGCGCTGCACGCCTGGTGCCGCGCCACCGATGGGCCCGCCGTCGACCGGCTGCTGGGCCTGCACGGCGGCGAGCTCGCCGGAGGCGCCAGCACCTGGCTCGACCGCCTGCCTCCGGCGCTGCTGGAGCGTGACCCGTGGCTGTTGCTGGCCGAGGCGCGGCGCCAGCTCGCGGGCGGCAGGCTGGAGGCGGCCGCGGGCACCTACCGCCGCGCCGAGGCGGCGTTCGGGGACTCGACGCCGGTGGAGACCTGCCGCAGGGAGCGGCAGGCGCTGAGCGCCTGGCTGGAGCAGACGCCACCGCTCGCGGCGGGCTGGGCGGGGATCGTCAGGGCCGCGACGCGGGACCAGCCGCTGGTGGCACGCGAGACGGCCGCCGCCGTGGCCGGGCCGCAGGGCCGTCTCGCGGAGGGCCTGGCCGGGCTGCTCGGCGGCATGCCGCGGATCGCCCGGGCCGACCTGGTGGCGGCGCTGGAGCACCCGTCGGCAACGGCGGCGGTCGCGCTCGGCGCGCGGGTGGCCCTGGTGGTCACCGACCTGCTGGCCGGGGGGCCGTTCGACCAGAGCGCCGCCGAGCGGGTGGTCCAGCAGGCGGAGCGGGTGGAGCTGCCCTGGGTGACGCGCCTCGGCAGGGCGCTCCTGGCGCTGCGCCCGGGCGCCGCCCCCGGCGAGGGCGAGGACCTGCGCGAGGCATGCGACCGCGACGGCGACCGCTGGGGTGCCGCGCTGGTCGGGTTGCTCCAGGGGCTGGCGCTTCCGCTGGGGGGCGACGCGTCGGCGACGGTCCTGGACGATACCGCCGCGCGGTTCCAGGAACTCGGCGCCGGGGCGCTGGCCGCGCTCGCGCGGAGCCTGGCCGCGGCCGCACGAGCCCGCCTCGGCGCCAGCGACGCCGGGCCGGCCGCCCGCCAGGCCGCCGCCGCGGCTCGCACCGCCGGCGTGCCCGGCGCCGAGGCGATCGCGCTGCTCACCCTGGTGGCCGCGGGCATCCCGGAGGCCGGCGAGCCAGGCGGTCGCGGCGAGGCCCTGGCCGCCGCCTGCGGCCTCGCCTGGGCCCCTACGCCCCTGACCAATCCCGAGGACGGGCCCTGGGCCGGGACGCCCGGGCCGGGCGGGACGGCCACGGTGCCCAGGCCGGGCGGGACGGCCGCGCCCGTCTTGCCCGCCGCGGGCGTCGCGGGAGCCCGCGCCCTGAACGGCCAGGCGGCCCCGGACCCGGGGGTGGAGGTGCGGTGCTTCGGGCAGTTCGAGCTGCGGGTGGGCGGCGGGGCGGTCGACCTCGGCGGCCTCAAGCCTCGCTGCCAGGTGCTGCTGCGGCTGCTGGCGATGCACGGGGCCAGGCCGCTGCACCGCGAGACCCTGATCGAGGCGATCTGGCCGGAGGCCCGCGCCGAAGCGGGCATGCGCAACCTCCAAGTGGCCGTCTCGACCCTGCGCCGCTTCCTGGAACCGGTCGCCGGGCTCGCGCGTGAGGGCCAGAGCTACCGGCTGGCCCTGCCCGCCGGGTGCGCCGTGGACGTGCTCCGCTTCGAGCAGGCGTGCGCCACCGCCAGGGCAGCCAGCGCCGGCGGCGACGTGGCCGGCGCCGAGGCCGCGCTCCAGCTCGCCCTCGACGCCTACCGGGGCGAGCTGCTGGCCACCGACGGCCCGGCCGAGTGGGTGGTGGCGGCGCGGGACCGCTACCGGGCCGAGGCCGGCTGGGCCGCCGAAGCCCTCGCCGAGCTGCAGCTCGACCGCGGCGCGGCCGCGCGGGCGGCCGAGACCTGCAAGCGCGGGCTCGGCATCGACCGCTACCGCGACCCACTGTGGCGCCTGCTGGCCCAGGCGCACGAGCGCGGCGGCGACCAGGCGGCGGCCGCCAGGGCGCGGCGCGACTACGAGCAGATGCTGCAGGAGATGGGGCTGGAGGCCGTCAGCCCTGATCCTGCGCCTGCGCGAAGAACCTGAGCTCCCTGATCGAGGTCCGCTGGCCGTTGGGCGGCGGGTCGCTGCCCGGGTAGGTGTTCTGAACCACCACCCGGAACCGCCTGGTCGCGTGCGGGTCGAAGTCGATCGTCTGCACCTCCTGCTGGTCCTTGAGCGTGAAGGTGAGCTGGAAGTCGTCGCCGAAGACCACCCGGAAGCTCTTGGGGCGGGGACGCTTGGCGAACTCGTCGCCGGCGGCGCCCGAGGCGATCTCCACGCGCGCCAGCTTGACCGTGCGACCGAAGTCGACGGTGATATGCGGCGTCGAGTCGCCGGTCGCGTTGCGGGACCAATAGGTGTCGAGCTTGCCGTCCACCACCAGCCCGCCGACGTGCGAGCCGGACTGTGTCTCGGTGTCGATCACCTTCACGCCCTCCAGTGCCACCAGACCCGGCGGCTGGGTGGTCGAGGTGGTCGTGGCGGCCGCGGCGCTCTTGTCCTTGCCGTTGGTAAGGAATCGCGAGGCCGCCAGGCCGACCCCCACCAGGGCGACCACCGAGACCAGCACGACCAGCACCCGGGCGCCCCTGCCGCCACCGCCGCGGAACGGCCGCTCGCCCGCGCTGTACCACCGCGAGGTCCGCTCGGACTTCGGCCCGTCCGCCCGGACCTTGGGCAGGGACAGCGAGGTGGAGCAGTGGTGGCAGAAGTTCCAGCTCGACTCGACCGGCCAGTCGCAGTTGGGGCAGGCGCTCTGGCCCGGCTTGAGGGCCGGCGGTCCCTCCCCGGCGTCCCGCCGTGCCCCGGACTGCCGGTGGGTCTCCGCCGGCCGCTGTTTGGCCTCCGCCGGCTTGACCGCGCTGGGCTGCCCGGGGTTGCGTGCGGCGCGCCCGGAAGGCGACGGCTTGGCGAGCAGTTCCTCCGGATCGGTGCCTCCCGGCTGGGTCGCGTCGCCGTCGCCGGCGGCGCCCCGCGGCGTGGCCGCGCCGGGCCGGGCGGTCGAGCCGGTCGCGGCGCCGCCCGGTCGGACGGCGGGCTGCTGGGTCGTCTGGACCGCCTCGCCCTCCCACTCCAGGAAGCTCTGGCAGGAGGGGTTCTTGCAGAACTTGGCGCTGTTGTCGTTCTCGGTGCCGCATTTCTGGCAGACGATCATCGGCCGACCACCTCGACTTGATGGGACACGTGCGCCGGCTTGGCGGCGGCGACCAGAGCCTCGATCTTGCGCTGGTCGACGGTTGCGGGGTCGTCCAGCGCCACGCGGACCGCCAGTGCGCGCCGCGGGGCGCCGGGCAGGTCGGCCCCTGGGGTGGTGGACCAGCCGACGCCGCCGCTGTCGCGCACGTCCACCCTGCCGCCGGTGGCCAGCTCGACCTGCTCGGCGATGCCGCCGACGGTCCCCCTGCGCCGGTAGAGCCTGACCGTGCGGCCGACCAGCTCGCGCTGCCGCTGCGCCGGCCAGTTCTCGTCGATGGCCGCGCCGACCCATCCGGCCAGCCATTCGACGAAGTCGAGCGGCGCCAGGCTCGGCTCCAGATAGCGGTCGAAGTTGTCCAGCGTCGAGATCACCGGCGCCAGCACCTCGTCGAGCGCGGCCAGCAGCCGCTGGGCCAGGTCGTCCTCCTGGTAGAGGGCTGGCAGTCCCGACCCGAGCGGGTGGGGGCTGCCGAGCCCCGCGATCATCCCGCGCACCTCAGCCCTCCTCCACCAGCACCTGGTGGCCATAGGAGAAGACCAGGCTGTGGCGGTCCAGCTCCAGCCGCTGCGCCGGCTCGCCGCGCTGGCCGGTGATCGGGTTGGCGGCGAACAGGCGCACGTCCTCGATCAGGCTGGTGCCGCGCAGCCCCTGCAGGACGGAGAAGACCTCGCCGACCTGGACGGGCCGGCCGAACGCCCAGCCGTCGCCGTCCGGCCCGCCGCGGATCGGGTGGAAGTAGTGGTACAGCGCGGCGACGGCGTCCTGCTCGAGCCGGCCACGATCGGTGCGCGGCCGTGCCCTGACGCGGGCGACCACCGTGATCCCCTGGTACACCGGCGGCTCGACCATCACCCGCGCGCCGATCACCCGGCGCTCATCCAGGAAGGCGGCGATCCGCTGCAGCGTGTCCTCGGACGGGATGAGCTGTTCGAACTCGAGCCGGCCGCGGTCGTCGTCGGCGGCCGCCGGCACGATCAGCACGCGCACGTCGCCGGTGTCGGCGCCGTCGCCGGCGGCCACGCAGCGGACCCTGGCGACCTCCGGCGCGGCCTGGAGCGCGAGCTGCTCGTAGTCCTCGGCGGTCACCGCCCGGTCGCCGCTGCGCAGCACCAGCGGGCCGCGCAGCTTGGCGCTGGCCACGTCCTCGCCGTCGACGCCGCCGGCGGCGGCGCGGCGGTTGCCGACCCGGGTGATGTAGGGGATCGACGACTTCAGCACGCTCAGCATGCCGCGGGCGACGTTGCCGCGGCGCCCGCCGCCCGTGCGGTAGCTGCGCAGCCGCAGCAGCGCGCCCTTGGGCGGGACCGCGCCGTAGCGGCGCAGGGTCCCGTCGGGCTCGCGCACGGCCGGGCCGAGCGCGATCTCGCCGGCGGTCCGGTCCAGGTCGAAGACGCGCTCGTCAGGGCCGCGGCCGGCGAAGCTGGACACCTCCTGCCACTCGGTGTGCCCGTCCGGGCCGGTGACCTCGAGGATGCAGGGCTCCTCGGAAGGCACCACCGGCCGGTGCTGCAGGGCGATCCGCTGGCCGGGCACGCCCTCGGCCACGCCCAGCTCCTCGCCCTCGACGATCTCCGCGTGGACGGCGGTGGCGGTGCCGCCGACGGTGAACGCCTCCAGCCGCTTGATCTTCGGCGAGGCGCTGTAGACCGGCTGGCCCTCGTCGGCGGGGATCACCCGGCAGCGCACCCAGGCGGCGCTGCGCTGGCCGACCAGCGAAGCGGCGTGACCGCGCGGCACGTGCAGGACCACGTCGCCGGCGCGGTTCAGGCCGCCGGTCTCGTCGCGGTCCACCTCGCAGCCCGCCCAGCGGCCTCCCACCCAAGCCTCCCAGCGCAGCGGCGGGTTGTGCGGGTCCACGCCCACGCCCTCGATCTCACAGTCGAACCGCAGCGCCAGCGCGCACGAAGGAACCGGCGTGTCCAGGCCGACCATCAGGCAGTCGTCCGGCTCCGGCGTGTCGCCGAAGCTGTAGAAGAAGCGCTGGTCGTTGCCGAGGGTGTCGCTGGCGTCGCGCAGCTCCCCGCCGATCACCGACGCCGCCGCCACCGCCGAGCACGGCGGGATCGCCAGGTCCTCGACCACCGTGAAGACGATCGCCTCGTCCTGCTCGGTGCGCATGGTCGCCACCTGCGTGCCCGGCGGGACCCGCACGGTGGCGGCCTGCGGCGCCGACAGCCAGAAGGTGACGTCGGCGCGAGCCGAGGTCGGCGGGAACAGCCGCACCCCGATCAGCTCGAGGAACTTGACGTAGACCCGGTCGGGCACGCGGTTCAGCCGGTAGACGAGCTGGTCGGTCATCCAGGCGAACAGCTCGATCAGGGTGACGCCCGGGTCGGAGACGTTGTGGTCGGTCCATTCGGGGCAGCGCTGCTGGACCAGCCGCTTGGCGTCGTCGACGAGGTCCTGGAACCGGCGGTCGTCCAGGTTGGGGGCCGGCAGGCTCATGGGGCTGGCTCCTCGGCGGGGATCACGTAGAACGGGAAGACCAGGTTCCTGGGGTCGTAGCTGCCCCGCACCGTGTAGCGGACGTCGATGTAGAGGGTGGCGGAGTCGTCGTCGGCCGGCGACACGGTGACGTCGAGCACATCGATGCGCGGCTCCCAGCGCTCCAGCGACAGCCGTACCTCGGCCGCCAGCCGCCCGGCGGTGGTGGCGTCGACCGGCGCGAACACGTAGTCGTGGATGGCGCAGCCGAACTCCGGCCGCATCGGGCGCTCGCCGTAGGCGGTCCCAAGGATCAGCCGGATGCTCTCCTCCAGCTCGCGGGTGCGCGCGACCAGGGCGATCCCGCCGGTCGCGTCGGTGCGCAGCGGGAACGCCCAGCCGTGCCCGATGAACTCCTCAGCCATTGGGAGCCTCCCTACCCGATCAGGACCGTCGTCGACGAACCGTTGAGCTGGCCGGGCGCGCCAGCGCAGATGGTGCAGGCCGAGCCGGTCCGCGCCGCCGGCTTGCCCTCGATCAGCACGCTGGTGGACCCGATGGTGACTAGGCCACGCTGCGTGGTCGGCACCATGAACGGGTCGCTGGCGTGCAGCCCGGGGTGGGGCGGGGTGTTCAGGCCAGAGGAGCCCTGCACCGCCGCGGGCTTGCCGCCGATGAGGGTCCTGGTCGCCAGCCCGGTGAGCAGCGGGGCCGCGAACGGCAGCGGCGGCGCGGGCTGCGGCGCTCCGGTCGCGGGATTGGGCATCTGGTGGACTGGGCAGGTCCCCGTGACCTGGTCCCCCATCACCGCCGCCGGCGTGCCCATATGCACCGTCCTTCAGGTTCTAGTTGAGCTTGATCAGGTTTCCCTTGACCTGGACGGGACCGTCCGCGCTGATCGAGACCTCCGCGCCCTTCAGCTCCAGCGAGGCGCCGGCCTGCAATTTGAGGTTCGCGCCGGCCTTGACGGTCACGTCGGCGTCGCCCTCGATCTCGACCTTGCCGTCGGACGCCACGTGGATGGTCGTGCCGGTGACGTCCAGCGCGATCCGCAGGCCCCGGTCGGCGCTGAGAACGGCCACGCCCGAATCCGCGTCGTCGTCGAAGAAGACCAGGCAGTGGCCGAGCTTCGAGACGAACCCGCGGCGGCGCACCGCCCCGGTGGAGGCGTCGACCAGGTCGTCGCCGAGCGGTGCCGGGTCCATCCCGTTCCACAGCCCGCCGACCACGTAGGGCCTGCGCAGGTCCCCCATCTCGAAGGCCACCAGCACCTCGTCGTTGACCTCGGGCAGGACGACGGCACCCCGCTCCGACCCCGCCCCGGGCTGCACCGTCCGCGCCCAGTCGCTCACGTAGCCGTCCGACAGCCACGGGTAGCGGAGCTTGACCCTGCCCTGCCCCTCGGGGTCGCGCACGTCGGTGACCTGCCCGACCACCACGCCCGGCAGGCCGAGGTCGAGGCCCTGGCCGCCGCCGACCAGGCTCCGCAGTGAGCGCTGCTGGCGGCCACTGACAGTGAACGCGGTGGTGTAGCCGCCGTCGGGGTCGAACACGTGCCTGGTGGAGCTCGGCGTGTACTTTCCGTCGAACGGCTCGCCGACCAGCCCGAGGCTGACCGGCCTGCCGGCGCGGAGCTTGGGGTTGCCACGGGCGGTGCCCTCCAGCTCCGCGAAGGCGCCGGCGACCCGCTCGGCCAGCGCCTTGGCCGCGGCGTCGACCTCCGCCTGCGAGCGGTAGGGCACCTCCACGCCGACGTGGCGGTCGCCGTTGAACTTGACGGCCAGCTCCGCGGGCTGGACCGGCAGCGACGCGCTGGAGGTGGCTGCCGGCGCGCTGCCGATCAGCGCCCGCTTCTGCGCCACGTCCCAGCCTCGCACCTCCACCTCGCGGACCTGCTCGGCCGAGGTCACCACCGCCCGCAGCCGCAGCAGGTTGGAGCCGAGGCTGAGCTGCAGCGGGTTCTCGGAGGCGAGGTCGCCGCTGCCGGGCGCCTCGGCCGAGCGGGAGGGACGGCGGAAGTCGAGCTTGCCCTCGACCACGACGACCTCGTAGCCCACCTCGGCGGCCAGGCCCCGCAGGAACTGCCAGTCGGTCTGGTTGCCCTGGGAGACGTGCTGGTGGACCGGCGTGGTCGCATCGATCTTCCCGGGCCGCAGACCGGCGCGCCGCGCCACCTCGCCGGCCACGTCGGCGTAGGTGACGTCGGCGTAGGACTGGCTGCGCTGGCCGCGGAACAGCCGGTGCGACTGGTCGTAGCCGCGCACGATCGTGAGCGTCCCGCCGGGGTCGTGCTCCACCTCCAGCGCGGTCACCTCGCCGCTGAGCAGCGGCTCGCCGCCCGGCGAGTCGTCGGAGACCACGCTCAGCCGTACCTTGGAGCCGATCTGGAAGCGCCCCTGCTCGATCACCTCGCGGCCGCCGTCGCGGAAGCTGAGCGAGAACAGGTCCGGCAGGTTCAGGTCGTCGTCGACCACCCCGGCGACCAGGTGCTGGGCGACCTCGTCGGCCAGTGGCGAGCCGTCGACCTCCACGCGCAGCTGGTTGGTGTGGCGCTGCTGCTGGTCAGCCATGGCCGACGACCTCCTCGGCCGGAGGCACCAGCAGCCGCGCGCCAGGTCGCAGGCGCAGCGGGTCGTCGATCCCGTTGGCCTCGGCCAGCGCCCTCCAGTAGGCCGGCGCGCCGTACTCGCGGTAGGCGATCGACGCCAGGCTGTCGCCCGCCACCACGGTGTGGCCGCCGCGGGTCGCCAGGCCGCCGGAGGTGGGGTTCTGCTTGGCGGCGTCGGTCGGGATCTCCTCCAGGGTGACCGCGCAGGTCGCGCGCATCGGCGTCCCCTGGGGGCGGAACAGCGTGTACTTGGCGTTCACCGACTTGAGGAAGGCGGTGAAGTGCACCTTGTCGCCCCAGCAGAAGCGCACGAACGGCGGCGAGGGCTTCTGCTTGGAGAGCGTGCTCGGCAGCGGCACCAGGCAGCCGAACAGCGCCTCGACATCTTTGGACACGTCGCCGGAGCGCGAGTCGGTGGCGTCCAGGAACAGCTCCAGCGACAGCGAGCGCGGCTGGGAGCCGGTGAATTCGGGCATGGAGGCCTGCTTGGCGCCCTTGGTGTTGCTGCGCTTCCACTCGGCGCTCTTCTGGATGGAGTACTCCTTGGGATTGAACTTGAAGGTGACCCTGCTCTTGCCGGCGACGCTGGCCGCCCCGCCCGGGCCGGACTTGGCCGGCTCCAGGAACTCGATGTAGGCCTTCTGCAGGCTCGCCGCCATCAGCGCATCACCCCTGGGACAGGAAACCGTGGTGGGCGAGCTCGAGGCTCTCGGTGGCCACCTTGGCGGTGTCGAGGCTGAGCGACGGGCCGGTCCACTTCACCGGGATCACGCCGGTCAGGTTCCACTGCCAGACCTCCTCGCCCTCCACCGTCATGGCGACGATGTGCGCGTTGGTGCGCTTGACGCCGCTGGCCATGCCGGCGAACCACCGCGCCACCTTGGCGGTGTCGGCGTTGACCGCGCGCGTCAGCTTGACGTTGGAGTACTTCATCCGGCCGGGGAGCTGGTGCACGAAGCCGTTGTTGCCGCCCTCCTCGTGCTGCTCCACCGTCACCTCGACGCCCAGGCCCTCGCAGGCGGTGAAGGCGCCGAGGTCGTTGGAGTCGATCTTGACCTTGAAGCAGATGCTGACTGCGGGGTCGGTGGTCGCGTCGGCCATGGCGGTCCTCCTCAGCGTCCCAGTCGGGTGAGCATGCCCGCCCGTTCGAGGTCCAGGCGCAGCTCGGCCCTGAGCCGCGCGCGGATGCGGTCGTAGAGTCGGCGCGCAAGGTCGTCGAGGTCGGGGGCCGCGGCCGTGCCTTGGGTGGGCGGGGCCGCTGGGGCCGCGGCGGCTTCCACGGGGGGTGGGCCGGGCGCGCCCGCGTCCGGGGGGCCGGCTTCGGCCGGCGGCGCCATGCCGGAGCCCGCCCGCTGCACCGGCGGCGTGCCGGAGTCCGCCCGCTGCAGGGGCGGCGGGCCGGCGGGGGCCGAGGGCGGAGTGAACACCACGGCGCCATCCGGGTCGAGGGTGGCCACGCCGGCCCGCAGGGCCGCGGCGGCCGGGTCGGCCTGCAGTGGCGGTCGCGACCCGGCCCCCGGCGGTGGGGTCCATCTGGCCGCCGCGGCGGCCATGACGCTCGGCGCCGGTGGTGCCGGGCGGAGTGGAGCGGTGGCCAAGGGGGTCGCTGTGGGCGGGGCGGGGCTGGTTGCGGCCCGCTGCGCGGACCGGGTTGGGCCCGCTGGCTGCCGACGAGCCGGCCGGGGTCCGGATCCGGCCGGCTCGTCGGGCACCCGGCCGGTCGACCGACCCGCGCTCGGCGGGAGCGACAGGTCGCCGTCCGGCGGGATCCAGCGCTGGATGCGCACGGCCGTCGCGGCGGCCGGTGCCCCGGAGGTCGGGGACGCGGCCGGTCCCGGGGTCGACGT
>Ga0070698_100004175_pt1 | contig 15869 bp, 14 predicted proteins | sample KBSK1502metaG_FD_65477 | JGI IMG/M metagenome (GOLD analysis project Ga0070698, IMG submission 65477) | Corn, switchgrass and miscanthus rhizosphere microbial communities from Kellogg Biological Station, Michigan, USA - KBS K1-50-2 metaG | ecosystem: Host-associated > Plants > Roots >...
GCCTTCAACAGGATGCGCGCATGGGTCAGCACGCTGGCCGGGGCGACGCCCCGCCCGATCATGGTGTGCAGCCGGGCGCGCTCCTCCTCCGATAGGACCACGATGTGTCGCTTGCGCACCTCGGCCTCCTGCGGCGGCGGTATCCCTGGACCGCACGAGCATGAGACCGAACCTCACATCTCACAAGTCACGACTGACGAGCTACTAGCCTCGCTGGGCGTGAGCACCAGATTTGTCATCTGGTGCTCTGAAGCGCCGTGTCACCAGGCCTGCCGGGGCGGCTGAGCGGGACCTTCAGCGCGCAAGGCCTCGGCGGCACGCCTGGCCGCGAGCAGAGCCTCGACCGCGTCGGCGGCCGTGGCGCCCCGGCGCTCGCCGCCAGCGGCCGCGGTCACGAACGCGTCCAGTTGCGTCCGCAGCGCCTCCGTGAACACCTGATCACCCAGAGGTGGCCAGAGGAACGGATGCTCCGCGAACCCCTGCGTGCCGATGATCTCGACGCGGCACATGTCGCCGAGCGGAAACCGTCGACCTAGCGACACCAGCGCGACCGTGCCGCCCGATAGGGTGGCGAGCAGCTGGACACTCTCCGGGTCGCCGGGGACGGGCGGGTCCACTGCGACCGTCGACGCCGCCGCGGCCAGGCGCCCAATCTCTTGGCCAGTGAGCCAGCGGAGCTGGTCGAACTCGTGGACGCCCATATCGATCGCGATACCGCCGCTCTGCCGCCTGAAGCTGGCGGGCGGCGGACGCTCGTCCCACTGCTGGCAGATCACCAGCGAAAGCGGCCCCAGGCGGCCGCTGTGGATGTCGTCATGGAGCCGCACCAGGTCCGGCACGAAGCGGCGCCAGTAGCCGACCTGTAGGACCACCCCACGCCGCTCGGCGAGAGTGGCAAGGGCGCGGGTATCGTCGACGTCGATGCAGCACGGCTTCTCGCAAAGCACCGGCAGGCCGGCATCCAGGAGCGGCCCGACGACCGCCCGGTGCAGTGTGGTCGGCGCGGCCACGATCGCGGCGTCGACCCCGCCGGCGTCCAGGAGTGCCTCGACCCCGGGGTAGACGCTGAGGCCGCACGCCTCCAGCTCATCGCGAACCCGGACCAGCGGCTCGACCACCGCCACCGCCCGCTCCTCCGCGGCACGCAGGTGAGCGCGGCCCATGCGGCCCAGTCCGACGATCGCCAGGCGCATGGAGGTCTACATACCTCGGTCACGCAAGTATTGCCGGTTCGCGCGTTGGTCACGGTCGGCCCGCTCGAGGTTGCCGGGGCCTGGGAGGGTGTCCTGCTCGACGACGATCCAGCCGGACCAGCCAAGCTGCCGCACGAGCGCGAGCAGGCCGTCGCCGTCGAGATCTCCTTCGCCGAGCGGGCAGAACACCTCCCGGCGCCAAATCTCCTCGGTCGACGCCTGATCGGCGACGATCCGGCTCATGACGTCGAGCCTGGCGCTCTTGACATGCAGGTGGTTGACGCGGCCGTGCCAGGCACGCAGTGACTCCACCGGGTCGCCCCCGCCGAGCAGCAGGTGGCCGGTGTCCAGGCAAAGGTCGATGGTCGTCAGGTCGAGGGCCTTCTCGATCTCCCAGGGGGCCTCGACGCTGGTGCCGGTCTCGTTGTGCAGGGTCGGCTCGTAGCCGCGGTCGCGGCAGCGCGCCACGGTCGCTTCCAGGGAGTCCGCGAGCCGCTTCCACTCTTCGGCGTCGAGGCCGATGCCGGGGTCGCGCACGGCCTGGCCGGGGAGGGCGTGTTTGCGCTCGGTGCCGAGCGCGGCCAGGGTCGGCTTCGGCGCGGGTAGGCCGAGGGAGCGGTTTGCCGGCAGAGCCGCATCGAAGACGTCGAGCAGGGTGTCCAGCTCGGCGAGCGCCGGCCCGATTCGGTGCGGCTCGTGGAATGGGAGCTCGATGTAGCCGCCGCAGACCGCCAGGTTCCGGGCGGCGAGCCGTTCGGCCAGCTCGTCGCCGCGCCCGAGGAAGCCGACCGGGCCGGCGTCGATCCCCTGGTAGCCGGCCTCGGCGACCATGTCCAGGACGGTGAGTGCGTCTGGCGCCCCTGGGTCGATCCCAACAGTCAGCTCGAAGGCGCCGTAGCTGACCGGCGCGTTGGCTATCGGCGTGTCGGCCATCATTCGTCTCCAAGGTGCCTGCGCACGATCCGCTCGCACAACTCGACGTCGCGGAGCGCATCCTCGATGGTGGTGAGCGGCTCGAGGTCGCGGGCGACCATGTCGTGGAACTCGAGCAGTTCCAGCCTGAACGGGTCCTCGTACGAGACGGTCTCGACCTGGCGCCAGGCCCGGGAGGTACCGGGTTCGCCACCCTCGAACGTCAGCCGGCCAGGCACGTTTGGCAGGAATGGCGACGAGAACTTGAGGGCTGCTCGCGCGGCTGCCCCGTAGAACGCGAACTCCTGCTCGTAGTGCGCCAGACCCGGCAGGTCGATCCACGAGAGCGTGCAGGGCGCTCCGTCGAACCGGAGGGCCGCGTTGACGCCGTGCTGGTGAATCTCGGCCCACTCCAGGGCGTCGGGCTCGCCGAGCAGCCCGCGGAGGGTGTTCAGCTCGTGGACCAGCGAGTCGAGCATCACGACGCGGTACGTCCGCTCGGTCAGTTCATCGACGTCGCCGATGGCGCGGCGGAGCCGCTCGCGGTCGTCGGCGCGCAGCTCCTCCACCAGCCCGTTGGGCAGCCTGGCGGTAACCAGCGGCAGGTGCGCGACGTATGGCTCCAGGGGCGCCTCCAGCGTCGTCACGCGGACCAGCCGAAGGTCGTCCAGCCGTGACAGCTCCTGGGCCAAGCGCCGGTAGGCGGGGTCGTAGCGCTTCATATAGCCGACCATCGTGTGCACGCCAGCGGCGCGGACCTCTGCGACCAGCTCCCTCCCCTCCGCGGTCGAGAAGCAGAGCGGCTTCTCTATGAACGCGTGGAGGCCAGCCTTTGCCGCGGCGGCGACAATCGGGGCGTGGCTGCCGCCGGTCAGCACCCAGACCGCGTCGAGTGGCTCGGCGACCAGATCCTCCCAGCTCGTGAACGTGCGCTCCACCCCGAAGCGCTGCCCGCAGGCCTGGACGACCTCCTCTGAGAGATCGCAGAGCGCCGCCAGCTCGTAGCGGTCCGGCAGCTCCCGCAGCAGTGGCAGGTGCTTCACCTGCGCGATGAGTCCGCAGCCGACGACGCCGACGCGTAACCGCATGGTTCTCCTTCTAGTCGACCAGCTTCAGCAGGTTGGCGAGCGACACGAGGATGCCCTCCTCGCGGGATGTATAGCTCGGGTCCTCGTGTTCGATTGAGACCACGCCGTCATAGCCGGCGGCGCGCATCGCCTCCAGCAGCGCCCGCCAGGTGTCCAGGTCGTGCCCGGTGCCGATCGGGGCGAAGTGCCATGACGCCTCGGCGGCGCGAACTGGGTAGCGGGCATCGAGAACGCCGTGGACCCTGACTCGCTCCGGGTAGATCTTCGTGTCCTTGCCGTGGCAGTGGCCGATGAAGGGGCCGAGCTCCTCGACGACGGCGAGCGGATCGGCACCCTGCCACCAGAAGTGGCTCGGGTCCAGGTTGACGCCAATGTTCCCGGCGGTCACGGCCTCCAGACGCTGGAAGGTATCCACGCCCCAGACCGAGCAGCCTGGGTGTAGTTCCAGGCAGACGCGCACTTCGGGTGCCTCCTGGAGAGCCCAACGGGAGAAGCCGCCCCAGAAGGGCGCGAGCCACTCGGAGAACTGCCACTCCCAGATGGGCTCGTCGTCTGGGACCACGCTCCAGCAGGGGAAGACCCCGGTGCTGCCGGCGGTGCCGCGGCCGCCTGGGGTGCCGCTCATCGTCACAACGGTCCTGACCCCGAGCAAGTGCGCAAGCCGCACGGCGCCGCGCAGCCGGTCCTGGGCCCGCTGGCGCTGGGCCGGGTCGGGATGCAGCGGATTGCTGGCCGCGTTGACGCAGGCCAGACGCAAGCCGTGGTCGCGTAGCTCCGCCTGGAGGCGGTCGCGCTCGTCGGTCCCGACGAGGAGCGCGTCGAGGTCCAGGTGGTGGCCAACGGCCCAGGTGCTCACCCCCATCTCGACCGCGGTGATGCCGTGCTCGGCACACCAGGCGAATGCGTCCTGTCGAGGCAGGTGGGGCAACCCGTCGAGGAACAGACCGGCCTCCATCAGACTCCTTCTCCATCTCCATCGGAGGCTCGGTTCGGGACGACGAGCACCTTCATGGCATCCGTCGCCTCCAGCATGGCTGCAATCCCGTCGAGCCCGACGCGGTGCGTGATCGCGCGGTGGAAGGGAATCCGGCCGCGGGTGCGCGCCAGCATCCGCAGCGCCGGCCCGTACTGCTCCAGCACCTCGCCGCCGATGCCAAGGATCGCGATCCCCTTGATGCAGACGTGTCGATTCGGGTCGACGCGGACCGGACCCATGTCGACGAACGCGCCCGCCTCGATGACCACCCCGCCGGGACGGACCAGCTCTACCGCATCCACGAACGTCTCCGGCCTGCCGGAGCACGAGACCACCACATCCGGCCCTCGCCCCCCGGTCTCCTCGCGCAGCTCGTCCGCGCCAGCGGCGACCTCCGCGCCCAGCTCGCGCGCCAGCTCGCGCCGCGCTGCCACCGGATCGGCCGCAAGCAGCCGCCCCGCGCCGAGCAGCTCCGCCTTGGCGAGGTGCATCAGGCCGAGCGGCCCGGCGCCGAGGACCGCGACCGTGTCGCCGAAGCCGAATCCGCTGCCGGCCTGTGCGAGCAGCCGAGCGCGGTCGAGGCCGTTGGTGACCGCCAGCAGCTCGGTCAGCGCGGCCAGCTCGTCAGGCAGCTCGTCGGGTACGCGGAACAGGCGCGTCCCCGGCAGCAGGTACATGCGCTGCGCCCATCCGCCGAACAGGTACGGCGGCGTCCCGCACGAGAGCGAGTTGCCGTAGTCGTGGAGGTGCTCGCACAGGTAGTAGGGGTGGCCCCCGACGCAGTAGTAGCAGCGGCCGCAGACGACGTTGGGGGCCGGCACGACCCGGTCGCCGACCTCCAGCGGCCGCCCATCCTGGTCCAGCGGCGGATCGCCGGGGCCGATGGCCTCGATGACGCCCACGTTCTCGTGCCCGCAGATGAGCGGGTAGGCGGCGCGCCGCTCGTGGGGGGTGCCCGCGTATTGGAGCGACTCGCCCCGCCAGGTGTGCTTGTCGGTCCCGCAGATGCCGGAGCAGCGGATCTCGAGGACCACTGCGCCCGGCCCCGGCTCGGGCAGCGGGAACGAGGCTACCCGGATGTTTCCCGGGCTGAGCATCTCTGCGGCGAGGACCGTCACTTCACAGCGCCCAACGTCAGGCCCCGCACGAAGTGGCGCTGCACGAGCAGGGCGAAGATCACGATCGGCAGCGCACCCACGACCCCCGCCGCGGCCATCGGGCCCCAGGCGATCTGGATCTTGCCGATGAGGCTGGAGATGCCGACCGGTACGGTCTGGGCCGACGGGGTCGAGGTCATCGTCAGCGCGATCAGAAAGTCGTTGTAGGTGTTGATGACACTGAAGATCGCGGTCGCGGCCAAGCCCGGCGCGACCAGCGGGATCACGATCCGGCGCAGCGCGGTGAGGCGCGAGTCGCCGTCGACCATCGCTGCCTCCTCGATGTCGACCGGGATCTCGGCGAGGAAGCTCTGCATCATCCAGATCACGAAGCTGGTGTTGATGCCGGTGTAGAGGAAGGCCAGGCCGAGCCGGGTGTCGAGCAGGCCGAGGTTCGACAGCACGATGTAGAACGGCACCACCAGCAGGATCGGCGGGATCATCCGCACCAGCAGGGCGGCGACCAGCCCCAGCCGGTTCAGGCGCAGCGCGAGCTCGAAGCGGGCCAGCGCGTAGGCCGCGAGCGTGCCGATGACCAGGCTGACGGCGACCGACGCGAACACCACCAGGACGCTGTTGGTGAGGTAGGAGCCGAAGTGGTAGTCGCTGAACAGCAACCGGTAATTGACCGCCGTGGGGTGCTGCGGGTAGAGCGACGCCCCGCTGAAGATGTCGACCTGCCGCTTCATCGAGGTGTTGAGCATCCACCAGAACGGGAAGAGGCTCACGAGCACCGCCAGGCCGAGCGCCAGGTACTTCAGCGCCAGCTGCACCCGCTCCCTCGGCGAGGTCACGCGGTCCTCCTCGCCGAGCGCCGCATCATCGCGATCGCGGCGCTGATCAGCAGCAGGACGAACGCCAGCAGCGAGATCAGCATCGCGGCCGCCTGCCCGTACTGGGTGAAGTTGAAGGCGGTGTTGTAGCCGTAGATGCTGATGAGCTGCGTGGCCGTCCCCGGGCCGCCCCTGGTGAGCACGAAGATCTGGTCGAAGGTGCCGATCGCGTCGATGAGCCTCAGGATGACGCCGACGAACAGGATCGGGCTCAGCAGCGGCAGGGTGTGGTCCAGGAAGATCCGCAGCGGACCGGCGCCGTCGATCGCGGCGGCCTCGATGGGGTCCTGCGGCAGCGACTGGAGCCCCGCCAGGATGATCAGGAACAGCAGCGGGGTCCACTCCCAGACGTCGACGAGCACCAGGCCGTAGAACGCCGACCCCGGATGGGCGAGCACGTCGGGGGCGCCCAGTCCGAGGTGGGTGAACAGCGGGTTCACCAGGCCCGTGCCCGACGCGTACATGAGCCGCCAGATGACCCCGACGACCACCGGCGCCACCGTCATGGGCAGGATAAGCGACAGGCGGAAGAAGCGCGTGCCGCGGGCCTCGCGCACGACCAGCAGGGCGAGCAGCAGGCCCAGCAGCGTCTCCACGGTCACCGCGATGGCCACGAACTTGGCGGTGACGCCGATCGCCGACCAGAACGTCTGGTCGTGGAGCACGTTCTGGTAGTTCTGGAGGCCCGCGGAGCCCACGATGCGGCCGTAGCGGAAGCGGGTGATGCTGGCTCGGACTCCGGACAGGAGCGGGTACACCGACACCGCGGCGAGCGCGAGCGTCGCCGGGATCAGCAGGAGGTACGGCAGCGAGGCCGCGCGGCGCTCCGCGCGCCGCGCGGCCACCCGCTCGGTGATCGCCGCCATGGTTAGAAGTAGCCGCCCTGCTGCTTGAAGAAGCTGGTGATCTGGTTGCCGGCCGCGGTCAGGTGCTTCTGCGCGATCCCGGTGAAGTCGCGGCCCTTGCTGATGGCCTCGACCAGCGCCTCGTTGAGCTGCGTCCCGAGGATGTCCTCCATCTTGGGCTCGTCCGGCGTCTTGGGCTTGGGGATCGAGTTGTTGACCGCGTCCGCGATCGCCGGCAGCCAGCGGGCCTTGGAGGTCGCCTCGGCGTCGTGGAGCGCCGTGTTGGTTACGGCGGCGCTGCCGTTGGTGCGGGCGAAATCGGTCTGCACCGGGGTGGAGGTGAACCACTCGAGGAACTTGAGCGCCCCCTCGGTGTTCGGAGCGCCGGAGGCGATGCCGCAGATGAACGTGCCGATGGCCGGCCCGCTCTGCTCCTGCTTGGGGGTGGCCGCGAAGTCGATCTTGCCGACGACCTTGGAGGAGGCGGGGTCGTCGACCGCGTGGGTCGTGCCGGTGTACTCGGTGAGCGCGGTGCACTTGCCCTGGAGTAGGAGCTGCACCTCCTGGTCGGTGTCGAACTCGGCGACCGACTTGGGCATGTAGGGGATGAAGCTGAAGAGGCGTTCGAGCGCGCCGACGCCCTCGGGGCCGGTGAACCCGGGCGACCAGTCGTCTTTGACGAACGAGCCGCCGTAGGCGTTGAGGAGCGGCAGGTAGGTCTGCACGATGGGGTTGCCCTTGACACCCCGCGCCGACCAGCCGTACAGGCTCGGCGGGCGCGCCTTGGTCTTGGCCACCTGGTGGATGTCGTCCCAGGTCTGCGGCGCGCTGGGGAAGTAGTCCTTGTTGTAGTAGAGCATCTCGACGTCGTCGATGATCACCAGCGCGTACAGCTGCGGCTGGTCGTTGGCGAAGTCCTTGAGGCGCGGGCCGGACACCGGCGGCCAGTACCCCTGCTGCAGACCCTTGGGGAGGATGTCGGGGTTCGGCTTGAAGCCGAGCTTGTCGAGGCTCTGGGTGATGTTGCCGGCGGCGAACTCCGGCACCCAGTTGTCGTCCATCACGTAGATGTCGTACGCCCCGGTCTTGTGGAGGCCGTCGTTCTTCGCGTTCTGGTACCAGGTGTCGTAGTTGGTCTCGTTGTACTCGACCTTGATGCCGGTCTCCTGGGTGAACCGCTGCAGGAAGACCTCCCTGAACGGCTTCATGGCGTTGTCCTGGAAGCTGCCGATGGTGATCTTCCCGCCCGCCTTGCCGCTTGTGGTCGCGGTCGAGGTGTTCGCCTTCGGCCCAGCGGAGCAGGCCGCGAGCAGTGGGCCCAGGCCCACCGCGAGGGTGCCCGCCGCACCGCCCCTCAGCAGATCCCGGCGAGTGATCCCGTGCCGTCTGACACTGTGACCCATGCTCGTCCTCCCCACTCTGAGAATGCCGTCAGGACGTTGCCGTTGTGAATTGCCGCGCCAGGGCCTGCCCCGATGCAGGGTCGAAGAAGTGCAGGTGGTCGTGGTCCAGCTCGATCCCGCAGCGGTCGCCGACGGCGGCGGCGGTGGTGGCGGGAGCGCGGATGGTGACGACGTCGTCGCCGACCCGCAGGGCGACCAGGGTTTCGTTGCCGAGCGGCTCGACCGCGTAGACCTCGGCGCCAAGGGTCTCCGGCGTCGAGGCGTCGACGATGGTGGCGTGCTCCGGACGGAAGCCGAGCTTGACCGCGCCCGTCGCCGGCGCCCGGACGCGCACGTCGCCCTCAGCGCGGTAGAAGCGCCCGTCGGTCAGCTCCCCCTGTAAGACGTTCATGGGCGGCGAGCCGCAGAAGGTGGCGACGAACAGGTTGGCGGGGTGCGCGTACAGCTCCTGCGGTGGCGCCAACTGCTGAAGTCGGCCCTGCTTGAGCACGGCGACCTGGTCCGCCATGGTCATGGCCTCGACCTGGTCGTGGGTCACGTAGAGCGTGGTGACGCCCAGCTCGCGCTGCAGGTGCTTGATCTCCGCACGCATGTGGACGCGTAGCTGCGCGTCGAGGTTGGAGAGCGGCTCGTCCATCAGGAAGACGTGCGGCTGGCGGATGATGGCCCGCGCGAGCGCGACCCGCTGTCGCTGCCCGCCGGAGAGCTGCCTTGGCTTGCGGTCGAGCAGCGAGTCGATGTCCAGCAGCGCGGCAACCCGCGCCGCCTGCTCCAGGCGCTGCGGCTTTGGGACCTTGCGCACCCGGAGGGGATAGCTGATGTTCTCGCCAACGGACAGGTGGGGGTACAGCGCGTAGCTCTGAAAGACCATGGCGACGTCCCGCTGCTGCGGAGGCGACATCGTCACGTCCTGCTCGCCGATGTGGAAGCTGCCGCTGGTTGGCCGTTCGAGGCCGGCGGCGATCCGCAGCGCCGTGGTCTTGCCGCAGCCGGAAGGGCCGAGCAGTACCAGGAAGCTGCCGTCCGGGACGTGGAGGTCGAGGTCGACGAGTGCGACGATCTGCTGGAAGTTCTTGCTGGCCTTGTCGAAGCGCACATCCATGCCGGCCGCCCTATGCCTTGGCCTCGGCGAGAAGGGCAACAGCCGTATCGACCGCGCCCGCGACGTCGCCATCCTTCGGATACAGCAGGGAGCGCCCGGCGACGACTCCGCGCACGGTCGGCAGCGCGAGCGCCTCCCTCCAGGTTTCGAGGGTGTCGCCCGCTGTGATGTCCACGTCTCCGCCGAGCAGCAGCATCGGCATGATGGTGGTCGACATGACCTTGGCCATGTCCTTCACGCGGGCACCTTCAGCCAGGTGTAGGCCGAGCTGCTGCCGAGTCCGGACGCGATGGCGATCGCCCGCGCCCTCCGTTCTGGGTCCGTGTCAACCTCGACGCTACTGTGCGCGTGGGAGGCCGCAAACGTCTCCACCAACGCCATCAGCTTGACGCGGGCCAACTCCTCCACTGCGGCGGCGCAGGCGGCGAGCGTCTCGGCCGTGCCGGCATCGTCGTCGGCCACCCGCAACAGCATCTTTCCGCCGTCGAGACCCGCCGCGCCGAGCCCGCTGACGGAGTAGCCGGTGAAGCGGTCATCCAGCTCGAAGACCGCGCCGGCGAGCCCGCCGCGGTTCATCGACCCGATCGCGACCTTGCCGTCGAGGGCGCCGAGCAGGAGCAGGTCATCGACGACGTCGGCGGTCGCGACAACCCCGTCGACACCCTCGGGGGACAGCGCAAGCAGCAAGCGCTCCAGAAGGCTGCGCCGGTCGGCCATCGCGCCGGGCTGATCGGCAACCGAGAGCACGCCGCGCGCGGGATGGTCGGCCGCGACCAGGAACAGCGTCCCACGAGCGTCGACCAGTTGGCGCCGTCGCCGAGTGCGCGCCAACTGGCCGAGCTTCTCAGGATGCCGCCATCGATCGTGGATGAGCTGGGCGAACTGGTCGTGTCGAGCACCTCATCTCCTGCCTAACCCCACGGATGATGCTGCATCGTCATGGACCGTCATATGCTTGTCAATACGTAACTACAAATATGAGAACACGCAGCCGGCAGAGGCTTACACTGCAATCCGGACCGAGCTTCGACCTGGGGCGCCTTGGTGTCTCACGCGGTACGACAGGAGGGTGGGTCCTGGGATGCTCAGCAGACCCCCGGATCGGACCAGTCCGATCCCGCTCTACTTCCAGATCGCCCGGCAACTCGAGGACGCCATCAGCCGCGGCGAGCTGGCGCCTGGAACCCGCCTCGACAATGAGATCGAGTTGTCCGAGCGACTGACCGTCAGCCGTCCCACGATGCGCAAGGCGATCGAGCGCCTCGTGAACCAGGGCCTGGTCGTTCGCCGGCGCGGCATCGGCACGGTTGTCGTTCCCAAGGCCGTGAAGCGGCCCATGGCCCTATCGAGCCTTTACGACGACCTGGCCCAAGCCGGCCGTCGACCAAAGACCCAGATCCTCACGGTCACGACGCAAGCCGCGAGCCCTGACGTCGCGGCGGCGCTCTCGCTACCCGAAGGCGAGCCGACGCTCTACCTCGAACGGCTCCGCTACGCCGACGACGCTCCCCTGGCGGTCATGCACAACTACCTGCCCAGCGGGCTGGTCGAACTCGACAGGGAGATGCTCATGAGCCAAGGGCTGTACCAGATCCTCCGCGCCCGGGGTATCCAGCTCCAAGTGGCCACCCAGACCGTCGCCGCCCGCGCCGCCACATACCGCGAGGCCCGGCTGCTGGAGGTCGGGCGCAACACGCCGATGCTCACCATGACCCGGACCGCCTTCGACGGGACCGGCCGCGCCGTCGAGTACGGCAATCATGCCTATCTCGCCGACCGGTACTCCATTGAGGTCACCCTCATCGCCCGCTGACGCTGGCTGCCATTGTGGCTGTGTTCAGGGACGTTCCCGCAACGCTCCGGCCAGCCAGGTCAGCTTGTCGGGGTTGACGACGCTGTAGATCGCGCGCACCCGCGTGAGGTTCAGAAACCTCGGTCGGGTGCGCTGAGCAGTGGGAAGTCGGGTCGGGGACAATCGGCCGATGGCCCTGTCCTTCCTCTACCTCATGGCACGCCGGCTAGTCGGCATGCTGCTGGGACGCCTTCGCAGCGAGCACGCCAAAGACGTCGAGCTCGCCGTGCTCCGCCGCCAGCTTCGAGTGCTGCGCCGCCAGGTCAAGCGGCCCGAGTTCCGCCCCTGCCGATCGAGCCCTATGTCCCGCCACGTCCCCACCGCGAAGGCCAACCCCGGTGCCGCTGAAACTCGCCTACCTCAGGCTGTGTCGCACCATCCAACTGCTCGCCCTGCTCAGCCGCGGCGACGCCGCCAAGGACCTGGAGATCCTGGTACTGCGCCACCAGCTCACCGTCCTGCGCCGCCAGGTTCCACGACCCAGGCTGGAGCCCGCCGACCCAGCCCTGCTCGCCGCGATCAGCCGCGCGCTGCCCCGGGCCGCTGGTCCTGCTTCATCGTCAAGCCCGAGACCCTGCTGCGCTGGCACCGCCGTCTGGTCGCCGGTGCATGACCTATCCCCGTCGTGGACCCGGGCGTCCACTGCTCGATGAGGATACGCAGCAGCTGATCGTTCGCCTGGCCACGGAGAATCCCCGCTGGGGCTACCAGCGCATCACGGGTGAGCTGCTCCGGCTTGGCGTGCAGGTCTTCGCGACCGCGATCCGCACTGGGGTTGCCCCGCTTTGACGGACAGGGCTGGTGGCTCGGTCAGGCTACCTGTGTGATGCCTTTCTTGTCGGTGGCGGTTTCGAACTCGTCGGGGTCACCTAGCCAAGGGCGCTGTGCGGCCGGGTGCCGTTGTACCAGGCGATGTACCAGGCGATGTGCTCCACGGTGGCGCAGCGGGCGGCCGTCCTGGTCGGCCAGGGCTGCTGATCAAGGCACTCGCCTTTCAGGACGCGCAGAACGATTCGGCAAGCGCGCTATCCAGGCACTGGCCTGTCCGGCCGCTGGACAAGACGACCGCCAGGTCCTCGGCGAGCGTGGCGAAGTCGCCGCTGGTGTCCTGGCAGCCACGGTCGGCGTGGAACACCACCCCGGGTGCGGGGTCGCGGCGGCGACCGCGTTGGTCCGCGCGTCGGCGACCGGCTCGGTGCGCAGCTGCTCAGCCAGGCCAACCCGACCACCCGGCGGGAGGCGATGTCGATCACGGTCGCCAGGGACAGCCAGCCTTCCCAGTCGGGAGGTAGGCGATGTCGCCACACCAGCGGGTGTTGACCGCCGCGGCGTTGACGGCAACGTCGCGGCGCACCAGGTCCGCCCGCGCGGCGGCGGCCGGGTCGGGGATGGTGGTCTGCTGCCACCGGCGCGGTCTGCGACCGCGCAGGCCCGCGGCGCGCAGCAGCCTGGCCAGCCGCTTCCTGGCGTGCCGGTGGCCGCGACGGCGAAACCGGGTCTCCTGCACCAAGCAAGCCGTCGCTGGCTTGAGGATCTCCACGTCCAGCCGCCGGTGCTCCCGGCGCAGGCCGACAGCTCCTGGCGTTCGGTGCTGGTCAGCCCGCCGTCGCCACGCGTCCCGGCGTCCCGCTCGGCCTGACCCACCACTCCCGCACCGCGGTCGCGGTCAGGTCAAAGTCGCGGGCGACCCGCCCGATCAAGCGGTCACCGCGCTGGCACAGCTCGACGATCTCGGCCTTGAACTCGGGCGTCAACGACCGGCGCGCACGAGGCTGCTTGCGTTCCATGGTCTCCATGATGGACATCCTCCCCGGGGCGGTGCCCCCGATGGTGGACGTCCGTCAAAGCGGGTCAGGCCCAAGACCCAGACGACCAAGGCGCCATACAACTGATCCCAGCCCTCTATCATCGATCCAGGACCCAGGAACTGACCGAATGAGGCAACGAGAATCCGAGTTCTCGATGTCGCAGGCGTCCTGCGCTTCTACCAGCTTTCTACCGGATTTCTACCGTCCTGCGCCGGACGGGCCCGGACGGCCGCGGGCGCTCGGCACACCTGAACATCATCAGTGCAGCTCAGACCGCATATGCTGGATCTCGTCGGACGCCGACGGACGCCGGTTGCACTTCTTCAAAACCGTTGAGGCGGGCGTCCCCCGCCTGGCGGGTTCGATTCCCGTCCGCCTCCGCTACCAGCCAAGACGCCGCTGCGGCGCCACCGTACGCGAGCGCGCGAGCCGCCGTGAAGACTTCGAGTTCTAAGGGAGTTCTAACGACCAGACACGGCAGGAGCATGGCAGGGGCATAGGGTTACCCTCCGACGACGTGGTCGGGGTGCACCGACGCGACCTGCTCGGCGGGCTACTCCCACGTCTACTATCTCGGGTCAAGGTGTGGCGGGCGCGGTCGCCGCCTGCCCGGGCCTGCCGCCGCCGTCCGATGGAGGGTCGGCCGGCGTGCCTGCCGGCTCATGGCTTGCGGCAGCGGGCGCAAGGCGCCACAGCGCCCTTGCATAGAGCCCCAGCCCAACGAGGAGCACGGGTACCGTGACCAGCAACACCGGCTGGTCAGAGACGATGGCTTCGCGATAAGGCCACCAGAACCAGAGATTGATCGCACCCATCACCACCGTCATGACCACGACCGGAACCCCGCGCCCACCACCCGGCAGCGCCACGAGCCCGACAGCCGCAACCAGGCCGACCGTGACCAGGCCCGGGAAAAGGTAGCGGATGTGGCCGCCGCCCCCGTTGCTGACAAACTGGACTACCGAGAGCTGCAGCAGCCCGAGCAGGGCAACGCAGAGACCCAACGCGACCGCCCGTGCCGCGTCCGGCAGCCCGTCACCGCGGGCCAGGCGAGCAAGCCCTCGGGCACCGGCCAGCAGCAAGCCAGCAAGCGGCACGAGCCCGAGCAGCCACAGCCGCGCGACCAGGCCTCCATGCACCCTCGGCAGGAAGTTGGTGACGTCCCACAGGCGCCGCTGCTGCAGCCGCCAGTAACCTTGGTCGGTGAGCAGCCCGAGCATGGTGTTGTTGGGGGGGCGCCCGAACCGGTGGAGCAGCGCCGCCGAACCGGTGAGGTCGCCGTAGAGCGTGAGATTGCGGAGGTAGAACCAGCCGGCGACGGCGACCACGACCGCACCCGCCATGGCCATCCAGACCGCGGCTCGCCAGAGCCGGCGCCAGGCGCTGCTCTCCCCCGCCCGCAACACGCCGACCAGCACCGCGAGCCCCGCGACACCCACCACCAACAGCCCGGACGCTCGGGTCATCGCGGCGAAGCCGGCGGTGACGGCGACCGCGGCCAGCCGCGCGGCCGACGGACCGCGGATCACGAACGCCGCAGCGGCGGCGAGCGTCGCCGTGGTGGTGAGGAAGGCCAGCGAGTCGTTGTAGACCCTGGCGGAGATGGCGATGAAGGTCGGCAGCAGCGCGACGAACCCGGTCGCCGCCACTGCGAGCTGTGGCCGGCTTGGCGCCAGCTGCAGGACCACGTAGGCAAGGGCGATGAGGCCCAGGGCAGACAGCCCGACCGACAGCAGCCTGGCGGCCAGCACGCCCCGGATGGGCTGACCAGTGTCGGTGCCGATGCGCAACGGGACCGCGACCAGGGCGTAGTACAGGGGCGGGTGGTTCGCGGTCCAGATCGTCCGGTGCCTCGCGTCGCGATGCCGCAGGACCGCGGCCAGGCGAGCGTCATCATCGCCGGGGATGGGCGAATCGATCGTGGGCAGCCGTCCGTGGCTCAGCTCGCGAGCGTAGGCGACGTGGCTGGCCTCGTCGGGCGGCTGATAGACCGACACGCGGAATACCCAGGGCATGGCCAGCATCACGAACATGAGGATGGCGCCACCGACGCCGAGCCAGAGCAGGTCCCGTTCGCGACGCCGAACAGCAATCAGCCGGCCCAGTCCTATGGCCACCGCGCCGATCCTCGGCCGGAGTGGCCCGGAGCGCGCCGAGGTCGCGTCCTGAGGTCCTGGTGCAAAGAGGCGCAAGGAGAGGCTCCAGCCGGCGTGCCGTTCGCTGGATGGCGAGCACAAACGGCGACGATGCGGCGCGGAGCATACTCGGCGCGCGCAATCCATAGCCAATCGACCTCCTGATCGCGCCGTCCACCGGGTCTCCGTGACCGTCGCATGACGACGGCGAGTGATGCTGGGGTCCAAGAGGCGACAAAGCAGAGGCACGCATGCTGGCCGCCGTAGCATTTGCGTGGACGGTGGCAGGCTGAAGCTTCGCCCGCCGTCACGGGTCAGATGGCCGCGGCGAGCTCCCCGAATACGATCGGTACCCGCAGGCTGACGGGGCCTCGACGGCCAGCTCCGCCAGCGGGGAGAGCCCATGCGTATCGGAGCCCTAGATGACAGGCTTGGGAGGGTCGGCGGAATTGATATTCGGCCGCGGTGCGGCTCCGCGCTCGGTACACGGTCATCGCGTGTCGACCCAGAACCTGTGGGTGCCAGATGTTCGGTCACCTCAGGCGGCCTGCGCACACTCATGGAT
>Ga0070698_100004176_pt1 | contig 15867 bp, 15 predicted proteins | sample KBSK1502metaG_FD_65477 | JGI IMG/M metagenome (GOLD analysis project Ga0070698, IMG submission 65477) | Corn, switchgrass and miscanthus rhizosphere microbial communities from Kellogg Biological Station, Michigan, USA - KBS K1-50-2 metaG | ecosystem: Host-associated > Plants > Roots >...
AAAAACAATGAACAGTCAATTGAGCAAACGATCAAGGCCTTGCGCGAACCCGGTCGAGGATTGATCTTCTCCAATCTCGTGGACTTCGACATGTTGTACGGACATCGACGCGATACTGAAGGGTATGCAAAGGCGTTGGAACATTTCGATGCGCGTCTTCCTGAGATTGAGGGTGCGATGCGCGTTGACGACCTAATGATGATTACGGCCGATCATGGAAACGATCCGACATTTCCGGGTTCGGATCACACGAGGGAATATGCGCCGTTGTTGGTTTATGGAAAGTCAGCGCGATCTGTTGACTTGGGAACTCGCAATTCGCTCGCTGATATCGGTCAAACGATCGCGGACAACTTTGGGTTGAAGCTCGTGGCGGGAGAAAGCTTTCTAAATAAGATCTCAGATCTCAAATATCAGATCTCAGAGTAGAAAGAACATCTACAAATCCTCAATCTGAGATCTGGTATTTGAGATCTGAGATCTTATTCATCACCACTCAGTTACTTACCGTCACTTCTTCGACAAACTCGCGAACACTATCTCAATCCACTGATCAGTCTTAATAAATCCTTCACCCCAGGATTTCCACTCCGTAGGTAATCCTTCCTTCTTGATCTGGTCCAGCGTCTTCTTGGCCGACTTCTTCTTTCGAACGATCTCTGTCGTCTCAATTAGCATTCGGTGAAAAGCCTTTAGATCGTCAACTGTGGAAATTGGACCGTGCCCGGGGATGAGTTTTGCGCCCGCCGGAACCTTGGGAATGATCTCGCCGATGTTCTTTGTCAGTCCTTGCACACTGCCACCGCTGTCGAGATCCACAAACGGAAATCTGCCTGCAAAGAAGTCATCACCCATGTGTACGACGTTTGAGGTAGTGAAGAAGATAATGCTATCGCCATCGGTGTGACCGTGAGGGAAGTGAATTACGCGAATCTCTTCGCCGTTGAAGTGTACGGACAGGGATTGATCGAACGTGATTACTGGCAGTGCTTCCTTCGGAGATGCTGCCACTGTCTGTTTGAAGAACTCCAATCTTTGTTCCGTGGAAAGACGTTTTCGAACGTTGTCGTGAGCAATGATTGGTGCTTCTCTGCCAAACTGTGCGTTACCACCTGTGTGATCGCCATGCCAGTGTGTGTTCAAGATGAACTTTAGCTTACCCTCACCCAGCGTCTTCAATGTGGCCTTGATCTTGTCGGCAAGGGGCGCGAACTGATCATCGACAATCAGTATCCCATCTGTCCCCACAGATACACCAATGTTTCCGCCTGCGCCCTCGAGCATGTAAACGTTGCCGTTAATCTTTGTGGCCTTGATTTCGACTTTGGAGAGATCGTCCTGGGCGACGACGAGAAGGGGAAAAGCGAACAACAGGAACACCAAAAGAATGGCTTTCATAATATCCTCCACATGGCATAAGTAGTCTTTGCAGGAAAGATGATGGGAAGAAGCGGAGATGGGGTGAACCGGTGACATTGCTTCTGTCGCCCTTTCTCTCCGTCCCACTTACGCGTCTGGATTCTTCAGCACGCCAATGAACGGCAGGTTTCGATAGCGTTCCGCGAAATCCAATCCATAACCCACAACAAATTCATCGGGGATCTGAAAACCGAGGTAGTCGATCTTCACCTCTTTTTCGCGCCTCTCGAATTTGTCTAACAATGCAGCGAGCTTCACGCTAGCCGCTCCGCGCGATTCCAGATTGGCGAGCAGATAGGAGAGCGTCAGTCCTGTATCGACAATGTCTTCCACGACAAGAATGTCGCGGCCTTCGACTGGCACGTCGAGATCCTTCATGATGCGCACTTCACCCGAGGTCCTGGTCGAAGACCCGTAACTCGAAATGGCCATGAACTCGATACTCAAACGGGCGTCGATTGCTCTCAGAAGATCACTGAGAAAAAAGCAGGCGCCCTTGAGAACACCAATCAACAAGGGGTTACGACCGGCATAGTCTCGTGTGATCTGTGCACCCAACTCTTTGATGCGATTGCGAATTTGTTCCTCTGAAATCAGGACCTCAATGTTTGGGTTACTAAACTCTGATGGGAGCTGAGCGGAAGAAGTAGCCAACTTGTTTCTCCTTAGGTCTTAAATATCCGGTGCAGTAGCCCGACTGTTAAGGAGGGCCGGATCTACAGCCTCTTGATATTCGCTCAGCCCTCCTTAACAGTCGGGCTACTGCACCGGCAAGATCAGGACGCACTCAAAAACTAAGTCGTTTGCGTATGTGCTGCGTGGTGCGACATACTATTCAAGCTCTTCCCTATAGGTCAATGCTCATCGGCGAAATCCACGGAGATAAAACCTAAAATGCGGAATGTGTTCATCGCTCGTCTGGTCCGCTCTCTGCTGCTTCTATCGATTGTCTCGGTTGGATCATCGGTGCTGATGGCACAGAGTGCGGCAATTGAGCCCTGCCCGGCGACACCGACTCCAAAACCCGGCGCCACAGGCGCATCAATTGGCGCATCAATTAACGCCACGAAGATCAAAGCAAAGGCCAGTGAAACAGTCATCGATTCGAGCATTGCTGGTGACCGCGCAGTCGAGCTGATGCTAGCTCCGTACAGTGAAAAGGTCCGGGCCTTGAGCACTGTCATTGGAACGTTGGAGGGCGAATTGAAAAAGGAGGGTGCGGGTGCCGGCACCTTGGGAAACTTTGTTACCGATGCAATGTTCGCGGAAGCTACAAAGAGGAGCGGTAAAAAAGTCGTACTCGCAGTAATGAACGCGGGTGGCCTACGGAAGAATGAAATTGCCGAAGGTCAACTGCGCGCGAGCGACATTTTTGAACTTTTGCCCTTCGAAAATGCCTTGCTCACCATAGACCTAACAGGTGTTCAAATAGCGAAGCTCGTCCGACTCGGTACGCGTGACTCGCAAGCCGGCGCACGAATTCAGTTTCAATGGAACCAGCAAAATCGGACTGAGGTCATTAGCGCAAAACTGATTGATGCTAATGGTGGCGAAGTCGACATCGACAGTAACGCTGTCTACACGATTGTAACGATTGACTATCTCTACAAGCTGAAGAGCGGTTCGTATTCCTTTTTGCAGGAAGGCCAAAACATAACCCCGCTGAATGTGACGTTGAGAGACGCCGTGATGGACTACGTGAAGTCTGAAACAGCCGCCGGTCGACGGATTCGAGCACGACTGGACGACAGGTTTGTTCAAGTCGGTCCTGGTCCTGCGAAAGTAGAAGACCCGCCACAATGATTAATCGACGACAGTTTCTTGCTAGCTCGGTCACGTTTGGTGCGGCCCTGGCATTCCCACGAGGCTTCGGCTTCTCAGCAAACGGAATCACGGAATCATCGCCCGTGGCCGCGGGCGAGACTCTGATTACTATCCTTCATACCAATGACACGCACTCGCAAATCGATCCTCTTCCAGCCAATGATAAGTACGCCGGACAAGGCGGAGTCGCTCGTCGTGCAACTCTGGTTAAAAAGATTCGACGAGAGAACCCCAACACTTTGCTGATCGATGCGGGCGACGTTCTTCAGGGCACCCCTTACTTCAATTTCTTTAAAGGTGAAGTTGAATACAAAGCAATGTCGGCGATTGGTTACGATGTGGGCACGTTGGGGAATCACGAGTTTGACAATGGTGTTGAAGCGTTGGCGGCCGCGCTGAAATTTGCGAACTTCGATCTTGTATCAACAAATTATGAAGTTAAGGGTACCGCGTTAGAAGGAATTGTGAAGCCGTACGTTGTGAAGACTGTTGGTGGTATCCGCGTTGGTCTGTTTGGTCTTGGAATAAGTCCAGTTGCTTTGATTGCTCCAGAAAACTTCAAAGGTCTGACCTATCGAGATCCAGTTGTTGTCGCGCGAGATGCGGTAAAGAATCTCCGCGAAAAGGAGAACTGTTCGCTTGTTGTGTGTATGTCGCATCTCGGTTATTACGAGAAGCCCAGACAGAATAGCGTGAGCGACGGAGTAGTTGCAGCCCAGGTTGACGGCATCGATTTTATTGCCAGCGGTCATACGCACACCTTCATGGAGCAACCCGTAATGCAAAAACAACCGTGCGGTGCTGAGACAATGATCTTTCAAGTTGGCAAGAGTGGGATCTATGTGGGGCGAGTTGATTTTACGTTTAGAGCAGGGAAGGTGGTTGCGCGGAGTGGAAGATTGATCGACTTGAGGGAATGGACTTAACTCCAAAGACCGTTTTTATGCCAGACGAAACCCGAGATCGAGTACGTGCGTTGGTTCGGGAAGTGCTCGCGAAGGCTGTGTCGAGTGATGCTCCTTCACCGTCCGACGCTGGAGGTACGCCCCCCAGTCGCTTTGTCCAAGTAGCGCCGGAAAATGTGTCACCAGCAACGGTGACTCGAGACGAATCGTCGAAAAGCGTAATCACTGAAGATGACGTGCGCGGTTTAGAAGCAGGCGCCGTGCTAAGAATTGGTGAAGATGCGCGCTTAACCCCACTTGCGGCCGATATCATAAGAGAAAAAAGAATCGAAGTTGTTCGTCGCACATCGCGTCGTGGCTCAAAAGCTTCAAAGCTCGTAGCCGTTGGTTCGGATCACGGTGGGTTCAAAATGAAGGAAGACCTCAAGAGTTTTCTTAATGAACTTGGCCATCGCGTCCATGATTTTGGCACAGACTCGGAAGACGCAGTTGATTATCCAGACTTCGCTCATGCCGTCGCTCGAGCCGTTGCAAATGGAACTTCGGACGTTGGTATTGTTATCGATGGAGCGGGTGTTGGTAGCGCGATGACGGCGAATAAAGTTCCCGGTGTGCGTGCTGCTGCCTGTTACTCAGTTGCAGTCGCTCGTAACTCTCGAGAACACAATGGCGCCAACGTGCTCAGTCTTGGAAGCAAGACGATCAATACCAAAGAGATGCGAGAGATAGTTGGGGCCTGGCTTTCAACCGAACTCACCGAGGAGAGGCACCAAAAACGAGTGGCGAAGATTGATGCAATTCAGAAGCAGTATCAACGGTAACTCGATTTCAGATCTCAGATCTCAGATTTCAGTATTTTATGAGCGACGAATTGTATGACCAATCTGCAATCTGCAATCTGAAATTATCTGAAATATGAGATCTGAAATCTGAGATCCTGTGCCTTTTTACCTCGCATGTTAGAATGCTCTTACTGAGTCCTTCATCGGATCTCGTATGGAGTTCCTGTAAATGCCCTACTCAACAAACGGCGATTACGAATTACTGATTGAACAAATCACCGATGCGATCGTCGCTCGTCTCAACAGGGACGGTAACGACCAGGCGGCGATGTGCGGTTGCACATCGGAGTGCTTTAATCGTTGTCCCGAACGAATGCATCGCATTGTTGACGCCGGAGCAGCTCGCATTGGATTGATACTGGGCCAAACTGGTTCGGCGCGAGATTGGGCCAGTCTTGTCGACCACACATTATTGAAGCCGGAAGCTACTGACGAGGACATCAAGAAACTTTGCCAGGAGGCAGTGACCTACCGTTTTGCTTCGGTTTGTGTGAACCCTACCTGGGTACGCGTGGCTGCATGCAGTCTTCAAGGCAGTGGAGTTCCAGTTTGCACGGTCATCGGATTTCCGTTGGGAGCCACTCTTTCCGATGTTAAGGCCTATGAAGCTCGGCGCGCGATTTTCGACGGTGCGCGAGAAGTCGATATGGTTATCAATGTGGGCGCGCTAAAAAGCGGCGACGACTGTTTGGTTGAGCACGACATCCGCTCAGTTGTCGAAGTGGCTCATGAATACAACGCGATCTGCAAGGTCATCATTGAGACGGCACTGCTCACTGATGATGAGAAGGTGCGCGCTTGTCAGGCGGCAAAAAAAGCAGGAGCAGACTTCGTAAAGACTTCTACGGGCTTTTCAAAGGGCGGCGCAACGGTGGCTGACGTCGCCTTAATGCGAAAGACTGTCGGTTCGGACCTGGGTGTGAAGGCTTCGGGTGGGGTGAAAGGACTCGAGGATGCACGCAAGATGGTTGAAGCGGGAGCAACACGCATTGGAGCCAGCGTTGGTGTAAAGATCGCTCAAGAAGCTGCCGGTAAGAGTCCCGCGCAAACAGGCACGTCTGCCTATTAGTCTTTTTCATTGCCGATTGCCAATTGCCGATTTGAATGTCCGATATGTGTCTGTCTTGTCGCTGCGTTCATCTATTCAGTCAATTTGTTTCTGACTAGGAGCACGTCCGATCCCAAAGTGCACGACAAGCTAAAGCATATCGTACATTCAAATCGGCAATGCCTTGATACTCGCCTCGCTTTCCGTCTATTCTTCCTCCGCAATCCCACCCTTACAATTAGGCCGGTGACGACTTATGCCTGCGAATCCAAAACTGTTGGCTGTGATTCTCGGCGGTGGCGCTGGAAACCGGCTGTTTCCGCTAACTCAAAGAAGATCCAAGCCTGCAGTTCCGCTTGGTGGGAAATATCGACTAATTGATATTGCGCTTTCAAACTGCATCAACTCCGACATTCTGCGTACCTTTGTCCTTACGCAATACAACTCTGCATCGCTCAATCGACACATCTCTCAAACTTATCGCTTCTCGCGTTTCTCAGACGGTTTTGTTGAGATTATCGCTGCCGAACAAACTCCGGAAAGTCCGCAATGGTTCCAGGGAACAGCTGACGCGGTGCGACAAGTGCTACCGCACATAAGTGACTGGGGAATCGACACCCTGTTGATTCTCTCAGGTGATCATCTATACCACATGGACTATCGCGACTTCCTGGCTAAACACCACAACTCAAATGCCGACGTTACTGTTTCGGTAATCCCCTGCGGCGCAAAACCTGCAAGTGAGTTTGGTCTGTTAAAGACTGACGAGAGCGGACGCATCATTGAGTTTAAAGAGAAGCCAAAAGGGGATGAACTGCTGTCAATGCAGGTGGACACAACAAGCCTGGGGCTTGATCCAAACGAAGCCGCGCGCCGACCCTTTCTCGCCTCCATGGGCATCTATGTCTTCAAATATGATCGTTTGAAAAGCTTGTTGGCAGAGGATCCAAAGTGGGTTGATTTTGGTCGAGAGATAATTCCAGGTGCTATTAAGTTGGGGCATGTGCAGGCCCACATGTTTGATGGTTACTGGGAAGACATTGGAACCATCGGAGCTTTCTATCGCGCTAATCTCGATCTAACAACGAAGATCCCGAAGTTCAATCTTTTTGATGCTGAAGCGCCGGTATACACGCGTGCACGATACCTACCTCCATCGAAGATTGAGGACACACAAATCGACGACTCGATAGTGAGTGACGGCTGCATCATCAACGGCTCGAGGATCACGAATAGTGTGATTGGTCTCAGGAGTCGAATCTCAAAAGGCGTACAAATGGATGCGTCGTACATGATGGGGGCCGATTACTACGAGACATTTGAGGATATGCGACTAGATCAAGAAAAAGGAGTCCCACGCCTCGGAATAGGGGAGGGAAGTGTCATCCGGCATGCAATCATAGATAAGAATGCGCGCATCGGGAGTGGTACGCGCTTGATGAATGAGGCTGGAGTTGTCGAGGCTGATGGTCCAGACAACTCGTACTACATTCGCGACGGTATCATCATCATTCCGAAAAACGCGCTCATCAAGGATGGCACTGTGATTTAGTTATGGCTCGCGGTTGGGAAAGCAAAGCGGTCGCGGATCAGATCGAGGAAGGGGAGCAGGGAAGGACTCAACAACCCTCTTCAAAAACCACCCAGGAAGAGCGCCTAAAACAGGAACGCCTGGCGTCCCTACTCTTATCCAAGTCGAGATTACTGGAACAGTTGGAGCGAGCGAGACATCCAGCTCATCGCGACATGTTGTTGAATGGACTGAGGGCGATTGAAAAAGAGATAGAAGGGGTTTCGGTAGTGTCCTAATTAATCTTCTCTGTGCAACACAGAGAAGAATCCAAATTAGTAAGGTTCTACTTTAACTTTGAGGCAATACTTGCGCGCATTCTCTAAAGTCATACTTTAACTAATGCCCACCAGGAACCTTCCCACTCGCGAATATCACCCCGCCATCGTTACTCGAAGCACTGACCCGGGAAGCAAGAGAACCGCGACGATTCCGTCGTTGAGACTGCCCAAGAACAAGACGAACGTAGAACTCGAGGTTAATGGGCGACTGGTTAAGCTCACCAACCTCGACAAACCCTTTTGGCCGAAGCTTGGCATCACCAAAAGGGATCTGATCCAGTACTACATCAACATAGCGCCCGCACTCCTACCTCACCTCAAGGATCGGGCGATGGTAATGAAACGGTATCCGAACGGGGCGGGGGAAGACTTCTTCTTTATGAAAAGAGCGCCCTCACCAAGACCTGCATGGATCGAGATCTGCAGTATCGAACACTCGTCGGGCAATGTAATTGACTTTCCAATGATTCAGGATCTCGCATCGTTGATGTGGGTAATCAATCTCGGCTGCATCGATCTCAACCAGTGGTATGCGCGATGTGATGACGTAGATCGACCAGATTATCTGCACTTTGATCTTGATCCGGTGCCAGGAGCTTCGTTTGAAAAGGTTACTGAGGCCGCGTTGTTCCTTAAGGTAGCGTTGGATTCGCTAAGAATTCCGAGCTATGCAAAGACCACCGGTTCGAAAGGGATTCATATCTACATTCCGATTCGCTATGGCCCGACGCAGAAACAGGTTTGGACTTTCGCGAAACAATTCTCCCATGCAGTGGCTGGCGAAGCACCAAAACTGCTGACTGCCGTTTATCAAGTCTCGAAACGTCCGAAGGGAAGAGTCCTGGTTGACTACAATCAGAACGCTTGGGGTCGAACGTTAGCTTCCGTGTACTCGGTGCGACCGAAGGATCGACCGACAGTTTCTACTCCCGTGAAGTGGAGCGAGCTTGAGCGGGGCATCTCATTGGACGACTTTCGGATTGACAATGTGCCTGCACGTGTTCGACGGATTGGCGATCTATTTAAGCCCATGGTTGCTCCGAAAGGACGTTTCAGACTTGAGGCTTATCTTTAACTGCTTGCTTTCCCGATCTATAAAAAGTGACGTAGAACTTCAACAGTCGGCGGGCCCACACTTTAAGTTGATGGTTAAGTTTTATTGGATCTGAATGAGAGAACAATCTGCCCAGGACCTGTGCGTATGGACCGTGGGTCATTCGACTCGGAGCGAAGGGGAGTTTGGCGCGCTTCTTCTCGCTCACAAGATTAAGACGCTGGTTGATGTTCGGAGTTTTCCTGGATCACGGCGCTACCCACAGTTCAACAAGTCAGCGCTCGCTGAATATCTAGCCACAATTGAAATCAAATATGTACACGCTCCTGCTCTCGGTGGTAGACGACAGCCTGCGGCGCACTCTCGCAATACTGGGTGGAAGAATGCGTCGTTTCGAGCGTACGCGGATTATATGGAGACTACCCCTTTCAAACGGGGCATTACGGATTTGCTTAGCCTCGTCTCTCAGAACACGACTGTTATTATGTGTGCCGAATCACTCTGGTGGCGATGCCATCGAAGTCTTATTGCCGATTACTTAAGAGTGAACGGGGTTGTTGTTAACCACATTCTCGACGAAAAGAAAATCGAACTGCATCCGTATACATCCGCCGCGCAAATTGTGGACGGAGAGTTGTCGTACCGGGGCCTGCTGGTTGATTAGAGTTAAGACTTTACTTCAGGTGGCTTCTCTAGATTACCTTTAATAGCGCCTTGGAGGAATTGTGAAACCTGATGCTGGGACCGCAGGCGTTCCCGCCTGCCAGTATAGAATAAGTCAACTCGCACGCACCTTGCTGTGCCACACCTTTGCCTTCGCACCTTTCTTCCGCCGCTTCACTCCAGTTCGTCTCGGTATCTTCTTGGGATCACCTGTCGAAGCTTTATTAATATTCCCGCCCTCATCTTCCGCGATCTCAGCGAGCGAGCGTCGTGTGAGAATAGACACTGGAGCCAGCTCGGTTACTTCTTCTGTGGTTGTGTAGTAGTCCCGATGTTTGAGCAATAACCATTGTCTTCCGCGAGTACGAACGAGAACCCACGAGCCTTTCAGTTTCTGACCATCAAGTGTGAATTTCAATTCTCCCTTTAGCAAAGCGGCTGCCACGTCTTCACCCTTTTTCTCAGGCGTATACGTCCCGTAATCCCAAACCATCACCGTACCGCCACCGTACTCGCCTTCAGGGATAACGCCTTCGAACTTCGCATAATCAACCGGGTGATCCTCAACTTCCATTGCTAAGCGTTTCACCGTTGGATCGAGCGAAGGCCCTTTCGGAACCGCCCAAGATTTCAGAACACCATCGGCTTCCAAGCGAAAGTCATAATGCAGTTGTGTCGCTCGATGCTTCTGCACGACGAACATCCTTCCTGTCCTGGTCTTCTTTTTCGTTGGGCCAGGTTCGGGAGTCTTGTCGAACTTTCTTTTCTTTTTGTATTCGGTGAGCGAGGCCATGCTCGGAGTGAACCCTAAAGTGATTCCTTAAGTGTAGTGAAAGGATGACGATTCTGATTGTATCCAAGCACCGATGCAGAATGGCAGCTAGAGTGTTTGAGCTGCGGCGATTTCCTTTGCTATCTCGGAGTCCTCGGTAAAGAAACCGGAATCAGTATCAGGCTCAGGCTCCGCTGGAAAGAGTTCCGATTGAATGGGATCGAGGCCAAGCGCCTGCCGAACGCGCGCGAAACTGCGCCGATGAATAGGGAGGGCACCCAGCTCTTTCAATGCTCGACAATGTTCTGGAGTGGGATACCCTTTGTGAGATGCCAGGCCGTAGCCGCCGTAAAGTGCATCGAGCTGAAGCATGTGTGCGTCGCGCGTGGTCTTCGCGATGATTGACGCGGCCGCGATGCTGGCTGATAACGCATCGCCTCTAATGATTCCACGCTGTGGCGTTTGGCAATTTGGAATCTTTCGTGCGTCGACCAAAATGAAGTCTGGTCGTGAACTCAAACCTTCAACGGCGCGCTGCATCGCCAGAAGTCCAGCGTGATAGATGTTGATCTTGTCGATTTCTTCCACTTCTGCAAAACCGGCAGACCAACAAACTGCGTCCTGCTTAATGTGGGCAGCCAACTCGTCGCGTTTTTCTGGGTCCAGAATCTTTTTTGAATCGTTCAGACCGCGCAGTTTGTAATTCTGCGGGAGGATCACGGCGCCTGCTACGACAGGTCCCGCAAGCGGTGCCATTCCAGCCTCGTCCACCCCGGCCACCATCGCGTATCCGTCTGACCACAATTCGATTTCAAAGCGAAGCAGGGAGTGGAGCCGTTGCCCCTCAGAGCGGTTGCTCCGATAGCGTACGCGAATCCGTTTAGCAAGTTGCTTAGCTCCGTGACGTGGGTCAACCTCCAAAGCTTCAAGTAAACCTTTAGGTACTGGACGTTCTCGTTCCAGAAACCGGTCGCTTAATTCTGGTATGGACTTTTGAAGTAGGTCTTCAAGAGAAGGCATTTGCGAATCTGAGACACCCCAAAACTGCGTTTTGCTTCGAACCGAGGTTAGTCTCTTTTGCTCACGACTCAATGTCAAGACACTCTTTGGTTTTTTCCAAAGGTCAAGAACGGAGAGTGCTATGCTTGTTGGACGTGAACTCCCGAGGACCTGCCACTGTGACTGACAACAAATCACTCGACTACCGGATGCGATTAGTTGGGATCCTGCCGCTCATCTTCTTTTTTGCTCAAGGCGTTCATTATTGGAGAATCCATCAACTAGGTCACATGTTGTGGATGTGCAACATCGGGAACCTGGTCTTAGCTATTGGGTTGTTTCTGGATAACCGTCGAGTGATGCGGATCGCCATCATTTGGACCATACCAGGATTACTGGTCTGGTTTGTCTATGTGGTGTTGGCGTGGGGTGTATTTTTCACTTCGACCTTGGCACACGTGGGAGGTTTGGTCGTCGGCTTGTTCGTTTTACGAAGAATAGGCATGGATCGGCGGACCTGGACGTTTGCTTTCGCTTGGTACTTGGTGGTGCAGTTGTTATCCCGCTTCTTCACGGCACCTGACTTAAACGTCAATTTGGCTCACAGAATACAGCCTGGTTGGGAACGTGGATTCGGATCTTACTGGCAGTTCTGGTTGGTGCTCACAATTGTTACGGCCGTTTTGCTGTGGGGGTTAGAAAACTTCTTTCGGAAGGTATGGCCCGTGCGGATGGCCGACGATCAGCTAACGATGACGTAACCTCGACGCGACTGCGAGATTCCTCTATGAGCAAGGAAACAAGTGAGCAAAGCGCTGACGTCTGACTAGGTTTAACCAAATACGCTTGGGCACCGGATTGGAGGGCCAACTCCCGGTCCACTTCGTAGGCGGCAGCGGAGTAAAAAAGAATCGGTGTATGTTGGTCAAACTCGCGAATCTTCCTGCAAAGATCTAAACCTGAGCCATCGGGTAACCAGGAATCCAGCAAATAGAGATCAAAAGTGCCAGTTCCGGCTAGATCAATTCCACATTCTATGGTTGAGCCGGTGATCACCTCGAAGCCGTGTTGATGGAGAACAAGGCTGACGAGTTCCCTAGTGTCGTCGTGATCTTCAATATACAGAATACGGCTCTTACTCAGTTGCATAGCAAGACTCTGCTACGAGGGGAATTCAACCGGACAAGCCCCCAGCTCCCAGTAGCACCTCTCTAGTTGTCGGCCTTAAGTTCATGAGAAATAGGCCGTGTCGTCGCGCGTTCTCAAGGTCAGTCGGGAAGGACACAACGACCACGGCCCCCCTGCTTGTTGTTTGAATAAAATGTAGATCCGCTGAGAGTGGTTTGTCTGTACGATTCCGAACAAAAATCAGGGACGCCAATAGGAGTCCCATTCAAGGTCACAGTTTTACCGTCCAGCCCACCCAATCTCACAAACTCTTAGCAGATTTGCATTTCAGGCTGGGATAGGAGCCATCCAACGTGCTATTATCAGGGCCGTTGAATACCCCTTTCCTCCTGTGGGTATAGTTGGCGCGGCGGACGGCAAAAACCGCCGCGCTTTTTTGTGCCCAAAGCTCACGTTTTCCAGGAACTTTAGAATCTTGTTGAGGGTCGCTCCGATTCCGTGAGTTTGCGGAGTACCGGCGCACTCTGTCGGCTGTCGTTGGCAACTACCGGTCCTGACGGATTGAAGACGTAGCTGTCGCGTGATCGAACGGCCAGATTGGCTTCATTTGCCCGAACTTTGATTTGTCTGCGCTCGCCGGGTTGACCAGACTTTTTGGGGTAGTACCCAATACTGTATTGGCGCCGAAGTTCTTCGGCTACGTTCGCGAAGGCGGCTGACATATTCTGCAGACTGTCCGCATGGTATTCTCGCCCGCCTGTGTTAGCGGCTAACTCTCTCAGGTACTCATCTGCAAGTCGGTAGTCATTAGGGATTCTTCCGGGTCCGCCTGGGGGATTACCGCCTCTACTACCGCCTCGTCTGTTGTTACGCCTGCCGCCGCCGAAAATCCCCCCCAGAATCTGTCCAAAGATATCTCCGGGATCTGTATTGGGATAGTTGGCACCACCTACGTCAGCCGACGTGTCGTACTGCACTGTATAGATCATTGCGTCAAGCTCTTGGGCGTCCAACACATTGCTTTGGTATGACGCGCGACGACTCGTCGTATCGACGCCATCAGTGAATAGCACGATAGCCTTTCGTCCTTGAACTCTGTTTAGCTCGCGATTGATGACGATATCGACGGCATCGTACAGCCGCGTTCCATCATCGGTGTGAGCCTTCCGAATAGCGCGTGCGAGTTTGTTCCGGTCGTTGGTGAACTCCGACAGCACCGTTATGTCGTCGTTGAAAGAAATGATCATGACGCTGTCCTCAGCGCGCAACTGGTTCACAAAGCTGATGGCTGCATCCTGAATGTCTTCCAAACGAAATTGCGTTGAAGGACTCGTATCGAGCATCAGGACCACTGAGAACGGTTTGTCCACTGACGCGAAGAACGCCACGTCTTGTTCAATTCCGTCCTCCCAGAGCCGGAAGTCCTCTTTCCTCAGATTAGGAACGTAGCGGCCATCGCGATCCATGACACTGACGGGAATGGTCACCAGGGTCGTGTTTACCTTGATGATATCCCCAGCATCAACTTCTTCTGGACCAGTAGGCTGTTGTTCTACTTTTGGAGCTGGCTTGCGATTATTTGGATAGTTTGCACCACCTAAGACCGGAGGACGACCGGGAGCGGGCACAGGTGTTTGAACGCCTCCGGCGTCACCCCCAACGCGACGCGGACGGGTTTGTGCATGACTCCCAGTTGCCGTTAGCAACAAGGAGAGGAGCGACAACAAAGCAGCATACTTCTTCATAAGGCTCCAATCGCGCCAATTGGACGCAGAGTCGCTTGGATGCGGTTCAGTTGAAATAGATGCTTGCGGTTTTGAGTGGAATCAGGGAAGAGAAAACCGATGTAGCAACCTAAAGATAACCCTCAGACGGAGGTCAGGGCAAGGAGGAATCAGCCTTGGTTGCTGGAACCGAGGTTTTGAGACGACTTATCTGTTAGCGCTGGTGGTAAGCGAATTCCAAATCAGCGGAATCGTTGCCCATGTTTGCCCGCGGTGTTGCGGGCGGAAGGCGAAGAGAATGACGCGTCCCTTTCCCAACGGAACTTCAGCTAGCGCAATTTGTCCACGAAGCTTGTTCTCACCTAACAACCAACCCGACCGCAACAAATTGTCTTTTGCATAGCGGGCAATCACGCGAACGCTCGGGTCTGTTGTAGCAAAGGCAGAACTGTTGATGAAGTAACCGGAGAGAGTCGAAGGCAAGGTTGAGGCAATTGGGCTCTTGTTGTCGACGTCAAGCGTTAATATTGATCCGGGACAGTAAAAATCAGACGACCGCAGTCCCTCAAGAACATTTTTCAGCGGCAGATTGAACTGCTTAATCGCGAGTTCGCAAGACCCATCAAAGCAGATCAGTGTTCCGCCATTATTTACAAACTCCTTTAGATTAGAGACACCATTCTCATCCATCCCCTGCGTGCGGTCAGGTGGCACGTTGTTGCTCGGATTGCCCTCGGAAACCTCACGACCGCGTTGCGACGGTAAGACAATGACGTCAAACCGGGAACTCAGGTTCCCCAGTTTGACCTCGTCGCTAAGCAACGAGGAGTATGGAACGTTAAAGGTATCGAACACATAGCGCGTCCATCCCTCATCCATATTCGCGACCGGACCTTTATAGATTCCGACGCGAACCGGGCGCGCGGTTGGATTCTTAATTGGTGAGGCCTCCGAATTACGGAGGGGTAATGCTAAGTCAGCCCGTACCTCATTCTCGTTCCTCAACAACGTTAACTTACGAGCCTCCACGGGTTCTCGGATCGCCAATATGGCCGGGGCGTCAACACCCAGTTGAAGCGGAAGAGTCCAGCCAGCAACGTCGTAAGGGCGCTCTGCCTCACCGTTTGCGGTCAGCCGATTCGGGTAAGTTTGCGGCTCGAAAAGGGCCAGGACGTTTTTGCGTTGCGGCTGAGCCAGGAAGATGATGTAACTGCCGGCAGGCACCTCCTGCATCGACGCTGTATTGGCCACAATCGTTCTGTAAGTACCTAGTTTCTCAGAGACGGAGTTCGTGCGTTGTAACAACTGCGGGCCATAAGAAACGTGAAGCTCGGCGTCAAGACGAAATACTTCTACACCCTGGTCTATCAGACTACTGATCAGCTTGGCCACGGCTTCGTCGCGAGACAGTCCGGCAGGAACCAGATATGCGATTGGTTGATTCGGTTGAAATGGTTCTTCGACATTTCGACGGTTCAGCTCATAAAAATTTGAGAGATAGTTTGTCCGATAGTTTGACGCTAATGAGAATATGGCGTGCGCCGCCATTAGTTCCATATCCATGATATTGCGAGGCCGCCAGATACCAGGACTCCAAGGATCTGGGAAATTTGTTGTTGCCTCGGTAGCGTTGCGCAT
>Ga0070698_100004177_pt1 | contig 15866 bp, 14 predicted proteins | sample KBSK1502metaG_FD_65477 | JGI IMG/M metagenome (GOLD analysis project Ga0070698, IMG submission 65477) | Corn, switchgrass and miscanthus rhizosphere microbial communities from Kellogg Biological Station, Michigan, USA - KBS K1-50-2 metaG | ecosystem: Host-associated > Plants > Roots >...
TGGAGGTGACGAGCGCGCTGCAGGACACCGAGGTGCGGGTGGCGGGGCTGGTGCGAGAGGTGCGGCGCGTGGTGACGCGGAAGGGCCAGATCATGGCGTACGCGTCGCTGGAGGACCTGACGGGGACGGTGGACATAGTCCTGTTCCCGCGGGTGTTCGAGGAGACGCGCCTGCTGTTCGAGCCGGACAAAGTGGTGGTGGTGGCGGGGAAGGTGGACGCGCGGGCGGGGAGCACGCGAGCCACCGGCGCTTCGAACTCTCCTGTCGAGCCTGAGATGGAAGCCGAAGTCGAGACAGCCTCGGTGGTGGCCGACATGGCGTGGCTGTGGGACGACCCGGAGTGCCTGCCAGTGGCGCGCCGGCAGCTGCTGCACGTGCGTGTCCCAAACGGCGACAACGGCCTGGCCGAGCGCCTGGAGGCAGTGCTGGCGCGGCACCCCGGGAGCGACGAGGTGGTGCTGCACGTCCTCGTGGGAAGCCGAGAAGTGACCGTGCATGCCGGTCGCTATCATGTCCAGGCCGGTGCGGCGCTGGAGGCCGAGCTCGACGAGCTGGTCGGGCCGGCGTCGACCAGGCTGGAGACGGTGCGGCCGAAGGCGCAGTCGAACGGCAATGGCCGCGGCAAGCCGAGTTGGAGATAGGGGAGAGGAGAAAGAGGGGTGGAGATGAGCGAAGAAGAGGGCGCCTCGAGCGGCCGGTACGTGGTCGTGAAAGCGCTGGAGGACGGGGTGGTGATCATGGGCCTGACGCGGGGCAAGGACACGCGCTCGCACCACTCGGAGCGGCTGGACGCGGGCGAAGTGATGGTGGCCCAATTCACGGAGCTGACGGCGGCGATCAAGATCCGAGGCCGGGCGGAGATCCTGACCGACGTGGGCCGGGTGGAGTCAGGTTCGTAGTCCCCTCTCCCCTCTGGGGAGAGGGTTAGGGAGAGGGGCTCAGGAAGCCAACTAGAATCTTTGGCCTACGGCGCGCCCACGTAGCTCAGGCGGTAGAGCATTTCCTTGGTAAGGAAAAGGTCCCCGGTTCGAATCCGGGCGTGGGCTCCACATATGAACCTGGGGCGGTCTGTAAATTCGCCGTGAACGCCCTGACGTTTCGACTCCATCACCGCCCACGCTGACAGACAGCTTTGTCACGATCGAATCGATCGTGGGAACGAGGTCTGGAGCTCGGTCAGGGCGAGGCCAGTAGCCCTCGACACGCCCATTCAGGATTTGGATATCCGTGAACAGCAGCGCGACCAGCTCGCGCCGGCCAACCGCGTAAGGGCGCGCCTTGCGCCCCACAGCCTTTGTTGTCGCCATCATGGGCAAATGGACTTTTGGAGGCTAAGATTCCGTCATACCGATCTTCCGGCGCTCGCCACATCCGGGTAGTCGGGCCCGACGCCATCCTGCACTCGCGAGCGCCAAAATTAGAAATGAGCACCCACTTGTCCCCTGACCAGTCGTCAGCCCAAGCGCAGAATCGCAGACGTACGTACGGAGTTCAGCTTCGGCGTGGTCCGCGGCTGCGTCTGCTCCCTGCAAAGGGGGCACCTGACCAAGACGACCTCCAAGCCGTTCGGCGATGGTGTCGAAGCTTGGTTGGTCCGACTGCCATCGACCTGTTCTGTGGAGCCGGGGGTCTGAGCCTGGGCCTGGCGGACGCAGGTTTCAACGTCGTCGTTGGAGCCGACAACGATCCATTGGCAATCGAAACGCATCGTTCGAACCTCGGTGGTCTTGGCTATGTCGGTGATCTGACAGATCCGACAGCTTTCCTCCGACAGCTGAAGACCTGGGGTGTTCGTCACATTGATCTTGTTGCCGGTGGCGTCCCGTGTCAGCCTTTCTCGCGGGCCGGTCGGTCAAAGATCAGTAGCCTTGTCGCCGCCGGAAACCGAGTAGCCACGGACCATCGTGCAGGGTTGTGGCGCAGCTTCGTCGAGATTGTGCGTGTGTTGCGGCCGCGAGCCGTGCTGTTCGAAAATGTACCGGACCTCGCGGAGTGGGACGAAGGTGCAATCCTCGTCGGATTCTGCGAGTCCCTCCGTTCCCTGGGTTATGCGGCTGATCCAAGGATCCTCAACGCGTTCGACTTCGGGGTCCCCCAACATCGAGCACGCCTCTTCATTGTCGGGGTTCGCACAAGGGAGTCCTTTGGGTGGCCGCGCCCATCCCCCAAGAGGGAGGTTAGCGTTCGCTCGGCCATTGGGGACTTGCCCACTGCGCCTCCCGACCAACGTCGCGAACGTCTTCGGTACACGGGACCCAGAACATGGTTGCAAAAGCGCCTTCGCCGAGGCGTGGCGGCTCGGGACAAGAACTTTGTCGACGACCACATCACTCGCGGGGTGCGTGTGGATGACGCTGAGGCGTTCGCCTTACTGAAAGAGGGTCAGACATACAACGATCTGCCAACTCGTCTTCAGCGATACCGCGCCGACATATTCAGTGACAAATACAAGAGGCTGTCGTGGCGAGATCTAAGCCGTTCGATTACTGCCCACATAGCGAAGGATGGCTACTGGTACATACATCCCGGGCAGGACCGAACCCTTTCGGTGCGTGAGGCAGCACGGCTGCAGACATTTCCCGACTGGTTCCGCTTTGCTGGCGAGCCCTCCCACCGCTATAGGCAGATTGGAAATGCTGTTCCACCCCTCCTTGCCGAAGCGATAGGGCGGAGGCTCAGGATCGTGCTCGATCGCAATGTTGGACATCGGAAATTGGACGCCACTACGCCTCGTGCAAAGCTGCTTGATTGGCACCGTAGCAACGCGCGGTCCTTCCCTTGGCGTGACACGGGCGAGCCATGGCATGTCCTACTCGCTGAAATGTGTCTCCATCGCACACGGGCCATTCAAGTGCTTCCGGTCTACCATGAGCTTCGCCGCATTGCGCCGACACCAGCAGCGTTGCTTGAAAACGAGGGCGACGCAAGGCGAGTCCTGCGCTCGCTCGGACTCCACTGGCGAGCCGACTGCATCGTCGACGTGGCGCGCGTGCTCGTGGACCAGTTCGGCGGGACCGTTCCCGATGGTGAACGAGACTTGCTGTCGCTGCCAGGGGTTGGAGAATATGCTGCGGGTGCGGTTTTGGTCTTCGGTCACAATCGCAAGGCCGTTCTCCTAGACACGAATACGTCGCGGATAGTCAGTCGACTGCGGGGCCGCGGCCCATCGTCTAGGCATTGGCAGCAGCGACTTGACCTGTACGAGTTGGCCGGACTTGAGGGACCAGACGCAGCCTTCACGTACGCGCTGCTTGACCTTGGCGCCGCGGTGTGCACAGCGCGGAATCCGCGGTGCTCATCTTGCCCACTTCGCCTCAAATGCCTCGCGACTTCATCAATCCGACCGGCGTGAGGCCCAAGCGGGCCGGCCGCAGGACGACCGCTGAGCCGTACGTCGACCTGTTGATGAGTCACTTGCTTGGCGGCTCGATTCCGGCCGAACCCCTGACCTGGCAAGTAGTGCCAGTAGGCCTCATGCGGCCGCTCATCGAGGCCTTGGCGGATCACCTGTCTCATCATCACAGAAGGGATGCTCCTGATCTGCCACCGCCAGTACGTCATATGGCAGGTTGGCGCAAAGAATCAATGGCGACCGACGAGTCCAAACGAGCTCTTTTGCGAGCCCTATGGGACGACTCTGATTACGAATGCGTCAGCAGCACAGAAGAAGACTGGACCCAACTCCATCCGGAGCTAGTTCAGGCTGTTGAGACGGGCGAAATATTCAAGGGTGAGAAGTTGCTGGCGGCATTGGCTAGCCAGAATCCGAAGTCGCAACTCGCGCCTCTGGCATGCGTACTCTGGACGAAGGGCCTGGATGATCCGCGCCGTGCGCGTCTCTTCAGATGTTTGATCGGTTTGTATGTATCAATCGATCGCTCTCGAACGACGTCTGCGAGTCCGCGGACTGACGACGAGAACACCGAGCTACATCGCCACCTTCGTGAGCTACGCACAACCATCCGCGCGAACGAGTCCACTATCAAAAAGGGTCAGTCTCGCCTCGACCAAGCCAATCGGGCGGTTGCAGACATGAAGTCTGAGTTAACGGGCAACCGACAACACGTCCAAACCGCTGATCGACAGAACAAGGAGGCCACCGCCCGGCTCGCCAGATTCGATCGCTCGGTGCGAGACCTGACGGAACAGGTGGAGCGATTACAGAAAGCCGCGGCGAGGGCGGAACGGCAGCGGGCTGCGGCACAGGAAGAACTAACAGTTGCACGAGAGAGTTTGCGGGCCGCGACAGAACGAGAGGCGGTGTTGGCTGCAAAGTGGAGTGACAGCATCAAGGCCCTCGAGGATCTTGAGAATCGAATCCAACAAATCGCGACAGGAGCAAATGGCGTCTGGGCATTTCTACGAAGCGAAGACGAGCGTGTCGAGACCGATCTTCTTAGGCTCCAGGGTCGCCCTAGACAGAATGCCCAGGAGCAGCACTCCCTGCTTAAGAAGTTCGAACGAGCCTTCCTGGATTATCAACCCGCATTTCAGCCACCACGACCGGTCGCGGCGCCAGCGCTCATTAGGAGAGGACCTCTACGCTACCGCGGGCTCGGCGGTGCGGAGAGTATCGGAGCCAGTGCGTACCTGCTTGAGATTGCCGGGAAGCGGTTGCTGGTTGACTGCGGGATACGGGTGGGAGAGGAGCTCGGAAAGCTAGGTCCTGACCTAGCCGGGATTGGAAAATTGGATGCTGTGGTGCTGACACACGCGCACACTGACCATGTCGGTTGGTTGCCAGCCCTGGTAAAACAGACGGGCGGAGACTTCGAAATCTTCGCGACCAAACCGACGCATGACCTCATTCGGGTGATGCTCGAAGACTCACTCAAGCAGCTTCGCGCAATGGTCGACCTGGAGAGGCTGAAGCAGCGCTACACACGGGCTCCCAAAGACGTGGCGGAGCCCTATCAGCGCGAAGATGTGGACTACGTCCTTCAGTTTCTAACCCCGCTTGAGTGGGGAAAGGAAACCGGTCTCCGGGGTGACCTCCGTATCTCTCTCCATTCAGCCGGTCACATTCGCGGTGCTGCCTCTCTCCTCATCGAAGGGGATGGTCGGAAAGTTGTCGTCTCTGGCGATTTTGCAGATTTCCAACAGTTGACTGTCGGTGGTGCCGAATGGCCACCTGACTTTTCGGGGGCGGACCTCCTAATCATGGAGTCGACCTACGGAGCTGAGTCGCACCCGGCCCGTGAGTCCGAAATGGATCGCCTGATTGAACACGTCGAGCGCGTTCTCCGGGATGGAGGTACTGCGCTAATCCCTTGCTTTGCACTCGGGCGTGCTCAGGAGGTGCTCACGATCCTCGCTCGTGCGATGACCAGCAAAGCCCTTGAATCCGTACCCGTGTGGATCGATGGCATGATCGAGAAAGTCGATGCAGAGTATCGGCGCCATGGCTGGCCGCCGTTGCCTATCAACTTCACTGAAGTGCGCAATGGAGGCTATGACCGCGAGGACGTTCTGACGTCCGTGGAGCGCGTGCCTTCGATCGTGGTTACGACGTCTGGGATGCTCGCAGGCGGTCCCGGAGTGGAATATGCAGCCCGCCTTCTTCCGAACGGGAAGAACAGATTGTTCTTCACGGGCTACCTCGACGAGGAGTCGCCCGGCTATAGGATGCTAAACCTGACGACGCCTGGGCATGGCCAAAGGACGATCAAGATCCCAAATGAGTTCGGCGAACCACGGGAAATCAGGATGGCAATGCCGCCCGAGAAAGTCCAGCTGTCAGCACATTCAGATCAGCCAGCCCTGATCAAGGCCGCCACAAGTATCGCCCCAGCCAAGATCATCTTGGTGCATGGGGAGCAGCCCGCCCGCGAGCGACTCTCAGATTTGCTGTTGCATGCGCACATGAGGGTAAACGAGAGTTCGTTGGAGTATCAGATAGGCTCTTGACCCCCCGCCAGCTCGCGGCACTACTAAAGCAAATGGAGGAGCAGGACAAGGGACGCGCCGCACCTCATTTGCCCGGCCCATATGGAACCTTCTTGGTTCGCTACGGCCGAGAGCGCAATGACGTGGTCAAGTTGGCATTGACACATCGGATTGCCATAAGGCGCGATGGGGCAATCTCCGGCCGGGACCTTCAGCACATCACCGTTATCCCGCTATTTCCGGACGAGGCCGCCGGTGAGGTCGAGACACACTGGGGAAGGCTGGCCATCTTCTTGGCCTTGTGTCCAGAGCTAATGTCGTTACTAAGTGTGCGGCTATGGCTTGAGTCCGCATCCGCACGAGACGCCTATCGGGGCCTTCTAGCCGGTTACAGCTCTGGCATCCGCATCCATGGCGACTTCCGATGGCTGCCGCCAACTGCGATTACAGCTGGCACAGCCGAGTTTGAAACCGTAACTGTGCCCGTGGGCGATTCATGGACCGGGGCCCCCTACCTAAAGACCACGGCCGACGACATCTTCGACATCCCGCATGCACTCGATTATTCCTCCATCATCCTTGGCGGCAGGGGGCTTCTTGCTCAATTCAGGAGCTTCATAGTGCGATGTTCAAACATGGGTCGGGTCGTTCCTGGTGGAATCCGCCCGAAGGCCGTTGCCCTTCGGGCCAAGGACCTACCCAACAGCGGTAATGCCTCGGTAGCTACGGTCTTATGCTTGGCTTATAGGGAGCCGGGTGAAAGTGAGTGGACCATATGGAAGACCGTACCAGTCGACCCATCGCTAGCTCTTGAGCACAATCTGCGCTGGGTGGCGTACATGCGTGGCTTGGCTGGGGAGCAGCCACTGACCACCGAGATCGCAACTGCCTGCCGCGATGCGATCGGAACCGACTTGCCGCTCCCAGACGTCGCAAATCCCAGGTGGCAGCTTCCGGTGCTTCCGGAGCCGAGGCTGAACGCGTTTGCGAAGGACGTCTCGGCTCGACTGCGCCTAGGTAATCGACGCTGACCACTGAACGATGTGGCCATAGCGCTCAAGGTTGTCGAAGTGTGCCCTCACGATCTGCGCCTCGGGGCCTCGCAAACGGACACCGAGCTCAACGTTTTTCTCAAGGCCGTGGTAACTGAGATTTGCCGATGTTACAAGCATGTCCCTGTCATCGACTACCAATAATTTCGCGTGCAACTTGAACATTGAGTCCCCGCTGGTATCTACCCACGTAAGCAACTGCGGCATCGCTCCTGTGCGTGGCCAGGCACGAAGCAGCGCTTCCTTGTTATGAGGATCGTCATGAAGCAGTAGGCGAACTTGGATTCCCCGATTCGCTGCGGCGATCAGATCTTCGAGCAAGCGGCCCGTCGCACCACGACGAAGTAGATCGAAATTGATCGAGTAACCAACCACCAAGATGTAGCGCTTAGCGGCGACTACCATTTCGCTGACAACCTGAGCTGATGTTCTGAGTGATGATCCGGCCTCGATGGGCCCGGTCCCGACGATCTCTATAGCTGTGGCGCGCCCACCCTGCAGAGTCTTGGCGTGTACGGCGGCCTGCATTGCCAGGGCCACGACTTGGCCAGTCAGTTTGTCCCTGTCGGCCACGCGCCAGCTGTGAATGAGCTGCACTGTGAGGGGATTGGCCAGTCGGGGATCCAGCGATCGGAGTTCCAAAATCGAAGATGTGTCATTGATGCCTCCGCTCGAGATCAGGCCAACGGCGAGTTGCACGACTTCCTGATTCGAACCGTCCACAAATTCAGCGATTGCCCGGCTGAGGGCCTCATCCGCCAATTAGACGTGGTCTCTGGCTTCAAAGAACTCGGTCCTCAGGGTTGCCAGGGTGGTGACCACAAAACTGCGATCGAGGAAGCGATTGCTTCGTTCGCAAGAGGTTTCGGAAAGGAGCAAGCATGCATGGCACGCTGCGCCGTTGACCAATCCCCTGTCACCGGGCACGCTGTCGGCGCACAATGGGTCCGACGCACAGAGTCTTGCGTCTTTGAGTGCATCGTTCACTATGCCAACGAGCCGATCAGGGCGGCCCAGATCCACAAGCCCGCCAAGGCTCCCTTCCGAGTCCGCGCTGGCTGTATATATGAGAACCCCTGACATAGGGGAGCCAGCGTCGGCGGATGCATAGATTCGCTCTCGAATCGAACTCGACGAGTACCCACACTCCAAGGCAAGTTGCCGAATCAAGAGATGGCTGAAGCTGTGAATCAGAACGTAACGCGAAGGCGGAGGATTGGCTGGGAGCAGGCCCCTATCGGCTCGCCATCTTCTATAAGCGTCGGCAATGCTGCTATGTGCCTTGCGGATTACAGCCTGCGCTTCCCAAAGCCGCACAAGCTCCTCCCGAAATTCAATGAAAATACCCTCGCCCCTGACGAGGAGCGCCGGCAGCCAATCAACAGCCCCGGCACTGAGAGGAGCCAGGCGCCCTGGGTCCACTACCCCGCTTGCCTCGAGGTCGGCCCACGACTCGATTCGTGTAAAACCCTGGAGTGCACGTACCTCCTTGAGCCGGCGGACTAGGACGACCCTTGAGATCCAGCGCGCGATGTTGCTCGGTATTTCAGCGAGCGCAGTTTCAAACTCGGCCGCGGCGCCGGCGACAGGGTTACGCAGCGCCTCCCATTCTGGCCACAAGAGATCCTCGACTCTAAGCGGCGCCATCCCACGCCGTTTCTCGAGGGCAGCCCATATCTGTTGAGGAGTCCATCTGGCGAGATCCTCGAAGTTGGCGATCCTTAGCAGTTGGTCCAGGTCGTCGGCAGAACGAATCCTGGCCAAATCCTTCTCTCTTCGGGCAACTGCCTCATGAATCGGTTCCGCCCACGGCGGAATCGACAGCGCGCTTCGGACTAGAGGAAAGTAGACATTGGAGGCTCCCCTGAGTAGGGCCCGCGCCTCGGCTGTACATACTTTCGAATCGCGCTCATTTCCAACAAGCCAAGGGCGCCGAGCTGAACAAGAGCCGAGATTCTTCAGGCGCTGGTCAGGATCGAATGCATCGCCCAGTGAGCGGCGAGCTCCGCACCTCTGACACAGCACATAGACATCGCCGATCGCTCCGACGCGTCCAGGTTCATGGAGCTGAAGGGGTCCCGGGCATGCCGATGGCGAGTTGCCGTGCACATAGCTCAACCACGGAAACTCATCGATATGGCCGCGTTCACACGCAACGATGAAACGAGCTGGAAAGACCCTGTCACCGCCTTCCGCTCGCTTGGGACATGACGCGTCCGTGCATCGAAATTCGCCGGCTCTTGCATCCCAATGAAACCGATCGTGGCTTAAGCGCCGGCACCTTCTACACACCATATGACGTGGGAAGAGAATCGATGGCAATATTCGCCGTTTGTCCGGCTGACCCTGACCATCGGTGATTTGGTAGAGTGCCGTGACCCGAAGCGCCCTTGCGAGCCTCGGCTCATCGACGAGAAGATTTGGTGATGGCCGCCAATTTTCTAAACCGGTAATCATTACTGACGAGCGGCGGAAGTCGACCACGGACCCTGGGCCAAAAGGAGTGATCACCTGACTCGGCCGAAGGCTGCCTACTAGCACGCCTAGTCGCCGACCAAAAATACCCCGGCCTGTGGCTCAACCTCCCGGAGGGAATTCAAGGTTGGCCATAAACCGTCTTCATCCGTTCCTGCGGGCCGCAGGAGGATGTCGCTGTCGGTGGTCCCATAGCGGGATTGCCATGAATAGCGCAGGTGGCCAGATAGGGTTGCTCCTGCCCATTCATCCATGCGTGCCCGAAGTTCGTGACGCACAGCCTCGGCCGTTTCGTGGTCCGCAACTTCCGCGGCACGCTCCACTATCGCTTGGTGGATGCCCGCGATCTCATTCACGGCCGGATCGAAGGACACCGCGGCGTCGTCCTCCCCTAGCCCATCAACTCCGAGTCGTGTCATGGATACGAACACAGCGTGCAGACCTCGATCCCGGGCGCGAGAGGAGTATGGCGTCACACTGACCCCCTCAACCTGCCGATAGAGGGCCTCGTGGTAGGGTCGAAAGCGCTCGTAGTGCGATAGATCCCGGAAGCGGGACCAGTTGTAGATGGCGATTACAAGGCCTGGCTGTCGTCTGCCAATTCGGCTGGTCGCCTGGATGTACTCAGATGTGGTCTTGGGTTGCCCCGTTACCACCATCAAGCCGAGGCGACCGACATCGACGCCAACCGAAATCATGTTGCTCGCCAAGAGGACGTCAATTGGGACCTTTGTCGGATCGTTGTCAATAAACGTCCATTCCAGTTGATCTAGAACCTCTGGAATCTGTGAAGAGTCCACTCGACTCGTTAGCTCTCTCCACAGTGTGATTTGACGCGTTGGACCGCCCCTATACGCCACTCGCCTTAACCAGCTCGGGATGTCGTCCTCGAGAAGCCTGACGGCTCCACCTAGTTCGCGCAGGCTATTGAAATATCCGACAAGAGTCATATAGGGGTCCGCGCGGACGGGATCCGACATCAACGCTCCACTAGCTGCCAACGACGCGGCATATACGCGTGCGACAGCGGTCTTCATGCTCTTGCCCGGTGCGTACACGCCAAGGTAGGTTCGGCCGGGCGAGTCGGCCACCGAGGCGTCTTGCGCGAAAAACGAATCCCCCGCATCAATTCCGGGCGGAGGAAACGTTCGCAAGCGTCGTGAGTAAACGTGCTGAACCTGCTCGGTAGCCCGCCGGATGGTGGCCGTTGAAGCGACCACCTTCGGCAGTACTAGTTGTCCTGCCGTGGAACGGTATGCACAAAGCCAGTCAATCGCCGATTCGTACAAGCCCACTAAGGTACCCAACGGACCGGTAATCAGATGTAGCTCGTCCTGAATGATCAACTCAGGTGGGAGCAGGGGCGGAGTCTCGACAAGTTTGGCAGCCGCATGTAATGCGGTTTTCTGATGGTTCGCATGCTTGCCTTCAGCTTGCGTGACGAAGCCGTGCCGCTCACAGTAGCGGTCAACTCTGCCGAAAAGGGCCTGAACCTCGCCTCGCCATGGCATTCGGGCAAACTTGTCTACGGTCGCGACAATCAATGTCGGGCATTCTCGATATATCTCCTCGTCTACGACAAGGGTCGGGATACCCAATCTGTCGCCCTTCCGCTTGTCTTTGGAGAAATCGCAACCCTCCCGAGGACACCAGAGGAGAGTCCGCGCTAACAGTCGATCTGCGTGGTAGTCACGCGGGCGGATCGGTTCTCCGCACCATGGGCAGGATGTGATTTGAACGGGTGTCCCTCCTTCAACACTGGCTCGCGGATCACGCATTGCTTCGGTGAGGGCTTTGTCGGATGCTTCAAAGGAATTTGGCGTTGTGTCGGCGCCTACCCAGAGGCCAATGGAGAATGGCTCTGCGCCCCATTTGGCTTTGTTCCGCTTTCTGATTACCTCGCACGCGCAAATCAAAGTGGATGCTCGTTGAAATTGCTGAACAGTCAACAGGCGAAGGGTGTAGCGCATCAAGACCGTTACGCCGCGATCTCCCCGCATGCCGTACTTTTCGCCGCGCAGTCGACGCAGCCCCATGACAAACGCAGCAAGGCCGAGATAGGCCTCGGTCTTGCCGCCGCCCGTGGGAAACCACAACAAATCGCCTACGCGCCTCTCGGGGTGCGACTCTGTCGCAACCGCAGACAGGTTTAGGAGGATGAAAGCAATCTGAAACGGATACCAAACTCCCTCCAGAGTGGGGCTAGTGCCGACTCGTGTGGACGTCTTTCGGTAAGACGCTGCCCAATCGGAATGCGATCTTTGAAGGAGCATGGCTTCGTTGGCAAATCTGAAGGCCTCAAGCGACTGACTGTCTTGCGCCAGGAGTCTCAATCCGTCTTGCATTCGTCGGTGCGCCAACTCGCATTCGGCCAGGTGCACTCGTGCCGTCTCGGCAAGTGGTGACGCTAGGGCGCGTGTCTCCGACCGCCTGCCATCAATCCAGACTTGGTAGGCTTCAAGCATAGGTTGAATCAGTCCGCTGGCTTGTTCGGCTGACTCAATGGTTGCGAGTTCGGCCATGCTGATCTGAGAACCTAGCAGGCGCGGCACAACCAACGGCACCTCGTGCTGAGGCAGAAGGTCGACCCCCACGCTCCCTGCTCGCCTGGCATCCTGGTCAACGTCGTCCCATTTGGCTGCCGCGCCGTGTCCGATTGCATAGGTGTGTCGTTCGCGGTACAGCAGTTCGTTTGACTGCAAATCAGCATCGCTCAGCAGGGGCAAGGATTCGATCGCCGCTTCGTCCCGCGCCAAGAAGGGCCGTCCCCCGACGCCCTTCTTCGCGGTAACCTCGAGTGCAGGTTGAAAAATCCACCTCTCGTCCTTACGACTGGACTTCAGAGATTTCTGTCCATTGACAAGGAACAGGCTCACCGCGCGCAACCTTCCTAGCGCTCTGATGATCCACTCCAAACGGATGTCGCTGCCAATGACTTTTGCGTATTGCCTGCTGTTTACAGTGGTAAGCGAAATCTCCTCGTCAAACGACACAGGCATACGCTTCCAAACAACGCGATCAGTGGTGTCGGTTTTGTCAACGCGCTCGTACACTCCCCAGCCGCCGTGAACCGCGACTACCGCGGTTGACTCCTCCACTAGGAAGGACATGCCTACGGACGACGGGAAGAGCGTGCTTCCGAGCGGGCTGCTGGCTTCCAAGGACCCGGACTCATCGTCCTCCTCGGCTGCCTGGAGGGTATCGTCCTCCGACGAGTCGACTGTTGTGCCAGCAGGCGCAAGCATCCCGCAGAGATAACGGCTCGATGGAGGCTCCGCGAGAATTTCTTCCGGCTCGCGAGGTCCGAGGAGTTCGTGGTTTAGAAAGACCATGAGGTCATCCCGGTCGCCCGCAAAAGACGTTCTGCTAGCCAAGTCTATCGCTCCGCAAACGCCAGGTTACCCCTAGCCGACAGCCTCAGCCGATCCGGGGCACGTATGTCCATGGTCTAGATTTGCTGTGAGTTTGCTGAGAAGCCTACAGCCCCGAGTCGGGTTGACAGCCAAACTGACAGCCAAATTTGTCTCGCAAGTCGCTGACTGCGTAGCTTCGTCGCGCGAAGCGCCCGACACCTGGCGTTCCATTGCGAAAACAACCGCCCCTTAAACAGCTCCGATCGACCCCAACCGTTGTCTGGAGGGTCATCACCCAACTTCGGATCACGGCGGCGCGCCGCCGGCCCCTCGGTTTGGAAGCTCACGACCAAGCATGCCGGCCAGTGTCGGCATTTCTCCCGTGCGTGCCCTGGACCGGCGAGTTCCTTCGCGACAGAGTCACCGGGTCCGCGCCTGCTGGAAAATTAGCCTAGCGCGTTTCGGTTGCTCCGCCTAGCGGTATAATATGCCTAGCCGTTTTCCATTAATTCGCTAGGCAGGAGGAAGCCATGCTCGACTCGACGACGCTTAAGAAGCTGGAGACAGAGGATCTCCGGCCAACCAAGATGGAGGTGATCGCGTTCTGCTCCAACATCGGGGGGATGGACACGTTCACCTTCCAGTACTCAGTTCCGGACCTCGCGGAACTGCGCGGCCACGACGAGCGGAGCGTCGCGGTGCGCAAGGACTTCGACCTTGACGACGACGACCCGGGCAACCGGCCGATGGATACCACATGGGTCCAGCGGATCGCTGAGGGGATCTACGACCGTCCCGACACCCCCATCCAGATGATCACCCTCGCTGTGCCGCCGAAGGTCGAGGGCCAGCGGGCGTATGCCGTCGAGACCCTCGGCAAGATCGATGACGCCACCTCGCTTGTGCGCTTCAAGCTCTACGCGGGCGCCCCGGCCTACATTGAGAATGGCCAGCACACGCTTGAGGCGATCGTTCGAGTGTGGGATAGGGTCAAGAACGCCGTCGCGGGCACCAAAGAGGCCGAGGTCCGCTCAACCCTCGCTAAGGCAACGGCGGCGGTGCAGGTCATCATCCAGGGTGACCGGAACGAGATCCAGCGGATGTTTGTCGTGGCCGGACAGACGAGGCCCATTTCGCCGGCGCTCATCGTGGCCCTCGACCAGAGCTCCTGGGCGAACCGTCTGGGCACCCAGGTGGCGAGGAAGGCCCGCCTGTTCACCGACGAGGAGGACCGCCTCGTCTACCTAAGGTCAGCCGCACGGGAGGAGTCCCTGTACTCGACCGCGCACATGCGCGGCTTCGCCGGCGCCATCCTGATCGGATTCAGGGACAGGACGCCCGTTCAGCGAGAGTCGCTCGTCGTCAAGGCGTTGGAGAAGGAGGCCGGCCCTACTGGCAACGTCGCGAAGGCGCTAAATAACGTCGTGAACGAGATCGTGGGCTTGCTCGACCACGCTTATGCCGTCATGCCAGGGTGGAAGCAGCTTCGGCGCGGGCGCGGCGCTGCGGGGCTGTCCCCCAAGACATTCCGCAGCGACTACCTCCACGGGACCCCTGCCGGGCTATACGTGATCGGCGGCGCGTTGGGCGCCGCGCGCTTCGCGGGCCTCGCACCCGAGAGGGTGATCGACGCCATGGCCGGGCTCGAGTGGCGGCGCGACGCGTACGAGGAGAGGCCCGACCCGGAACTGGGCACCATAAGGGTTCACCCCTTCTTCGAGGGCATGCTCGTGCGCAACGAGAGGGTGATTGCGCCCGACGGTCAGATCAAATGGATCATCACCACCGCGGGAGGCGCGCGTACCAACTACGAGGCGGCAACCCTTCGGGTCCTACACCACATCGCGAACGCAGACCCGACGTTCAAGGGCCTGATCGAGGACGCGACCCTGAAACACCTCGGGTTGCGGAGCGGCCAGAAGGGGCGGCCGCGCAAGGTCGCGTAAGTCAGCGGTGTCCAGTTTCGATTGAGCAGAACGATTGGATCGCGATTGGGACGGTCGCCGGCGCGGCCGGCACCGGCCCCGTCGCGACCCTTGCCATCTGGGGCGATACGGTGAGCGAGATAGTGCCACGGCGCAGGTGTACCGAACGCGCTGAGGGCCAAGACAGCGATGTTGAAATCCCACTCAAGGAGAAGGACAAATGGCAACGCACAGCATTTCGATGAAGCTTCCGCAAGGTGCTGTCCTGAACACGGATATCGAGTTCGAAATCAGGGCGAACGGCGCGAAGCTCGGCGAGGTGCACCTCAGCAAAGGCACCATCGATTGGCGCCCGTATAAGTCAAAGGGATCTGAGTACCGGCTGTCCTGGGAAAAGTTCGCGGAGTTGATGGTCGCTAACGGCAATAAGCACGCCAGTTGATCAGGGTTCGGGAACAGACGGGCTCAATCTTTGTTCAGGAGTTCGTACACGATATCTCGAGCTGGCCCAAACATCACGAGACGTCCATCTGGCGTTTCAAAGATCAAGCTTGACGGTGCCCCCCTTGTCACCTGCCCGCCATGAATCCTCAACCTGGGCCCGCCCCCCTCCAACGAGGTACACGTCTCGGCCGAACTCCGGATCGAGAAGGGGTCGGTCTTTGGGAGGACGAGAGGGGCATGGTCCGCGAGCTCGGGCGCAATAAAAAGCGGGCCGGCGAGGTGCCGGCCCGCGCTGAAACGTTTCTCCCTACTGCTTCATCTTTAGCAGGCCGAACGAGGCACCCTGGGGGTCGCTCAGGATTGAGAATCGGCCGCCCGGGAAGTCCTGCGGCTCCAACAGCTCCGTCGCGCCGTGCTCGACGGCTTGCTTGTGAGACTTGTCGACGTCTTCGACGGTGAAGTACGCGAGCCAGTAGCTCGGCACCTGGGCCGGAACCATCGGGTTCATCTCCATACCGCCCGCGATGCTTTCGCCGCCGGCCAGGAACTCGGTGTACTCCATGCCCTCGGCCATCTCGCTCTTCTTCTCGCCCCAGCCGAACACCTTCTGATAGAAGGGCTTGGCCTTGTCGACGCCACGCGAGTTGAGCTCGGACCAGCCGAACGCGTTCGCCTTGCCGATCACCGGCGAGCCGGCCATCTGGTTCGGCTGCCAGACGCCGATGACGGCT
>Ga0070698_100004178_pt1 | contig 15862 bp, 14 predicted proteins | sample KBSK1502metaG_FD_65477 | JGI IMG/M metagenome (GOLD analysis project Ga0070698, IMG submission 65477) | Corn, switchgrass and miscanthus rhizosphere microbial communities from Kellogg Biological Station, Michigan, USA - KBS K1-50-2 metaG | ecosystem: Host-associated > Plants > Roots >...
GGAGCCGGAGCTTGCCCCTCGACATCGTACCCAGCGTCTGCCCGCATGATTGCCCGAGCGCCTGTGCGCTCGAGGTCGAGCGCATTGGCGGCCGGCGCATCGGGCGGGTGCGAGGGGCCGCAGCACAGGCCTACACACAGGGTGTGGTCTGCGCCAAGGTCGCCCGCTATGCCGAGCGCCAGCATCATCCCGCGCGCCTCTCCCGCCCGCTCCGACGCGTCGGCGAGAAGGGCATCGGCGAGATGGGCTTTGTGCCGATTTCCTGGGACGAGGCGCTCGACGAAGTTACCGAAAGGCTGACGCGCGCGGCGCAACACTACGGCTCCGAGACGGTATGGCCCTATTATTATGCCGGCACGATGGGGCTGGTCCAGCGCGACGGCATCAATCGGCTCCGGCACGCGATGCGCTATTCGCGCGAGCACTTGTCGATCTGCAGCATGCTGTCCGACGCGGGCTGGCTCGCCGGAGTTGGGATCAAGCGCGGTGTCGACGGGCGAGAGATCGCGAAATCCGATCTGATCGTCGTCTGGGGCGGCAACCCTGTCTCGACCCAGGTCAACCTGATGACCCACATCGCAACGGCCCGCAGGGAGCGCGGCGCCAAGCTTGTCGTCATCGACCCCTACCGCACCGCGACCGCCGAGCAGGCCGACCTTCATTTGGCGCCGCTCCCCGGCACCGACGGCGCGCTCGCCTGCGCGGTCATGCACGTCCTGTTCAAGGAAAGTTATGCCGACGGCGAGTACATGGCGCGCTATACCGACTACCCGGACGGGCTGGAAGCGCATGTGGCAACTCGGGGCCCGGCATGGGCGGCGCCGATTACCGGGCTCTCCGAAGACGAGATCATCGGTTTTGCCCGGCTCTACGGAAAGACCAAGCGCAGCTATATCCGTGTCGGCTACGGCTTTTCGCGGTCACGCAACGGCGCCGCACAGCTCTTCGCCGTTACCTGTCTGCCGGCAGTGACCGGCGCCTGGGCCTATGACGGCGGCGGCGCGCTCTATTCGAACCTCGGTTTCGTACCGATCGACCTCACACTGATCGAGGGACGAGACCTGCTCGATCCCGCGACCCGGATCCTCGACCAATCGCGGATCGGGCCAGTGCTGACCGGCGATTTGCGCGATATCGGGGATGGTCCGCCGGTCACGGCGTTGTTCATCCAGAACACCAACCCGATGGTCGTCGCACCTGAATCTGGCCTCGTGCACCGCGATTTGAGGCGCTCCGACCTGTTTGTCTGCGTGCACGAGCAGTTCATGACCGAGACAGCAGCGATGGCCGATATCGTATTGCCGGCGACGACGTTTCTCGAGCATGACGATATCTATTCAGCCGGCGCTCACAGCTATCTCCAGATCGGCCGTGCGGTCTTGCCACCCTACGCGGAATGCCGCTCGAACCACGAGGTGATTTGCGGGCTCGCGGAGCGGCTCGGCGCACGTCACCCGGGTTTTGCGATGAGTGCGATCGAGGTGATCGACCAGACCTTACGGACCAGCGGACTGCCCAATATCGAGAGTTTCCCGGAAGAGGGTTGGCTGGATTGCTGCCCGCCTTTCGAGACCGGTCATTTTCTCGACGGTTTCGGGCATGCGGACCGGAAATTTCATTTCCGCGCCGATTGGCGCGCGATCGGGGCCGAGCACGTGCAGTTGCCCCCCTTCCCCGACCATGTCGCGGTGATCGACGAGGGTGACCCCGAGCGGCCGTTCCGGCTGGTCGCCGCGCCGTCACGCTCGTTCCTCAATACGAGCTTCAACAACACACCGTCGAGCGTCGCCCGCGAGGGCCGGCCGACCGCCCTCGTCCATCCCGAGATCTTGGCCCGGCTGAGGCTCGGCGATGGCGACCGAATCCGTATCGGCAACCGGCGCGGCAGCGTCGTCGTCCACGCCCGCGCCTTTGACGGATTGCAGATGCGAGTGGTGATTGTAGAAGGGCTCTGGCCCAATCATGCGTTCGAGGAGGGTATCGGGATCAACTTGCTGACGAGCGCCGATCCGGGTCTGCCGCGCGGCGGCGCGGTCTTCCACGATACCTCGGTGTGGCTCAGCCCGGCGTGAGGGGCGCGATGAGCGACAGCAAGAACCGTCTTCCGACCGAGGCGCGCTCCGCCGAGGTCGAGCAATTTCTGGAGAATCTGAGGAAGGCTCCGCCTGCCCATCCGGGCGGGCGCGGGCGGCTGATCTTTGCGCTCGACGCCACGGCCAGCCGCGAGCCGACTTGGGATCGCGCTTGCCATATCCAGGGCGAGATGTTCGAAGCCACGGCCGGGCTCGGCGGGCTCGAGATCCAGCTCGTGTTTTATCGCGGCTTCTCGGAGTGCAAATCGAGCAAATGGATGACTACGGCCGCCGACCTCCACCGGGTCATGCGCTCGGTCTTCTGCGTCGGCGGCGAAACACAGATCGAGCGGGTTCTGAGCCACACGATCCGCGAGACCCGGGCCCGCAAGGTCAACGCCCTTGTTTTCGTCGGCGACGCGATGGAAGAAAAGGTCGATCGGCTCTGTCGCCTGGCGGGTGAGCTCGGCCTCCTCGGTGTGCCGATCTTTCTCTTCCACGAGGGTCGCGACCGCACGGCAGCGGCGGCCTTCAAGCAAATGGCGAGTCTGTCGCGCGGCGCCTACCTCAGTTTCGATCTGTCGAGCGCCGATCGCCTCAAGGAGCTGCTCGGCGCCGTCGCCGTCTATGCGGCCGGAGGCTACCGCGCGCTGACCGCCTACGGCGAAAAGAAGGGTGGCGAGATCCTGCGTCTGACCGCGCAGCTGCGCGAGTGAGCGGCGCTGATGCTGTATCTTCTCGGCGGGTTCGCAGTCCTCAGCGGGTTCCTGCTGCTAGTGTACCTGTTCGTCAACGCCGACCCGGCGCGGCTCGCCCGTGGGCTCAAAGTGACCGGCATAGTCATCGCGGTCATCGCTGTGGCGACTTTGGCGATTTCCGGGAGGCTTGCGGTGTTGCTGGCGCCGCTCGCGATGCTGATGCCATTGTTGATCCGGCTGCGCAGCATACTCGACCGCTATCGTCCGCCCTCCGGCGGCCAGAGCTCGACGGTGGCGACCGCTTTTTTGCGCATGACCCTCGATCACGACACCGGGAGGATGGAGGGGACCATCTTGCGTGGCCGCTTTGCCGGAATGCGCCTGGAGGAGCTTGGGGCGGCCGATTTGTTGGCGCTGCTGCGCGAGTGCCGGGCCGAGGATGAGGAGGGAGCGCGTCTCCTCGAGGCCTATCTCGACCGCGCCCATCCCGATTGGCGCGACGAACTCGCCGGCGAGCGTGCGGGCGGCACCGGAGGGGGCGGCGCTAGGCCCACGAGCGGTGACATGAGTGTCGAAGAGGCCTACGCCGTCCTTGGTCTCGCGCATGGGGCCGACGCCGAAGCGATCAGGGAGGCGCATCGCCGGCTGATGGTCAAATTGCACCCCGATCACGGCGGCTCCGACTATCTCGCCACTAAGATCAACCGTGCTCGCGACGTGCTGCTGCATCGTTCTTAGAGGGCGGTCAGCGGTCGTAAGAACGATTAAACAACAGCGCTGGTTTTGCCTCGTCGCACCCCTCGCCGATACTCCCGGCAAGGCGTGGGCATTGCGTGGCGAGAGTCGGAAGGTCAAGAACGTCTTCTAACCGCGTGTGACGCACGCAGACGGCCCCATCCGGTCCCCAGGCGGCCTCCAGTGCCATCCCCGGCGCAACCTCGTCATTTTGTATGCCGATCATGTCAAAAAGGTCGATCGGCGTACCGTTCCGGGTATGGCCTACCCCGTCGCCGCAATAATCGGCGCGCACCAGTCGCACACAAGCCTGATAGTAAGGGGCAAGCGAAGTGCCATCAGGGCCTTTCGCCCAGGGCTTATAACCGAAGCGGACGCACTTGCCTTCGGCGCCGCCGGTGCAAGTAATCAAGAAGCGCCCGGGCATTGCAACATGCCGCCCGCCACGCGTGAGCGCTCCCGCGAGCGGGAAGCCGACGCGGCGCCCGTCGGGGTCAGGTTCGCAGAGATTGCGCCATTCCCCGCTCGCCGGGTCCTGCTCCGACAACGTGTAGAGTACGACCTCGCCAGCCGGGTCTTTGGAGTCGCGCTCGACTGCGTCGATTCGGATGGTGCGGTGCTGGCCGGAGCTGTCGCCGATCATCAGCTGGATGCCCGCCAGCTCGTTCTGGCCAAGAACGTGCCCGTCGGAGAGCGTGATCCGGAAGGAGGTTCCTTCGACCTCGATACCGCGGACGCTTGTCTGTGGGGCTGCCGGCAACGGCAGCCCCACAACAATCAGCGCGGCAACTACGGCGAGACCGGCGGCCGCCCGTCGGATCAACGGCTCGGCTGATTAGGGAGAATGACAGCCTCGATCGTGACCCCGTTCAGCTCACCCAGTGCCGAGCTGGTCGCGGCAATGGCGTGGCGGGTAAGCGAGTTCTGGGTGAACGAATTACTGGTCAGCGCATTGGCGGTGAGGGCATTGCTGGTCAGAGCGTTGCTGGTGATCGCATTGGCTGTCAGCGAGTTGAGCGTTAGCCCATTCATTGCCAAGCCGTTGAAGTTTAGCGCATTCGAGGTCAGCGAAGCGCTCGCTGGCACTGCAACGCCGAGCAATGCTCCGAGCGCCAAGACACTCGGACCGAGACGAGTCAAATACACGTCGATTACTCCCTTACAATAGAATGCCTTGAGACTGGACCGATGGGGCCGCGTCCGATATGGGGACAATCAGCTTAACAGAAGGTTGACGTACCCCAACCTACTGCCCTGGTCCGCCGCAATGACACGGGTCTCTCAAACGCAGTCGAAGAAGGCAAAGCGTTCGCCGGCACCCAGCCCCTCGTAATAGACCTTCTGCAATTTAGCGATCCGGCCGTGTGCGGCGCATGCCCTTTTGGCGAGCTCTGTCGCCTGGTCGAGGCCGTTCATGATTCCGTCATAGCGGACCGAGACATGGGTGTCCGCGTTTTCGACGATCTGCACTGCGTCACAGGCAGTGAACAGCAAGAGCCCAGCAAGGAGGACTGCCCGGCGGGCCGTTAGCTTTGCGCGCAATCGAGGTCCGTCGTCATTGCGCTTCTGCCTCCTGCCTGCCTGCAGTATATCTTGTTTATGATATATGAGGATCATGATCTACCGCCTGCCTCTGCGCGGGGATCGTTCGACGACGCGCAACGAGAGCTTGGCCGACAGTTTTCGGAGGTCTGTTCTCTTCTGACAAGACGGCGGCATCGCTGCAAGCCGCCATGGAGCGGCAAATGCGCTGGCAGGGGCAGGACGCATGGAAGGCGTCTATGCGCCTGAGCCTGTCGGGTCAGGCGCTGGTGCCGTTTGTCGTCGCTTGCGCGATGTTCATGCAAAACCTCGATTCGACGGTGATTGCAACGGCACTGCCGTCGATCGCGAATTCGCTCGATGAAACCCCGCTGCGCCTCAATGTGGCGATCACCTGTTATCTGCTGAGCCTGGCGGTGTTCATCCCACTCAGCGGCTGGACCGCGGACCGCTTTGGCGCACGACGCGTGTTCAGTTTGGCGATCGTGGTTTTCACCTTGGGCTCGATCGCCTGCGGCATGTCCAACTCGCTGCCGGCGCTGGTTGCTGCGCGCATCGTGCAGGGCATGGGCGGCGCGCTGATGGTCCCGGTCGGGAGGCTCGTTCTGTTGCGAACCGTGCCGAAATCCGATCTGGTGCGGGCAATGTCGTTTGTCAGCGTCCCGGCCTTGATAGGGCCGGTCATGGGGCCGCCGCTCGGCGGTTTCATCGTCACCTACGCCTCTTGGCGCTGGATTTTTTTCATCAACATACCGATTGGGGTGTTGGGCATCGTGCTCGTCAACATGTTGGTCGGCGATTTGAAGGAAACCGGGCGCCGCCCCCTGGACCGCCGCGGCTTTGTGCTGACCGGTATCGGGCTCGCGAGCCTCGCGTTTGGTTTCGAGAATGTCGGCCGCGGCGCCCTACCAGGCATCGCCGTGATCGGCCTCTTGGCGCTGGGCGCGATCTGCCTGACGCTTTATGTCCGCCACGCCCGGCGCGTGTCGCATCCAATCATCGATCTCGCACTATTCAGCATCCCGACTTACGCATCGGCGTCGATCGGCGGCTTTCTGTTCCGGATGGGGCTCGGCGCCCTGCCCTTTCTGTTGCCATTGATCCTGCAGGTCGGGTTCGGCCTCAGCGCATTGCATTCCGGCCTCTTGACCTTCGCCAGCGCGGCCGGAGCAATGCTGATGAAGACCTCGGCTGTTCGCATCTTGCGCGCCTTAGGCTTTCGCATCGTGCTGGTAGGCGATGCCGTGATCAGCGCCGCGTTTTTGTTCGGCTACAGCCTGTTCCGGCCGGATACGCCGCATCTGGTGATCTTTCTGGCATTACTCATCGGCGGCTTTTTCCGCTCCCTACAGATGACCAGCATCAACACCTTGAGTTATGCCGACGTGCCGCCCGCGATGCTGAGCCGCGCCACCAGCCTGTCGAGCATGGCGCAGCAACTGTCGCAAACCGCCGGCGTCGCCACCGCCGCATTGATGCTGCAGACGGTGCTGGCACTGCGCGGCGGCACAACCCTCGTCGCGGCCGATTTCTACCCGGTCTTTATCGGCGTCGCGATGATCTCGCTGTTCTCCGTGCCGTTTTTCTTGCGGATGGCGCCCGATGCCGGTGCCGAAGTCAGTGGCCGAATGGCGGCGAGGTGATCAAGTAGGGTGTTGTGCAGCTGCCTCGTGTGCCGCTGCAAGCTCCGCGTCCTTCGCCCCGACTCTGGCAACTGCCGGCCGACCGGCTGCACGCTCCACATAACTCGTGATCACGGGAAGCTCGGGGACAAGCTTGAACATCGCGGTCCAAGTGAGAGCCCCACCCCACAGCACGTCCGCCGCAGAAAATCGCTCGCCGAGAAGATAGGGCCCTCTGGCGAGCTGGCTGGTCAGCGTTTTGAGCATTGTGTCGAAATCACCGTAGGGTGACATCGGCAACGGGGCCGGTTCCCGCTGGGTGGAGCGATCAATAACGGCGGGCTCGAAGCAAGCGGCGTAGAATACCATCCAGCGGAGGTAAGGACCGCGCAGAGGGTCGCCGATCAGCGGGGCGAGCCCTGCCTCCGGAAAGAGATCGGTAAGATATAGAAAAATCGCGACCTGCTCTGTAATCAGCGCATCGCCGTGCTTTATCGCCGGGACCTTTCCCATCGGGTTTACCGCGAGGTACGCAGGTTGGCGCTGTTCTCCGGCCTTCATATTGAGCACGTGGAGCTCATAGGGTGCACCGAGCTCTTCGAGTAGAGTCAAGGCTCCCGATGATCTCGTATTCGGCGAGTGATATAGGGTGACTTTGCGATCGTCGGTCATGCTGTCCTCATTCCCCTGCGGTTGCCCTGTTGTAGAGTGTCAAACATGAGCTGGTCGAGAGACGATCCAGCGACCGGGCGTCGCGGCTATCACCACGGCAATCTGCGCGAGGCTTTGATCCGAGCCGCGCTCGATCTTATCGCCGAAAAAGGCCCAGCGGGGTTCACGTTTGCCGATGCGGCCCGCTCGGCCGGGGTCAGTTCGGCGGCACCCTACCGGCATTTCCGTGATCGCCAGGCATTGCTCGCCGATGTGGCGCATCGCGGCTTCGACTTGTTCGAGGAACGTTTGGACCGCGCCTGGAACGGGGGCCGGCCGGACCCGTTCGTCGCCTTTGAGAATGTCGGTCGGGCCTACCTTGCCTTTGCCCGCGAAGAACCCGCGTTTTATTCGGCAATGTTCGAGGCGGGTCTTCCGCTCGACGGCGACCCCGGTTTGCGGGAGGCCGCCGATCGCGCTTTCGCGGTGCTGCGCCGGGCGGCCGATGCCTTTTGCGCACGATTGCCGAGCGACCGCCGGCCCCCGGCCTTGATGATGAGCCTGCATCTCTGGGCCCTCGCGCATGGAATCGCCTCACTCTTCGCGCGTGGCGATGGCGGACGGCGCCGATTGCCGATGACCCCGGAAGAACTGCTCGAAGCCGGGGTGCTCGTCTACCTCCGTGGCCTGAGTTTGATCGACGAGCCTCCGAAATCGGGGCCGTGACCGCTTGACAAGCAGCGGGGACCCTCACTATGTCAATGTAAAATACATTCACATGAGGCCTTCCATGACGCTGGCGGCAAAGCTCGACGATCTCGGCAATCCGGCCTGGATCGCCTTGACGGTGGTAAGTTTCGTGGTCTGGTGGCCACTCGGGCTCGTCGTTTTGGGGTATCTCGTCGGGAGCGGAAGAATGGCGCACTGGGTGGGTTGCGGAGGCCGCCGCTGGCAGCGACGCAATCCAGGAAACCCGAGCGGATGGTGGGGTCGGCGGTCAGCCTCGAGCGGCAACTGGGCCTTTGACGAGTACCGCGCAGAAACCCTCCGCCACCTCGAGGACGAGCAGCGCGAATTCAAAGAGTTTCTCGACCGCCTGCGGCATGCCAAGGACAAGGCCGAATTCGACCAGTTCGTGGCCGACCGCGCCCGCCGCCCCCAGGGCCCGCCAACGCAGCCGGAGAATTAATTTCCCGCTGCGCGGACCGGCTGTTGCGCGGCGGCCATCTGCCGCCGGATCAGGCGGGCGTAGAGGCCACCTTCGGCGAGGAGCTCGCTGTGGCTGCCGGTCGCGATAACCCGACCGCGATCCAGCACCGCCAGCAGATCGGCGTTGCGCACGGTCGACAGCCGATGGGCGATGACAATCGTTGTGCGGTTGCGCATCAGCGTATCGAGGGCGCCACGGACTTGGGTTTCGCTGACGGCGTCGAGATGCGAGGTCGCCTCGTCGAGGATCAAGGTCGGTGCGTTCTTCAGAAAGGCCCGGGCAATCGCGACCCGCTGGCGTTGGCCTCCGGAAAGCTGGACGCCCCGCTCGCCGACCTGCGTGTCAAGTCCTTCCGGCAGACTCGCGACAAAATCGGAAAGCGCTGCCTGGTCGAGCGCGCGGTGGATCGCCGCTTCGTCGGCCTCCGGCCGCGCCAGTGCGACATTGGCCCGCAAGGTGTCGTTGAACAGATAAGTGTCCTGCGAGACCAGCGAGATCCGCGCCCGCAGATGATCGAGCTCAAAATCCCGCAGATCGACGCCGTCGATCAGGATCCGCCCGGCACTCGGGTTCCAAAAGCGCAGCAGCAGATTGGCGATTGTGGACTTGCCGGCTCCGGAGGGCCCGACCAGCGCCATCGTAGACCCGGCGGGGATCACGAGCTCGACATCGCTCAACGCCGGCCGGCGCGCCCCCGGATAAGTGAAACTCGCCGCCTCGAACCGGATGGCCGAGCCGCCCGCCGGCGCCGGCGGATGCAGCGGGCCGTCCACGACCGCCGGTTTCTCACGCTCAACGGTGTAGTAGCGACGGGTCGAGGCGATCGTATCGGCGAGCTGGCGGCTGACGTGAGCGATCTCCGAAATCGGCAGGAACGATGCCAAGGCCAAGAGGATCAGCAGCGGCAAGGTTGTCGCCATCAGCTGATGTTCGGCGGCGAGACGGGCGCCGACCACCGCTACCGCGAGCCCGCCGAGCCCAGTCACGATTTCGAGTTGCGCGGTCTGCGACGAGAGATCCTTCAACAGCTCAAGGCGAATCCGCTGATAACCGCGGACGAGGTCCATAAAACCTCGCCGGCGCCCGGCGACAGCCTGGAAGGCGACGAGATCGGAGAGACCCTGGATCGTCTCGGTCACATAGGCCCCCAACAGTCCCAGCCCATCGCGCGCCTGGGCGCCGAGGTGGTCGATCCGGGCACGCGTCAGGACAGGGGCGAGGCCGGCGTAGAGGACGAAGGGCAACAATGCCAAGGCGATCGGCCAGGCAACGATGGCGAGCGTCACGACCACCGCCGAGGGCACCAGGACCGCCACCAGGGCGGGTGCCACGGTGTGGGCGAAGAAATATTCGACCGTCTCGACGTCCTGATTGGCCAGAGCCACCAAGTCGCCGGAGCGGCGGCGCACCAGATAGGCCGGCGCCAGGGTATCGAGCTTGCGGAAAAGCTCGATCCGCATCTCCGCCAACAGCCGATAGGCGATGTCGTGCGCGAGCCAGGATTCGAGCCAATGCAGCAACCCGGCGAGCGGCGCCGCTAAAGCCAGCAAGATCAACAGATAACTGAACGGGGACCCGGTCTTGACCGCAGCAACGGCCAAGGCGCTGATGATCCCGACCCCGATGAACGCAGCGACCCGCGCAATACCCGACGTGACCACGATGGCGAAACGTTGCCGCCAAGGCTTGATGATCTTGACGAGCGTGCCGAGAGCGGCGCCCCACCCGACCGAAGCGGCAGCTTGTGCCATCGCATCGGTCGCCGTCGCGGCGGCAATTCCGATTTCCTCGCGGTCGCCGCGCTCCGTCGATGCGGTACCATCTTCGATGAGTTCGATCTCGTCTTCGCGCTCTTCGGCTTGCGCGCCCATCAGCCGGCGATAGGGTCCGTCGTGCCGAATCAGCTCGGTGTGCCGGCCGGTCTCGACGATTCGGCCCTTCTCCAGGACGAGGATGCGGTCGGCGCCGATCACGCTGGATAGCCGATGCGCGAGGATCAGGGTCGTTCGCCCCTCGGAAAGGCGGTCGATCGCCTGCTGGATCACCGCTTCGTTTTCGGCGTCGACCGAAGAGAGGGCTTCGTCGAGGATCAGGATCGGCGCGTCACGTAGCAGGGCGCGGGCGATTGCCAGGCGCTGACGCTGCCCGCCCGAGAGCATGATCCCGCGCTCGCCGATCATCGTCGCGTAGCCCTGCGGGAGCGCCGAAATGAACTCGTGCGCGTTGGCGTCGCGCGCCGCGGTTTCGATTTCTTCCCGGTCGGCATCGGGTTTGCCGAGCCGCAGATTGTCTTCGACGGTTCCGTAGAACAGGTAGGTGTCCTGGTGGACGACGGCGATCATGCGGCCCAAGGTCTCGGGATCGAGGGTCCTCAAATCATGGCCGCCGATTCGCACCGTGCCTTGCTGCGGGTCGAAGAGGTGCAACAACAGACGCGCGACCGAGGATTTCCCTGAGCCGCTCGGCCCGACAATGCCGATCTTCTCGCCGGCAGCGACAGCGAAGGAAAGCCCATCATGCGCCGGGCCGCGCCCGCCGGGATACGCGAAGGTCACATCCTCGAAGGCTATGGTCGGAACGAGCGGGCGCCCGCCGGCCAAGGGATTTGGCGGCAGCTCCGGAACCAGAGGCTGGGCGGCGAGCAGCGTGTTGATGCCGGCGGCGGCGGACTGTCCAAGCATCCCCTGATGCAGCACCGTCCGCAGATCGCGTAATGGCCGGAACACCTCGGTTCCTGCCATCAGAACGATCAACAGAGCCTCGATGCTCATCAGGCCGTGCGAGACGCGCCAGGCGGCAAGCGCCAAAGCTGACGCCGCACCGATTGCGACCCCGCAATCGGTGATACCGCGGGTCATCACCCCAGTCGACAGGACCCGCAGCGAGCTGTCGCACAACTCGCGCGCCCGACCGGCGAGCCGCCGGCCGTACGCCGTGCTTTGGCCGAATGCCTTCAGGGTCGGCAGACCCTGGACGCCATCGAGAAACTCCGAGCCGAAGGATTTGAGCGCCTGTTGCCGCCCGTGGCTGGAGCGGCGCTCGATGTGTACGAACACCGTCGGCCCAATCAGGGTCAAGAGGGCGAAAAACAGCATCACCGCCGCTACCGGCACATCCCAGAATGCGATGAAGACAAAGATCACCAAGGGTGTCAGCACCGCGATGCAGAGCTGCGGCACATATTGTCCAAAGAAGGTCTGAAGCTGCTCGACCCCGTCGACGACCGACAGCATGACCCCGCCGGTGCGCTCACCGGCGAACCAGGCGGGCCCCAATGCTGCGATCTTGTCGTAGAGCCGGCCCCGCAGCTGTTCTTGCACTCGGGTGGCGGTGCGGTGCGAGATCATTGTCCGGCGGTGATCGACCAGACCACGCACGATCACCGCGACGGCCACTCCGAGAGCCGGAACTGCGATAGCAAAAAATCCGGCACCATTGAATACGTGCGACAGCAATACGCCAAGAATCGCAAAGCGGGCGATCCCGACGATCGAGGCAACCAACCCCAGCAAAATTGCGACCGCGATCCAGCCGCGCAGCCCCCGCGTCAATTGCCACAGGCGTCGATCGAAATACATTAGCGCCCGTCCTGAAGTGCGAACAGCCTTAACAAAGGCTGATCGTCACCCCCGCGGAGGCGGGGATCCAGAGCCTGCCCCTGGCTTGAACAGGGGGCGACCACCGAAACTCTTGGGGCTCTGGATTCCCGCTTTCGCGGGAATGACGGATGACCTTTTGATATCGAGAGATTCATTTGTGTTCAGCCTCTCAGCGCCACTTCTCTTCGACGCTGCCCGACAGCTGCGCTGCCGTAAGCGTTCGCGGATCCTCGATATCGACGGTGAGATGTTCGGTCGGCTTTGGAGTCGCCGTCACTAAGCTTACCCCCTCCGGCGAGTGGAAGCGGTGCCAGGCGCCTTGTGGCACGATGACCACCATCCCGGCGGTCAGCCGATAGGATTGCGGACCGTCCTCCATCATGATGTGCAACGTTGTCGAGCCGGCGACGACCTGCACGAGCTCGTCGCCATTCGGGTGGCGCTCCCACGCGCCGTCGCCGGAGAATTTGGCACTGAAAATATTGCCGTCGCGGAACGGAGCCAACGTAGCGAAGGCGCCGCTCGCCTTGCGCTCGGCCTCGGTCATCTCCGGCCTGCGACCCTGCAGCATCGACAATTTCCCGACTGCCGCGTTGAGGTCCACAATAGTGATCATTTCTTGCCCTCCACATCCGACGGCGCCGATGATAGCCGCCGTTCGCGCCCACGTGGCGCTTCGTGGACCGGCCCCCGACGCGGTGTCCCACCTGTTTTTGCAGGGAATCTACAGGCATTAACTTTTCCCTCGATAGCCGCGTTCATCGCCGATAGTGTTATGATCTGCACAATACCATGTGAATATGGCAACACTGGCATTAGTCCCGCTGTGGTTCGACCGTCCACGGATCTTCAATATCTAATCGGACATACTCGCTCGGACCGGGTGTCGCGGTGATCAATGTCACTCCGTCCGGATAATTGAAGCGGTGCCATGCGCCCTGTGGCACGATTGCCAGCATCCCGGCACTGAGCGCGAAGGATTGCGGCCCATCCTCGGTCATAATGTGCAACGTCGCCTCACCATCGACGATTTGGACGAGTTCGTCGCCATTGGGATGGCGCTCCCATGAGCCTTTGCCGGCGGACTTGCTGGCGAAGATGCCGGCGTCGCGGTACAGCGCCAACCGGGCGGCGGAGCCTTCTCGCTCCGCCCTCAACGTTTCCGGGGTGCGCCCGTGTAGCATCCGCAATTTTGCGAGTTCGGCGTTGAGATCGATGATCGTGATCACGGCTCTGCCTCCATGTTCCCCACTCCGGATCGCTCACAGCATAGCGATACATTGCGATTTCAGAGATCGACAAAATCAGTATCCAGCGATACGGCGGCGTATCATGAGTGGTGGATCACAGGCTCCACCAGAATAGCTTCGAGCACGCCACCACCTGATCCTCCCGAGTGAGACCAATATCGGCGAGCAGGCGGTCATCGAGCCGAGAAAGAGTGCCGAGCTGCCGTCTCCGAGAACGCCACGTTGCCATCTGCTTGCGAGCGCGGCGGCAGAGACGAATCATTTTCTCCCACGAGACATTGGTTATTGCGGATTGTCGGCGAACCAGGGTCAGCATCTGGATTTTCCTTGCGCAAATCTGTATTCACAGAATTTGGTGATACGCAGAGAAATCAGAGATCGACAAATTCGGTAAGCTACGATACACAGACGTATCATGGCTGCTGTGAATGGCTCCGCGTCGATGGATTGGGACGACGTCCGCGTTTTCCTCGCCGTCGCCCGCTATGGCTCTTTGCGCGCTGCGGGCCGCGCGCTCGGCTTGAGCCAGCCGACGATCGGCCGGCGCCTGGCCTCGTTCGAAGCGACGTTCGGCGGGCCAACTTTGTTCGACCGTCTGCCTGAGGGACTGCGCCTCAACGCTGCCGGCGACACGTTGATGCCGGCGGCGGAGCAGTTGGAAAGCGCGGCCTTGGCCCTCGAACGGCGCCGCGCGGCGGGATCGTCTGTGTTGAGCGGCACCGTACGCGTCTCGGTCGGCGAATGGGCGGCAAGCTTTTTGGCTGGGTCCTTGGCAGATCCGTCAACGAGGGCGCTCGCCGCCGGGATTACCCTCGAACTCGTCGAATCGCGGGAGACTGCCAACCTCGCGCGCCGGGAAGCCGATCTCGCGGTGCGCCACCATCCGCCACAGAGCGGTGACCTCTATGTATCCAAGCTCGGCACCTTCGCTTGTGCCGTATACCGGCGTCGCGGATCGGATAGCGATGCCTGGGTGACCTACACCGAGGAGCAGGCTCACTATCCCACCGCGCGCTGGGTGCAGGAGCGTCTCCACGAGACTGGCGGCGGTGTCGCGCTGCGCGCTTCGGGCATGCCAATGCAGCTCGCAGCGATCCGCGCCGGCGCGGGCAAAGGGGTCTTGCCTTGTTTTGCCGCGGATGGCGATTCACTGCTCGCACGCCTCACCGCTCCACTGCCGGAGATCTCAGCCGAGTATTGGGTCATCGTGCACCGCGATCTGCGACGCGCCGCCTGCGTGCGCGCCGTAATCGATTGGATCCGAGAGCTCTTCGTCGAGCACCGGGACGACCTCGCCGGCACGGCAGCACCGCCGTCGACGCCTCTCGCGGCGGAATAATCCGCGGAGCGCGCTACCGCCCGATAAAATTCGGTTTTCGCTTTTCCCGGAAGGCGGCCACCCCTTCGGCGTTGTCCGCGGTCATGTGCAGCTGCGGCTGAACCATGCTTTCGATTTCGAGATAACCCTCGAGGCTCGGCCCGACGGCCGCGTGGAACAACTTCTTCGCTAAACCGAGCGCGAAGGTCGGTGCCTCGGCCAATTCGGCGGCGAGCTCCTCGGTTTTCGTCATTAATTGGTCGTCGTCGACGACATGGTTGACGAGGCCGAGCGCCAGCGCCTCCTCCGCTTCGACAAAGCGGGCGGAAAAGACCAGCTCCTTGGCCTTTACCATACCGAGCCGCCGGGTCAAAAACCAGATCGCGCCGCCATCCGGAGCCAGGCCGATGCGCCGGAAAATCTGCGAAAAACGCGCGGTCTTCGAGGCCACCACTAGGTCGCAGGCGAGCGCAATACTCCAGCCGATCCCAACGGCGGGTCCACGAACGGCGGCGATTGTCGGCTTCTCGATCGAATGGAGGGCGCGGATAAAGGTGTGCCCGCCGCGCTGCATGCGCTCGCGGTCGGCACGCAGATCATGCGGCTGCCCGGCCATGCGGTCGACATCGGCACCGGAGCAGAACCCTCTTCCCGCTCCAGTGACGATCACGACCCGGACAGTGTCGTCGAATCGCAACCGAGCGAAGTAGTCGCAAAGGCTCTGACGCATATCGACGTCCAGCGCGTTGAGCTTCTCCGGACGGTTCAGCACTACCTTCGCGACCGCGCCTTCAATGGTCAGATCCACCGACATACGGCCTCCTGCGAGGAAATCTCGATCTGGTCAACCGCAAGAATGGCTGGAAAGATCGTCCCATCCAAGCCCTGATGCGAAACATCCATGCGCCTGGGGGAGGCCTGCGTTACGTCCGGTTCCGTCGGGGGCAAATTCCGGTTTCTACAAAATTCCGGCAGCCGCGGACCAGGAGTTCGCGCGCCTAACCGGGAAGCAAATTCACCGAACCGGGAAACACAACGAAGAATGTGCAAGCCTCGTATCGTCCGTCAGCGGGGCCAATCCTACAGGCGGAAGTTGGCCTTTTGTGAGGCTGGTCAACGACTCGACTGCGAACAAATAGGGCGGCGGTTGCCGGTTCACGACGCG
>Ga0070698_100004180_pt1 | contig 15861 bp, 17 predicted proteins | sample KBSK1502metaG_FD_65477 | JGI IMG/M metagenome (GOLD analysis project Ga0070698, IMG submission 65477) | Corn, switchgrass and miscanthus rhizosphere microbial communities from Kellogg Biological Station, Michigan, USA - KBS K1-50-2 metaG | ecosystem: Host-associated > Plants > Roots >...
ATAAATGCCGAAACTGCACTTGGCAACAGCGCTTACAAAATGACCGATCTTTTCAGTGATGTGAAAAAAGGAGTATGGTCCGAGTTAAGTACCAAAAAAACAATAGATGTTTATCGCAGAAATCTTCAAAAGTCATATGTAAACGTTTTAAGTAATTTATTGAACCCTGCTGAAATAACGATAAACCTTGGCGGAGGCGGCTTTAATTTGACGCCATCAGTAAATACAGATAAATCAGATATTAAAAGTTTGGTTCGTGCACATCTTACTTCTTTAAAAACAGAAGTGACTGCTGCTGCATCTGTAATTACTGACCCAATGAGTAAATATCATCTGCAGGATATTGCAAAAAGGATTGAGGAAGCATTAAATCCTAAAAAATAATTTTTGCCGGTAATTTAAAAAGGGCGGGTTCTGTGACCGCCCTTTTTATTTAAGTAACCAGTTGTCAAATTCTCTAACTTTGAATTTGCCGGTTTCAGTATTTTCGGCATCACGAATGAGAATCAGCGATATTTTATCACTAGCATCCCGATCTGTTCGCAGCAATATGCTTCGTACGGTTCTTACTGTTTTGATCATTGCATTAGGCATTACTGCATTGGTTGTGGTCAATACTGCCATTAAAGCAATTAATCAGAAGTTTACAGAAAGTTTTTCCACCATGGGGGCTAGTGGGTTTACGATCCGTTACAAACAAAGAAATATTCGTTTTGGTGGTGGCGGCGGATCTGAAATAAAAAAAGAAAAAAAGGGAAGCAAGAAAGAAAAGAAATCAAATCTTGATAAAATAATCAGGAAGGAAGAAGCAGAAATGTTCATACAGAGTTTCAAATTCCCCTCATCGAAAGGAGTTTCGGTATTTGCAACGAGAAATGCGATCGCTTCTTATGAAACTAAAAAAACAAGCCCTAATGTTTTATTATTTGGCGGCGATGAGAATTATATGATCCTGAATGGATACAAATTAAGATCGGGAAGGAATCTTAACCAGGCAGATGTACAATCTGCAAGAAATGTTTGTATTGTAGGATATGATGTAGCGAAAAAATTATTTAACGATAATCCTGACAGGGCTGTCAATGCGATCATTCGTGTACAAAATATTCCTTATCGTGTAATTGGAGTGCTTGATAGCCGTGGTTCTTCATTCGGGATGAGCTTAGATAACAGGATCTTTACAAGTTATACGAATGTTCACCGTCAATTCAGCTCAGGAATAAGTTATGTAATAGCTATAATGACAGATGATATAAAAAAAGTGCAGGTTGCCATGGGTGAAGCAGAAGGTGTTTTTCGTTCAGTGAGAAAACTTGCAACCACAGAAGAAAACAATTTTGTTCTTGATCGAAACGATAGTGTTGCAGAAAAAGCAATGAACAGTCTTGGTATGATCTCTTTATCTGCCCTTGTAATTGGTTTTATTACATTGATCGGTGCAGCCATTGGTTTAATGAATATTATGCTTGTTGCCGTAACGGAAAGAACCAAAGAAGTAGGATTGGTAAAAGCAATCGGCGGAAAAAGCAAAACAGTAAGGGCTCAATTTCTTATGGAGTCAATTATTATTAGTGTAATGGGGGCCATATTAGGGATCATATTCGGTATTTTAATAGGTAACCTCATATCTATTGCCATCAACACAGGATTTGTTGTTCCCTGGAACTGGGTGATATTGGCAATTGCAATTTGTTCGGTTACGGGTTTATTGGCTGGTCTGTATCCGGCATTAAAAGCCGGCAGGTTAAATCCCATTGAAGCACTTCGGTATGAATGATCCCATTCATTAATCAAGCAGCACTTTGCTGTTACCGGCAGTCCTCAGACTAACCCTTGTTTGGGCTGGCTAAAAAATATAACAGCTTCTTGTTCCGGATTAAAAAATCATTAACTTGTAACGCTCTGGTTAAAATTTTTACAGGCGCATTTGAAGCATTTAATTTTTTTTTCCTTAGAATTGTGCTCCTGAAAAAATTAGAAATCTTTTTTTAAAAATTTAAACACTAAAAACTAAGATCATGGCTGAAACTAAACCGACTGCATCAGCAAGTGTGAAAGCAACTTCTGTACAAGCTAAGAAAAGCAGTAACGCCATTTCATGGCTTGCCCCTATTATTTGTCTTATTGCCGGTTATCTTATCTGGCGTTTTATTTTTGGAGATCCTGATGGATTTAATCAGCCTGCTAAAGGTGGTGGCTTTTGGCCCAAGCATGACAAGCCTAAAGGTGCATTGAGTGGTATTTACATGGGAGGAATTATCATTCCAATTCTTATAGGTATGTTTTTAATGGTAATTACTTTTTCAATTGAAAGATTACTTACAATAAGTAAGGCCCTAGGCAGCGGCTCAATTGCCGATTTTATTCGCAAAGTGCAATATCACCTTGCAAACAGAAATGTTGATGCTGCTATGGCAGAATGTGATAAACAACGCGGTTCAGTTGCCAATGTAATGCGTGCAGGTCTGCGTCGTTACAAAGAAATGACTTCGGTCAGCGATCTCAGCATTGATCAAAAAGTTTTAGCTATACAAAAAGAAGTAGAAGAAGCTACTGCGCTGGAATTACCTATGCTTCAAAAAAATCTTGTATTCCTGTCAACTATTACCTCTGTTGGTACATTGGTTGCCCTGCTTGGTACTGTAATGGGAATGATCCGTTCATTCTCGGCATTAGGATCTGAAGGTGGTGGTGGTGCCGGAGCAAGTGCTCTTGCCATTGGAATATCTGAAGCTCTCTATAATACTGCTTTAGGTATCGGTACATCTGCCTTTGCGCTTATTATGTATAATATATTTACAACTAAGATCGATTCTATCACTTACGGTATTGATGAGTCTGGATTTACGCTTACCCAAAGCTTTGCATCTCTTTACAAATAAGAGACAATTGCTTTTGTGGAAAACATGAAACATTGAATCTCAATACTAAATTATTTTAAACATGCCCAGTGTTAAGATACCAAAGAAGAGCACATTCGTAGATATGACCCCCTTTGTGGATGTTGCTTTCCTAATCCTTACATTTTTTATCATGGCTACTAAGTTTAAGCCCGAGGAGCCTGTCGAAATAAAAACTCCTAATTCGGTTTCAACGAAGGATTTACCTGATAGTGATGCATTGCAGGTAACATTTGACAGTACCGGCCGTGTCTTTTTTAGTGTTTTGTCAGAAAAGAATCGCAAAATAAAATATGATGTCATAAAACACATAAATGATGCAAGAAGCCTGGGATTGACCGAAGCTGAAATGCAGAATTTTGTTAGAATGCCTTCAGTAGGAGTCCCTTTTAGTGGTTTAAAACAATTACTAGCAATTCCGGTCGAAGACCAGAAAAATTTCAGACAACCGGGAATTCCCCTGGACACACTTGGCGGGGAGCTATATTACTGGATCAGAGACGCAGTTGGAACATTTACCGGTAAAAAATTGCAATACCTGATCAAAGGAGATAATAGCGCAAAATATCCGGCTTTTAAACAAGTCCTCAACGCATTTAAAAAGAATGACATTTTTAAATTTCAGATGATCACTATGTTAGAAGATGCGCCGGCTGGCTCGGAACTTGATATTATTAGAAAAAGACAAAAAGCGGGCAAATAAATTTATTAATTCTTAAAACTCTGAATTATGGCAAGTATAGATGAAGGTGGTGGTGGCGGTCATAAAAAAGGACCGGGAGTAAAGAAAGCCAAAAAACTTTCTACCCGTGTTGATATGACACCAATGGTTGATCTCGGTTTCTTGCTTATAACTTTTTTTATTTTTACAACAACCATGAGTAGCCCGACTACTATGGAGTTGTATATGCCTAAGGATACGAAGGATGAAGATCAGAATAAAGCAAAAGAATCCGGGGCACTTACTATTATGCTTGGAAAAGATAACCATGTATATTATTATGAGGGCCAGTTAAAGGAAGATGCATCCAACTTCCTTTCAACAAATTTTGCAGGCATCAGGAAAGTGATCATCGATAAGAAAAAAGCCGTTATTGATGCTCATCAGCATGATGCAGGTTGTGAAAAAATATGGGAAAAAAATGGCGGCGATAAAAAATCTTGTCTTGACAAGGATTTGGTGATTGTTATTAAACCTAGTGAGAATGCCACCTATAAAAATACAGTTGATATTCTTGATGAGATGGCTATTAGTGATATTAAACGTTATGCCATGGTTGATCTTTTCCCTGCTGAGAAAATATTGATTGAGGCAACAGAAGGAAAGTAATGTATCCATAAATGTGGAATTAATTGAATTCTGCATCTAACTTTAAAAGAAACTGCAATGGAAATAAATAAAATTCTGTCAAGTGATATTCTTGATCTTCTTTTTGAAGACAGGAATAAAGCCTATGGCGCATATGAACTTCGTAAAACCTATAAAAAAAGGCTTACGATAGCTTTGCTTTGTACTGCTGCTGTTGCTTTGCTTGCTTTAGGCGGTTCTCTTCTTGCAAGCTCATTGAAAAAGAATGAGGGCAAAATAAAAGTAACTGAGATGAGACTTCAGGATCTAAAGCAGGAAGAGGAGAAAAAACCGGAGCCTCCACCACCGCCTCCTCCAAAACAGGAACCTCCAAAAGTAGAAATGACAAAATTCACTCCTCCTAAAATTGTAAAGGATGAAGAGGTTAAAAAAGAAGAAATTCCACCTGAAGTAAAAGAGTTAGAAGATACAAAGATCGATGTAGTAAACCAGGAAGGTATAAAAGATGAAGGTATTGCTCCTGCAGTAGTTGATGAAGGTAAACAGGTAGTGGAGGAAAAGAAAGATGAAGATGAAAATAAGGTTTTTGAGAAAGTGGAAGTAGAGGCAAGCTTTAAAGGGGGCGAAAGAGAATGGCGAAAATATCTTGAAAGAAACCTTGATCCTAATGTGCCTGTGGAAAATGGTGCAGCTGAAGGAACTTATACTGTTACAGTTCAGTTCATCGTTGATAAAGAAGGAAGAATTAGTGATGTAAAGGCATTGACAAATTATGGTCATGGTATGGAAGAAGAAGCGGTGAAAGTAATTAAGAGAGGACCGGATTGGGTTCCTGCCATTCAAAATGGCCGCAATGTAAAGGCTTATCGTAAACAGCCAATTACCTTTGTAGTCGCAGCCGAATAATTAATTTTTTAGCAAAATATAATTAAATCCCCCGCAATGCAGGGGGATTTTTATTTTTGGCTTCTTATGCAGGGAAAACTAACAGGATGGGATGACACGATCATTGCGTTGGCAACGCCGCCGGGAATTGGAGCTATTGGCGTTATTCGTCTTAGCGGGGCAAAAGCAATTGACATAGTGAATGATCTTTTTCCGTCAAAAGACCTTGCACAACAAGCATCCCACACAATTCATGTTGGCGTTATAAAAGATAATGAAATCACACTGGATGAAGTTGTTGTTTCATTATATAAAAACCCGAGATCATATACAGGTGAAGATGTGGTGGAAATAAGCGGGCATGGTTCGCCATTTGTTTTACAACAAATAATAAATGCATGTATTCAGCGACATGCAAGGTTAGCAAAGCCCGGCGAGTTTACTCAAAGAGCTTTTTTAAAAGGTAAGCTGGATCTTGCGCAAGCAGAAGCAGTTGCTGACTTGATAGCCTCAAATACCCTTGCCTCGCAAAAAACAGCCTTGAATAATATTCGTGGCGGTTTTTCAAATAAATTAAAAGAGTTGCGGGAGCAGTTAATAAAATTTTCAGCACTGATAGAACTGGAGCTTGATTTCAGCCAGGAAGATGTAGAATTTGCGGACAGAAAAAAGTTTTATGAATTGATAAATGAACTTACTCAGTTAACAGATCATTTGATCAATTCATTTCGTCTTGGAAATGTAATTAAGAACGGAGTTAGTGTGGCGATCGTTGGTAAACCAAATGCAGGTAAATCAACTTTGCTGAATGCTTTGTTACAGGAAGACAGGGCCATCGTAAGTGAGATTCCTGGAACTACAAGAGATACGATCGAAGAAATTATCAATATCGATGGAATTCTTTTTCGTTTGATCGATACCGCAGGTATACGTCAGCATACAAGTGATATAATAGAATCAATGGGTGTGGAGAAAAGTTTAGATAAAATAAAAACGGCTGACCTTGTTTTGTATTTATTTGATGTAGCGGATGACCTAAAGGAAATCAGTACTCAATATGTAGAATTTCAAAAAAGAAATTTAATTTTTTTGCTTGTTGCAAATAAAACAGATAAGCATAATGAGTCTGAAATAAGAGAAAAGTTCTCTTCTTTAGAAAATCTTGTATTTATTTCTGCAAAAGATCATACTCATTTGGAAGTGTTGAAAGAAAGAATGGTAGATAAAGTAATTTCAGGACAAGTACAGGTGGAAGATACAATAGTTACCAATGCCCGCCACTATCATGCATTAAAAGAAGTAGCAAAATCATTAGCAGATATAAAAAAAGGATTGGATGAAAACCTTGCCGGCGATCTGCTGGCCCTGGATATTCGAAGAGCTCTTCATTATCTCGGCGAAATAACGGGTGAAATAACAAATGAAGATCAACTTGATTATATCTTTAGTAAGTTCTGTATCGGAAAGTAAATTCGGGAAAACCTGAATTTGCTGGTAAATGAAGACCCAATCGTAAAATAATTTTATATTTATGTAGATCATTGGATAAGGCAGTAGTAGATTGTTTTTTTTATTTAGTTTAATAAAACCTTCAATATGCTAAACCCAAAATCAAATCAATCGCCGGCAAATTCTTTAAAGAGTTTATCGGATTTTGCAAAGAAGTCTCAAAAAACCCATGAGGAGTTTGTAAAGAAATCTCAAAAACATTTTGAAAATTTCGTAAAGCAATCTCAAAAGAATTTTGAGGATTTTCAGAAACGGTCAAAGGAGTTTACCAAAAGAGCAAACGAAACAGCAGCACGAGCTACAAAAAAGTTTTGAATGGGGTTCAAATGAGATTTAGGGAATAAAAAAGAGAACCGGCTGCAGAAGGCGGCCGGTTGATCGGACTTATTGGTTATCTGAGCGTATGTAAGAAATTTTATTTCACAGGAGATGATCTTTGAACAAGGGGTACGGGCTAAACAGAGTTAATTCCCTCGTTAAGCTTTAGCATCCTTTTTCAAAATCTTTCCATTCTTATCAACTAATACCCTTGCATGAGCATCTCCCTTCTCAAGTTTTATTTCATACACAGTTCTATTCTTATCATTTTCTTCATCTATTGAAGTTATTTTGTAACCAGCATAATTGTTTTTAATAGTTTTCTTTACAAGATCGGGAAGCATTGCTGAATCTTCAACCACTGATGATGAACCGATCCACGAACCAATTCTATCCCACCAGCTCATATGAGGTTTATTATCTACAGTATAATTCACTGCATAATATGATGTATCCATTGAAGGCCATCCTGTCCATTCCCAATTGATCCTGTCGTAAGGTTTATATGGGGCCCACGTTACATTCGATGCGTTTGGATATTTTGTTTGAAAAGCTGTTCTAACATTATCTGGTGGGTTATACTCCGGGATTACAGTTGGAGTCGTGTTGGTTGTCGGCGCAGTTTCCGTTGTCTTATCATTATAGGTAGTTTCGGTACTGTTATCACCGCAAGCTGCAAGTAAAAAAGCTCCCGATATTACAACTATCCAATTTCTTTTCATCTTAGTAGTTGGTTAGAATTTTTAAACAAAGTTTTTAATTAGCGGCAAATGATATGCCATGCACTTAATAAAAGATGACCGCAATTTTTATTGTGTAAAAAGTTCTTATTTGTTAATTGCAATTGAAGGATTGGGGAAATCTATCTACAAAAATAAAACGAGATATATCAGATCAATGTATTGCCATAGAAATTGGGAACCGTTTTTCACATTTCCATTCTTAGGTTTTCAATAACTGCAAGTAATAGCAAATGACTCTTTGCATGATCATCGTTCTGTGGCGTCTGTATACACAACCCTGTTCTAAAAAATAAAAGAAGAAGTTTTTTTACGAAGTATAATTATTGATCGCTGGGGTTTAATAGCTAAAACAGAAAGCAAAGAGATATTAGCTTAAAATAAACGCCTCTCTTCAATAAGTATCTTTTATCCGTGATGGCAAGGTAATTGCCCCCCTTTTGTAAATAACTTTTATGATAAAGCGGGATGGTTGTAATATTTCTTTGTGGCAGGAAAGTGTAGATGAATACCTGTCAACAAATAAAATAAATTCATCAACACTATATGATGTTGTAATTGTTGGCGGAGGTATAACCGGTATTAGTACAGCATTTCATTTGCAAAAGGCAGGCATGAATTGCGTGGTGCTGGAAGCTCATGAGCTTTGTTTTGGTACAACAAGCGGCACTACTGCACATATTAATACTTTGCTCGATACATCCTATTCAACGATCGAAAAAAAATTCAGTAAGGAAAAATCGAAATTGGTCGCTGCGTCAGTAAAAGAAGCTGTGAATACGATCAAAGACAATATTGGAAAATATAATATTGATTGTGATTTTAAAACCACGACGGCCACCTTATTTGCTAAAACCGATAAACAAAAAGATGAGCTTGAAAAGATCAGTGAAGCAACTGCTGATGCCGGAGTTAAAAATGAGTTTGTTGATGAAATAAGTATTCCAATTAAATTTTTAAAAGCAATGCAGGTAAATGAACAGGCAAAATTTAATCCTGTTCGTTATGTTCATGCTTTAGCGCAGCAGTTTGAAAAAGCTGGCGGAACTATATTGCAGCAATGCTGTGTTATTGCCGCAGATGAAAATGAGAATGTAACTGTCGAAACAACCAAGGGAAAATGTATCGGCAGGTTTTTAATTTATGCAACACATATCCCTCCCGGAGTTAATCTTTTACATTTCCGTTGTGTGCCAATGCGTAGTTATGCAATGGCAGTAATTTTAAAAAATGATTCTTATCCGGAAGATCTTTTATATGATATGTATGATCCTTACAACTATTATCGTTCACAGGAAATTGATGGACGTAAATATTTTATTGTAGGGGGTAATGATCATAAAACAGCTCATGAAGAAAACCAGGAATATTGCTTTTTGAAATTGGAATCTCATATTCGAAGATATTTTGAGATCAAAGAAATTTCCTATAAATGGTCTTCACAATTTTATGAATCACCGGATGGGCTTCCTTACATTGGACAATTGCCGGGACATGATAAAATATTCACAGCAACAGGGTTTGGTGGAAATGGTATGCCTTATAGTACGGTTACCGCATTACTATTGACAAAAATGATCTCTAATGCAGATAGCCCCTATAAAGATCTTTATGATCCGAACAGGTTAAAACCTGTTGCGGGATTTACCAATTTTGTAAATCATAATGCTGACGTGATTAAACAATTTGCCAGTAAATGGTTTTCAGCCGATGATTTACACCAGTTAACAGAACTCGCAACTGGGGAAGGAAAGATTGTAAATTTTAAAGATGAAAAGATCGCTATCTATAAAGATGAAAGCGGCGGAATACATGCATTGCATCCGACATGCACTCACGTTGGTTGTGAAGTAAAATGGAACAATGCTGAGCTAACATGGGATTGCCCTTGTCATGGGGCTCGTTATTCTTATGATGGCCGCGTCTTGAATGGACCCGCCGTTAAGAATTTAGCAAAGGTTAGCATTCGTGAATTAGTTACTAAAGAGGAGTAAAATGAAAACAGCAATAAGAAAAAGGTTCAGAAAAGAGGAGCTCAAAAAAAATTGTAGGTTCTTTGAAGCTATTAAATGAAAGAAGGGCTTCGGCTCTATCTTTCTTATTTCGAAAAAAATTAAATTTTTATGGCAAAGTATTCAAAAAAAGCAGGAGAAAAAGTTGAAAAGGTAATGCGTGAAAAGAAAAAAGGAACACTAAAAAGCGGTCGCAGTGGTAAAAAAGTAACGAGTCGCAAGCAAGCAATAGCGATCGGTCTTTCCGAAGCTCGTAGGGCAGGGGCAAAGGTTCCAAAGAAGAAAGAAACAAAAAGCTCTAGTAAATAATAGCGAAAAATTTTGCTATATTTTAATACCGCATTTTATGCCGGAAGGGAGTCGGAGTAAAAAATTCCCTTCCGTTCTTTATAATGAGATCCTGAGCATCCTATTTCCCATTTTTTTTAGCCATACGATTTATAACCATCAAAAAAAGAGCTTCGGTAGAACCGAAACTCTCTTTTAAAGTTTCTTGTTCCCTGCGCCAGCATTACCTGGTTCAGGTTCCATGGGTATAATCTCAGAATAAAAAACCGTTTCCGATTTTAATTTTAATCAAACACCCCAAAGAAACTTATGATAACAGGTATGAAAAAATTATGCCAGTAAAGAAAATGTGCAAAAATGATTTCTTTCTCTTGCCAACTGATGGCACGATTTCCGATACAACGTAGAAGGAAATATTTTTTTAATTCAAATTCTTTCTATGAAAAAGATTTTTGCGTTTCTGCCAGCACTTTGTTTTATGCTCTTGGCTTGTAATGATAAAACAAACGATACTACTGAGAGTACTACTAATACAAGTACCAGTACCAGTACAAATACAGCTACTGATGCAAATGCCAGTACAACAAATAATGTTGTAACTGACGAAAAAAGTTCTGATTTTCTTAAAAAAGTTACTAACTCAGGAATGGCTGAAGTACAATTAGCTAAGCTTGCAGAACAGAAAGCTGCAATTGATGCGGTCAAAAATTTTGCTGCAATGCTAGAAAGAGATCATACTGCTGTAAATCAGCAAGTAAAAAATTTGGCAGACCAACGTAATGTCGCGTTGCCCTCAATAATATCTGATGACAAACAAAAGATGTATTCCGATATGGAAAAAATGACTGGAAAGGCTTTTGACAAAGACTATATTTCAATGATGGTAAAAGCTCATGGTGATGGAATTTCTTTGTTTGAAGATACCAGGTCAAATGCATCGGATATTGATGTTAAAAATTTTGCTGACAAAACATTGCCTACTTTAAAAATGCATCTTGATTCTGCAAAGGCAATTCAAAAAAGATATTGGTAAATAGTTATCGATTCGTATCCTATGAATAGAATTTTTAATTATTAAAATTGAAAATCATGGCATTGGAAAATAAAAAAAATCCGCCACCAGATAAATCAATTCATAATGAGAGAGAGCCCGAACAAGAGCCTAATATATACCTTTCTACAGGCCAACATCAACTCGATATAGTAGATGAAAGATCAAAGGATAAACATGGTAACAGGCCACATCGAAGAAATGATATAAACCTGGAAGCTGATGAAGAGCCTGTTGAAGAAAAATCACCAGGAGTATCAGACAATACTGCTCCATAAATTTTAGGAAACAGATTTTTATAAGTTAAAAAATAAAACCCGGTTAGATAAACCGGGTTTTTCAGTGCTGCAATGTGCAATTGAATTTTATTGTTGTTGAGATGTTTGAAAACTTTTTAATTTATTGTAAAGAGTTTTACGGTCTATCTTTAATAATTCGGCAGCTTTTTTCTTATTGAAATTTACTTGTTGCATCACAGACATGATGGTGTAAAACTCTGCCCTGCTTGCTGCGCCTTTCAACAGATCTTTATTTGGAAAATTTTCAGGATGCGTCAATCCTTCAAATTGATGAGGAATTGGTTCAAATGCTGTATGTGTATGATGAGCAGGTACATGATGCACAATTTCCTGTGGCAATGAAGTAATCGCAATTTTTGCTTCGGCAGGTGTAAGTAATACTGCACGTCGAACTACATTTCTAAATTCCCTTAAATTACCAGGCCATGAATATTCGAGAAATATATTTAGTACATCTTCATTGAATCCGCTTATGTTTTTCCTGGTTTCTTCATTTGACTTTTCAAGGAAAAATTCTGCTAATGGCATAATGTCTTCACGTCTTTCACGCAGTGGCGGAAGATAAATTGAAAATTCATTCAAGCGATGATATAAATCTTCCCTGAATTTTCCTTTCCTGTAGGCTTCATTCAAATTTTCATTTGATGCCACTATGATTCGTACATCAGTAGGGGTTTCTTTATTTCCACCGACACGTTTAAATTTTCTTTCTTGTATCACCCGGAGCAAGGCCGCCTGCACGCCGGCTGATAAATTACCAACTTCATCTAAAAACAAAGTGCCACCTTCTGCTAATTCAAAATGGCCTTCCTTATCCTGGATGGCACCGGTGAATGAACCTTTCACATGTCCAAAAAGTTCGCTGCCTGCCAATTCTCTTGAAAGTGTTCCGCAATCAAGTGCCACAAATGGTTTATGGCTACGTTCACTAAGATCATGGATCAATCGTGCAATAACTTCTTTACCGGTTCCACTTTCACCATAAAGCAAGACACTATAATTAGTGCCTGCAATTATATCAGCCTGCTCATGCAAAAAAACTGATGCAGGTGATTTGCCTTTATAGAAATCAAAGTTGGTTTTTCTTTTTACACTTGTTCCGTTTTCATTTTGCTGGTCGACGATTGCAGTTTTTTCTTCATTCTTATTCAATAAATTATTTAATATAGAAAGCACCTCATCAGGAATAAGTGGTTTTGTGATATAATCGAAGGCGCCTAGCTTAATTACTTCAACTGCTGTTTTTATATCTGAATAACCGGTAATAACCAATATGCGTACATGAGGATCTTTCGCTTTTAAACCTTTGATCAGCTTAATGCCATCCATATCATCAAGCCGGTAATCGCAGATCACTACATCAAAATTTGCGGGGTCGTATAAGGCAATGCCTTTAGCTCCTGAATGAGCCGAACTGGTCTCAAATCCATTTTTATTTAAAAAGCGACTAAGCAGTAAGCATAGGTCGATATCGTCATCTATAATGAGAGCTCTTTTTGCCATGTGAAGGGGGTTTAAACTTTGGGATTCAAATCATCCTACATTTCAACTGAAATCATGCCAAATCTATTCTTACTAAATTACTAAATCATTTTTATAAGGAGGCATTTGGCAGTAAAATTGCCTTTTTTTACATCGTGAAAAGGAAATGATAATAGTGAACAGTAAAAATGATAAAACAGATCCCTTCCTGAAAACTAAAAAGCCGAGTGACCCTGAAAGAAAAAGAGCTTTGATAGTTGACGATGAAACGGATATTTGCTACTTGTTAAGCAGTATTTTAAAGCAGAAAAACATACAGACAGCATTTGCTGGCAGCCTTGCCGAAGCTGATAGAATGCTTCAATCCCCCAATTTTTTTTATTATGTGTTCCTTGATAATCATCTGCCTGATGGATTGGGAATTAACCAGATAAAACGCTGGAAAGAGAAATTCCCTTTATTCATTTAATAATGATAACGGCACATGATTCTTATGAAGAAAGAAAAAAAGCTTCAATTGACGGGGCCGACGATTTTATTTCAAAACCCTTCTCAAAAGAGATCATTTTGAACTCTATAGTTCCAACATCAGACTAAGATATGGGGAAAATACTCTACATTTTTAGTCGGCTGCTTTTAATGTTACTATAAAAACACTCCCTTTTCCCAGTACGCTTTTAACTGTAATCTTACCGCGGTGACTTATGATAATATTCTGGCAATTAGTGAGTCCAAGCCCATTTCCTTTGGATTTGTTTGTAAAATACGGCTCAAATAGTTTTTGTAAGGTGTCCTCATCCATACCGGTTCCGTTGTCTTCTATTTCGATAATACATTTATCACCCTGATTTTTTGTTCTTATTGATAGGATGCCTTTATTCTTTTCCATCGCTTCTATCGCATTTATAATAATGTTTAAGAATGCGACTTTTATTTTTTCTTCGTCTACAGCCACATCGCAAACATCAGCAGCATAATTTTTTTCAACTTTTACCTGGCTTAGGTCAATTCGATCGGCAGCCAATTCAAGTGTGTCATCAAGTATTTTATTTATGCTTACTTTCCGAATATTCAATTCTATAACTTTTGTGGCATTTAACAGGTCAGATATAAGTTGATTGATACGAATACCATTCCTGCTTATCATATCAAGCAGCACGGAAGATTCATTATTTTGAACGCCCATATCCTGCAGCTGTTCTGCCGCCAATGAAATATTGGTTAGCGGGTTTCTTACTTCATGTGCTATCGTTCTCGCAACACGGCCAGTTGCCGTAAATTTTTCCATACTTTTTAATTCCCTTACTTCAGCATCCTTTTTTTTCAGTTCATCAATATTTGCTTCCAATTCTTTTTGGTATTGAATATTCTTTCTGGTTGATTCATCACGAGCAGTACTTTCCTTATTATAGATCAGTAAAGAATAAAAAATTGCAAGTATTGAAGTAAGTAATGATATAAAGGTTATTATTTGTGTGCTGGTGAATGAACTTGTTAACTTATCTTTTCTTTCCTTCATTAGCTTTTCTTCTGCATCGATAAAATGTAGTGTATTCAAATCGATACTGTCCAATAAAATTTGTCCTTTCTTGCGATTGGAATCTATTTCTGGTGTTGATTGCTTGCCCGCAAGTTGAAAAGCCTCTATATTTTTTTTGATTAATGCAAGTCTTAAGTCGATCAGGCTTTTTATTGAGTCAAGTTTGGCAAGTTGGTTTGGATTTTTTTCTTCTAATATTTTAAGTTCATTATAAGTAACCGGGATTTTATCCTGGTTTTCATAAAATATTTTTAAATAAGACTCATCTTTTGTAATATAAAATCCCCGCACATTGGTTTCCGCCTCTGTTATTAAGTTCTTTAATTCCCCGACCTTGTTTTCAGCTTTATAACTTTTTGTCACCCGGTCATATTCTTGTTGCACCTTCCATGTTGATTGAAAAATAAATAAATAGGAGATCATTAATAACACAAAAGCAATGATATACCCTGTTCTTATTTTTTTTCTTAACGGCATGTCTTGACGTTTATACAACTATGTTTGCTCATTGAAGCAAACATAACTTATCCTCTAAGCAGCTACTTTCTTAAAGGCAAATTAGTCTTTTATAGATGAGAAAGAAATAAATGTATAATTCATTAAGAATAAATTCATTCTTACTCTTGTGTTACATTTATTTATAAACGTTGAGAGGATTTAAGGAGGATCATAATTGTATTCAGGCAGTAGATTTTTTTCTCGTTCTTTTGTTCCCGCTTGTTTTTTTATAGGGAACTTTTGCCCCTTCTTCACGGGCTTCAGATAGACCAATAGCAATTGCTTGTTTAGGGTTGGTAACTTTTTTTCCACTTCTGCCGCTCCGAAGTTTTCCTTTTTTCATTTCTTTCATTGCCCGTTCAACTTTTTCACTGGCTTTTTTGGAATATTTTGCCATGGTTTATTTTAATTAAAGTTTGAATTGTATTAATTTATTTCTGTTAAACGTGGTTGAGTTGCCCTGCTTAACCCTAATGTATTCATGAAGACATCATACATCTGTGTTTTTAATTTTTTAAATCCTGCTTCTCTTTTACCAGTTTCAGTGTATTCAATATAATAAGGCACCATTTTTAAAAGCAGTTTCCTCCCTTGTGAATTATCCGGTCCATACATAACATCTTGTTTGTTTACAACAACTGCAGTACCGGTAATTTCTACATAATAATCAACCCCCTTCCTGTAAAAGATAAGCTTTGCGGGAAAGTGAAGTTCATAAGCTTTGACCCAATGCCGGGGAATATGAGCACTGAACCACAATAAACCATCGTCATCTACACTTTCAAATTCAACAATATCATTTGGTAATCTTACGATGTTACTATTCGTGGCATACATTACTGCACTTTTTATTTGCTGTAGTTTATTTTTTATAAACATGAGTTTATAGTCATTTTCCATTTGTTACTTTTTATATATAAAATCAAATGTGATACCAATGGCATAACAAAAGGATTATTTATTTCAACATAGTAACAAAACGTGGTATGTTTTTTTCTTCAGAGTAATGAGAGTTCAGGTTCATTTTTGA
>Ga0070698_100004181_pt1 | contig 15860 bp, 10 predicted proteins | sample KBSK1502metaG_FD_65477 | JGI IMG/M metagenome (GOLD analysis project Ga0070698, IMG submission 65477) | Corn, switchgrass and miscanthus rhizosphere microbial communities from Kellogg Biological Station, Michigan, USA - KBS K1-50-2 metaG | ecosystem: Host-associated > Plants > Roots >...
ACCCAGTACCCAGTACCCAGTACCCAGTACCCAGTACCCAGTACCCAGTACCCAGTACCCAGTACCCAGTACCTCTCCTTTTCGGAGGTCGGCATTATGCTGGCTACCCAGGTCCGGCAAAAGGACAGCGTCTTCTACTTTGCCGCCTACCCGGCGTCCGAGCTGCTCGACAAGGTGCGCTTCATCAGCCGGTTCTACGGGGAGGGCGAGCAGATTGCCCCCGAGTCGGTCCCCGATGACGACGACATCGCGCAATTCATCTCCAGGGTCGAGCACTCCGAGGGGGCCTTTCAGCGCTCGCTGTCCCGTAGCAAGGTCCGGGCGATCAAGAACTTCTACGAGAACGCGGTGCACCAGCCGCCGATCCCGGGCACCGTCCTCCTGTTCACCGCCGAACGACTTCGCTTCACGCCCCGCTCGGGGGATGACAACCTGGGAATCCTGACCCAGCCCACCGGAAAATTCCTGATCATCGACGGCCAGCACCGGCTGGCCGCCCTCCACTTCTACCGTAACGAGCGGCCGGACGAAGCCGCGAGCCTGCACGTGCCCTGCGTAATCTTCGACGGCAAGAGCGAAGATTTCGCGACCGAAATGTTCGTGATCATCAACTCCACGCCGACCCGGATCAACAAGAGTCACCTGGTCGACCTGTACGAGAAAGTTTCCTGGGCCGACCCCGACAAGAAATACTCCGCTCGCGTGGTGGAGATGCTCTACAAGGAAGGGGATAGCCCGCTCCGCTACCGGATCAACCGGCTGGGCGGCAGGAGCAAGCAGGAGAAGTGGATCCTCCAGGCCGAGTTGTTCAACGAGGTGCACCGCTGGGTGCATGCCGATTGGCGCTCGATTCAGCGCACCGGCACCGACCGACGTCATGTCGAGCGTTTCTATAGGGTCATCCGTGACTTCCTCAAGGCGGCGGAAAACGTCTGGGGCGACGCGTGGGGGAACGCCAACTACTTCGTCACCAATTCAGTCACCCTGAAGGCGATGATCCGGGTGTGTGCCGACCTGTCGGCCGAGGAAGACATCGAGGAAGACCGGGTGAAGCGGTGGACCCAGCGACTGATGCCGTGGCGGGAACGGAAAGCCGATTTCAAGGCCACCGGTTTCTACGAGCGTTTCCCGGCCAAGGGGCAGGTAGAACGGGTGTCCCGAATCCACCGGGAACTGGCCCGTGCCGCCGGGATCGAGCTGGCGATCCGGGGGCGTCGCAAGAAGGCGTGAGGTAGTCCCACCCGCTGTCATTCTCCCATCACCCGGGGGCCAGTCGTTCGCCTCCGCATTCTTCATCTTCGCGTGGGTTCAGAGTGGCGGACCCCGATTCCCCGGCGCGAGGCACCCCTGGAGCCGGGGTTTAACGATCATGGGGGTCGGGTGGCAGGTAGTGCGCTGGATCGCAGAACAGCCGGTGGGGACCCTCCAGATTGGGCGGGTCGGTGGTCAAACCAGGTCTGGATCCGAATCCCGGCCCAGCCGGAGGAGTCCGCATTGTCATGATGAGTCTGCTCGTCGTCCTTCTGCAGGGGCATGATTCCCTGACGGCGCAGGCGGCGGTGAACCGCGCGCTCAATACCCGGGGCCAGGTCCGCGCGTCGGCCGCGGTGGTCAACCGGGCTCGGGCCGGGGCCCGGATTGCCGGGCAGATCCCCAATCCGACAGCGGGCTACAGCTACACCGACGACACGCCGCGCCAGCACTTCGCGGTGCAGCAGTCGTTCGACTGGCTGTTGGTCCGCGGTGCCGCCGTCTCAGCTGCCAACTCCAGCGTCCAGGCGGCACTCGCCGATTCGGCCATCACAGCCGCGGAGATCGCGGCGGCTACCCTTACCGCGTTTTACCGGGCTCTCGGCGCCGAGGACGCCCTGGTGCTGCTGCGGCAACAGTTGCTGATCGCCGATTCGCTCAGCGCCATTGCGCGAGAGCGGCTGCGCCACGGCGACATCTCGGAATTGGAGGCCGAGCAGCTGGGGCTGGAAGCATCGCGGAGTCGACAGGCGTTCTCGCGCGGGCGGGAAGACCGGGCCGCCGCGCTGGCTCAGCTCCGCCGCCTCCTGGTGTGGCCGGAAACCGATAGCCTTCCGCCATTGAGCGGACGACTCGATGAAGGCATCGACCTGGTCCCCATGGCCGCGTTGCCGGAAGAGCAGGTTCCCAGCGTGCGGACTCATCTGGCGGATTCGGTCGCCGCCGGCCTTCGCCGCAAGAGCGCGATCCTGGGCCGTTTCCCGGTTCCCGCACTCGAGGTCGGCGTGGACTGGGACGACCCGACGCTGCCGGGGAAGAAACTCTGGCTGGTCGGCGTCTCGGTCCCGATTCCGCTCTGGAACCTGTCCGGCGCCCAGGTGGCCAGTGCGCAAGCCGACCAGGACGAAGCCACGGCGTTGCTGGCCGAGGCGCGCGCCGAGCTTCGGGGCCGTCTGGCGGAGACTCAGGTCCGCATCGAGGAGGCCCGCTTTCGTGCCCGGGTGGATCGGGATTCCCTGCTTCCCATCGCCCAGCGCATTCGGGAGCGAACCGCGCGGGGCTATCAGCTGGGCGAAACCGGAGTCATTCCGTTGCTCGATGCGCTGCGGGTCGAGCGGGAGATCGCGATCAGCATGGTGGACGACCTGATGACCTTTCAGGAGGCGCGAGCGACCTGGAGCAGCCTGCTGGGGGTGACGCAATGAGCAGCCCAGGCGCGGCTATTCTGAGCGCAGCGAAGAATCTCTCCAGCTACGCGCTCCTGGTTCTCGCGTTCGCTTGTTCCAAGGGGGCCGACGACCCTGAGGTGCAGCACCGGGTGCCGGTCTCGATTCAGCTGGTGCGCCAGGATTCCATCACGGAGACCATCGACGTGGTCGGCCGGCTTACCCCGCCGCCCGGCGGAGAAGCGATGCTCACCGCTCCGGCCGACGGCGTGGTGCGGAACATCGCGGTACAGGTTGGCCAGCAGGTTTCGCGCGGGCAGCACCTGCTCACGGTGGATGCGCCCGATCTCCAGGCCCAGGCTCGCTCGGCGCGGGCCCAGGCGACGGCGGCCAACCAGAATGCCGAGCGGCAGCGCGAACTGTTCCGGGCCGGCGTAAGCTCGCAGAAGCAGCTGGAGGAAGCCGAAGCCACGGCCACCGCCGCCGAGGCTTCGGCCCACTCGGCGGAAAGCCTGCTTTCGAGGACCAACGTGACCGCGCCGATCGGCGGAGCGGTGCAGGCGATCACGGTCAATACCGGGGAGCGGGTATCGAGCGGGCAGCCGCTGATTCAAGTGGTGAACGGGCGGATCCTCACGGTCGTGGCGACGGTGCCGGCACCGGTGCTGGCCCGGCTCCGTACCGGCTTGCTCGCTACAGTCAGCATCGAAGGCGCGCCCGACACGGTCCAGGGTTCGGTGCAGGGGATCACGCCGGCGGTGGATACCGTCTCCAACGCGGGGACCGTAGTGATCTCGCTGCGTCGTTTCCCGCCCACCTTCCGGGCCGGGTCGGGCGCCACGGCCCGAGTGGTCGCCAGCGTGCATCGCAATGCCCTGATCGTGCGTGACTCGGCCGTGGTGGTGCTGGGCTCCACGCCCACAGTCTTCGTGGTCCAGCCGGACTCTACCGTGAAGGCGCAACCGGTGGAAATAAAGGTCAGATCGGGCGGCCTGGTCGAAATCACGGGGGACCTCAAGGCCGGAGACCGGGTGGTCACCACCGGCGCCTACGGCCTGAGCGACGGCATGCACGTGGTAACCGCGAGCGCAGCCGCAACGGAAAAAGATTCCCAATGAATGCTTCATGAGCTTCGCCGGCTTTACCGCAAGACATCGAGCGGCGGTGTATTTGGCGACAGCCCTGATAACGGTCACAGGGCTGTATGCCATGGTCAAGCTGCCCGCAGGGGTATATCCCGAAGCGACCTTTCCCCGGATCGCGATCGTGATTCGTGGAGGTACGTTCGAGCCCCGTGACATGGTGGTGGCGGTTACCCGTCCGGTAGAAGAGGCCTTGAGCGGGGTCATTGACCTCCGAAGGATCAGGACCCGTACGGTCCGCGGTGGGACCGAGTTGAGCCTGGATTTCCGTCCGGGTGCGGACATGCAGTTCGCGCTCCAGCAGGTGCAGGGGCGGCTGGCCGGGTTGGAAGCAGAGCTGCCAAGTGGGCTCGACATCGTGGCGGAGCGGATGACCCCTTCGCTCTTTCCCATGATGCAGTTTGAGTTGACCGGTGGGGATCCCCTGGTCATGAGGGATCTCGCCCAGTACGTGATCCGGCCGCGACTCGCTCGCCTGCCGGACGTTGGTGAGGTGGAAGTCCAGGGTGGCCTGGTTCGGGAAGTCTCCGTGGTTCTCGATCCCACCGCGCTGATCAGCCATCACATCGGCGTATCAGAAGTCGCCGACGCGATCCGAAATGCAAACGTCAGCACCGCCGCGGGGCGGGTGGACCGCGAGTACCGGCAATTCAGCGTGATCGTGTCGGATCTGGCTGGCTCTCCGGAGGCAGTCGCCAACCTGGTGGTACGTCGGGAAGGAGACTTTCCCCTCAAGGTCGGGGACCTGGGCCAGGTGACATACGGGTCCGCGGATCAGTTCGAGCTGGCCCGGGGCAATGGCCAGTCCGCCGCGCTGATCAACATCTCGCGTCAGCCCAATGGCAACATGCTGCGGGTCGAACGCGGCGTGGCCGCCGCCATCGATTCGTTGAAGCCAACGCTCCCCGCCGGCCTTCACCTGGACATGGTCTCCGATCATGGGCAGCTGGTGCGAGACTCGATTGCCAGTATTCGCGACGCGATGGTGATCGGCGGCATCCTCGCGGTGCTCATCCTGGGGGCTTTCCTGGGGCGGATAAGGATCACTCTGGTCGCGGCCATGACGTTGCCGCTGGCGATCGCGGGCAGTTTTGCCGGCATGGCATTTTTCGGTGATTCACTGAACTTGATGTCACTGGGCGGCCTCGCCGTAGCGATCGGATTGGTGATCGATGACGCCGTGGTAGTGGTGGAGAACATCGAACGGTATCGGGCGTTGCACCCCGATGAGCCTGCCGCTGCGTCGACCGAGCGGGCCGTTAACGAAATCATTGCCCCGGTGACCAGTTCGACTCTGACTACGGTGGTGGTCTTCCTGCCGCTGGGACTCCTCCAGGGCGTGGTAGGACAGTTCTTCCGATCGTTGTCCGCCGCGCTGGTCATCGCCGTGCTGCTTTCCCTGGTATATGCGGTCGGTCTCATTCCCGCCCTGGCGCCATTCGCTCTGCGGAAGAAGGCCGACGCGAAGACCAACCGCTGGTTTCCTGTATCCCTGGAACCGCTGCAGAAACTCTACGGTCGTGGGGTTCGTGGAGTGATCAAGAGGCCCGTCCTGGCCCTGATCGGCGCGGCGGTGATGATCGTCGCCATCCTGGCGATCTATCGAACATTGGGTACCGGGTTTCTTCCCGAGATGGATGAAGGAGCCTTCATCACTGATTACTGGACGCCCACGGGGACTTCCCTGGCGGAAACGGACCGCCAGGTGGGTATGCTCGAGAAAATCCTGAAACAGGATCCTGCGGTTCAGCGATTCACCCGGCGCACCGGGTCGGAGCTCGGGCTCTTTGCCACCGCCCCTAACACGGGGGACCTCACCGTGATGCTCAAGCCCAAAGGCGAACGGCACCTGTCGATTTATGAGGTGATCGACCGAATACGTACACGGGTGGAGACTGAACTGCCTGGGTTGCGCATCGAGTTTCTTCAGGCCCAGCAGGATGTGCTGGGAGACCTGGCCGGGGCCCCCAACCCGGTCGAGATCAAACTGTTCAATCCGGATGTTCGGGTGGCGGAGCGCGCCGCAGTGACGGTCGCCGACGCCCTGGATGGCATCAAGGGACTCGAAGACCTGTTCAATGGCGTGCAAGGTGATCTACCGGAGATTAAAGCCCAGCTCGATCCGGTTCGGGTTACCCGGCTCGGGCTTACTCCAGAGGACGTCGCGAATCAGGCGCGAGCGGCGCTCTTTGGCGAAGATGCCGGCGAGGTGAGGGAATCGGATCGCTTGGTGCCAATCCGGGTCCGCTTGCCCGACAGCGTGCGGTTTCGGCCTGATGTAACCAGCTCTCTCCCGATTGTCGGACCCAATGGCTGGTCCTCACTCGGCCAGCTGGGGATAGTGCATGACAGCACCGAAGTGAGCGAGCTGAGCCGGGAAAACCTGCGGCCTATGGTCGTCGTGACCGGGTCGGTCGATCGGGCAGCCTCCAACCTGGGCGCCGTGATGCGAGAGGTCCGCGCCCGGGTGGCGCGGGTCTCGCTCCCTCCGGGGGTCGGCATGGAAATCGGTGGTCAATATGCCAGCCAGAGGGAGTCCTTCCGCCAGCTTCTATTCATTGCAGCTCTCGCCGTGGGCGCGGTGTTGCTGGTGATGGTCGCTCAATTCGGCGACTTTCGGGGCCCGCTGATGATCCTGCTGGCCGCGGCACTCGGAATTACCGGAGCGCTGGTGGCCCTCGCGATCACCGGCGTGCCCTTCAACGTATCGAGTTTCATGGGGCTCATTCTGCTCATCGGCCTGATCGTGAAAAACGGGATCATTCTCCTCCATGCCGCTCGGGATGCGCGTCAGCGCGGGCTCGCGCCCGAGGATGCGCTGGTGGAAGCGGGGAGCATTCGCCTGCGTCCGATTCTCATGACCACCCTTTGCACCCTCGCGGGACTCTTTCCGCTTGCGCTCGGTCTCGGGACCGGGGCGGAGCTGCAACGCCCGCTCGCCATCGCGGTGATCGGGGGTCTCACCCTTTCGACCGTAGTGACGCTGGTGCTCCTCCCGTCGGGACTGTACGCCATTGGCGCACTCAAGGAGCCTCAGCCGGAGCCCGAATCGGGTCCCGGCACATCGACACGAGGAGATCAATCATGAAAAACCCGGGAAGACTTGCGGCGGCGATGGTATGCGCTCTGATCGCGGCGGGCTGCAAGGGAAAGGAACGAGGACACGCCGCTGAGGACAGCACAGCCTCCTCATCGGATAGCGCTCCCGCTCCGGCCGCCCTTCCACACCCCGTGGAGCAAGCCGAAGCTCTGGCGGAAGACATCCAGGCCGACATAGATCAGGGGGCATGGCCTGCCGCGACATCGAAGCTCGACAGCTTACGAACCCTGGCAGACCGCCTGGCGGCTGCGGGAGTATCGGGGACCCAGCGATCCGCTTACGGGAGCGCGCTCGATACGTTGAACGCGGTCGTCGTCGTCAAGAGCAAGGATTACGCGCTGGTCGCCGCGAATCGGGTCAGCCGGATCGTCACTACCATGATGGCCGACTACGCTTCGCGGGTTCCGGTCGCGGTTGCCTACATGGACGTCGCCGGTCGCGACGCCCTCTATGGCGCTCGGCTGGACCGATGGAGCGACGTGTCGGATGCCGCTCTTGAAGTCGGACGTAACTACGCCTCGGTTGAGGCTCACGTGCAGGCGCGTGATTCCGTGCTGGGCCGGCGAGTCGCGTCCGAAATTAAGCAGCTCCAGGATGCGGTCAGCGCAAAGTCCAAGACCGGCGCCGCGGGATCGGCCGAGGCGATTCTCAACGACGTGGACCGGATCGAGCAGACGTACTGAGAAACAGCGTTTGCGCCGCAACCGGGCGGGTCCTATACTGACATAGATCCATCTTATCAGAATTGGATCCATGCCGACCCCTAGCACCAGGTTCTGGTCCCTCGAATCCCGGCTTCCGCTCGCGCTCTGCGGGCTCCTGCTCGCCGCCCTCGCGGTGCTTACCTACGTCGCCTACCTGAACGTTCACACCGCGGTCCTCGAGGCCGCGAATGAACGACTCCGGAATACCAGCAGCCAGTTTGCGGGATTGTTGCAGCAGCAGATCCAGGCGACCGCCGCGTCGGCGGAGAGCCTGGCCAGTCGTCCGGCGTTGACCCGCGCGTTGAAAGGGTTTGCGGTCAGCGACAGCGAGATCGCCGCGACGCTCTGGCCGGCCGGACCGGATTCGGCTCGCCTCGCCGGGGTCGAACTGTGGGATGCCCGGGGACGGCGGGTCCTGTTGACGGGCCGGGACACCGGGCTGGTGAGCAAGGTCTCAAATGAAGGGTTTCTCACCTCGGTTGCGAACCCGAATCATGGCAGCGTGGGACCCTTCATGCTGGTCGGCGATTCGCTCGCGGTGCCGAGCCTGGCGCCGGTCCGCGAGGGCTCAGCTCTCCTCGGGCACGTGGTGCGCTGGCATTACCTGACCAATTCCGAGGCATCACGCAAGGCCATGCTGGACCTCATCGGCCCCGGTGCGGCAATACTGATCGGGAGTCCCAAGACGGGAGTGTGGACCGATCTGGCGGGTCGGGTTCCGCCGCCGCCGGTCAATGCCGCGACGGATACCGCGATAGTGGAATACCATCATGCCGAGCGGGGCGACAGAATGGCCGCCGGGCGGCAGGTTCCGGGAGCGCCATGGGTGGTGCAAGTCGAGTTGTCACGTGCGGAGGTCCTCAAGCCGGCCCGCGAGTTTCTCGCCCGCTTCTCCGTGATTGCCTTCGCCATACTCGTGGTGGGATTCGCCGGAGTCTGGCTGGTGGTCCGCCGCATCACGATCCCCCTTCGCGGTCTGACCGCCGCCTCGGAGGCGTTCAGCCGGGGAGATTATGGGTCGAGGGTGGAGGTGCCCCGGCATGACGAGCTGGGTCGCCTGGCGGAAGCGTTCAATCACATGGCTGGCCGGGTGCAGGAGACCCACGTCCACCTGGAAGCGAAAGTCGAAGAGCTGAAGCGGACGCGGGAGCAGTTCGCCCAGGCCCAGCGGATGGAAGCCGTCGGCCGGTTGGCGGGAGGAATTGCCCACGACTTCAACAACCTGCTGACCGTCATCCTGGGCGAGGCCGACCTGGCCCTCGCCGGAAAGTCGGACGATTACCCCGACGCGATGCGGCAGATCAGGAAGGCCGGCGATCGCGCCGCCGACCTGACCCGCCAGCTGCTGGCCTTTTCCCGGCAGCAGCTGATCGAGCCCACCGTCTTCAACCTGAATGACATGGTCCAGGACCTGAACAAGATGATCGCCCGGCTGATCGGTGAGAATATCACGCTGGTCACCCGTGCCGAGGCATCGCGCCCGATCGTGCGGGCGGACCGGGGTCAGATCGAGCAGGTCATTATGAACCTGGCGGTCAACGCCCGCGATGCGATGCCCGGGGGTGGCCGGTTGGTGATCGAGACCCGGAGCCTGCATATCGATCAGCAGTTTGCGAACACCCGGCCCGAGATGCAGCCGGGCGAGTTCGTGGTGGTTTCCGTGACCGACACCGGGTCGGGAATGACCGACGAGGTGAAGGCGCACATCTTCGAGCCCTTCTTTACCACCAAGGACCGGAGCCGGGGGACCGGCCTGGGGCTCGCCACCAGCTACGGGATCGCCAAGCAGGCGGGTGGGCACCTTGCCGCCTACACCGAGCTGGGCGTAGGCACCACGATGCGACTTTACCTGCCTTCCGCCGAGCCGGTGCCGCGGCCCGCGCCGGTAAGTCCCGCCGGGGAAGTCGGCGGAAACGAGACCATCCTGCTGGTGGAGGACGATCCCGGAGTGCGCAAGATCGCTACCCGGATTCTCACCACTCGCGGATATCAGGTTCGGGGGGTGGAAAATGGCGAAGCGGCCATCGCCCTGCTCGAGGGATATGCCGACCCGGTGGACCTGTTGTTGAGCGATGTGGTGCTGCCCGGGATGTCCGGTCGCGAGGTAGCGGCGCGGGTGCGAGCCATGAGACCGGGTATCAAGGTGCTGTTTGCTTCGGGATATACCGACGACGTGATTCTCCAACACCTGCTGGACACCGGGGACGAGGTGATACTGCAGAAACCGTTTACCGACGCGGACCTGACCCGGAAGGTTCGAGCCGTCCTGGATCATCCACCGGAGAGGTGATCCCCGTAGCGCTTACCGTAGTAGATCCCCACGCCGGTTCCCACCATGCTCAGGATGACAGCGGTCATGATGCCGACGTAGTCTCCCAGCCACCATCCGATGGCGCCGCCCACCGTGGCGCCCAGGAAGCCAAACAGCTTGGTCATGATCAAGAATAGCCGGGTGCGGAAAAAGGGGGGCCGCGGTACATCTGCTACGGGATGCTCGCCCCGTGGCACACGGTACAGGTCTCCGAGTTCTTCCGCTTCATTCGATCGGCATCGAACCCGGGCCCATGCGGGTTGAAGTTGCGGCCGCCCCGGGCCGAGTGGCAGGTCAGGCAATCCCGCTCCACGTGGCATCCCACGCAGCTCTCCAGGTTCTGCCGCGCGGCCTGGCCGTGCCCGAAGGCAAATGACTGCTTCGAGTCATGGTACCCGGATCCCAGGAGTTTTTGGGCGGTAAGGCCAGACTGCTGGTGACATGCCGCGCAGAATGCGGTGCTGCTGTGGCAGTCGGCGCAGGAGGTCTCGCGCGCATACGCCGCCACTGGATGCCGGGTCAGGAAGCCCGCTGGGTGATAACTGCCGGTGGATGCTGCGGTGGGCCGGTGGCAATCGAGGCACTCGGTGCGCGCATGACAGGCGGCGCAGCTCCGCGGGCTCGCCTGCGCGAGCGCGGCATGGGAATCCCGGAAGTCGGTTCCATGACTGGCCGGCCGGCCCCTGGTCACCTCCGCGCCCTTACCTCTGCCAGCACCCGCCATGGCGAGTCCCCGCGCCGCGGCCGGTTCCTGGGTGTGACAGGTCGAGCAGCTTTCCCGGGTGTGGCAGGTCCGGCACTCTTGCGCCCCGCCGCGGGCCTGGGCACCGTGCCGGTTCAGGAAGTTGGCCGCGGCGTGGCTCGGCGGCGCCTTGAGCTCAGTCGCAATCGCGAGCGAGCGGGGGTCTTCTCCCAGGGCCTGGATCGAGCGCTGCTCCGGCGCGTCGACGTGACAGGTGATGCAGAAGTCTCGGGCATGGCAGGTGGCGCAGCTCGCCGCAACCGCCTGGCCAGGGATGGTCGAGCTCACCTGGCGGCCGTGCCCTGATAGCGCGAAGCCCGGCGCCTGGTGAGACTCGGGTTCCGGGAACCCGGCTATTGTCTCGCGAGTCAGGGTAGACGCCTGGGCCAGCGTCAGATGGCAGCTGGCGCACGCCGAGTCCGCCACCGCCAAATGGGTCTCGGCGTGGCCATGGCAATCGAGACATTGGCGACTGAGCGTGCGCTTCACTTCCATCCATCCCGCCGCCTTTTCCGAATGACACGCTACACAGGCCAGAGTGGAATCGGCGCCAAGCCGGGATCGCACCTGCGTATCGTGGCGGGCATGGGTGAACCGGAGGTTGGTCGGAGGCGGCGTAACCGGGGCCTCCCAGTCCACTCGCTTCTCCACCTGGCCGTCGTGACACTCGGCGCAGGAAGCGGTGCTCGGAAAGATCGGCTGGCTGGCGTCCCTTATGCCGGCATGGCAGCTCTGGCAGGAGGGGAACAGCTTGCTGTGTTTGGCGTGATCGAAGCCGTCGCGGGTTCGCCGGCCGAGCAGCTGCCCCGCACTACCAGCCAGGAGCAGGATCCCCACGGCGCCGACGAGACGCTGAGCGCGCTTCATGGTGTGCGGCTTCCCGTCTCGGTGGGTCTCCTGCCCTTGGGCAGACGCAGAGTACCCTCGCCCGATCCAAACAGGTAGGACAGCCGGGCGCTGAGCCTGGTCTGGTTCCAGTCGAACGCGGCGGCATCGGGGCGTTTCCGGTTTTCCGCGAATCGCGCGGCGCTGAGATCGACCTGCCAGCGTTCGGACGGTCGCCAGGAGCCACCTACACCCACCTCACGCAGCGTGGCTTCGTCAAAACGAAACTCGAGCGGCCGGGTCAGTTTGGCGCCATAGAGGGTGAACAGGAGCTGCTCGCGGGGAGCGTAGCTCAGTGCCCCGTCATAGCTGACGTAGGAACCGCCCGGTGCGAACTCCGCTTCCTGGCCGATTTCTAGGCTGAGCTGGGCTATCGGTGTCCAGGTCGCGCCGAGCGAGTATCGCCAGCCGTGGTCTTCCACCGAGACCAGGGGTGTTTCGGTCTCGGTCTTCTCGTAGAAGAAGCGGGTGCCCCGCGCGCGCAATTGTAGATGGGGCAATCCCGAGTACGACGCGGAGCCGGTGACCGCCTGGTAAGCGACCGGACTGAACACCCCCCACATCGTCCACAATTCGAAATGGGGGCGGTATCGCTGGAAGCCGGCGCTCAATGCGAAATCGGGCGCCACATATCGCAGCGTCACATCGGAGCTGCCCCAGATCCCCTGCGCGATATCGTACTCGGCGCCGCCCGCCAATGCGAGCCGCGGTATCAGGCGAACCTCGCTCGCCAGGGCTGCCCGTTCCGACACGAAGTGGTCGGAGCGCGGGTCCACCTCACGCTGATAGTCCAGCCGGATATCCGCCAACCCGCCGGTGTACCCGAGCGCTGCGCCGGCGACGATCTGGCGATCGTGGGGTTGGAAATCGTCCAGCGGATTGAGCGCCGGACTGGTCACCGGGAGCGCGGTGCCGCGAGCCAATCCCTGACCGAAGTAGCCTACCGCGTCGAATCCCCGTTTCACGTCGCGAAGGGTTATCCGGGCGCCATCAAATCCACTGAACCCGAGCCGGCTGCTATAGACCTGGCGGCCCAGCCGGCCGATAAGTGGTTCAGTATTGTATTCCGCGTACGCTTCGAGCAGCTGCACACTGGGGTCCGTCCCGGGCCACACGTCGGCGTTGCCGAGGTCGGCGGCCACTCGCGCGCTGCCGTGAAAGCTGAGCCCGGTCAACCCCAGGCCCCACACCGTGAAATCCGCGGAGGTCACCGCCGGCGCGGCCCGTTGTTCCCGGCCGGGACGGAAGAAGTAGCAGAACGCCGAGCCGGGAGCGCAACGGACCGCGAACCCGTCGGGCGAATAGCTCCCGCCGGACGGTCCGATCACGGCGGAACTCACCGGGATGCTGTCCAGTTCCACACCCCGAAAGCCGACGCTTTGCACCCGGCCGTCGAGGCGGACCCGATAGCCCTGAGCCAGCGCCGGTGACACCGCGCACCCGGCGCCGATCACGAGCATGAGCACCGAGCGCACGCAGCTCAGGTTCCCGCTCCGCTCAGGTGGGCTCGGTAACCGTCGGGCGTGCTCTGGAGATGGCAGACGGTGCATTCCTTCGGTGCGTAATGGTCCTGGTCGCCATGGCAGGTGAGGCAGAGTGAGCGGGTGGGGACCAATTCGGCCACCGTGGCGGGAGTGTGGCAGCCGTCGCAGCGGGAATGGGCTTCCACCGGCCGCTGGTGCGCCGCGACGATCCGGGTCGTCCGGTGGCAACCGGAGCAGTCCCGGTTCGCCTCGTGGTGCCGCTCGTGGCAGCTGGTGCAGGAAGTCACTGCCGAATCCGGCGCCAGGCTGACCGGGGTGGTGTGGCAATCCACGCAGCGGAGCGAGGTGTGGGTTTCGTGCTGGAAGCTTACATCGCGGGCCCGGGGCGGTTGCCGGGGAACCCCGATGACAACGTGCGACGTCAGCGCCACCGCGGTTTCGTTTTCGCCATGGCATTGCCGGCAATTGCTGCTGGCCGCCGCCTGATGGTGGCAGATCTGGCACCCGCGCGGGCGTTCGAAGGTGAGCCGGCCCTGCCCGGCGCGAGTCCCGTGACAGGAGATGCAATTGATCGCTTTGTGGCGCTGGTGGGAGAAGCTGTCGGCGGGGGAGGGCGGGGGAGACGCGGGCGGAGTGGTCGTCAGTTCCGCGTCACCTTTCCCGCGCGGCGGCCTGACCTCCGGCGGCGCAGCCGAGAGCCGCCGCTTGGCGGCCGTGGTGTCGAACGGCAGCGGCAGATTCGGCCGCACGCCGGGCGAGCCGCGCACCCGGAGATGACAACCCGCGCAGTCGCTGGCATCGATCCGGGCCCGGTGCGGGATGTGGCACAGGGTGCACTGCTGGGCAACCCGGCGATGATTGATTCCGGCATGGAAGGCGTTGTCCCGCCAGGTCGCGTGGCACCCCGCCGAAGAGCAGGTTGACCGCGCTTCCTCCGGCGATTTCTGCTTGTGGGGATCGTGACAGGTGCCGCAGGTTCCCGAGTGCGGGTCCCGGGCCGGCTCGAACTCGACCAGCAGCGCCTGCATCTGGTGGCAACTCGAGCATTTCTCCAGGGTCGGCACCAGGGTGCCGGCGGCGGAATCCCGCGTGGCAAGCCGGGGCACCGCGGCGGTGAAATCGTGGCACACCGTACAATGAAGGCCGGACTGCCCGGCCATCTTGCCGAGCTGGATCCTGGTGTCGGTATGGCAACCGTGCTGGGCGCAGGTGCTATCCACCGGGACGAAGTGGTGTGCCTCGAGGCCGTGGCAGGTCACGCACTGCACGTCCTTCAGCGCGCTGGAATCGGATTCCAGATGAACCCGGTGCCCCGCCGTCGTGGCGATCTCCTGCCACTTCTCCTTCGCTTCACCCCGGATATGACAGTTTGCGCAGACTTCCCGCGGGACCTTGGCATGGGGTGGGATCCGATCGTCGCGGGAGCCCGACATCCACCAGAACATCTTCACCGCTTCCTTCACGGGCCGGAGGACGTGGCAGGAATGACAGCTCAGCGTGTCGTGCTTGCCCTCCAGGAGGTTGACCAGGGTGTAGTTGCCGGTGTCGGGCTGGACTCCAACCTGGCCCGCGGGAACGAAGATGTGGCAGCCGTTGCAGAAGCGATTGTCCCGCATCACGAATTGATTGGTCCGGTATCCCAACGCCAACCCGGCCATGAGGAGGACAACCACCGCGAGGGCCAGCGTCGCCTTGACCGGGACAGAGCGGGTGCGGAGCCAGAGGCCGATCGCATGGCGGTGGCGCCAGAGCATGCGGAGCACCACGAAGGCCACGATGGCGCCCAGCACCACGCCGCCCCACATGACGAAGGGTGATCGCTGGAAGATGAACTGGACGACGCGGATGACGGGATCGGAAAAGGCGGGATGTGCCGGAACCGAGTCGAGCGCGTGGGCCGGACTGGCCATCGCGCTCGACGCGGAAGCGTGGATCACCCGGCTGGTCAGGGCCGCCGCTAGATCGGCGAGCCCCAAGCCTGAAAGAAGGCTCATGTCTTCCGGTTCAGTTTCGAGCTCTCACAGGTGAGAGAAACAGGCCGGCCCGGGCAACAGCCGCCTGACCGAACCGGCCTTGGATCCTGGTAACTGAACTCAGTTTCTAGCGCGAGCCGATTTGACGTGCCGAGGTCGCGCGCATCACGGCCTGTTCGGTTCGCAGCGGCATCCTGAGCTGGCCGCTGCGCAGCGCGCCCTGGATCGCCGACAACACCGGCTCCGGAGGAGCCGGCAGGAAGCCGCCGTAGGTGGCCAGCATGTCGGCAATGGACGACTGCAGCAGGGCCCGGTAGAGGAACGGGTTGTGGACCCCGTGGGATCCGTCGGGATGGCTGGCGAGACTCTCGCCCAGCATCTGCGCGTTAAACAATGCGCCCTTGGCCGACGTCACGATAGTGTTGAACGGCGGATTAGTGAAGTCGAGCTCCGTGGGAGCATTCGCCTTGACCTTGGCCAGGTACCCATCGTCGGTCGGGAAAGCATCGACGGCCAGATTGTGATTGAGGTCCTGCCACAGCACGTCGATGTAGCCATCCCGTTCCGCCGAGATGCTGCTCAGCCGCTGGACGGCGATCGCCTCGGTCCCATGGCAGCCGGAAGCCGTGCAGGATCCCCAGGACCGGCTCGGCTCGTCGAATGGACACCCGTTGGTGTAGGTGGTGTCCACCACAACCGGGTTCTTGGACGACAGGCAGGGAAGCGGGTGGAAGCTGTGACCACTGAACGAGGTCGGATTCCCGCCCGCGTCCACCCCGGCCAGCTTGTTCACGTGACAACCGGCGCAAAGGCGCGGATTGGCCGTGGATCCATGGGTGGTGAGGATGAGCGTGGTGTCATATACCGTCCCCGGCGGGAAATA
>Ga0070698_100004182_pt1 | contig 15858 bp, 12 predicted proteins | sample KBSK1502metaG_FD_65477 | JGI IMG/M metagenome (GOLD analysis project Ga0070698, IMG submission 65477) | Corn, switchgrass and miscanthus rhizosphere microbial communities from Kellogg Biological Station, Michigan, USA - KBS K1-50-2 metaG | ecosystem: Host-associated > Plants > Roots >...
GTGGTGGCAGGTGTTGGGTTCGAACCAACGTAGGCTGAGCCGACGGTTTTACAGACCGCTCCCTTTGGCCGCTCGGGCAACCTGCCTGGCGCCGCCGATGTGACGGCACAGTGAAGGATAGCGGAACTGGCCACCCAGGTCAGCATCTGGAGTCCCGGGACGGCGCGACACGATCAGGGCTGGGCCGCGAGCGGATGTGCCAGCGGGGTTCGGGGCGTCTAACCTGGGACGCGTGGCATCCGAATCCTCTTTCGACATAGTGTCGAAGATCAACCACCAGGAAGTCGACAACGCCCTGAACCAGGCCGCGAAGGAGATCGGGACCCGCTTCGATTTCCGCGGCGTGGGGGCGTCCATCGTCTGGTCCGGCAACCATGCCGTCGAGATCAGGGCTAATAGCGAGGAACGCGCCAACGCGGTGCTGGACGTGTTCAAGGACAAGCTCGTCAAGCGCTCGGTGTCGCTCAAGGTCCTGGACGCGGGCGAGCCCAGGGCTTCTGGCAAGGAGTACCGGCTCGCGGTGGGACTCAAGGAGGGCATCTCGCAGGACGACTCCAGGAAGATCTCGAAGATCATCCGCGACGAGGGCCCGAAGGGCGTCCGGGCTCAGGTTCAGGGCGACGAGCTTCGCGTCTCGGCGAAGAAGAAAGATGACCTTCAGGCCGTCATCAGCCTGCTCAAGGGCAAGGAGTTCGACCTGGCCCTGCAGTTCGTCAACTACAGGTGACATCCTTCGTCGCTCTGTGGGGCGGCGATTCTGGCTGATGTCATGGGGGCACCGGCCAGATGTTCCCGCAACTCGACGCGCCGGGCGACGCGCCTTCCCGCCCGGCCAGGCCCGGGCGGATCCCCCGGGGAAAGCTGGGACACATCTGGTGAACCAGCCGGTCCTGCGTCACGTCGTATCACGGGGAGGCAACATCTGGGCGCTCTTAGCGTTACAGATGTGCGCTTCGCCGTCGCTCATACCAGCGCCGCGGTGGCTCCATCCGGCGACATTGCCGGTGGCAGGGCTATCGCAGCAGGTCACAGGGCATTTTGCGAGCAGCAGGCATGCATCGGCCCGACGACAGCCGGTCGTCGGTAGGATGTAACGTAGTCATAATCTCAACAACCTCATCGCCCCGGCCCAGGCCACGGACAGGGGCGGCGCCTATTTGGATGCACGCCGTCACCGCTTCCACAGTGTTAGCACTGCCCGGCCTCGGCGCGTGGAGGGGGTCTTCCGACTGTGACCAAGCAGGTCCAGCAACGTGACCGTGTCATTATCAGATTCGCGGGTGATTCGGGCGACGGCATGCAGCTGACCGGCGACAGATTCACCCAGGAAACGGCGACGTTTGGCAATGACTTGTCAACGCTGCCCAACTTCCCCGCCGAGATCAGAGCCCCCGCGGGCACCCTGCCCGGGGTGTCCAGCTTCCAGCTGCACTTCGCCGACCACGACATCCTGACGCCGGGTGACGCGCCGGACGTCCTGGTGGCCATGAACCCGGCGGCGCTCAAGGCCAACCTCGGTGACCTGCCCCGCGGCGCGGACATCATCGCCAACACCGATGAGTTCACCAAGCGCAACCTGACCAAGGTCGGCTACGAGCAGAACCCGCTCGAAGACGGGTCGCTGTCCGCCTACCAGCTGCATGCGCTGCCCATCACCTCGGTGACCGTCAAGGCCTTGGAGGGCTACGACATCACCAGGAAAGACGCCGAGCGGGCCAAGAACATGTTCGCGCTCGGCCTGCTGTCCTGGCTGTATAACAGGCCGGTCGAGGGGACGGTGGCGTTCCTCGAGTCCAAGTTCGCCAAGAACCCCGAGATCATGAAGGCGAACAAGACCGCGTTCCAGGCCGGCTGGAACTACGGCGAGACCACCGAGGCGTTCTCGGTCCAGTACGAGGTCAAGCCCGCCACCCTCGCGCCGGGCACCTACCGGAACATCACCGGCAACACCGCGCTGTCCTACGGGCTCATCGCCGCCTCGCGGCGCTCGGGGCTGCCGCTGTTCCTAGGCTCCTATCCGATCACCCCGGCCTCGGACATCCTGCACGAGCTGGCCAAGCACAAGCGGTTCGGGGTGCGAACGTTCCAGGCCGAGGACGAGATCGGCGGGGTCGGCGCGGCGCTCGGCGCGGCGTTCGGGGGGGCGCTCGGCGTCAGCACCACGTCCGGCCCGGGCATGGTCCTGAAGCAGGAGACGATCGGCCTCGCGGTGTCGGTCGAGCTGCCGCTGATCATCTGCGACATTCAGCGGGCCGGCCCGTCCACCGGCATGCCGACCAAGACCGAGCAGGCCGACCTGCTCATGGCGCTTTATGGCCGTAACGGAGAGTCGCCGGTCGCCGTGGTCGCTCCAGCGACCCCCGCGGACTGCTTCGACACCGCGCTCGAGGCGGTCAGGATCGCCACCAAGTACCGCACGCCGGTGATCATCCTGTCCGACGGCTACCTGGCGAACGGATCGGAGCCCTGGCGCATCCCCGAGGTCGTGTCGCTGCCCAAGCTGCGGGACGAGTTCTCGTTCTCCAGCCCGGACGAGTGGCGCGGCGACGGTGACCAGCTGTCGTTCCTCCCGTTCCGCAGAGACTCGGAGACGCTGGCCCGGCCCTGGGCCATTCCGGGAACTCCCGGCCTCGAGCACCGGATCGGCGGCATCGAGAAGGCCGACGTCAGCGGCAACATCTCCTACGATCCGGACAACCACGACCGGATGGTGCGGCTGCGCCAGGCGAAGATCGACGGGATCGCCACCGACATCCCCAAGCTCGACGTGGACGACCCCAGCGGTGACGCCAAGGTCCTGGTCCTCGGCTGGGGCTCGACGTTCGGCTCCATCGGCGCCGCCGTCCGCAGGGTGCGGCTCGCTGGAGGCGCCGTCGCCCAGGCCCACCTGCGGCATCTGTCACCATTCCCGGCCAACCTCGGCGAGGTGCTGCACAGCTACGACAAGGTGCTGGTTCCCGAGATCAACCTCGGTCAGCTGGCGCTGGTGCTCCGCGGGCGATATCTCGTCGACGTGATCTCCTATAACCGGGTCCGCGGGCTCCCGTTCAAGGCCGCGGAACTGGCCGGCGTCATCGAGGATGTGATCGCAAATGTCTGAGGCCGCAGCGGGGGGCTCCGGGCCATCGGGGTCTGGGGTGCCCCCAGGGGATGCAGTGTCCCCCCGGGGAGGCACCGCCAACGGCCACCCCGCGAACGGAAGCCGGGCGGCCAGGGCGGCGCGTGACGGGGAAGCTGACGCGGCGCACCGCCGGCCCGCCGCCCTGACCCTGGTGCCCGCCGCCGACGAGAAGCTCAGCACCAGGGACTTCAAGACCGACCAGGAGGTTCGCTGGTGCCCCGGCTGCGGTGACTACGCGATCCTGGCCGCGTTCCAGTCCTTCCTGCCGGAGCTGGAGATCCCCCGAGAGAACCTCGTGATCATCTCGGGGATCGGCTGCTCGTCGCGGCTGCCCTACTACGTGAACAGCTACGGCATGCACTCGATCCACGGCCGCGCGCCGGCGATCGCCACGGGGCTCGCCGCCTCCCGGCCCGACCTTTCGGTCTGGGTCATCACCGGGGACGGGGACGCCCTGTCCATCGGCGGCAACCATCTGATCCACGCCCTGCGCCGTAACGTTAATATCAAGATTCTGCTCTTCAACAACCGGATCTACGGGCTGACGAAGGGCCAGTACTCGCCCACATCCGAGCAGGGCAAGGTCACGAAGTCCACCCCGTTCGGCTCGCTGGATACCCCGTTCAACCCGGTGTCGCTGGCGCTCGGCGCCGAGGCGAGCTTCGTCGCGCGGACCATCGACTCCGACCGCAAGCACCTGACCGGGGTGCTGCGTGCGGCGGCGGATCACCGGGGCGCGGCGTTCGTGGAAATCTACCAGAACTGCCCGATTTTTAACGATAACGCGTTCGCGCCGGTCACCGAGCCCGGCGCGCGGGAGATCAACGTGATCAGGCTCGAGCACGGCGAGCCGATCCGGTTCGGGCCGGATCAGAGCCGCGGGCTCAGGTTCACCCGCTACGGGTCGCTGGAGGCGGTCGACGCCTCCGGCGCGGAGGCGGACACGCTGCTCGCCCACGACGCGCACGCGGCCGACCCGTCGTACGCGTTCGCGCTGTCCCGGCTGGACAGCTCCGACTTCGCGCACACGCCCATCGGCGTGTTCCGGCAGGCGCCCAGGCCGAGCTATGACGACCTGATGTCCGAGCAGATCGAGGCGGAGCGCGAGCGGCTGGGTCACGGCAACCTGGCCTCGCTGCTGGCCGGCGGCGACACCTGGCAAGTCGGCTAGCCGCTCATGACTGCGGGGGGTTCCGGGCCATCGGGGTCTGGGCCACGGGGTCCGTGGTCTCCCCGGGAAGGCACTGTCCCAGGGGGCACAGCACCCCCGCGGGTCAACACAGTAAGGGTCGAGCCGAAGGGCCCCGTCACCACCGTCGTCCTTGACCGCCCCGAGGTGCGCAACGCCGTGGACGGGCCGACGGCCGCCGCGCTCGCGGAAGCGTTCGCCGATTTCGACGCCGACCCCGACGCGTCGGTCGCCGTCCTGTTCGGGGCGGGCGGCACGTTCTGCGCCGGTGCCGACCTCAAGGCCATCGGCAGCCCGGACGGCAACAGGACCGACCCGGGCGGCAACGCGCCGATGGGGCCGACGCGGTTGCACCTGTCCAAGCCGGTCATCGCGGCGATCAGCGGCCACGCCGTCGCCGGCGGGCTGGAACTGGCGCTCTGGTGCGATCTGCGGGTGGCGCAGGAGGACGCCGTGCTTGGCGTGTTCTGCCGCCGCTGGGGTGTGCCGCTCATGGACGGCGGCACGGTCCGGCTGCCCCGGGTGATCGGCCTGGGCCGGGCACTGGACATGATCATCACCGGGCGAGGCGTGCCGGCCGCGGAGGCCTATCAGATGGGCCTGGTCAACCGGGTAGTCCCGAACGGCAGCGTCCGGGCCGCGGCCGAGCAGCTCGCCCGGGAGATCGCCGCGCTGCCGCAGGAGTGCCTGCGCAGCGACCGGCAGTCGGCGTTCGAGGGCCTGTCGCTCGGCCACGACGAGGCCATGGCCAACGAGTTCCGCCACGGCATGGCCGTGGTCGCCGGCCCGGGCGTGATAGAGGGAGTATCCAGGTTCCGCGGCGGCGCCGGTCGCGGCGGCGCCCCCGCCTGAGTCTCGGCAAGCCATCCGCCCAGGTAGACAGCATCTCTGCGCAATCCATGCCAACCCTGCGTCAGCCGCAACCGTCTTACCTAATGGTTAAGACGCGGCGAGAGCTAGATAAACGGGTGGCGTATGGACAGAAGGTATCCGGTGCGCCAGGCCAGGCTGGCCTGCCGACTGGTGATGGCCCTCGGAGTGGGCCTGGCGGTCTGCGCGGCCGGGTGGGCGTCGCCGCAGGCTGGTGACGCGACCGCGACAGGATCGAGCATCTGCCAGTCCCCCACCCACCCGGGCTTGGCTGCGCGGCTGTCCAACGGCATCCTCGCGGCGCTGCGCGGACGCTCGTCCGCAGTCGGCCTGACCGTTGACGACCGGGTTACCCGCGTGACGTGCACGCTCCACCCGCACTGGCACATCGAATCGGCCAGCGTGGTGAAGGTGACGATCCTCAGCGCGCTGCTCCGCAAGCTGCAAGAACAGCACCGCACCCTGTCCGCTCAGCAGCAGAAGCTTGCCACCGAGATGATCACTATGTCCGACAATAACGCCGCGTCGACGTTGTGGGCCGAGACCGGCCCCGCCAGCATGCAGCATTTCCTCGACCTGGCGGGGATGCGGGAGACCCAGCTGGGCCCGGATGGCTTCTGGGGCCTGACCGAGATCACCGCCCATGACGAACTGACCCTGCTCAGGCTGCTAACGAGCAGAAACACCGTGCTCAGCGCGGCCTCATGCGGCTACGTCCTGAACCTGATGGCGCGGGTCATTCCCTCGCAGCGCTGGGGCGTCCCGGCCGGCGCACCCACGAACGTGACTGTGCACGTTAAGAACGGATGGCTGCCGCAGCCGACGCACGGCTGGCGCATCCACAGCATCGGCAGCTTCTCCGGCCACGGGCGCGACTACATGATCGTCGTTCTGACGTGGAACAATCCGACCATGACGTACGGTGTCGACACCGTCCAGGCTGTGGCCGAGGTGATCAACCGGGCGCTGAACCCCGGCGCGACTTCGGTCATACCGCCCGCAAAGCCGTACCCGTCCTGGGGCACGCCCGACGAGCAGATCCCGCCGTTGTCCGAACGCCGTTGAGCGCGGCCGCCGACATCTGGGCTGCCGCCGACGTCGGACGCGAAACGGCCGACGGCCGGCCCCGCGCGGCTATGGCGGCCGCCGCGCGGGCCACGTTCCCCGACTGGCGCTTCGCGCCGAACATCGGAGGGCACCCCGACGTCTACGAGATCGAGAACCGGGCTCTCGATCCCGACGGTCACGTGCTCGCCGCGATGCGCAACCTGGCTCCCTGGGACGGCCGCACGCTTGTCGACCTGGGCTGCGGGACCGGGTTCTGGCTGCCCGGCTACGCCGGGGACGCCCTCCGGGTCATCGGCATCGAGCCAGACCCGGCGTTGCGCGCCCGGGCGGAAGCCCGGATCCGCGGCGTGCCTGGGGCGGAGGTGCTGCCGGGATCGGCGGAGCGCCTGCCCCTCGCCGACCAGACCGTAGACGTGGTACACGCCAGGTTCGCCTACTTCCTCAGTCCCGGCATCGTGGGCGGGGCGCGAGCGGCGCGCATCTCAGATGAACCGAGGGCCGCGGGCGCCCCGGGAGACGCGGGGCTGGCCGAGGTCATGCGGGTGCTGCGGCCTCGCGGCAGCCTGGTCGTCGTCGACAACGACTACCGCTGGGGAGAGTTCGCCGGCCTGCTGGCCGCGGCCGCGTCGGTGCCCCCGCCGCACACGGCCAGCGCCATCGACTCCTGGTGGCGGGAGCGGGGGGCCACAAGGCACGAGGTCAGGTCGCAGTGGCGCTTCGCCAGCCGTGCGGATCTCGCCGCGGTGCTGAAGATCGAGGTCCCGGAGCCGGTCGCCCGCGCCTGGCTAGCCCGGCACCCCGCGGCCACGGGCCTGACCTACGGGCACGTCCTGTTCGCCGTCACCCGCGTCGGCGCGTCTTTCCCGCCCGCCTGCGGGACTCCGCCCGCCTCCCCTGCGGGACTCCACCAGCCTCCCCTGCCCCGCCCCCCGGCTCGCTGATCCTGTATCATCCATTGCCATGTCCCGTTGGTATTGGCGCTTTGGGCTGGCTCTGGGTGGAGCCGGCGGCGAAGCGCGCTGACCGACGGTCTTCCATCCAGAGCCAGCAAGGCAGAGGCAAAGGTCTCTGCCTTTCGTCGTTGAGGCGGCTGGCCTGGGACGCGGCAGACCGCCGGAAGGGACCTCCGTGAACCAGCCGCCCGCCACCAGCGACCTGCACATCGCTGGGTTCCAGCCGCTAATCGCGCCGAACGAGCTGCTCGCCGAGCTGCCGCTGGGCGAATCCCGGGCCGCGACGGTCCGCGGCTCACGCGACGCGGTGCGCCGCATCATCGCCGGCGACGACGACCGGCTGCTCATCATCGTCGGCCCGTGCTCGGTGCACGACGCGGACGCCGCGGTGGACTACGCGGTCCGCCTGGCCAAGACCGCCGCGCAGCTCGCCGACGAGCTGTGCGTAGTGATGCGGGTGTACTTCGAGAAGCCGCGATCCACGGTCGGGTGGAAGGGCCTGATCAACGACCCGGGCCTGGACGGCAGCCACGACGTGCACCGCGGCCTGCGCACCGCCAGAAGGCTCCTGCTCGACGTGCTGGACCTCGGGCTTCCCGTCGGGTGCGAGTTCCTCGACCCGAACTCGCCGCAGTACATCGCCGACGCCGTGAGCTGGGGCGCGATCGGGGCCCGCACGACCGAGAGCCAGGTGCACCGGCAGCTCGCCTCGGGCCTGTCCATGCCGGTGGGGTTCAAGAACGGCACGAACGGGAGCGTGAAGGTCGCGGTCGAAGCCTGCCGGGCCGCGCACGGTTCGCACGTGTTCTTCGGTCTGGACGCGTGGGGCCGCGCGTCGGTGGTCACCACCACCGGCAACCCCGACGTGCACGTGATCCTGCGCGGCGGGACCGGAGGGCCGAACTACGAGCCCGAGCACGTCGCCGCGGCGCTCGTGGCAGTAGCGCAGGCCGGCATGCCGCGCACCGTGATGATCGACGCCAGCCACGGCAACAGCCGCAAGAATCATGCCAGGCAGGCTGTGGTGGCGGGGGAGATCGCCGATCAGATCGGCGGCGGCCAGCGCGGGATCGCGGGCGTGATGATCGAGAGCTTCCTCGTCCCCGGCCGCCAGGACCTAGCCGACCCGCGCACGCTCACCTACGGCCAGAGCATCACCGATGCCTGCCTCGGCTGGGAGGTCACCGCCGACGTGCTCGGCGGCCTGGCCGAGGCGGTGCGCAAGCGGCGCGCCAGGTAACGCTCGTGATGCTCTCGAACGGCTCGCTCTGGGCCTGGGGCAGCGACCGGTTCGGCCAGCTGGGCGACGGAAAGACGGGGAATCGGTCAGAGGCGGCGCAGCACGGTCACGACCTTGCCGAGAATGCTCGCGTCCCGGGCGGGAACCGGCGTGTACGCGGGGTTGTGCGGCATCAGCCAGACCTGGCCGTCGGCCTGCCGGAGGGTCTTGACCGTGGCCTCTCCGTCGATCATGGCCGCGACGATGTCGCCGTTCTCGGCATCCTGCTGCTCGCGGACCACCACCAGGTCGCCGTCCGTGATCGCGGCGTTGATCATGGAGTCGCCGCGGACCCGCAGGAGGAACAGCGTCCCGTCGCCGACGAGCTGCCGGGGCAGCACGAACGTGTCCTCGATGGCCTGCTCGGCCAGGTTACGGGTACCCGCGGCGATCTGGCCGAGCAGCGGAACGGGCATGTAGGCCCCGTCCGCGGCCGGGATCTCCACCTGCTCGGCCAGGCCCTCGACCTCGACGCGGACGGCGCGCCGCCCCGGCACTCGCACCTCCACGGTGCGCGGCCGCCGCGCGTCGCGCCGCAGGTATCCCTTGTCCTGCAGGACAGCAAGCTGGTGGGAGACGCTGGACGTGCTGGCCAGCCCGGCCGAGTCGCCGATCTCGCGCAGGCTGGGCGCGTAGCCGCAGCGTTTCCCGAAGTCCCTGATGACCTGCAGGACCTTCTGCTGCCGCCCGGTGAGCACGTGGTCGGGGTCGGGATCGGGCCAGTCGGCCGGCTCTGCCCCGTCGTCTGGCGTGATTCGCGTCATTCGGGGCCTCCGGCTCGGTGGTCACCGTCATGAGAATGCTAGCAGCGTCATTCACGATCTCAAATACAAGTTCGATATATTTAACGCTGCCGGTGGATTCTGAACACCGAAGCTAATGCCAGCCGGCAGCGGAGTGCACGCCGACGCGCTGGGCCCGGGCGGCGTTACTGGTCCGACACCATCCAGGCGGCGATCTGGGCACGCGAGCTGAAGCCGAGTTTGTTCAGGATGCTGCGGACATGGCTGTCGACCGTGCGCTCGGAGATGAACAGGCGCGTTCCGATCTGCTTGTTGGTCAGGCCGTCCGCGACCAGCCGCGCGACGTCGGCTTCCCGCCTGCCGAGCGGCCCGCTGCCCGCGCTGTCCGATGCCACGGCACCCCCGCCGGAGGCGGGTGCCCGAGCGGGCTTGCCGAGCGCCAGCCCGAACGCCGCGTCCCGGTCCAGGAGCTTCCCGGCCTCGAACTCGGCCTCGAACCTCGCCGCCCCGAGCTTCGCGACGGCCGACTCCTCGGCCTGGGCCAGTGACGGGGCCAGGAACGGCATAACGTTGGCGCCGACCCTGCCTCGCTCGCCGTCCGCGGCCCCGAGCAGCTGGGCGGCGAGCCGCGCCTGGCCAGACAGCGCGGCGTGGCAGCCAAACGCGCCCAGCAGGTAGAACTGTGCCACCCGGTCATCGATCTGGCCCGCCATCCGCAGCGCCTCGGCGAGCAGCGGCTGCGACCCGGCAAGATCACCGGCGAGCAGCGCGGCGGACCCCAGGTTGAGCAGCATGATCTCGAGCACGTAGAGGTCGCCTTGTTCCCGGGCGAGCCGGACTCCCTCGGCGGCGGCCGACCTCACCGCGTCGAGATCGCCTCGGAAGAAGCCGTCGAGGGTCTGGGCCTGGAGGACGGCGAGCGGACCCGGCGGGTAAGCCGGGCCTGCGGCTAGCTGAGCCTCATCAATCAGGCGCCGGGCGGCCGCGCGGTCGCCGGCCATGTTCTCGGCGTTCGCGGCCATGGATAGCGCCTCGGACAGCAGATTCCGATGTCCCCCCTGGCGGCCCAGGGTGACTGCCGTCTGCAGCACCGGCCGGGCGGCGTCCGGATCAGCCTTCAGCACGGCCAGGAACCCGCGGATGAAGTATGCCCAGCCGCGTGCGTAAGGATCGCCGCCGGCCAAGGCCAGGAACTCGTCCAGCCAGCGTGTGCCTTCGGTAGTCGCGCGCGTGACCCAGTACCAGCCCAGGGAGGTGGCGAGATCGATCCCGCAGGCGGCGTCGGCCCAGCTCAGGCACCGCTGCAGGACGGCCCGGACGTTGTCGATCTCCAGGTCCGCCCAGTCGAGCCGCTCGAGCAGCCGGTAGCGGCCATCCAGCGCAGATCGCTGACCGATCGACCGGTAGTAACCAGTGCAGCGCAGCTCGACGGCTTCCTGCTCGCCGGCGTCGCGCAGCTTGAGGCCGGCGAACTCGCGCATGGTCTCGTGCAGGCGATAGCAGGCGAGGCCCTTGACGTCTTCCTTCAGCACCAGCGACTTGTCGACCAGCGATGACAGCAGGTCCAGGGCCTCCGCCGCGGGCACGTCGCCGGACGAGCACACGGCCTCGACGTCGCCCAGCGTGAACCGGCCCGCGAACGCGCACGACCGCCGCAGCACCGCGCGCTCGCTCTCCGACAGCAGGTCGTGGCTCCACTCGATCGTGGTGCGGAGCGTCTGATGACGCGGCAGCGCGGCGCGGCTTCCGCCGGTCAGCAGGCTGAACCGGTCGGTCAGGCGATCGAGGATCTGCTCGACCGCGAGGACCCGCGTCCTGACTGCGGCGAGCTCGATCGCCAGCGGCAGGCCGTCGAGCCGCCGGCACAGGTCGACGACCGCCGCCTGGTTGGCGGCGGTCAGCTCGAACGCGCCCGATGCCGCCGCCGCCCGCTCGGTGAACAGCAGGATCGCCTCGTTCTGCCGGAGCTGAGCGAGCGGCTCCCCCGGCCGCGGCGCGGGGAGCTCGAGGGGCGCCACCGGGATCACGTGCTCGCCCGGCGCCGAGAGCGGCTCGCGGCTGGTGGCGATCACGCGCACGCCCGGCGCGGCTCTCATCACGTCGGCCACGGCCTGAGCGGCCGCGCCGAGCACGTGCTCGCAGTTGTCCACGACCAGCAGCAGCTCCTTGTCCCGCAGGTAGGAGAGCAAGAGGGCTCGCGGCTCGGCCGCGGCCTGGTCCCGCAGGTCAAGAGCGGCCATGACGGCGTTGGGCACCAGGGCCGGGTCCAGGACCTCGGCGAGCTCGACCAGCCATCCGCCGTCGCGGAATCCCCGGGCGAGATCTGTCGCGATCCGGATCGCCAGGCGCGTCTTGCCGACTCCGCCCGGCCCGACGAGGCTGATCAGGCGAGCGTCGGCGAGCTTCTTCCTGACGTCGGCCACCTCGCGGCGGCGGCCGATGAAGCTGGTCGCCTCGGCGGGCAGGTTGCCCGAGCGCCGGGTGGGCCTGGCCATGATTCCCGGGGGTAACCCCCGGACCCCCAGACCGGGGGGCTCCGCCCCCCGGAGCCCCCCAGCCGTCTGCTCGGGCCAGCCTTCGGCCGGCCCTCGCCGCCGGCATACGCCGGTTACTGTTCCCACCGCTCTTCCCGTCGTTACCGCGATCCGCTGCCGTCTGCTCGGGCCAGCCTCCGGCCGGCCCTCGCTTACCGCATTCCGCCGACCATTACGCTAACGGACGCCGCCCGCTAGCCGGTTCAGGCCGGCGGCCGGCCCTCGCGCCCGGCACCCGGCACCCGGCCGGCAATTCCACCGATGCCGGCTCGGCGGGTGCGCTCCTAGCGTGACGAGCATGCCTGATGAGCTGCCGATACGGCGCGTGGAGGTCAGCTTCGTCGGCGCCGCTCCGGCCAGGCAGGTAGCGCGCGCGTCCGGCGTCAGCGACGTCGAGATTGACGGTTCAATCCTGCGCTGCCTGGTCATCGGCAGTTTTCAGCCATTTCTGGAAGCACTGCGCGGCTATGAGGTCGTCGGCTTCAGCTCGACGTCGCCGCCTGAGAACCGGGGAGACACGCGTGCATAACTTCTTCGCAGCCACCGGGCGGTTCACCGTCCGCTTCCGCTGGGTCGTCGTCGCGGCCTGGCTGGCCGCGACCGTCCTCGCCAACCTGTTCCTTCCGTCGCTGAGCAGCGTGGAGAAGGGCGACAACAACGGCTTCCTGCCGGCCAGCAGCCCCAGCCTGCAGGCCGAGCGGCTGGCCACGCCGTTCCAGGCGCCGGGCCAGGTCCCGATTCCCGTGATCGTCGCCCGCGGCGGCGGCACGCTCACCGCCGCGGACACCGCGGCGATCGAACGGCTGGGCGCCCGCCTGGGCCGGGTCGCCGGCGCGGCGCGGGTCAAGGACCTCGGCGTCAGCCACGACGGCCGCGCCGCGCAGCTTCAGGTCCTGACCAGCATCGACGTCAGCGCGAACGGCCCCGCCGGCCAGCTGACCGCAGGGCTGCGGCGCACGATCGCGGCCAGCGCCCTGCCCGGCGACCTGCACGCTCACCTGGCCGGCCAGGTCGCCGCGCAGGTCGACGCCAACCAGGCCGGAGCGCAGGCGAGCAAGCTGGGCCAGGACCTGTCGATCCTGTTCATCCTGGTCCTGCTGATCGTCGTCTTCAGGTCGCTGCTCGCGCCGCTGCTCACGCTCGCCCCCGCCGTGCTCGTCACCCAGCTGGCCGGGCCGGTGATCGCCGAGGGGACCAAGGCCGGCCTGCAGGTGTCGAACCTCACCGAGATCCTGATGCTCATACTGACCCTCGGCGCCGGCACGGACTACGGCCTGTTCCTCGTGTTCCGGGTCCGGGAGGAGCTCCGGGCCGGCCAGGATCCCCGCGAGGCGGTCATCCGCGCCCTCTCCCGGGTCGGAGAGTCGATCACCTTCTCCGCCGCGACCGTTATCGCCGCGCTGCTCACGCTCCTGCTGGCCGCCTTCGGGCTGTACTCCAGCCTGGGCGCGCCGCTGGCCATCGCCATCGCGATCATGCTCATGGCCGGGCTCACCCTCCTGCCGGCGCTGCTGGCCATCTTCGGCCGCGCCGCGTTCTGGCCCTCGAAGACCACGCGGGGCGCCGGGCGCCTCGGCTGGTGGGGACGGGGTGTGAGACACGAATGTAGGGGTCGTTGATCGTGGCTGCTCGCGCCGCCATTCTGAGATAGGTTCTTCCTCAGAGGAGGCGTGGTGGCTGACGAGCCGGACCTGGCGGGGCTGGAGGCGGAGCGGGCGCGGCTGTATGCCGAGCTGAGCGGGGTTGGCGACTTCCGGCGGGGCACGCTGAGCGCGGTGTTCCGCAAGTGCGGCAAGCCGAACTGCCGGTGCGCCCGGCCGGGCGATCGGGGTCACGGCCCGCAGTACAACCTGACCCGGTGGCAGGGCGGCAAGACGGTGACGGCGCATCCGCGGCCTGGCCCGGAGCTGGACAAAGCGGCGCGGGAAGCCGGCGAGTGGGAGCGGTTCCGGTTGCTGACCGGGCAGATCGAGCAGGTGAACGAGGCGATCTGCGACGCCCGGCCGCCGTTAGGCCAGCCCCGCGCTGCGGCCCCTGACCGCGAGGGGCAAAAAGGGGGCTCCGCGAGCAGCTCTCCGCGCAGCTCGCGGCGGAGGCCGCCGCCGAGGTAGCCCGGCTGGCCGGCGCCGTGGCCGGGTCGCTGGCCGGCGGGGAGGGCGTCGAGGCGGCAGAGCTGGCGATCCGGGCCGGGCTGACCAGGCTGGGCCGCGGGGTGCTGGAAGACCTGCTGGCCGCCGACGCCGGGCACCGCGGGCAGCGGGTGGACTGCGGGGCCGGGCACCAGGCGGAGTTCGAGTCCTACCGGGACAAGACCTTCGACAGCGTGCTCGGGCCGGTCACTATCAGCCGGGCCTGGTATCACTGCGCCAGGTGCCACCAGGGCCTGGCGCCCCGCGACGCCGAGCTGGGCGTGGCCGGGGCGACGATGTCGCCGGGGCTGGCCAAGATGAGCGCCCGCGCCGGCGCGGCGGTGCCGTTCACTCCCGGCGCGGCCCTGGTCGGCGAGCTGGCGGGGATCACGCTGACCGGCAGGCGGCTGGGCCGTCACGCCGAGGCCGACGGCACTGCGGCCGCCGCGGCGATCCAGGCGCAGGCGGCAGCGATCACCGCCCGGCAGGTCATCCCCCTGCCTCCCGCGCCGGCTCCGGACCTGCTGTATATCGCGGTCGACGGCACTGGCGTGCCGATGGTGGCCGCCGAGACCGAGGGCCGGGCCGGCAAGGGCGACGACGGCACGGCACACACCCGCGAGGTCAAGCTGTGCTGCTGCTTCACCCAGACCAGCCTCGACGAGGACGGCCGGCCCGTGCGCGACCCGGCGTCCTCCTCCTACCTGGCTACCTTCGCGCCTGCCGCCGGGTTCGGGACGCTGATGGCCGCCGAAGCCCGCCGCCGCGGCGCGGCCCACGTCCGCCAGCTGGTCATCCTCGGCGACGGCGCGCACTGGATCTGGAACCTGGCCAGCCAGCACTTCCCTCAGGCCACCGCGATAGTCGACCTGTACCACGCCCGCGAGCACCTGCACGACCTGGCGAAGCTGCTGGAGTTCACGCTCGGCGACCACAAGCCCGGCTGGCTAGACGCCCGGCTCGCCGAGCTCGATGCCGGCGACATCCCCGCGATCTGTGCCGCCGCCCGCGCCTTCCCCCTGGCCGGCCGCAAGGCCGCCGACCTCGACACGGCCCTGGGCTACTTCGAGCACAACACCCACCGGATGCGCTACCAGCACTTCCGGTCCCTCGGCATGTTCGTCGGCTCCGGCGCCGTCGAGGCCGGGTGCAAGGCGATCATCGGGCAGCGCCTCAAACTGTCCGGCATGCACTGGACCCAGCCCGGCGCCACCGGCATCCTCACCCTCCGCTGCCAGCAGGCCAGCGGCCGCTGGGAAGAAATCTGGCAACAGCCGCGCAACCGGTCCGGAGCGGCCTGACCCAGCATCTGACAACGGAACGCACTCAGACAATCCAGGCCAGCGCAGGTTACCTGCCAGTCACCTACATTCGTGTCTCACACCCGCGGGCAAGTCATGGCTGCCGGATTGTCGGAGGACGCTGGTACAAGGGGAGGGCGGCCTGGGAGGCCGGCGCGCCGGGGTGGTGGGGTTGTGATGCGCTGTTCGGTCAACATTCCGAACCTGGGTGACTTCGCCGACCCGCGGGTGGTGGCCGAGGTGGCCCGGCTGGCCGAAGACTGCGGCTGGGACGGGGTGTTCATCTGGGATGTGCTGATCGGCTACAACACCGAGCTGGTGGCGGATGTCGCGGCCACCAGCGTGCTGCTGGCCGCGGCGGCGCTTGCCACCAGCCGGATCCGGCTGGGCACCCTGGTCACGGCGGTGCCGCGCCGTCGCCCGGCGCAGCTGGCCCGGGAGATCGCCACCCTGGACCGGCTGTCCGAGGGCCGGATGATCCTCGGCGCCGGCCTGGGTGAGCCGGTGGGCAACGAGTATGGCCGGGTCGGCGCGCCGACCGACCTGACGGTGCTGGCCGGGATGTGCGATGAGGGGCTGGAGGCGATCACCTTGCTGTGGTCGGGTGAGCCGGTGTCCTTCCACGGCCGCTACGTCACGGTGGATGAGGTGGTGATGCGCCCGGCGCCGGT
>Ga0070698_100004184_pt1 | contig 15854 bp, 10 predicted proteins | sample KBSK1502metaG_FD_65477 | JGI IMG/M metagenome (GOLD analysis project Ga0070698, IMG submission 65477) | Corn, switchgrass and miscanthus rhizosphere microbial communities from Kellogg Biological Station, Michigan, USA - KBS K1-50-2 metaG | ecosystem: Host-associated > Plants > Roots >...
CAAGGAAGTTGCAGTAAACGGCGTCGATGCCGTCGACAGCGACATGGCCGAGTGCGTCTTTGATGATGTGCGCTTTGATTGCCAAGAGGCCACCAGCTTCGATGATTGCGGCAGCGCGCTCCCACTGCGATGTCGCCTGAAAGTTCGTCGAGAAGTGGATGAGCTTCGTAGCGGCGATCGAGCTCGGATAAATCAACGAAGGACCGCGCAACCCGCTCATGTTCGCCGTCGCATCGCGTGTAATCGCCGTTCGAATATCTCGTGCCGATGCCACGAACTCGAGCCCGAGGTCGTCCATTGCTGTGAGCAGGGTGGGTGGCGCGTTCCAGCCGGGAGGGCACATGCCGCGCACGTATGGCAGCGAGGACGCGTCGAAGATCTCGAGCATCCGACGTAGCGTTTCGCGATGGACCTCCACCGGCTCGTCTTGGAATTCGACGTGTAAGCGCATCCCCGTATGAATGTGATGGAGGCCGTGCAGTCCGATTTCGGTGCGCTGCAGCGATCGTAGGTACGACACGAACTCGGGATGTCGATCAATGCGCCGCGACCCTGTGGCTAGCACGCGCGCTAAGTACATACGGTCGCGGAGCACCGGGATGCGCGACAGGATGCGTGATGGCATCGGTGAGATCTCGCGCCAGTCAGCGGTCGTAAACAACGTGACGTGGAGATTCGGATGGCGCTCGAGGAGCTGCCGCACGAGCCCAAGTGCCCCGGCGTCTAGATCGCCTCCGCCATCGTAGTTGTCGCGCGACCGGCCTGGATGGACGTCATCGATGGTGAAGCAGACCGCGGCTTGTTTACCGGCGGGCAGCCAGTCACGGACGGGCAGGAAGGCGACCGACATGGCTCTGCTTCTCGAGATCCGGCATGGACTTCAGGATGACGAACGCAGCGAGCACCACCCAGAACATCGTGAACCGCAATCCCTGGTGAGCGACGGTGAAGATCAATGCCGGCACGAGCATCACCGCCAATCGTAAAGGTGCACCGCGAACCGCACGTATCGCAAAGATCAGGAACAGAACGACACCGACAACGCCGTAACCAAAAACGATCGTACCAAAGGAGGAATGCAGCTCGCGGCGATGCTCGCCCGGACCGACAAAGCGCTCGTAGGCTCCTTCCCCGGCACCCGTGATTAAGAACTCGGGGTTCTTCCAAATCCGATCGTAGCCGCGCTCCTCGCTGAAAGAGAGCCGTGCGTCTTGTCCGTGTTCTACGCGCTCTTGCGATACCTCGATCGCCTTAGCGACGGGGCCACCAATGCTGACAATACCGATCGCGGCGAGGCTCGCGATGATGATCGTGCGTGGATTCGAAAACACGAGCATCAGCAAAAGCACAGAAATGCCAGCCACCGCTGCTCGCGAGGCGGAGAGAACGGCGAGATATGCACAACAGGTGATCGCCACCGCGACCCTGACGCGGCTCATCCCGAGTGGCCGTTGTGTCATCGCGAACAGACACGCCGAAAGTAGTGCGTAATAGCCAAGCTGATTTGGACTGTCGAAGAAGACCTGTCCTCGGTAGTCGTTGTGATAGACGAATGATGCGACGAGCAGTACGACGATCGTGATGAACACGGCGTCGACGGTGATGCGCAAAAACAGCTCGCGCCTTCGTCGCGCGAGAATCAGCGAGCACAAAAACACCGCAGCATTGAAGAAGTAGAAGAACGGATGGAGGATGAAATTCTTCGGATCGTTCCACTTCCATAGAATCAACGCCCACGCATAGTTCACAGCAAAGACCCACAACGTGAACCACATGAGCGCGCGAAGCATGCGGCTGTGACGTTTCTCGAGTGAGCCTCTCCATCCGATCAGTGCAAGCGGAACAAGCAAGACGATGAGCCAGTCGCCCGGTTGGGGCATTCCAGAGCGAACAACGTGGACTGGCGTCAGGAGCAACGACAACGCCCAGATCATCAACGCCGGGCTCCGAAGCAGCTCGCGCCAGTGGGACTGTCGAATCGCCGTCTCAGCGGTGCGCATGATCCTCCGCTCGAATCGTCTCGATCACACGCGTGCGATCGGCCGAGCTGAGACTGGACCCACTTGGCAAGCAGAGACCGTGTGCGAACAAGCGCTCAGCAACGCCGCCGCCGATCGCGCGCGCACCGGCGAATACGGGCTGCAGGTGCATCGGCTTCCATAGCGGCCGAGCTTCGATATCGGCCCGCTCGAGGCGATCGAGGATCGCATCGCGGCTAGTCTCGACGAGCGCACACGTGAGCCAACATGTCGGGCGACCGAACGGCGCCTCCGGCATGAACGTCCATTGCGGAAACGCTTCGCGGTACGCTGCATTTGTCGCGCGTCGAGCCGCGACCCGGCGATCTAGATCTGCGAGCTGCGCGCGGCCCACCGCAGCCAGCAGATTCGACATTCGGTAGTTGTAGCCGATCGCAGCGTGTTCGTAGTGTCGCGTGGGGCTGCGCGCCTGCATCGCCAGGTAACGCGCGCGGTCAAGCCATTCCTTGCGTCGGCCGAGCAGCATGCCGCCGCCCGACGTCGTGATGATCTTGTTGCCGTTAAACGAAAGAATCGAAAGATCCCCGAACGAGCCGGCTGGACGTCCGTGATACGTGCCGCCGAGCGCTTCAGCGGCATCTTCGATCAGAAATACACCGTGCTTGCGGCACGCCACCGCAATCGGCTCGAGGTCGGCGCACTGGCCGTAGAGATCGACCGCGATCACGGCCTTCGGCAACTTGCCTCGCGCCGCTGCGGTATCGAGGCCTTCAGCGAGCAGCGCCGGATCCATGTTCCAGGAGACGAGCTCGCTGTCGATGAACACCGGCGTCGCGCCAACGTAGTGAGTTGCGAATGCCGTCGCCGCAAAGGTCAGCGTCGACATCCAGACTTCGTGCCCGCGCTCGACACCGAGAACCTCAAGTGCGAGGTGCAGTGCGGCCGTGCCGCTGGAAAGCGCGAGCGCATGCGGCATGTCGATGCGCGCCGCCATCTCGGCTTCGAACGCATCGACGTGTGGCCCCAGCGGCGCGATCCAGTTCGACTCGACTGCGTCCCGTAGCAGGTCGAGCTCGGTTCCGGCGAGATCAGGCGGAGAGAGATAGATGCGAGCCACGGGTCAGTTCGGAACCCGCGTGGTTCCGCTCTTACGGCTCAGCTCGTCGCGCTGTTCACGAACTACCGGCTCACCACGTGGCGACGTGGTTCGCGCAATCGGCGGACGTGCAGCGCCATACTCGGGGACGAGATCGCCGAGCGTCGCTCGCACGTGATCGGTTGATGCGGCTTTCGCGAGCTCGACGAGCGCCTCGACGCCTACAACAACCGACTCCCATGCCGGCGGATTGTGGACGCGACCGATGAACACCTTGGGGTGTTTCGTCTTGTCGGCGTGCTCGGCGTCGGTGGACAACTCCTCGAACAGCTTTTCGCCGGGACGAACGCCGCTGAAGCGAATCTCGATGTCTTCGTCTGGGCGCAACCCAGAGAGTGCGATGAGATCGCGCGCGAGATCCAAAATCTTCACGGGCTCGCCCATGTCGAGAATATAGATTTCTCCGCCTTCGCCCATCGCGCCAGCCTGCATCACGAGCTGACTCGCTTCGGGAATCGTCATGAAGTAACGACGCATCTCTGGATGCGTGACGGTTATCGGTCCACCATGTGCGATCTGTTCGCGGAAGATCGGGATCACGCTCCCTGCGGAACCCAGCACGTTGCCGAAGCGCACCGTTACGAACTTGGTCTCCGAGCGGTGCGAGAGTGCTTGCAGGTAGATCTCCGCAACCCGCTTCGTCGCACCCATGATCGACGTCGGATTGACAGCCTTGTCCGTCGACACGAGCACGAAGCGTTGCACGCCGTACTTGTCGGACAAATCGCCGAGGATCCGCGTGCCACCGATGTTGTTCTTCACCGCCTCGCACGGATTCCACTCCATCATCGGCACGTGCTTGTGGGCTGCAGCGTGAAACACGAGCTCGGGTGAGATCGCTGCGAACAGCTGCTCCATGCGCGCCGGGTCGCAGACATCTGCAACGCATGGATCGATCGGTACGTCAGGAAACAGTTGGCGTAGCTCGCGGTGGATCTCGAACAGCGCATTTTCGTAGCGCTCGACGAGCACGAGCCTGCTTGGTCCGAACCGGGAGACCTGGCGACAGAGCTCCGAACCGATGCTGCCGCCAGCCCCCGTGATAAGCACGACGCGGCTGCGGATACTCGCCCCGACGACATCTTCGTCGAGCTCGACGGGTTCGCGACCGAGCAAGTCCTCGATCGCGACTTCGCGGATGCGCGAAAGATTGACCTTATCGCCCACGATCTCGTAGATGCCGGGAATGATCTTCGTCTCGATTTGTGCCTCGCGACAAAGCTCGGCAATGCGGCGAATCTGATGACCCGGCGCATTCGCGATCGTGATTAGCGCGCGCTGGACGTGCTTGCGCTCCGCCACGAGTCGAACGTCGTCGGTGCGACCAAGCACGGGCAAGCCACCGATCCTCGACTGCAATTTGTTCGGATCGTCGTCGAGAAAGCCCACCGCTTGTAGTCCCAGATCAGGACGGTTGCTGAGCTCGCGCGCAACCATGACGCCGGCTTCGCCCGCACCGATCAACAACACGCGATGGCTCTCGGCGCCGGCTTCTTTCTGCCGCCGATCGCTCGCTTCGCCCTGGAGACGCCGCACAGCGCGCAAACCGACGAGTCCGAGAAACGCGAGCGCGAAGTTCATCGCGATCACGCCGAGCGGAATAATCAGGATCGATACGTGCTCGCCGATTAGAGGACCCGTTATGCGGATCGCGAGCATGATCGCGTTCGCGATGGCTACCGCGCCCAGCACGCGAACGACATCGTGCATGCTGATGTACCGCCACGACATCCGCGGCACGCCAAACATCGCGAGCGCCGTGTACTGCATGAGCACGACGTAGGGCCACGTGACGAGCAGGACGTTTAGCCACGGCGCTGGGATCCCGAACTCGAGACGGAACAAGAACGCCAGCCAGTAGGCGAGCGATAGGATCGCGATGTCGAGCGCGATCTGGACGGGCCTGTTCAACAGCCGTAGCGCCATGGGAGAATCCGGACGACGTGTGTTAGTGCAAGGGGCGGCGGTCGGGGTTCATGGTGCATACCCCAAAAGCGGAGCCAGCATGCAAGACATCGTCATCGTGGGCGTCGGCGGACTTGGCCGCGAAATTGCCGAGTGGATCGAGGACATCAACGATGTGAAACCGACGTATCGAGTGCTGGGTTTCATCGACGATGACGCGAAAAAACATGGAACGATCCATCATGATCTTCCAGTCCTAGGCGGCTGTGAATGGGTTGCCGAGCGCTCGCGCACGCTTGCGACGGTCATGGGGCTGGGCAATCCGGCGCCGAAGCGGCGTGTCGTCGAGCGATTACGGCCGGATACGCTCGGCTTTCCAACGATCGTACACCCGACCTCGGTGATCGGCCGATTCGTCGAGCTCGGTGAAGGTTGCATCGTTTGCCCTGGCGTGATCATCACGACAGATATTCGGATTGGACGGTTTGTCACGTTCAACTTCGATCTGACCGTTGGGCACGACTGCACGATCGAGGACTACGTCACGCTCGCCCCTGGGGTGCACGTCTCGGGATACTGCACGATTCGCGAAGGCGCGGATCTCGGTGCGGGCGTCGTGACCGTGCCGAGCATCGAGATCGGCGCGTGGTGTGTGGTTGGCGCTGGCGCAGCGGTGACGAAGTCACTGCCTCCGAATTGCACCGCGGTGGGTGTGCCTGCACGCACGATCAAATCGCGCGAGAAGGGTTGGCATCTATGAGCTACTTGAACGGGGTCGCGAAGCCAGGCTGATCGATTGGCGGATGATCGCCGAGCTCGGGCGGATGGAACGGATCGCCATCGGTCGGATCGTCGAGATTGGGACGCTCGACATCCGTCTTCGACTCCTGCTTGTACATTTCGAGCTCACCGGCGCAGCCGTCCGCTTCACCGCGAAGCTTCTTGATATCGAACGTGGCCTTCTCGAGATCCGCGTACGCGACCTTAGGACTGTCGTCGCCGCTCGAGACTTGCTGATCGAGCTGGAGCGCGGCGGTGTCGAATAGATTTCGCTGCGCCTTGAGCTGGATCAGCTTGTCGTTGATGCAGGTGAGCTTGATGACGTCTTTCTCTTTGCGCGCCAGCGCCTGCAAATGCAGGACATGGCGAAGATCCTCGTCGTTATCTTTTTTCATCTGCTCGGCTTTCACGCGCATTTCGGCGGGTGAGAGCACGGGCTTCGGCGGCGTCTCGGCGCGAACTCCGACCGCGATCAACGTGCCCAAGAAGGCGGCGAAGATCACGGTATTGTTCAGGGATTTCTGCAGCATGTCGGCCGGCCGGTCGGAACCGTACGTGAAACGACCTGGGTAGTCAATCGACGGACCGTAAGACGCCGGCAGTGCTAGAAGCGTTCACGCGGATCTGGCATGAACCCAGCGTTGCTCACCAACATCTTACCGGCTGCGATGCGATGGATCGTGCTGGCGATCTTGCTGATCGGATGCGCGGATAACCCGCCCGTGGTCTATCCCACGGTCGCGCCGTTCGACGATACAAAGCTTGCACTGGGTCCGGGCGACAAGCTCGAGTTGACGTTGTTCTATGGCAAGCAAGAGAACAAGCAGACGTACACGCTCGATTCATCGGGGCAGATGGAGGTTCGCTTCATCGGCACCGTTGCTGCTGGCGGCAAGACCGTACGCGTCGTGCAAGAGGAGATTCGGTCGCGGCTCGCGGACGGATACGTGAACGACCCCGTCGTGTCGTTGACGGTCGTTGAGATCAACTCACTCAAGTGCTCCGTGTTCGGGCAGGTCTCGCGCAGCGGTACGATCAAGTTCACGCCGGGCATGACGATCGTCGAAGCAATCGCGCAGAGCGGTGGGTTTTCGCCACTCGCGCGCAAGAACATGGTGAAGGTGACGCGCACTATCTCCGGCAAGAAGCAGACGTACAAGATTCCGGTCGAGCTGATCGCGGAGGGCAAACGCCCGAACTTTCCAATGATGCCCGGCGACGAAGTGTTCGTGCCGGAGCGTCCCTGGTAACAGATGCGGTTTCGCGATTGGGTGACCGCGCTCGCCGCCCTCGCGGCGGTAGCCGTATCGATCTTCGCGATGGGCGGTGTGTTGCGCTGGACGCAAGCCCTTGTTGCGGTGCTCGTCGCGATCGCGTTCGCATTTACGATCATCTCGCGGCGCGGGCTCGCGCGGATTTCGCCGCTCGTCGCACTGCTTGGACTAGCGGCCGTGCTCACCGCAATTCAAGTGTTGCCACTGCCTGACGCGATTGTTTCAGCCCTAACGCCGACGACGGCGGCACTACGCGAGGATGGCACCGCGCTCGTTCGTGTCGATGCGCAGAGTACGCTGACAGCCGATGCGCCGGCGACACTGAGCGCACTCGTGTTCTTCTTGACTCTACTCGGGCTCGCGCTCGTTGCATTGCGGATCTCGGCATCGGAGCGCGGGCGGTATCGAGTGATCGCGAGCATCACACTGCTGTGTGGCGCGACGGCAGCCGTTGTCGCGATTCACAAGGTGTTTCGTATGTCAGCGCTGTACGGGTTGTACGAGCCGTATTACGCGCAGCCGTACATTCTTGGTCCGCTGCTCAACAGTAACTCGCTCGCGTGCTTGATGGCCGTTGGCGCAATGCTCGCAATCGGCCTCGCAGCGCATCGACGACAGCCGGGGTGGTTGCGAGCGATGTGGCTTGCGATCGTTGCGGGGTGTGGCGCGATCACGGTCGCGACTGTCTCGCGCGGGGCCACGATCGCGCTCGCCGCCGGCGCGCTCGTCACCGTCGGTGTTTTGCTCGGGCAACGCTTTGTCGGGCATGACTCGACAAAGCGGCGGCGCATCCGTTTCGCGACGAATGCACTGCCGATCGGCGTCGTCGCCGCTTGTGTAGTGCTTCTCGTGATCTGGGTGAATGCCGGCAATGTGGGGCGTCAGCTATCGCATCTCTCGATGGACGAGATTTCCCAGTCGCGATCGAAGTTCGCGGCGTGGCGGTCGTCAGTGACACTCGTCGAAGAAACTCCGTGGATCGGCGTTGGACGCGGCGCGTTCGAACCGGTGTTCACGCGCGTTCATCCGGCGAGCGGCCTCGCCACGTATTCGTATCTCGAGAACGAATACATTCAAGCGATCGTCGATTGGGGTGTGCCCGGCGCGCTCGCGATCGGCATTGCAATGATCTGGCTCGCGTTCGTCGCGATCAGGCGCTGGCGCGATGGGCCGCTCGTCGCCGGCGCGCTCGGGGCACTTGCGGTGGTTGCCATCCAGAGCAACGTCGATTTCGGGCTGGAATTTTTAGGCCTCGCAGCGCCCATCACTGCGATAGCAGCGACCGTCGCGTACGTGCCGCTGCGCGAAACTACTCGCTTGCGTAACGTCCGCGCGGCGCGCGCGGCGCTCGTGCTCGCGCTCGTTGGCGGCGCATGGCTCTTGCTATCGGATCGCACGATGACGACCGATGAAGATCGTCGCGCACTGCGCGCACATCCGAGCTTGGCGCGCGCACGCGAAGCGATCGAGCGGCATCCGTTCGATTACTACAACTACGCGATAGCGGCAGAGGTCCTCGAACAGCGCCGGGAGGCGTGGGCAATACGCGTGCTCAACCATGCACTGGTGTTGCATCCGACGCACCCCGACCTGCATCGCATGGCGGCGCGGATGCTGTATCGCGAAGGTCGCGTCGCGCAGTCGGCGATCGAGTATTCGGCCGCGCTGCGCTCTGCCGAAAACCCTCGACGGCTGCTCGCCGAGATCCTCGCGCGATTTCCGCGCGAGCAGGCTGCGGCAGCGATACCGGTCGATTACGCCGTGCCGGAGCTCATGCTGAGGACCATTGTCGAGCTCGGCAGAGCGGACGTCGCGACGCTGTGGCTCGAACGTGTGCTGAAGCTTCAGCCGCGCAATTCGCTCGCGTGCGAGCGCTTGGTCACTCTTGCGCAACAAGGCGCAGATGCTGCTGCAGCGATCGCCGGAGAGCGCTGTGCGAACTTACTGCACGATTATCAAACGCGGCTCGTGCTCGCGGAGATGCTCGCCAAGAAACAGAATCATGAACAAGTCATCGCCATCCTCGACGACGTCGAGACCTGGCAGAGTCGCGTCGACGACAAGATCAATGCGTGGCTGCTGCTGTGCGATGCGCACGGCGCGCTCGGGCACATCGACGATGCAAAGCGTTGCTTGCGCCGACTCGATGCTTCGCCCGACATGCGCATGGAGCGGCGCGGCGAGATCATCAAGCGACTCGAAGAGCTGAAGCCGGCGCCTTAGGGTGGGGTGAACGTCGCGCCGCAGACGCTGACGTCATATGCGATGGGCTGGCCCGTCGACTGCGTATCGGCACCAACCATCAGCCAATACGACATTCCGGGAATGACAGCCGTCGTGACGAACTCGTCTTCCATGCTGCGGTTGTAATAGCCCTCGGCGAAATCATTGAGCTGCGCCATCGGGAATAGCAAGATGTCGAGGTCGGCCGTCGTCGAGGCCCAATTCAAACGCATCGACAGCTGGTTCGTATTCGCGCCCATCGTGATCTGATACGTGTCGCGATCGAGATAGAAATCGTTGTGATTTGTCGTCGGCGTATCGCTGTCGCCGTGGATGCGATACATGCCGCCCGGCGTTACCGAGATGCCCGTTGGCTCCGCGACGTCGGTCGTCGACGGCGTGAAGTCACGGCGCGTCGCGCCGGAGTAGCGCACGATGTACACGTCGTTGCCGACGGTGCTGTCGAGTGCCTCGGTGTAGTCGGCGGCTGCACTGATCTTCGGGCACCGCATCGTCGGGTTGTCGGGCATCAGCACGAGCTTGTAGTCGATCGGTGCGGCGGGCGCGGAGCCGTGGAACGACAGGATGTAGATCTGATAATCGCCCGGCGGTAGCACCGACGATGTCATCGCGAACGTGCCGAAGAACTTTCCGACCTCGCTCGTGTTGGTCGTCATGTTCGCGATCTCGACGAGCACCGTGTCGTACGCCTGTGCGCCTGGCGCGGTGACGTAGAGGATGCCGGCCGTCTGACTCGTCACCGTGATCTGGTACGAGTCGACATCGATCAGCATGCGCGTTTGATCGTAGTGCGAGCTGTCGAGCTTGCCGCAGATGCCGATCGCCTCGCCGTTGAACGTCACGCCGGTGGCTTCGACCATGTCCTGCGTTCCGCCGTACTTGATGTCGTTCGTCGCGTCCGCCATCTCGGTATACGTGCATGTCACTGGCGGCAGACCATCCGGCGCGGCATCGGGCCGCTTGGCATCGGCCACGTCGTCATCACCTTTGTTGTCACCGCACGCGAGCAAGATCAGTGGCAGCAGGCGCAGCGCACGCATGTCGCGCTCATACCACGGAGTGCGCGCGAATCGCGCTCAACAGAGAGCGCGCTGTGAGGAACTCCACGGCCGCTAGCGCGCTGGGCGCTTGCGCTCGTGGAACCACGGCCTTGCGCCAGTCATTTTCTTTTGCTGATCGGCTGGTGCGCGCCGATGACATGAGGCCATTTCGGGCGAGCCGGCCGGCGCGGCCCACCGGATCTCGACGCAGTCGTTCGGGTTGTAGGACATCTCGAACCCGGCTCGGCGCTCGACGAGGTCGTGGAGTGTCACCTTTTGGGTCTTGCCGTCGGAGCGCGTGTACTCGATGGATTTGGCGCGCAGCGCGGCATCGATGTGTTTGTCGAGGCGCGCCGCGACCGCGTCGAGACTTGGGCCCGGCGCGAGCCCGAAGCGTGCAGGCGCGCGCTTGACCGAGGCGGGGAACGCGAGGACGGTGTCGATCGCGACGAGCAGGCGGAAGTCGCGCGATGGGGTCGCGAAGTCTTCCCACGGACCCGACGTGAGAAAGATGTCGGCACCGTCGGGCATCGGCACGAGGTCCTTGGGGTGGGCTGCAACCCAGTCCTCGCCGTTCTTGACGGAGATGATGCGGAGGCTCGCTTGGGAGTGGAGCGAGTCGACGAGCGCGGTGGCGGCCGCGAACGGATCGAGAGGGCGTGGATTCACGAGCGTCTCGACGGTGTCGTAGAACGTGTCGACGTCACCTTCGTATTGCTGCAGCGAGAACGGCACGAACACGCGCGTGCGGCGAAGGTCTTTGTTGGACATGCGCGTGAGCGACTTCGTCGGCTTGTCATAGATCGTCGGGCGGAACGCCTTGAAGCCGGCACCCGCCACGCGCGTCTCCGTCGAGAACAGAAAGTTGCCGCGCCAGAATCGCTTGCGACCGACAGTGCCGTCGGGCTGGGCGTCGGCCGCGAGCAGGATGCCGTACGAGGTGGCGGACTGAGGGACCCACGACGAGACGACCATCACGTGCCCGAACGGATCGTGATAGACGATGCCCGGGCGAAGCGACTCGCGCGTGAGAGCGACCGGGTAGTAGTCGGTGATTTCGTCCTCGGGGACGGTGCGGCCGCTCGCGGCGTGGACCGCGTAGGAGACGTGGCGTCCCCAGAACATCGCGAACGCCTTGACGTCGTCGATCGCGGTCTCTTCGACGCCGTCCGTTTCCGCGATCGCGGGTGGGGCGCCCTTCGCCGCTTTCGTCGCGGCAGCGAGCTCGATCGGATCGGGCAGTTTGTCGTCGAGCAGATCGCGCGCCATCAAGTTCGAATCGAACGGCTGCGCGCACGATGGCTTGCGGTTCGCCGCGCCGCGCGAGCACGTGTAGTACGCAAATGGCAGGCCCATCTTCCACGAGAAGTACGAGCGCAGGAGGTAGGGGAGGTCCGCGCAGTCGGGCTCGAGCTTGAGCGTCTTCTCTTCGCCGCGCTGGAGGTGGTCGAACAGAATGTTGTGCTCGGGATCGCGAAGCAGCACGTGAAGGTTTGGCCACGTGAGGTCTTGATCCGGCGGGAAGTCGAACAGGCGCTGGACGAACGTCGCGTAGAGATTTTCGGTCGCGCGCCCCCACGTGCGCTGGATGTCCCACGCCGGCGCGGTTGGATCGCGGCTGCCTTTTGTCGACGGTGGTCGCTGCTCGACGGCGATCCGCTGACACGCCTCGACGCGCGAGCCATCGCCGAGGACTGCCGTCCACGTGCCGGGGTTGGGGGCGTCGACGATCGCGACGATGCTCCATGGCGGACCACCACCGAGGTTGATGAGCGTCTTCGGCGTTACGCGCTTGCCGCTGGGATCGAACAGCGCGAGCTCGGCGATGCCGGGATCACGGTTCGCGGTGACGATCACGCGCATCGCTTGCTTCGCATTCGGCACGCGCGGCGATGCGAAGACCGCGACGTCGTCGGAGTCGTGACACGCTTTCGATGCGGGGCGCGCGACGGGTGCGGCGGGCCGCAGCTCCGCGGCACCTGCGAGCTCGACACCGGGCGGCTTGCCGACGACGGTGACGGTCGTGATGCGCTCGAGCAGCGAATGTCGCGAGCTGCCGAGGCCGAGGTCGAGACCGCTGACACCGATGCGATCGATCTGGTAGAGCGTCTCGCCACCGACCGGGCACGGCACCGCGTATTCGGCGAGCGCGTGGAGCACCATCGGCACGCCACGGTCCGTGCGGCCGAGATAGAGCATGACGTGACCGGGGAAGCTGAGGAGCACGACACCCTTGCGCAGCGACGCATCGATCAAGCGCTGGCGCTCGTCGAGCGATGCGACCTTCGACACATCGATCGAGAACGTGCCGGCGCGCGCCTGCCAGCCGGAGTGCCGTGGCATCTGCAGATCGAACGCGGCGAAGAGGTCCATCGTGAACGCGGAGCAGTCGTGACCGCCCGCGCTGCCGCCGCCACCCCAACCGTAGGGCGTGTCGAGGAAGCGAAAGGCTTCCGTGAGTAGCGCGCGTCGCGTGAGCGGGCGGCGCGTCGGTACCACGCGATCGTCGAGCGGGGTCTCGTGGAAGCCGGTCGCGCTCGCGAATTGGACGTGCTTCGCGATGACAGGGAGCAGCGTGCCGGCAGGGCAGCGCGCATTGCCGCCCGTCGCCTTGAGCGCGAGATCCTCGTCGGCTTGCACGCGCGAGCCGTGCACCCACGCGTCGCGCAGCGGCTCGGGGATTGGCGGCGAGAGCTTTGCGTCGGCCGCGATCCAGCCCGTCGCGTAGCGCGTGCGCGCGAGGCGCATGCCGCCCGGCCATGGCGCGATGATCTGGACGACCTCTTGCGGATGCGCCGTCGAGCAGTTGTTGCGATCAAAGCGCGGGTTCATCGGGCTCGCCGCCGTTGCTTTCGAGAAGAAGCCCGCGGCGCGCGGTCCGCAGCGGATCGCGACGTTATCGAGCGCGACGCGTAGCTCCGTCGTCAGCGCGAGGGCATGTGCCTTCGCCGGGTCGAACGCGGTCGCGTCGGTGACCTTCTTGCCATCGCGCTCGACGAATTCGCCGGCGACGAGCTTGTCGTGCAGGCCCTTGAGGCGCTCGCCCATGTCCTTCTCGAGGCGCGCCTGATCGATCGGCGCGGCGAGATCGTAGCCGCCGTGCCAATCGCCGCCGCGATCGACACCGAGCGATGCGTTCATGTCGTCGATCTGTTTTGCGTCGAGCAGGACCTCGTCGAGGTCGGTCGTGCGTTCGAGCCAGTACGCGAGCGTGCGGTGCTTTGGTTCCACGCCCGGCAGCGGCGTTGGCGCCGGCGCCGTCGCCGGGCACGCGCCGGGCTTCGTCGGCGGCTGCTGCTCGGCGGTGGGCTTCGCCTGCTTTTCGTCGCCGCATGCCGCGAGACACGCGAGACCGACGAGGGTGCCCCTGAGCATCTCTATCATTGTAAGCGGCAGACTCGAGCGGCACCACTATGCGCTGCGGCGTGGCAGGATCGTGGTCTGCAAGAGTCTCCGACGCCCGGCATCTTCACTGTATTCCGCTCGAAGCGGATGTTCGTGCTGTTCCTGCTCGGATTCTCGAGCGGGCTACCGAACCTGTTGACAAGTCAGACACTCGCAGCCTGGATGACGCAGGTCCACGTCAAGCTGGACCGCATCGCCGACATGTCCCTCGTCGGCCTCGCGTACTTCCTGAAGTTTTTGTGGGCGCCACTGTTCGACCGCTACCGCCTGCCGTTTCTCGGCCGTCGCCGCGGATGGTGTTTGGTGCTGCAGATCGCGCTGATCGCGGCCATCGTGAGGATGGGCATCATCGATCCGATTAGCGAGCCGCTGTGGCTTGCGGGCTTCGCGATCGCGATCGCGTTTCTGTCGGCATCCCAAGACGTCATCATCGATGCATACAAGGCTGACCTGCTCGCGCCACACGAGCGCGCCGCCGGGTCGGCCGCGTACGTGTTCGGGTACCGTTTCTCGTGGGTCGTCTCTGGAACGGTCGCGCTGATCATGGCCGACCACACCTCGTGGAACGTCATCTACGGCGTGATGGCAGTCTCTATGTTGCTTGGCGTCGTCGGTACGCTGCTCGCCGATGAGCCGGTCGTGCCAGCGACGCCGCCGCGGACGCTCGCGAGCGCCGTGATTCGACCGTTTTTGGAGTTCTTCGAGCGCCTCGGCTGGCGCAGCGCCTTGCTGGTGCTCGCGTTCGCGGGCCTGTATCGATTTGGCGATTACTTCGCTGACGTCCTCATCATTCCGTTTTTGAAAGACTCGGCCGGTTTCGCGTGGACAGAGATCGGTCTCATTCACAAGTTTCTCGGCCTCGGTGGCACCCTCGTCGGCGGTCTCGCTGCGGGCAGCTTGGTCGCGCGCTTTGGCCTGCGCCGCACGCTGCTCACGTTCGGCGTGCTCGCCGCGCTAACGAACCTGCTGTACATGTGGCTCGCGATCACTGGTAAGAGCTACGTCATCTTTTGCGTAGCCGTCGCACTCGACCAGATCTCAACCGCGCTTGTTACGACCGCGTTTCTCGCCGTGCTGATGGGTGTCTGTTCGCCGGCGGTCAGCGCGACACAGTTCGCGTTGCTCACAGCGTTGTCGTCGGTCGGCAAACGCGTGTTCGGCCCACTCGCCGACAACGTAGTCGACGCCGTTGGCTGGAACGGCTTCTTCGTCGTGACTGCGATGATGTCGATTCCAGGTGTCGTGCTCGCGTGGTGGGTTGCGCAACGCGCGCCGACAGACACTAAGGTGAGCTGAGAAACTCGACGAGCACCTTGTTCACGGCCGCAGGGTCTTGCCACAACACGAAGTGGCTCGCATCGCGAAATACCTCGAGCCGCGCGTTCGGCATGAGCTTCGCCATCTCTTCGACCTGCGCAAGCACGACGACCTCGTCGTGATCACCATCGGCGACGATCGTCGGCACCTTGATCGATCGCAGCTGCTCCTTCGTAAATCCCATCGGCCTTCGCCAGATCGGCGTGAGCCAAGTGACGAGCGCGTTCCACGGCCGCTTCGACAGCTTCTCGTAGTCAGCGCGGCACTTCGCGTTGTACGCGCTAAACGTCGTGTTCTTCGTGCGCTTGCTGCCGCGCGCGTCGTAGTTCGCGCCGAGCACGAACAGCTTCGCGACACGCTCGGGATGGTGGATCGCGAGCTTGAGCGCGATCTCGCCGCCGTCACTCCAGCCGACGAACGACGCCTTGTCGATCTTCAGGTGATCGAGCACCGCGAGGACGTCGCTCGCCATCACGTCATACGTCGGCGTCGCCTTCGTTCGCGTGCTGCGACCTTGACCACGACTATCGATCGCGATCACCGAAAACGTTTCCGCGAGCACCGGCACCTGATTCGACCAATGATCGCCGTTGCCAAAACCGCCGTGCAGCAGGACGACCGGCGCGCCTTGGCCAAACCGGGCATAGTAGATCTTCGCTCCGCCGCTATCGACGACGCCGCTGTCCGTCGGTTGTGGCATTGCCGGCGGCAGCGGCAACGTTTGCCAGCGCGGCTTCGCAACCGCGAGCGCGGT
>Ga0070698_100004185_pt1 | contig 15850 bp, 13 predicted proteins | sample KBSK1502metaG_FD_65477 | JGI IMG/M metagenome (GOLD analysis project Ga0070698, IMG submission 65477) | Corn, switchgrass and miscanthus rhizosphere microbial communities from Kellogg Biological Station, Michigan, USA - KBS K1-50-2 metaG | ecosystem: Host-associated > Plants > Roots >...
CGCGCCAAGACGCTGAATCCGAAGTGGTACGAAGGAGTGCTGAAACACGGATTCCGCGGCGTCGCTGAGATTGAAAATCATGTAGCGAACACTTTCGGCTGGAGCGCGACGGCTGATGCCGTCGAGCCATGGATCTACACCGAGATTTCTAAAACATTCGTGCTGGATCCGATCATGTTTAATCGGTTATTGGAAATGAATCCTCATTCTGCGCGTTCGCTCACGAATCGTCTGCTCGAGGCGCATACTCGCGGATACTGGAATCCCGATGAGGAGATAGTCGAGCGGCTGCGTGACATCGTCGGCCAGCCGAATAACCCACTGGAAAGCGTTGTATGAAGGCTACGGTTTTGTACGTCGGCTCCAGTTTGCTGGCGCCGCTGAAACACGCGGAGCGCGAGCTCAATCGCCAGTATGATCTCGATCTGAAGATTGCGGCGTACAACTTTGGGGCGCCGATGAGTGACGACGTGTGGCGCGAGATTGATCGTGACCTGCAAGCGTCAGACGTGGTTTTCGCCGTTCATGTCATGGATGGTGAAAATGCAGCTCGGTTGATCACCGCGCTTGATCGCTACAGACAACGGCATGCCGCCGTGATCGTAATTAACTGTATGCCGGATCTCATGCGCCATACACGCATGGGACATTTGGATGTGTCGCGATTAGCGGGGGCAGCAGGGGAAAGTGAGGAACAGGGGAATGGGGCAAGGGAGCCACACAAAGCGGTTGATGTGCTTGGACTTCTTGCCTCGACCGGTTCGTGGGTCGGTCGCCAGGTGAGGCGAAAGAAATCGTCGGACGGGAAGAAGCACGGACATGGTCAGTATTTGAAATGGATTGACAAACTACCGGGCATCCTAAAATTTGTCCCTGCGGCGGGCGGGCTACGTGATGTAAAGAACTATCTCAATATCTTCTGCTATTTCCTCCAGCCCACTCCTACAAACATCCGGACAATGGTTCTTTACGCGTTGAAAGAATACGTTGCTGACGACCGCTTAAAGAAGGCTACCGTCAAAGTCCTTCCGCCAGAGCGTATGCCGGCAGTGGCCATTTATCATCCTGACGCGTCAACGTTGTTCGAATCGTTTATCGATTACCGGAAGTGGTATATAGCGAAGAGCCTAAAGTCCAAAGTTCAAAGTCCAAAGTCCGAGCGCCTGGCTTTAAGTCCTGAATCGACCATTGGTCTGCTGTTGATGCGGCCGCAGGTGGTCAGCAGGACAACCAAACATTACGACGCTCTTATTCGCGCTATCGAGGCTGAGGGACTGAGTGTGATTCCGGCGCTTTCAACCCTGATGGACAACCGGGAGGCCGTGAGTAAATTCTTCGTTGACGACGATCAGTCCGAAGTCCAAGGTCCAAAGTCCAGGGTCGCTGGAAAGACCAAAGACCAAAGAGCTAAGGCCAAAGATCAAACTATTGATCAGTCTCAAGTCTCAACACCGGACCGGTCCCGCGTCAGCCAGGTCGTATCACTAACCGGTTTCAGTTTCGTCGGTGGGCCGGCGATGAACGACAGCGAAGCTGCCTCGGAGTTTCTGCAACAGCTAAATCGTCCTTATCGTTCCGCTGTAAGTTTGGACACGCAGACGATCGACGCGTGGCGCACATCTCAGACAGGCCTCAATCCCGTGCAAGCCGGAATGCAAATCGCCATTCCCGAGATCGACGGGGCAACCGAGCCCTTTATTTATGGAGGCCTTCCGGCCAGCGGCCTTGAGCCAGTAGCTCTCGATGAACGTTGCCTGAGATTTGCCCGGCGCCTGCGACGTTGGAACCGCTTGCGGACGGCCCCGCGAGGTGAACTAAAACTCGCGCTAACTCTTTTTTGCTTTCCGCCCAACAAGGGAAATATCGGAACCGCCGCCGACCTCGATGTGTTCCCCAGCCTCTGGGATACACTGAAAAGATTTCAAAACGAAGGTTACAAGATTGAATTGCCGTCCAGCGCCGACGAGTTGAGGGAAATGCTTATTGGTGGAAATGCTGAAAGCTTCGCCTCTACTGCTAACGTCGCCTACCGAATGAGTGTCGATGAATATCGCCGGCATTGTCCTTACGTCGACGAAGTTGAGAAAGACTGGGACGCCGCGCCGGGGGGTGTAAATTCTTTTGCTGGTGAGCTGCTCATTCAGGGGCTTCAGCTCGGTAACGTCTTTATCGGGGTGCAGCCGACGTTTGGTTACGAAGGCGATCCGATGAGGTTGATGATGGCCCGCAGTGGCTCGCCGCATCACGGCTTCATGGCTTTCTACGCTTACCTCTCGCAAGTCCTAAACGTCGATGCAGTCGTTCACGTAGGTACGCACGGCGCGATGGAGTTTATGCCCGGCAAGCAAATAGGTCTATCCGCTGAGTGCTGGCCCGACAGATTGATCGGCGAGTTGCCCAACATCTACATTTATAGCGTCAACAATCCTTCGGAGGGCTCGATCGCTAAACGTCGTTCGTATGCCGAGCTGATTTCTTACCTCACTCCGCCGATCGAAAACGCCGGGTTATACCGCCAACTGGCTACGCTGAAAGATCTGGTTATCTCATACCGGCAGTCGACGAGTGATCCGGAGCGTGAACAGTTATTTGAATCGATTGAAGAGTATTCCTGCCAGTTGAACTTGAGTGCGACGGCGAGGGTGCACCACGCTTCCTGATATCAATCGCGGTGGAGTTGACTCAGTCTTTGCCGAAACTCTGCCGCAGTTAGCCTATGCCTGAAGGCCTCGACGTCGTTGATGGTCACCACGGGAATGTCATACTGATAACGACGGAGCAGATCAGGATCGCTTTCAATATTAATCTCTTCAAGCGTATATTCGTTCTGACAACCGGCACCTTCAATAGCCCGCTTAGCTTCGTCGCAGAGGTGACAACCTGGACGACTGTAGATGATAACCTGGGCTTTGGCTGGGGTCGGCGGCATCATTTTTATTGTAACGCAAACTGTTAGTTTGCGAGGATTGAATGGCATTCAACGCGTCCGCAAGCTAACAGTTTGCGTTACAAGGCTCGCGTGCGAACCTAATAAGAGGAGGCAGATATTCATGTCGGAGCAGAATCTGGATCAAGCGGCAGCGGTAGCTTTGTTGAATGAGATTTTGGAAACCGAACTTGCTGGTGTTGTTAGATATACCCACTACGCCCTGATGGTCTTCGGCCACAGCCGGATTCCCATTGTGAGCTGGCTTCGCAGCGAAGCGACCACGTGTCTGACACACGCCAATGCGGCCGGTGAGTTGGTGACCCACTTTGGCGAACACCCGTCATTGAAAATCGGCTCGCTACTCGAAACACATAAGCACGGAATTAGCGATATTCTGCTCGAGTCGCTTGACGCAGAGAAAAAGGGGTTGGAACTATACAAAAGACTTCTCGACCTGGTTCGCGATCGTTCGGTGTTGCTTGAAGAATATGCTCGCGAGATGATTGCCGAGGAAGAGACTCACCTGGGTGAAGTAAACAAAATGTTACGGAAGCCGGGCGAAATAACTCAGTTTCCCACCTAGTAGTAACTATGAAGCTTTTCCCAAAATACGAAGGATACAAACAGAGACTCGCTCCGTTATCTGTATTTGCGAAGAGACTCGCTTCGGCCGTCGGCCTGGCCTGCGGCATCATCGCGATAGCCTTGTTCATCGGTATCGCCGGTTACCATTGGCTTGATGGGCTGGACTGGATCGACTCACTGCTCGAGGCCTCGATGATTCTCGGCGGGATGGGACCGGTCAACCCGATAACAACTACCAGTGCAAAATTATTCGCCTCCGCTTATGCGCTGTTTAGCGGCCTGGTGTTCATAGGAATCATGGGCATCGTGCTTACCCCGATCGCCCATCGACTCCTGCACAAATTTCATGTCGAATAGCCCGCAGCCGGTGTTAAGATAGGCGAGATCGAATTTCGGATCCGCACCTGCCCAGGCACTCACGGAAGTAGATGTCCTCCTGTCGTCTTTAATCGAAAGAGCAGTGTTTTCTGTGAGGTCCAACAATGGATGATCGAAGATCTAAACCGAGGCTAAGTGTCAGACTGGATGCGATGTGGGACAGCTCGACGCAGGCCCACAGCGCGCGCGTCACCGATCTTTCGGAGGGTGGCTGCTTCCTCGACTCGGTCGGAGAAGTTAGACGAGGAGAAATCGTCGGCTTCCGCGTGTTGATGCCGGACGACGATTGGCTTTACCTGGAAGGTGAAGTCAAACATCACAGCATGCAAGGGTTTGGTGTTCAGTTCACTGAGTTGAACGAAGATCAGTTGGAGAAGCTGCAATGGCTCCTGCGGATTGCGCAGGAAGCCGGACCGAGCGACGCGCCCATCTCTGCGGACCTCGTTGAGGAATAGCGAATGGGAGGTAACCTCATGCAGGAACAAAACACTCAGGAAGCGAACAAGGCTCTGATCCGACGCTGGTTTGAAGAAGTTTGGAACAAGGGACGGGTCGAGGCGATTGCTGAGATGTTCGCCGCCGATGGAGTTGCTCATGGCCTCTCTGACGATCCCTCCAACACAATGAAAGGTCCGGCCGACTTCCTGCCCTTTCACAGCATATTTCGCGGCGCCTTTCCCGATATCGAGGTAGTTGTTGAAGATACAATCGCGGAGGGCGACCTCGTCGCGGTACGCTGCTCGGTGCGAGGTAGGCACACCGGCGATCACCTCGGCGTGGCTGCCAGCAATGCGCCGGTTCAGTTTACCGGAATGACGATCGTACGGATCAAGGATGGAAAGATTGTGGAAGCCTGGAACAATTTTGACTTCCTCGGGATGAACAAACAGATCGGCATTATCTAATCTTCAATGCGATTCTGCAGATACTTGAGTCTGTTTTCGTTGTTGACCGTAGCAATGGTGGCGGTGAACCTAAACTCGGAACGCGCCGCAAGCCGGCCTTCCGAAGTCAGAAGCATCAGCATGCAGCCGGCGCAGGCGGTGCCCTTGTGGCCCAACTCACTTTGCGCCAAGTCTGAACATATTATTTTCAGTTGCGCAACTAGACGCTCCGGAGTGTCCGTTTCCAGGAGTCCAGCTAAAATTGTTTCGCTTTGCGCTTCACGCGTGCTCGATAAGGAGCAGGGTTACCTCCAATATCGTTACGGACTTCCGGGCAAGGTCGAGCTTGAGTTTCCAAGTTCGCGCACCGGTACGCAGCGGAAGTTTCAATATACTCACTACATGCGCTATCAGGTGGACCTCACCGAGATCAACTTCGAAATCGACGGCTACCAGTATCAGATCTTCGACGATTACAATGGTGAAGAGAAACCGCGAATTTCAACTGAGGGTGTGAGTGTAACCGCCCCCGGCAAGCCGAAAGAGGTCAGCTTTATTTGTCGCACCAAAGCGAAAGCTGACTATAGCAAGTTGGATGAGGTCCTAACGCGAGAGCAGTGAGGGCTTCTCTCCCAACCTGCGGAGCAGGTGAGGGCGTAAGGCCTGGGGTGGAGCGAATAGCGGAACCCCAGGTTAACGGTCGAAAAGAAAATCCAGCCCATGAAGTGGGCGACGGCGTTTGCGAGATATGCTGCTGTCGCCTGCTCCGCAGGCTTCGGTTTCTTCACCTCAGGGTTCCTGGGGTTCCGCTTCGCTCTACCCCAGGCTTTACGCCTTCGCCTGCTCCGCAGGCTGGGTTTCGTTGCTCTAAAGGACCTAACTTGATTGTTAGCCAGCGCAGTTAACAGAATAGTAAGATAGAGCGCTTACGCTGGCGTCTTGCGACACCAAAACCGATTCTCTCTGAGTTGAGGAAAACAAGTTGTCTAACCTGAGTCGAAGGCAATTTCTACTAAGCGCTGGACTGACAGGCGGCGGTTTGCTCGCATTTTACGGTCTGGCAAGACGATATGGCTTAATCGAGATAGCGTCGTCCACGGAGGCGGCCTATGGTCCGTTGATGGCGGCGAAGACGAGTAACACGGGCGAAACGCTGCTGGCACTGCCAAAAGATTTTCAATACACCGTGTTTGGCAAGACCGGAATGCGTATGTTCGACAACCATCTCACTCCATCGGATCACGACGGGATGGCTGCCTTCATCGTCGGAGACCAGTTAAGACTGGTGCGCAATCACGAAGTTTCTATAAAGATGGGCAGGCCTGGCGCCGCTATCGGGCCGAATGCCTACGATCAGCTGGCCGGCGGTGGCGCCACTACGCTGGTAATCGACCCAAAGACGCGCGAGCTCGTTACCGATTTCATCAGCCTGAGCGGGACACTGAATAACTGCGCAGGTGGTGCGACTCCTTGGAATAGTTGGATCAGTTGTGAAGAGACTGTACTCGGTCCGACGAAAGTCAAAAACGCAGAAGGCGCGTATGAGGGCGGATTTGAAAAGGGCCATGGTTATTGTTTCGAGGTTCCCGCCGCGGCTAACGAAGCAGTCACGCCCGTGCCGCTGAAAGCCCTGGGTCGCTTCGTACACGAAGCCGTCGCGATCGATAGTCAGACCGGGATCGTTTATCTAACCGAGGACCTGCCGAGTGCCGGATTCTACCGCTTTATTCCCGAACGGCCGGGGCAACTCATAGCAGGCCGGCTACAGATGCTGGCGATCAAAGACCAGCCAAACTTCGACACACGTACTAAACAAAAGGCAGGTGCAGTTTTGCCCGCCGCCTGGGTTGATATCCACGATCCGGATCCACCGGCAGCTGAGATCGATAATCTCGCCGTTTACAAACAGGGAATCGCCGCCGGCGCGGCAACCTTCGCGCGCCTGGAGGGATGTTTCTACGGGAATGGCGTTGTCTATTTCACCTCAACCAGCGGGGGCGACAAGGCATTGGGTCAGGTGTGGCAGTACGTTCCTTCGGGAAAGGATGAGGGGCAGCTCAGCATGCTTCTCGAACCAGCGAACCCCTCACGTTTGCACATGCCGGACAACATATGTCTCGCGGGACGGAACCTCGTAATTTGCGAGGACAATGATAAACAGATCCACCTGCGAGTATTGACTCCCGAAGGCCAGGTTTTCGATTTCGCAAAAAACATTGCACACGGATTTGAGACCAAAGAACTTTGCGGAGCTACTTTTAGTCCTGACGGTCAAACTCTATTTGTAAACTTACAAACTCCTGGAATGACCTTTGCGATTTGGGGTCCCTGGGATCGAGTTCATGCTGTGTAACCACTTCGACGGCTCTTCTGTTTTAGGACGTAAAACCTACGGCGGACCGGGTGCATTAGATTGCGGCAGCGCGATAGTTGACGTTCAGTAAGGACGTCGAATCCGGCGGCATTGAAAAGCACCCTCCATTCGGATTCGTTACGAAACGTGCAAGGGCCAGTGCGTTTACACCACTTCAAATTGTGAATCCAACAAACGAGCCGATCCCACCAGACCGCGGGAATGTCCTCATAAATTACAGCTCGACCGCCAAAGCTTAAGACGCGTCGCAACTCTTTCATTAGTATGCTGGGATCCTGCGCGTGATGTAGCACGTAGCAGAGCAGCACCGCATCAACGGAGCGGTCCGAGACTGGAAATTGTTTGCCGTCGAATTGTCGGTAATCAATAGCCGCCTCCGCCCCAGCATCGAGGTCAGTCCCGATCGCCTTTGCGTTAAGCATTGCTGACAGATGATGCGCGATGAAGCCGCTACCGCAACCGACGTCAAGCACACGCGATTTGAGGGGAAGCACGCGCGCGATCTCCAGGGCCATGTCGTACGCCCGGCCGACCTTGCGACGCCGTCGCTCTCGTCGCCAGCGGCGTTGAATACCATCCAACCACGGGTGCGTCTTAGGCAGTTCCACAAAACGCCGAGGACGTTTGCCGACAGACTCCGCTGAGTAGTTAGCTGACGTTTCTGAGATTGAAAATGACGGCTGAAGCATGCTCTGCGTCTGGCAAGACCGGTGCCTAACGAAAAGGGTAACAATTTCGAAGGAAACGGAAGTTGGATCAAAATGTGGCGCGGGATTTAGGCGACGCGTGGCTGCAAGAAACATCGGACACGTAGTTCGGGCGAAAGCCTCTGGAGTATACTCGCCAACAAGTTAGGTTATCTCTGTCTTGGAACGGAATCTCTGAGCGTTAAGGATTTTCTCTTTGCCTGTGGAAGGTTTGCCGAGTGAGGATTAACCAATCAAACGCAGTGCAACAACCCGCACCAAACAAAGTTCTGGCTCCAGCGGAGCCAAATGTTTATAGCCTCGCGGCCCACCAGTGTGGGCTCTCCAGCGGAGCGCAATGTACTGAGATGAGTAGGTCGAACCATTTATTTCGCTCCCGCTGGAGCGAAGAATCTTCTCGACTGGGGAGTTCTATAAACATTCGGTCCCTCCGGGACTGAGCGATTCACTTAGTATCGTGGTACATCTTGAAAAGCCCTTGAGCAGACGAAAGGGAAATCTACTTCGAGCAACCTGGTATGCAACAATGTGGAAGCAAGTAATAACGATTACAACTTTAATGACTTTTCTGGGCACCAGCCTGGGACAAACGGGTTCCCGAATGAAATCTTCAAACGATCTGCCTCCTGGATATTGGCCACTCGAGAAGAGCCAACCGATCATCGACAAGACGCAAACGATTCGCCTGGCGCCTGATTTGTCACACCTGAGCGAAGCCGAGCGCAAGGCCGTCGGAAAACTGCTGGAAGTGGGACAGATTTTCCAGGGCCTTTACGAAAAGCAACGCCATCCTCAGGCGCTCAACGCTTACCGCGACCTGACGCAGTTGGATAAACGCGGTTCGTCCCCAGCAACCCGGAATCTGTTGACGCTTTATCGTTTGAACCAGGGGCCAATTGGCACCACTCTGGAAAATAAACGCGAGCCGTTTCTGCCGGTGGCGAGCGTAGAGCCAGGTAAGAACATGTACCCGTGGGGGGCAACCAAGACGGAGATCGAGAATTTTCTTACAACACATCAGGCCGAGCGTGATGCAATCACGGGGATCCGTACAGTCGTACGATCATGGACGCGACAGAATGTCTTGCAGGACCTGGCTAAATTGGAGTTGTATCCCGCCATCGCTACTCTGCATCCGCGCCTGCGGCAGTACTTGTTGGCTTTTATAGGCGGCAAGCCTAAATCGCACCACGCCGAATCTCCAGAGACTCTTGAAACGGTCAGGGGTTTTTATGCGGTGCCGTATTCGCTGGCCTACGCTGACGAACTGATGAAAGCCTATGGGCTTTTGAACGAAGCTGCCGACATCCTGCAGAAAGATGATGAGGAGTTTGCAAAGTTCCTGCGGAATCGCTCGCGGGATCTTTTGTCGGACGACTACGAATCAGGCGATGCCGCCTGGGTAACCGGGCACTTCAAGAACCTCAACGCGCAGATTGGGTCATATGAAACTTACGACGACGAACTCTACGGCGTGAAGACCTTTTTCGCCTTCAATGTCTTGGCTACCCGGACCCAGGAGACAACTGCATTGCGCCAGGCGATGCGCGGCTTGCAGGTGCTCGAAGATTCGCTTCCTTATGATCATCACAAGAAAGTGCGTGAAGACATTCCGGTTGGTGTCTATGATGTTGTTGCCGACTTTGGACAGTCGCGCGGCGGTAATACCGCCACAATACTTCCAAACGAGAGCTATCTGGCCCGCCGTTACGGCCGCACGATCCTGTTACGTGCGAACATCATGCGCGACCAGAGTATTTTTACGGCAACTTCCGGAGCGCTCAGCGCCGCAGTCGGCGCTGAACAGGCTAAGGACCTTACCTCGGACGGAAACTTCTATCGCACCCTCTGGCATGAAGTGGGACATTATCTGGGCGTGGATCGAACAAAAGACGATCGCGATCTCGATGAGGCTTTACAGGAAGACTCCAGTGTTTTGGAAGAGATGAAAGCAGACCTGGTTTCGTTGTTTGTCGCGGAAGCGTTGCACAAGCAGGGCTACTACAACGACGCGCAGCTCAAGAGTGTTTATGCCGGCGGCATCCTGCGCGTCCTGCAGAATAACAAACCTCGCCGCGATCAGCCGTACAACACCATGCAGCTCATGCAATGGAATTTCTTCTTGGAGAATGGACTACTGACGTTTGATCCCGCTGGCAGGACAATGCGTATCCATTACGAGAAGTACCACGACGTAGTTGGTAAGATGCTGGCGCAGACTTTGGAAGTGCAATATCAGGGCGACAAGGGAGCGGCAGATAGTTTTATCGATCAATACTCGAAGTGGGATGAGAATCTACACGGCGCAATTGCAAAGAGCATTCGCGACAGTCAAAAATATCGCTTCCGGCTATTTAAGTATGCGGCGCTTGGCGAATAAGACCGAGGACTTGGTTTATCGCCAATTCAAGTTTGAGGGTGGAACGATGCAACCCAGAGGGTTGCGAGAAAGTAGCCGGTGGTCGAGCAAAGCGAAGACCGCCGGTGGAGGCAGGTAGGGAGACCGCACCCCGACGGGGTGCCAGACGCCAGGTACACATGAGATTCTCCTTAAGATTCTCGCACCCTTCGGTGTGCCAATTCTTCATGAATTGTTCCGGTGGTTTTCGCTGCGCTTCAACCACCGGCTACTATCTGTCAGCCCTCTGGGCTGATGACAGCAGCAACCATTAGACTGCTGCACTCCAAACCTGGATTTGCCTATGACGATCCCGAAATCCGACTTGCAAGCCGGCTATGACCTCGTCGCCGAGCACTATGCGACGGAGTTCTTTGAGGAACTCAAGCGCAAGCCGCTTGACCGTGAACTGCTTGATCAGTTCGCTGAAAGCGTTAGCGGCACAGGCACTGTCTGCGAACTGGGCTGCGGGCCGGGTCAGATCGCGCGTTATCTAAAAGACCGCGGAGTCGACATGTGCGGCGTCGATCTTTCGCCGGAGATGGTGAAGGTTGCGGGCCGTTTGAATCCTGACATTTCTTTCTCGCAGGGTGACATGTTAGCCCTCAACTTTCCTGACAATTCGCTGGCGGCGATAGTCCTGTTCTACTCGATAATTCACATTCATAGAGACGCTGTGACGCGAGCGCTTCAGGAAATAAATCGCGTGCTAACTCCGAACGGGAAGTTGTTCCTGGCGTTTCATGGCGGCGAAGGAGAACTCCATCGCGACGAGTGGTACGGAGAGAAAGTCTCGATCGATTTCCGCTTGTTTCAGGCAGCAGAGATGTCTGGTTATCTCGAGGCAGCAGGTTTCCACGATATAAAAATCATCGAACGTGACCCCTACGAGTTTGAGCATCCAACCAAACGAGTCTATGTCTACGCAACCAAGAGCCAGGTTAAAGGTTAAGGGGTAAAGGGTAAGAAAGCACCGTGGCGTTCCCCTTTCCCCCTTACCCTTTAACCCACCTTCATATTCTTATTTTAGATTCACTTCCCAAAGGCATCGCCGCCAAGGAAATTCTCACGCAGGTAGGAAACCGTATCGTGCAGCGTCTCGCCCGGGTCCCGCGGCCGGAAGCTGAGTTCACGTGAGGCCTTCGCGCAGTTCAAGTACCAGAAATATTGCGCCATCTCAATTGCGCCCGGCTCGACGGGAGACGCGAAGTTCCACTGCCGGAAGAGAGAATCAACAATCTGAGAGCCTGCCACCATTAATTTCGAAGGTAGGGCGAACCTCGGAGCGGAGACTTTCGTTAGTCGCGCCAACCTGCCAAAGAATCTCTCGAACGTCCAGTTAGCAACACCCAGGAGATAACGCTCTCCGTGCCGGCCTTTCTTCATCGCCGCGCGGAAAGCCTCGGCTACATCGCGTGCATCCACAAAACTCAAACCACCGCTGGGAACGGCGCTGATCTTTCGCGCCATAAAATCGAGTACAACTTTTGTCGAACTCAAACGCTCATCCCCGGGCCCAAGCAAAAGGCTGGGATTCATGATCACCAAACGACGACCCTTACCGTGAAAACGCTCGAGTCCGGCCATCTCCTGATAGGCTTTACTGGCGTAGTAAGGCCAGCGCGACACAATGTCGAGCGGCGGTGGATAGGATTCGTCGGGAACTAATTCGCCGTCTTCGGTTACAGCAATTGTTCCACTGGTTGATGCGAGCACAATGGTTTTCACATCGACTGCGTTAGCTGCGTCACACAGGAGACGGGTGCCCTCCACGTGGACCTTATACATTTCCCGCGCGTCGTCGCGTTCGCGCGAAACCTTTCCGGCCAGATGGTAAACCTCGCTGATTCCCTCAACGGCCCGCTTCACATCGCTCTCTTTGGTAATCGAGCCTTCGAGCGTTTCCACTCCCAGAGCAACCAGCCAGTCGGGAATTGACGTTGCCATAACGCGAATGTCCTTCGCACCGTCGGCAACGAGTTGTCGTACCAGATGCGAGCCCAAAAAACCCGTGCCGCCGGTGACAAGTGTAGCCGCCCGCGGCCGCTTCTCGATGGCGGCGCGTCGCCGGGTCTCAGCTTTAACCGGCGTCATCCGGGCAATGCGTTTTTGTGGTTTCCTGGTAGGCATAAGAAGTAGTGGTCAGTGACCAGTGGTCAGTGGCCAGTAAAAAGGGAAGCCTAACTCGTCGCTTCGTAGCTCTAACCACTGATCACTGACCACTGGCCACTGTTCTCTTCCTCTCTTCCTTCCAAAGTTTTCGTAACTCTTTTGCGTCAAAAGGCCGGCGAGCCCGATCGCGAAGGTTCTCAACTTCGTGCTTAACGCGCGCCGCAATCAGTCGGTAAGCCTCTGCTCGCGCCAGTCCTTTTGTCATCGCTTCGAGATCGGCGGACTCAAGATAGTGGCCTATGCGGGCTCCGACCTTTCGATTCTTAATAATATTTGAACCCTTGGGCATTGCATCGTGGGTGCCTTCCAGGTAAACGGGAAGAATGCCGACACCTGTGTGCAGTGCCAGATAGCCGATAACGGGCTTGAAGTCAGCAATCTCGCCTGTCAGCGAACGCGTGCCTTCGGGAAAGATAAGAGCGTTGTAACCGCGATCGAGAAACGAGCTCGCGTGGCGCAGCGACTGTCTGAGCGATCCGGTCCGTTCCATCGGCACCAGGTTGGTAAAATTTTCCATTACCGCGCGCTTGTATTTGGTATCGAAGAAATAGTCGGCCGCCGCGAGCACCACCATATCTTTGCCGGCTTCGGCGAGCGCCATCTTGGTCAGGCCCATATCCAGGTGAGAGGAGTGATTAGCCGCAACGATGAAGTTCGTGTGTACCGGAATGTTTGAGCGGCCCTCATAGTGAGTCTCGAGAAACCTGTCGTAAAAGAGTCGCTGCAGAACGTCTCCCGCCCTGGTTCCCGCGCGGCTGACAAGAGAGGGGACGTGGATCTCCTCGTCTTCATTGCGACGACTCTCCGACCGTGTGGATGATCCCTCGCGGTTTGATGATGCACCCGGACGGCGGCTCACTACGCTAGCCAGTTCTCTCAAATCCTGAGCCTCGTTCAAACGTTCCGGTGCGGTGATTGAACCGCCTGCATTCTCGATAGCCGCGGCCAGCTCGACAAACATAAGACTGTCAAACCCGAGTTCTGCCAGCCGAGAATTCAGAGATATCTCGCCCTGCGGCCGGTTAGTGACGTTGGCGACAATGCCAACCAGCCAGCGCGTCTCAGAGCCGGCGGCAGCTTCGCTTTGGGCTGCGGCGTTTGTCTTGCTATTCGATCCCAGCGCCTCCATGATCGTGACTACTTCCGCACGCTTCACCTTTCGCGTTGCAGTGCGCGGCAGCTCGATATCGGTGAATTGCAGCACCTTCACACGTTTGTAGTACGGAAGTGCCGCCGAGACTTCACGGAAGTGTTCCTCCACCTTTCGTCGCAACTCTGCTCGCGAAAGCGTGATGTCATATTCGTCGTCCGCCACCACCAGACAGGCGACCTTCTCGCCAATGCCATCCGGCAAACCGACTATGCTGAGCTCCTTCACGTGCGGTGAATTCGCATAGATTTCTTCCAGCTCGTCCGGATAGACGTTCTTGCCATTCGTGTCAACGATAATTTCCTTGGAGCGTCCAACCAGAAACAGGTTGCCGTCGTCATCGATTTTTCCCAGGTCGCCGGTGTAGAGCCAGCGTTCGACCAGTGCTTGACGCGTCGCGTCTTCATCGGCGAAGTATCCGAGCATTACGTTCGGGCCACGCGCGATGACTTCACCAACTCCGCTCGCATCGGGCTCCGAGATCTTTACTTCAACCCCGGGCAATGGGCGACCAACGCTTCCGGTGAGCATGCGATTCTCCGGACGCGTCACGGTCAGCACCGGCGAGGCCTCGGTTAATCCATACCCTTCGAGAATCGTAAAGCCGAGCCCCTGAAAGTCTTTCTGAATTGATTCGCTCAACGCCGAACCGCCACTGATGAAATAACGAATGCGGCCTCCCAGTCCCTCGTGAATAGGATAAAAAGCAACCGGACCAAAATTGAATGGCGTGTTGTCTCTAACCCAGGCATTTGCCTTTATCATCGTGTCGGCCGCCCTACCGATCCAGTCGCTACGCTCGTAAAGTTTATTCTTGATGCGACGATGGAGTAGTTCCCATAGCGCCGGCACTCCAACCATGCCGGTTACGTGGCCGTTCTTAATGGCCCGTGCCAAAGCATCGCCGGTAAGCTCAGGCAAGTAGGTTATCTGTGCGCCACGGCTTAGCGGCGTCAGAAAGCCAGTGGAAAACTCGAAAGTGTGATGAAGCGGCAACACAGACAGCACGCCATCTTTCGTAGTCATATCGAATACGGAGGAGAGCATCGAAACCATGCTGGTGAGATTACGGTGAGACAGCATCACGCCCTTGGGGCGCCCGGTAGTGCCGGAGGTGAAAATCAAAGAAGCCAACGATTGCGCAGTCACACGCGACGGTACCAAAGCGAGCCGCTCGTCTTCAGTCTGTTCGTCCGGGATCTCAAATACCTGATCGAAGATCCAAATCTTAGGTGAGAGACCTGCCGCGATTAGTTTGCAACAGAGTTCGCTATGCTCGTCACGAAGTTTGCTGCTGATGACTATGCCTGCGGCTTCGCCTGCACGCGCGAAGTTTACAATCTCATCAACCGAACTCTCCGGATCGACCGGGATACAACTGGCGCCGGTCTTTATGACGCCAAAATATGTCATGCCCCATTCCGGCGCATTATGACTGACGAGCATCACACGATCGCCAGGCTTGATGCCCTCGCCGGCCAGAAACCCGGCGGCGCGTGTAGCCAGTTCACGCATATCGGCATACGTGTATTGCTCGTTTCGACCGTCACGCTCGATGCGCATGGCGACGCGCGTGGCGTGGCGCTTGGTAGACGTTTCGAATAGTTCAAGCAGGTCACGATACGTATAGATGCGCTTCGGTTGCGCGCGCATGTCTTCTTCGAGCGTCGGAAACACCCATTTCTTCAGACCGGGCAAATGGATGTTCAGCCAGTAGTCGTACCAGTCAAACTTCTCGGGGTGCCAACGCAGCAAGTCCTGTTCATCGCCGCTGATGCGATCGAACAAAGCCCGGACGTGATCGGCCCGAAACGTATAGGCGTTCTCGATCGTAAACGGCCGGAAGATCTCAAACGCTTCCTTCGTTTCGTGAGTGATTTCCTCCACCCGATCGACTGTCGTTTTCATCCGATCGATGACTTCGACAACGCGACCACCGCCCCAGCGTGGCCGCGCGCGATCGAGTAATGACGATGCTCGCTTCGCAGCGGAGTTGAACATCGGCACCGAAAACTTTTCAAAAGTCTCAGTAGAAACCGGACGCGGCTCCATGCGTGCCACAATCTCGTTCAGCAGCTTGAATCCCGAGTCCTTCTCCTTAAAATGCCGGCGCTTGTAGAGCCCGACCAGCCCGATAATCCGATCCATGTTGTTTGGATTTGAATCGCCGGTGGCGGCTTGGTGAACAAGCTTTGGCTCTTCAACGCAAGCTTGCGCTGCCACAGCCAGCATCACGGAAGCAACTTGATCGACGGGCGTGATGTCGAGAATCA
>Ga0070698_100004186_pt1 | contig 15849 bp, 11 predicted proteins | sample KBSK1502metaG_FD_65477 | JGI IMG/M metagenome (GOLD analysis project Ga0070698, IMG submission 65477) | Corn, switchgrass and miscanthus rhizosphere microbial communities from Kellogg Biological Station, Michigan, USA - KBS K1-50-2 metaG | ecosystem: Host-associated > Plants > Roots >...
AAAATTGGTATAAGTGGTAAATGTCTTACTCTGTTTAACGGTTTTCAGACAAAGTCCGTAACAACATGCTGATGTTATAAATATACCAGTCCGTTTATACTGTTTCCAAGAATCTTTAAAGGAGTTTTTCTTTACTATCGAAGTATTTTCCTCATTAGAATTTGAGGAAGATCGGGCAAAAGGAATTATTAACAGCTCTGTTAACTAAACAAATACTCTACATCTTCTCTTGTCAACGATTTTACGAATGTGTTATCATCAGCAATCAGGTCTCTTGCCAATGCTCGTTTCTTTTCCTGCAGTTGAATGATCTTGTCTTCAATAGTATCAACACAGATCATGCGGTAAGCAAAAATATTTTTATCCTGGCCGATACGGTGAGTTCTGTCAATAGCTTGTTGTTCTACGGCAGGGTTCCACCAGGGGTCAACGATGTACACATAGTCGGCAGCAGTTAAGTTCAAACCGACACCTCCCGCCTTCAACGAGATTAAGAATACTCTTTGGCTTTCGTCATTCTGAAAACTTTGGATCGCTTTTTCCCTGTCAGGCGCAGAGGTGCTTCCATCAAAGTATTCATATTTCACACCTAGCTGATCCAGTTTTGCTCTTATCAATGCCAGCATTCCGAGGAATTGTGAAAACACCAAGGCTTTATGATTACCGATATTTTCAACTATCTCCCGGGAGAGCTCATCCAGCTTAATAGAATGGTTCTCGAATTTTTCTGTTTCATTTAATATGGCCGGGGAATCACAGATCTGGCGAAGCTTCATTAATCCCTGTAAGATCGTAAGCTGTGATTTTTGGATTCCTTGCGACTCGATAGTTCCTAGTATCTGATTGCGGTAGTCGTTACGGTATGCTTCATATATGCTCCGCTGTTCATCTTCCATTTCACAATACAATATCGTTTCTGTTTTATCAGGAAGATCTTTTGCCACCTGTTCTTTTGTACGTCGAAGAATAAATGGGTAAAGAATTTTTTTCAGATGCTCTTTGCGTTCCTGTTCACCAAATTTATCAATTGGAATTGCAAACTCCTGCCTGAAAAATTCCATACTGCCCAGCATTCCGGGATTCAGGAAATTCATTTGTGCAAAAATGTCAAAGGTATTATTCTGAAGCGGCGTACCACTCATGCACAGCCTGTTCTTTGCATGTAACAATGAAGCGGCTCTTGTTACTTTACTTAAAGGATTTTTTATAGCCTGGCTTTCATCAAGCAATAAATAATCGAGTTCAATGGTCATCAGCAATTTTATATCGCTGCGTAGTGTGCCATAGGTTGTAATGATCACATCATGGTTCGCAAACTTTTCTTTATCTCTTGATCTTGTAGCTCCATGATGAATACAATAGGTGAGCTTTGGCGTGAATTTTTTTATTTCGTTTTCCCAGTTATAGATAAGGGTAGTAGGACAAACAACCATCGATTGCAGCTTACCATGTTCATTTTTAAAATACTGCATATAAGTCAATGCCTGTACGGTTTTACCCAAACCCATATCATCTGCAAGAATGCCGCCCCATTTTACTTCACTTAAATAATTAAGCCAGTGATAACCCGAAACCTGGTAAGGTCTGAGTGTGCCTTGTAATTGAACAGGCAGATCGATCTCTTTTATCTTATTAAACTCTTTCAGATTTTCATATTTCTCTTCCAGCTTCAGCACTAATTCATTTTCATCACGGTTCTCATATAGTTCATCTATCACACTCATATGATAACGGCTCAGCTTTAACTGGTTTGTTTTTCCTTCACCAACACGGAACAACAATGAATATTTTTTCAACCATTCTTCCGGAAGAATACCAAGTGTGCCATCACCAAGCTGAACAAACTGTTGCTTATTTGCCAATGCCCTTTTTACTTCTGCCACACTCACCTGCTGATCACCAAATACAATATCAATCCTTGCATCAAACCAATCTGTATTACTGTTTATGAAAATCTTTGTTGACGGCCTTGCCGTATTAAATCTGAAATTCTTCAATGCATCAAAACCATACACAGGAGTTTTCATATCGTTCATTGCATCCACAAATAAAAAGAACCAGTTATTTTTTAAAACATCTGTTCCCTTCAATGCCAATGCCTGTGTGTCTTCCTGGTAAATGAAATTGCTGTGAAGGTTTTGCATTTTAGCAACAAACTCCTGCTCTGCGGGACGATTGCGATGTACAATTATAACTTTATCACCAGCGGGCACCACTACTTCATCTCTTTCTCTTGCCGTAGTTGCATACCCCTTATAAGAAAAGATAGGTTGGAATAAAAGATAATCACCTTTTTCTGCGAGGTAGAGACTTATCTCGGGCTTACCATCTTTTATTTCCTGTAAAAGGGATTTATCAAAATTTACTTTGTATTCTTTTGTAAGTGGTAATACCTGCTTTTGTAAAACATCGCTCCAATTTGAAAAAGAAGTTTTCTTTGATCCCCCGGGGAAAAAATTTTCTGCCACCTCACTTGTTTGCTGATCTTTCCACACAAACAACTGGTGATTGTATATATAAAAAAGTGGCGTGCCGGCTTCATTGTCTTTCAGATCCAACGAAAGCCCACCGGCCTTTACATTCGCTTTTATTTCAATAGAACCGTTGCTTCTTATGATATCAAACGAAGGTTTTATTTCTTCTGAACAAACATTTACTTGCTGAAGATTAGCAGTGCGGAATGTTTTGCTTTTTGCAAGGCGGAATACTAAACCTTTACCCGCGATCATTGAAAAAAGCTTTTTTAATTTTGGAAAAAGGTACTCTCTTACTAATGCACGGGTATCTTCCGGCAGATCATCTTCTTCCTGATGAATAATATTTTCCCAGATGCCGGAGAACGGTGAGTTGCGACTTATGTATTTGCTGATCTCCTGTTCCTGCAGTTTTCTTATTGTGTTCAGCAGGTTTTTATCATCTTCATTAAAATTTTCAGCCTCCACATATTTTGAAAGATCAAGTTTTTCAATTTTACCCGGAAAGGTATCGGCATTTTCATCTGCCTCACCGCTTATTGCATCAATCGTGAAATAAGGATAATTCTTTTTATTGAAATTGATCACCATACCAAGCCGATGAGTGATCACCGATGTTTCTTGTTTCGGCAATGCTTCTGCAAAAACTTCTTCATGTACCACCACCGGCTTTGGCGGTGGAGCAGCCGGTGCATTTACTCTTTTAATGGTTGTATCAAGCACTCTTAAGAATGGTTTGCCATCTTTATAAGTGAACTCGAATTTACCCCTGAGATCATCACTTAATGAATAGCCATACATTTCAAGCAGCTTATTCTTCTCCTTATCCCAGTTGCGAATGCTATCAAAATAATGAGGACCGTAAGAATTTAATAATTGTAAAAAGACGATCACCTTAGGCAAATTCAAAGGATGATCGATATCCTCGTAATCAGAACTTGTATCAAAATTTCTTTCTTCATTCTTTTTGATAATGACCTTATAATTTTTCCCATCAATATCAACAGTTGCTTTTACTGTTTCATCTTTTGCGGACTCAATATTAGCCTTATCTGTTCTTATATATTTTTCAGCTTCCTGGTAAGTTGCCTGAGATGAAAGAAGACGAATAGTTTTCAGGTCAATGTGTTTCATTTTGGCAACCGTGTGTCGTTGATCATATTTTGAAACACCAGCCTTCAACAAATTTTTATCCAGCATTTCCTGCAACTGGAATAATGAAGCAGCTTCATGACGACAAATATCACCGAGATTATAAGGACAGGCACAGCGCATTGATACATGCTGCGGGTCATTTATCTTTTGTATATAGACTTTGTAAAAGGTGGAATAGCTATCATCTTTTACACGAAAAACTGCAGAGCCAAAAAGATTATCATATTCTACAAGTTCAACAAAACCTATCGCATGAATTTTTTTTCCACGACGGATCACTTCATCAGTTCCATGGGTATAAACATATTTGAGAAGATGCGGTAGAGCCAAGTGACTTTAGATTTTATTTAACCCCCCATTCTGAAAAGGGTAATCTGCAAAAATAAAGGAATGTATTTCGGATTTCCATTGATGAAGAAAGAAATAAATTATTTTCAAATTGGAGAAAAATAAGAATGAAAAGAAGTATCTTTATAGGTTTTTTGCCAGCATCAAAATCGCTTTTAGTTTTACTCTCTTGTTGTTATTTTAGGATCAATTTCCCATTATCATATATCGGTAACACGTTAGCCCCATCAGCAGTTAAGCAATAACGAATATCTTTTTCCAAACCAAAACCCATTAAGCGATGATAATGCGATGCATTATTTTTTTTCATAAAACTGAAAAGATCTTTCTCTCCTTTTTTATAGATCGTTTCTGCAAGGTGTGATGAATCGCAATTGATAGAAAAACTATGCCTGGTATTTGAAATAACTGCACCGGCAAATAACATGTCTTCCATGTTGACCCTGTCTTTCCATGCGGCGCAACCAAGAATTACATTTTGTTTCATTTCTGTAAGATGGTCACATACTGCTGTTAGATTTGGGAATGATCCTGTAATAATTTCTTTTGCGCCTTTGTCCAATGCCATTTGTAATAGCCTTGTGCCATTTGTCGTAGTAAGCACCAATGTTTTTCCTTCAATAAAATCTCTTGGATATTCAAAAGGCGAGTTGCCATGAACAAGACCTTCTGCAACCTTCCCATCTCTTTCACCTGCGGTGATGCCATGGATTTGTTTTCCAATTTCAATGCAACGACTCACGCTGTCAACCGGTATTACTGATTTTGCTCCATTGTATAATGCAGTTGCAATGGTCGAGGTTGCGCGGAGCACATCAATGATTACAACAATGCTATTGCTAAGATCATATAAGTGAAGAAGAGCCGGTGAAAGAGAAGTAAAAAGAGTGGGCTTTGTGTTATTCATTATAAATATTGAATTCTGGCAAAAATAAGTGTTTAAAGAAACACGTTGATAGTATGCAATAATGTTTCTGCTTCTTTACCAGTAAGGGAGGTCTCCATCAATTCTTAATAAAAATTGTGTCTTTAACGGTAATGCCTTTAAATTTGAAAAGCTCCATTTCACATTAAGCAAATCCTGATGACAAAATTTTCAATTCTTGTTTTATGTGTATTCCTGAATACAAGTTATCAAAATGATGAGCTTGACAAAGAATTTTCAAATTATGAGAAGGAAAGAGTGCAATTGAACATACCTCGAAATGTATATAACTATCAGCAGAATTTTGCCTCTATTGCATCTATCGATAACCTTGTATTGTTTAAGAAGTTTTATGAAAAATACGATAGTATATTCAAAAAATTCGACCGAAGTAAGCTATCACTTGATGACAAAATCAATTTGGATCACATCCAATATATTGTCTCGCTCCAACTAACAAGATTTTCACTCGAAATTAATTTCAAACAGCAGAACGAAACTATTTCTAAACTCGGATTGTACATGTTAAAAAATCATAAAGATTGGTACCGGTATTATGCAAAATTATATACGAGTGTTGAAACAGATCCGGATGAAATGTTCAAATATGGTGAAGCGGAAGTTAAAAAGGTAAAAGCGGAAATTAATAGAATTCAAAAGCAAATGGGATATGAGTACAGGGACAAAGATTTTTATACTTATTTGAAAAGTGAAAAGTTTTATTTGACCAAAACAAATAAAATTGAAAAAAAATACAGGGAAAAAGAATCAGTGATTCGTAAAAACCTTCATAAACTATTTGAAAATACTGAAGTGCCGGAATTTATTATAACTGCGTCGGATAACACTTCTTCGAGGGCGTCGCCGGGCGAATATGTGCGCAGCAAAAATAGTTTTGTTTATAATTTCAGTGACGGCAAGCAAAATGTAAGGCTTATGGGTTTCTTAATAATTCATGAGGGAATACCTGGTCATCATTACCAGTTCTCCTTACGAGCAAAAAACAGGATAAATAAACCTGCATTTACCGAAAATGTTTCTTACTCTGGAAATTTTGAAGGATGGGCATGCTATACTGAAAGTTTAGGCAAGGAGCTAGGACAATATCAAAGCCTCGAGGAAGAATTAAGCAAATGGGAATGGGACCTTGTTCGTTCATTAAGGCTAATGCTGGATGTTGGCATTCACTATTATGGCTGGAGCACGGACAAAGCATTTGCGTTCTGGAATGAAAACATAAAGGGCCAGGATGATATAGCCTATCGCGAAATAACACGGGTCATATATTGGCCGGGACAGTCACTTTCGTATAAAATTGGCGCCAGGAAAATTGAAGAATTTAAAACCAAACTGCATATAACAGATTCGACTATCAAAAAATTCCACTCAATATTTCTAAGTTTTTCTGCTGAGCCACTCGAAGTGATAGAAAAAAACATCGTGGAGATTTATAATGTCAGGTGAGTTTATTACTTCGATAAACTGGCTCTCTAATCATCGCCGGTTATTCAGTAATGCTCTCCACTTCTCACTCTCCGCATATTGCCTTATCACATCATTGCGATGATTGATCAGCTTTTCAAGATAAGAATGAAGATAAAATTTATTCACTAATTCGCCCAGCCAGCCATAAGGAGTTTCATAGGTAATGATATCAATAACGATCGTGCCGTTATCGACTGGTTTAAAAAAATGCTGGTGTTCAAAAGATTTAAAATCGCCTTTGATCATTTTGTCGGTGAATGTTTCAAAAGGCTTCATCTCCGTGATCTTCGATGTAAAGAATCTTGTTTTGTAAAGATGTTTTCCTTTCCAGGTCACAGTATCTTCTTTATTCATCAGTCCCGACCGCATACCACCGACAACTTCTTCACCAAAATGTTCCATTGAAATTTTATGAAGACCAACATTCCTGTTAAGATCGAAGACCCTGTCTTGTGGCGCTGCAATAAATGATGTTAGATGAATTGTAGGCATGGCAAAGGATATAGTAAGATAGTCCGCTTTGCACAAAAATCAAACCGGGATTGAAATCTTTTATCAACCGAATGGCATCTTAACAATTTTTGCCTTAAGCATTTTATCTCTTACAGCAATGAAGATCTCAGAATCGATGGTCGCCTTTTCTACAGCGACATATCCCATTCCAATTGCTTTTTGTAACGATGGCGATTGTGTACCTGATGTTACATACCCTATCTTATTTCCGTCAGCATCTTTTATTTCATAATTATGGCGCGGAATTCCTTTATCGATCATTTCAAATCCAACCAGTTTTCTTTTTATTCCTTCTGCCTTTTGTTTTTCTAAAATACTTTTAGCTGTAAAGTCTTTTGTGAACTTGGTGATCCAGCCAAGCCCTGCTTCTAATGGTGAAGTGTGATCATCGATGTCGTTTCCATATAAACAGAAACCCATTTCCAGTCTTAATGTATCTCTTGCACCAAGGCCGATCGGTTTTAATCCTTGTGGGCCACCGATTTCAAAAATCGCATCCCAAATTTTATCAGCCGCTCCGTCTTTAGCTTCAAAATAAATTTCAACTCCGCCTGCGCCGGTATATCCTGTTGCGCTGATCAGAACATTATCAACCCCTGCAAATTTGCCTTTTACAAAAGTGTAATACTTTAAATTAAGGATATCCATTTCAGTCAGGGGTTGTAAGATCTTTGTAGCATTAGGTCCCTGTATCGCAAGCAAACATGTTTTATCAGAGATATCATGCATCTCCACATTTTTTGAATTGTGTTTGATTATCCAGTTCCAGTCTTTTTCAATATTACTTGCATTTACCACAAGCATATACACTTTGTTCTCTTCAATGCAATAAACAAGCAGGTCATCAACAATACCGGCATTATTATTTGGTAAACAACTGTACTGCGCTTTTCCATTTGTAAGCTTTGATGCATCGTTTGAGGTAACACGTTGAATAAGATCAAGAGCATTTTCTCCTTTTAAAATAAATTCGCCCATGTGGCTTACGTCAAACACACCTGCATTTTTTCTTACGGCAGCATGTTCATCATTTATCCCGGTATAAGAGATCGGCATATTGTAACCGGCAAACTCAGCCATCTTTGCACCAAGCGCAATATGTTTATTTGTAAAGGGAGTATTCTTCATAGTGTTGTTTGTGGGTGGCAAAGATAGTATTCACGGAAATAAAAGAGTCCCGATGAATCGGGACCCAATTTTTCTCACGGCTATAGACCGGGAGATTCCAACTTCAACCGAGTTTAATTAAATATTTGAATAAGAGAAAAAACCGGGGACCCTGCTACATCTCCATCTTCATTATCATCCATGCTCTCTTTTTTACTGTTACCTTTGATTGAATCCTGCTGTAATCTTTTCTTATCCTCCTCCAACCTTCGTCTTTCATCTTCAAGTCTCTTTTCCCTTGCATCGATAGAATCTTTCAAACTTTGCCTGTTATCATAGCGATAATCACCGCTTTGATTCGTAGGATTGCTTTTGCTTTCAGGCCTGTTAGGATTTTCAAGACCATTCTCTGTCATAATATAATCAACATCTGTACTATAGCTAAACCAATTATCAACATCAATATCAAAGCCTCGTCTTTCCCTCACTCTAATTTTTACAACTTCCAGCTTTCTTGTAAAGCTTTCGTCAAAACGTATCTTTTTTCCAACAGGCACATGAACTATTATTTTAACGATCTGCCACCTGAATTTGCTGTCTTTATCTATCGCATATCCATTGCCAAGATCGAGCACACTATCCTGGGATGTAATTCTATATTGAATTTTTTCTGCTCTATCAAGAGCATCCTTTTGTGAGCTACCATTACTCTTTTTTATCAATTGTATATGATAATCTGCGTCAGTACTCTTTTTTATTTCAAGATCTATCCAGGCGATCTTCATAGTATCCTCGCCAAGACTCCATCCTCTTATATCACTATCAACCCACCAAAACCTGTCTGTGAATTCAAGTTCAGGCTCAGACACCATAATTGTGAGTTTATTTATTGCCTGTGATACCGGGATTTGAATTGGTTGAGTTTCTGCCGGATAACGAACATCTCTTGCCATGCTTGATACAAGTAAGATCATACATACCCATCCCAGTGTCCATAATCCACCAAAGAGCCAACCGAGATAACTGCTTCTTGATCTGACCCCGATAATTCTCCTTATTAGCCAAACCAAAAAAGCGATCAGTGGCACTCCGAGAAATAAAATAAGTGTTCCCCATGCATAAACTGGTTGCCAGCTGTTTGTCCATAAAAAATTATTGATTGGCCACCACGCTACACCACCAAATATTGCTGCCATCAAAAGACCAAACAACACAAGGGCAATTGAACCGGCAATAAACAAAAAGAAAACTTTAAATAATACACCAATTGCATGACCAAGTTTGCTGCCGATTGGCCTGGCTGATTGTCGAACTTCTGCAGCAAAGGTTTTTCCTCTGGTTTCAGCAAATTCTTTTGCTTTAGTAGAGATATTTTGAGCAGCTGACTTCACCTCTTCACTAAAATCTTTTGCTCTTTCCTGTACATTTTGCTTAATGGTGTTCACATCCACTTTTTCACCACGCATTTCCATTTTTTCATAAGGGCTTCTTGCTTCAGGTAAAACGATCCAAAGAATTATATAAGCAAGGAAAAAAGTACCGGTTAATGAGCCAAGAGCAATATTGGGGAAGAAAAAAGAATTACCTCTTGAACCCAAACCATCAAGCATATTGATCAATATGTTTAGTATGACGGGTACAAGAAAAATGAAGCGTATGGTTGCTGTGCTTTTATTAAAATATGCAGCCAATCCATTGCATACGCCGCCAATTATTTTACCATCAGGATTACGAAACAATCTTTTACCTGTATATCCTTCTACATCTCTAGCCGGTAAAATGATCCATAATATTATATAGGCAAGAATACCTAATCCAAAACCTCCAAACGTGATGATCGCAAACAATATTCTTACAATTGCGGGATCAACATTTAAATAAGCGGCGATACCACTGCAAACACCACCGAGGAACTTATCACTTGTATCTCTGTATAATCTGCGTTTTTCTCTTGGCGGAGCTTCCGTATATGCAGTTTGCTGAGTTGTATTTGATGATGCGCTAAATGTTGATTGTTCTTTTATTTCTTCACCTTCAAAATCTTCAGGACGACCCATTGAATTGGCAATCTCATTTACATCAGCATCAGTAATACTGTCAGCGCCTTTGCGAACTTTTTCACTCATCAGCTCTGCAATGCGGCTTTCAATATCATTGATGATCTCATCACGACCTTCTTCACTGGCAAAGTACCGGCGAAGACTTTCAATATACTCCTGCAATTTTTCGTAGGCAGAATCTTCTATCGGTATTACTCTGCCGCTCAGGTTTATGTTAATAATCTTTTTCATTGCAAAAAATTTGTGGTTGAAGTTATAGGTTGGTTGGTAGGTGATTGGTTGTTTCCGTTAACGCATTTACTCCGTTGGCAAGTTCCTGCCAGGTTTGCTGCAACTCTTTGTAAAATGCTTCTCCCTTTTGTGTGAGTGAAAAATATTTGCGGGGAGGTCCCGAATTACTTTCAACCCAGCGATAAGTTAGCATCTCTGCATTTTTCAAACGAGTGAGTAGGGGATATAAAGTTCCTTCCAAAATGTGAAGGTTGGCGGCTTTCATTTCTTCTACGATATCACTTGGATAAGCCTCACCCCTGCGAATGATGGAAAGTATACAGAATTCCAGGATCCCCTTCCTCATCTGGCTCTGTGTGTTTTCAATATTCATAAACCATTTTTATTGGAGAAAATGAAAAGCGGAGGAATAAGGTTTCGATTTTTCTGGTTCGATTCTCCGCTGCCATTTTCATGTTTATATATCAAAGATAGGGCGATGTTTGGTACTATACAAAACATAGTACCATTTTTTTACAGGTAATGATTATAAGGCTTTAGTTTAACTTGTTGATTTCAAGAAAATTAAGAGCATAAATTTTAATGAAAAAAAATTTTATGCCTTTTTACGAGTGGATTAATAGAGGGATAAAAGAGGCATAATTGGTTAACTTTCCAAATAAAAATTGATTTGAAAAAGGAAGATTTTCTTACTTATTATTCAGGTCTTTCCAATATTGAGTTATTAAAAATCATTGAAGAGAAAGAAAAATATCAAGCGGATGCCATTGATGCCGCAAATAAAATTCTCTCTGAAAGAAATTATAGTAATGATGAATTGAATGCTGTAAAAGCAGAAATAAATTTATCAGTAAACAAAAAGATTGAACGCCAGGAAAATATCAATAAAAAAATAAATAGACTCAATGAGTTTATTGATGAACATTTCGGACTAAAAGAAAGATTACCGGAAAAAATATTAAATATTTTTTGTGCTGCGTTATTTCTTTATACTTTTTTCAATAGCATTTTTAATATCAGGGGTCTTGCAGGCTATTATTATTCAACTTTTACGAGCTGGTCAATAGCAATATTAATTTACCTGATCCAGCTATTTATTATCTATCTATTATATATAAGAAGCAATTGGGGTTGGATACTAATTGTTGCAGGCTGTGTAATATTGGCTATACAAAACATCATAACTTTTATCGAATCTTTTAGTCCCAGGGAGGGATTCTTAGATTTTTTATATGAACCAATTAATCCTTATTCACAAGCTCTTTCTTTTTTCATTAATACCTGTGTCATTCTATTTTTAAACAGGAAAAATATCTGTCAACAGTTTACGATCTCGAAAAATGGTCGCATGGCAACTTTTCTGATTCCAGCTGGTATTTTAGCTGTCTTTCTTATTATTCAATACATTTTGAGAAACGGTATCATTATATGATGCTTATTTTCTTTTTATTAATTTTATTCCAATGACTAACTTGAAAAACCTTTGCCTACTCATTGCAATATTTATTTTTTCGTCCTGTTCTGATAAATATCTTTCTCATGTAAGCAAATACAAGTTTAAAAGTGAAGATAAAAAACCGGATTATTCTAATCTTAATTATTGGGCAGCGCATCCTTTAAAATGGGACCCTTCGGATAGTATACCTAAACCATTGAGGAAGAAAAAAAGAGACACCCTTGTTGATGTTTTCTTTTTGCATCCTACCATTTATACCATGCAATTAAAAGACAGCAATCTGAATGCTGATACTAATGATGCATACCTGAATGCCAAGACGGATTATTCAAGCATTTTATACCAGGCCAGTGTTTTTAACCAGCATGCAAGAATTTATGCGCCTCGTTTTCGCGAGGCACATATCAGTGCTTATTTTGCAAACGACACTTTGGCATCTATAAATGCTTTTGCTACAGCGTATGAAGATATAAAAGCTGCATTTGAGTATTATCTAAAAAATTATAATCATGGAAGACCGATCATCATTGCTTCACACAGCCAGGGAACAACCCATGCACTGCACTTATTAAAAGATTATTTTGAAAACAAACCATTGCAAAAGCAATTAGTAGCCGCTTATCTTGTTGGCATGGGAATTCCCAAAAATTATTTTTCGTCATTAAAAATGTGTGAAGATCCAACACAGGCCGGCTGCTTTTGCGGATGGAGAACGTTTAGAAAAGGATTTAAACCAAACTATGTAGAGGCTGAAAAAGGAAATTCATTTGTTACAAATCCAATAACATGGAAAACAGATAATGACTATGCTCCAAGAAAAATGAATACAGGAAGTGTGCTTTTTAAGTTCAATAAGCTGTATAAAAAAACTACCGATGCACAGATTCATGAAAATGTAATTTGGGTAACAAAACCAAAATTTCCCTGGAGCTTTTTATATTCTGCAAAGAATTATCATATTGGTGATATCAATTTATATTATATGAATATGCGGGAAAATATAGAACAGCGGATAAAAAGCTATTTTGAAAAACTACCACAACACTAACTGTCAATGCGTTTTAAGGGCATCTATGATGGATTCAATTTGCTGACATCAGCACCTCCCCGGAAAAAGCAAACGATACTAATTCTTGCTTTGTATGATCCTGAAATGAAAAGCTATCAATCTTTCCTTGATGCAGAAAAAGCCCAATTTTTGAACAGAATAAATAATGTTAATTTCTATAAGATATATCTTCGACCATAGTTATTACTTTTCACTCATGTTAAATCATTTATATATTTTCCTTATTCATGAATACCATCAATAAATTTCTTTCTTCCAAAAAAACTGCGTGGATATTTTTTGTTATTTCCCTCGTTTACCGTGTTGTAAGTGTCCTTCATGTATCGTTTATTGGGAGAGACAAAATAATCCTGATGCAACAAAGCAGGAATTTACTGGATGGAAAAGGGCTGTCGATTGCACAGTATTATGTTGAGAATATCAACAATCCTGTTTATGATTTCACTCCTTTTTGGCCACCTGGGTATCCTATTTTGCTTGCACCTTTTTTAAAGGTCTTTAATTATGATACTTATTGGGCAACAACCTCTGTTGACGTGATTTTCAGTGTGGTTTTTATTCTTCTGGTAAGAAAAATTGTTATCGAACTAAATTTTCCAACTGCAGCAGTTAATATTATTACTTTAATTGCCGGCTGCTTTGAATATGCTTTTATTTATAAATCTCTGCCTACAGACATACCAGCATTTGTATTTTTTCTTATTGGGCTTCTTTTACTATTGCGCACAATTAAAAATGAGAAGACTGAACCATTAACACTGGTTATCGCATCTTGTTTTCTTTTTTTACCGTGTACTTTTCGATATTCTTATCCTCCGTTAAGCATTGCTGTACCCCTGGCTATCATTTTTCTTGGATGGTATTTAAAAAGAAAAATGTTTATAAAAAAAGGACTGATAAGTTTCGTCGCCACAACAACTCTGATAGTTATATTTCTCGGGGTTTTAAAAAGTACAACCGGTTCTACAGGGTACATAGTTGATACGGGTAGAGGTTTTTTCCCGGAAAACTTTCTTAATTGGTCACATTTTGTAACGGAATCTTTTATAAATACAATTTTCACAACAAGCCAGGTAATAAATAAGACGGGCATATCCTTACCTGGGGTTATCAAATTGCTGCAGATAATCAATGCGATCTTATTTCTCGCACTTATTTTGGTCTTTGTTTATTTGTTTTTTAAAAGAAAATACTTTGCGACAGGTAGCCACTTCAGTAATTTTTTATTTATAGGGTTTTTTATTTCTGCTGCCACCTGCGCTTCATTAAGTTATTTGTCGGTGACTTACCGGCCTCAACCGGGTTGGGGTAATTACCTTGGTGAGCCCAGGTATTTTATGTTTGTCAATTTGTTTTTGCAGACCGCATTTATTGGTTGGATCTTCCTTCATCCATCCTGGAAAAAAAGTCTTTTTCAAAAGATTATCATTGTTTGCTTTTCATTTTTATTGTTTATTGAGGTGACACATAATATTTACCTATACACGAAAGTTGTAATATTCCCCGATAAATATTCAGCTCCGGACGAAGAGCCCGATTATATTTATTTTATTTCGGCAATGGATTCACTCGTGCATAGTAACCCGGGTGAAGAAATATGGGTGGTGTCTGACTGGGATGATTTTTTTCCTTTAATGGCAAATTACCTGGGGCACAAGGGTATTTATAAGGGGGGCAATATGTTGAAAGTTTTACCTGCGATCAAAAGGAAAACTATTTTAGTTCTTGCTTTATATGATATTGAGATGGCAGATTATCAATCATTCCTTGATGTACATAAGGCAAAGTTATTAAATCGGGTAAGCTATGTTAGTTTCTATAAAGTCGACCTTTCACCTTAATGTTTTTAATACTCACAATTACTTATTGTGCTTTATTTTTGATCGCTAATGGAAAAGATCAAATCATTCCTTTCTTCACGTTCTGCATCGATCATCTTTCTTGTTATTGCTATTCTTTCTAGAATCGTAAATGTGTTTTATGTTTCTTATGCAGGTAGAGATAAGATGTTTGTAGTAATGCAGAGTAAAAGTTTGCTTGAGGGAAAAGGATTAGGCGTTCCGGGATATTTTACATCGAATATCGACATTCCTGTATATGATTATACACCAATGTGGCCGCCCGGTTATCCTGTTTTGCTGGCGCCATTTTTGAAAATCTTCAATTATAATATTTACCGGGCGACAACAGTTCTTGACATCATTGCATGTATTGCTTTGATCTTTGTTGTTAGAAAAATTTGCCGGCAATTACAATTTCCTGCGGCTGCAGTTAACCTGATGACACTTGTTGCAGGTTGCTTTGAATATACCTTTATCAACGATTCAAAACCTACAGATAATGTTCCCATAGTTATTTTTCTTTTAGGGATAAGTTTGGTTATTAAATTGACTTCAACTGTGCGTTTTTCTTTCTCAGCTATTTTACTTGCCGCATTTGTTTTATTTCTTCCAAATGTTTTTCGTTATAGTTACCCGCCGCTTACATTGTCTGTTACAATTTCTGTTCTGTTTGTTGGTTTTTTGAAAAGAAATAGGTTGCTGAAGAAAAAAGGAGCCTGGTTATTGGTTATTAATTTTTTATTGATTGCAGTTTTTCTTATTACAATGAAAGCAATAACGGGTTATGCCGGATACGCTGTTCCTACAGCAAGAGGTTATTTTCCCGAAAATCTTGTACACTGGTTTCCCATATTTCCGGCATCATTCATGAACCTTTCGTTTTTAACAAGCCAGTCTTTACAGGTTGCCGGGATGTCATTCGATACGACAATGCAATTGCTTGAGGTGGTAAACGTCATTGTGATCTTTTCTCTCGTTGCTGTTTTCTTATACTTGTTTTTTAATAAAAAGTTTTTGGCAAACCTTAGTCCATTCAAGTGGTTTTTTATAACCGGATTTTTTGCCTCAGCCGCAACTTTCACATCACTCGGGTATCTTTCTTTTACTTATGAAATGCAGCGTTGGATAAATTATAGCTGGAGCTATGTTTATGATCACCGCTATTATGCAGTAACCGTTGTGTTT
>Ga0070698_100004187_pt1 | contig 15847 bp, 12 predicted proteins | sample KBSK1502metaG_FD_65477 | JGI IMG/M metagenome (GOLD analysis project Ga0070698, IMG submission 65477) | Corn, switchgrass and miscanthus rhizosphere microbial communities from Kellogg Biological Station, Michigan, USA - KBS K1-50-2 metaG | ecosystem: Host-associated > Plants > Roots >...
GTCTTCGCCGGGCTTGATGTACGCGTTGCCCGAGAGGGCGATGCCCCGCCCGCCGAAAGCGTTCCAGGCCAGGCCCAGGACCGCCCCCGCCGCGACGATCACGACCGCCCGCCACAGTCGCATCCTGCCAAGCTACCACACGCCCGGCGCGGCGGTACAGCGATGGCGCAAGCACCGCGGCTGTGCTAAGTTAGCGGCTTCGGCGAGGCCGTCCTCACCGGCTCTTCCCACACCATGCCGCCCATTGCCTCGGACGCCCTGGTCCTGCGCAGTTACAAGCTGGGCGAGACGAGCAAGGTGGTGGTGCTCCTCACCCGCGAGCGGGGCAAGGTGCGGGCGGTGGCGAAGGGCGCACGGGGCCGGCGCAGCCGGTACCAGTCCGCGCTCGAGCCACTGAGCGAGGTGCGGGTGGGCCTGTACGGGCGCCAGGGGGCCGAGCTGTACCGGCTCGGGGAGTGCGAGCTGCTGCGCTCGGCCTTCCGCGCCGGCGAGCGCGGTCTGGACGAGGCGATGGCCCTCTCGTACTTCGCCGAGCTGCTCGACGCCTTCGCGCAGGAAGGCGAGGCGGAGGACGCGGTTTATCGCCTCGCCCTGGCGGTCGTGGAGGCGGTGGAGAAAGGCTCTTCGGTGACGGCGCTGGCGCGTTACCTCGAAGCGTGGCTGCTCCGGCTGCACGGGCTCTACCCGTCGCTCGACCACTGCGCCGCCTGCGAGCGGGAGCTGCCCGCCGGAGACGTCGATTACCACGCTCCCGCCCACGGCTTCGTCTGCCCCCATTGCGGCCCGGCCTCCGGACCGGGGCTCACCGCCGCCACGCGGGCGTACCTGCGGCGGATCTTCGGCCTCGCGCCCGCGTCCGTCGGCGCATCGGGTGAAGACGAGTCGGCGAGCCTGGAGTCCTTCCACCGCGACCTGATCCGGCGACACCTCGAGCGCGACCTGCGATCGCTCCGCGTGCTGCGCGACGTCGCCCGGGAAGTACGATGACCGCGCGCCGACCGGAAGGCGCGATGACGCTGCAGGAAGTCATCGCCGCGCTGCAGGCGTACTGGGCCGAGCGCGGGTGTCTCGTCGCGCAGCCGTGGGACGCCGAGGTGGGGGCCGGCACCATGCACCCCGAGACGTTCCTGCGCGTCCTGGGCCCGAAGCCGTGGCGGGTCGCCTATGTGCAGCCGTCGCGGCGCCCGGCCGACGGCCGGTACGGCGAGAACCCCAACCGTCTCTACAAGCACTACCAGTTCCAGGTCATCTTGAAGCCGTCCCCCGCCGACGTGCAGGACGTGTACCTGAAGAGCCTCGCCGCCCTCGGCATCGATCCCGCCGCCCACGACGTGCGATTCGAGGAGGACAACTGGGAATCGCCGACGCTCGGGGCCTGGGGCATCGGCTGGCAGGTGCTCCTCGACGGCCAGGAGATCACGCAGTTCACGTACTTCCAGCAGGCGGGCGGGATCGATCTCGCGCCGATCTCCGCCGAGATCACCTACGGCCTGGAGCGCATCGCGATGTACCTCCAGGACGTGGAGGACGTGTACGCGCTGCGCTGGTCGGCCGATCGCCTCTACGCCGACGTGCGGAAGGAGGAGGAGTACGAGCTGTCGCGATACTCCTTCGAGCTGGCCGACGTCGACCTGCACCGGCTGCTCTTCGACCGCGCCCTCGCCGAGGGGTGGCGGGTGCTGGAGGCGGGGGCCCGCACGGTGCTGCCCGCCTACGACTGGTGCCTCAAGAGCTCGCACGCCTTCAACATCCTCGACGCGCGGGGGGCCATCTCGGTGAGCCAGCGGGCGGGGATGATCCTCGGCATCCGGAAGCTCGCGTGCGCGATCGCCGAGCGCCACGTGGCGCCCACGGAAGGGGAACCGGCGCATGCCTGACGCCGCGACCGCGGAGTTCCTCCTCGAGATCGGCTGCGAGGAGATGCCGGCGCCGTGGCTGCCCGGCCTGAGGGAGCAGCTCGCGCAGCGTTTCTGTGAAGCCGCCGAGCGCGAGCACCTGAGGCCGTCGCCGGTGCGCAGCGCCGGCACGCCGCGGCGGCTCGTGGTGTGCGCCGACGTGCTCGCCCGCCAGGAGGACCGGGAGGAAAAGGTCTGGGGTCCGTCGCTCAGGGTTGCGCGCGACGGGGAAGGAAAATGGACCAGTGCGGCCCAGGGCTTCGCCCGCAAGAGCGGGGTCGCGCCCGAAGCGCTGGCCCAGGAGGCCAAGAACCCCGCGGCGCCTTCCGAGCTGAACCTCGTCTTCGTGAGGAAGACGGCGGGGCGTGCCTCGGCGGACGTGCTGCCCGGGCTCATCGCCTCGCTGCTGCGCTCTCTCCCGTTCCCCAAGCGGATGAGCTGGGACGCATGGCTCGAGGACGGCAAAGGCGCGTTCCCCTTCGGCCGGCCGATCCGGTGGCTCGTCGCCCTGCTCGACGGGAAGGTCGTCCCGTTCACGATCTACGGCCTCGAGAACGGGGCGAAGGGTCGAGCGATCGTCGCGAGCGGAGACGTCACCTTCGGCCATCGGTTCCTGCCGCGAGCGGCGGCCGGGCGGCCGCTGCGCGTCCGCTCGTATGCCGACCTCGAGGCGCGGCTGGAAGAGGCCTTCGTCGTCCTCGACCCGGCGCGGCGGGAGCGCCGGATCCGCGACGGCCTCGCCGCGGCCGCGGGCACGGCGCCGAAGGACGACCACGGCCTCGTCGACGAGTGGCGCGATCTCGTCGAGTACCCGACCGTGGTCGTGGGCCGCATCCCCGCGGAGTTCCGCGCGCTTCCCCGGGAGGTCCTGGAGACCGTCCTCGTGCACCACCAGAAGTACATTCCCCTCAGCGAAGCCGGCGCCGTCACGCGGTTCGCGGCCGTCACCAACACCGACGCGCAGTTCGCGGCCGCGATGGTGCGGGGCATGGAACGGGTGGTGGTCGCCCGCTTGCGCGACGCGGCGTTCTTCTACGGCGAGGACCGCAAGCGGCTCCTGGCCGAGCGCGTACCCGACCTGGCCGGGGTGACGTTCCACCAGGGCCTCGGCACCTACGCCGACAAGGCGGCCCGCCTGACCCGTCTCGTCGATGCGATGGGCGCCGATCTGGGCCTGCTCACCAAGCCCGAGCACGACGCGGCGCGGGAGGCGGCGCGGCTGGCCAAGGCCGACCTCACGACGCTGACGGTCCGCGAGTTCCCCGAGCTGCAGGGCGTGATGGGCGGCATCTACCTCACGGCCGAGGGCGGCCAGTGGGAGGGCGTGGCCCGGGCCGTGCGCTGGCACTATCATCCGCTCTCGGTGGAAGAAGAGGCCGCGCCGAAGGGCGCCGTCGAAGGAAGCGACGCCACGGTCTTCGGCGCCGTGTCGCTCGCCGACAAGCTCGACTCGGTCGCCGGCTACTTCGGGCTCGGCCTCGCCCCCACCGGCAGCAGCGACCCCTATGGCCTGCGCCGCGCGGCGCAGGGGGCGGTGCGCGTGCTCCTGGACTTCTGGCACGCCGGGCCCGACGAGAAGCGGCCGAGCCTGCGGCGGCTCGTCGCGGCGGCCCTCGCCGGATACGAAGGCCGCCTGAAACGCCCGGAGGCCGACGTCGCGCGGGAGCTGGAGGCGTTCTTCCTCGACCGCCTCCGCTACGTGCTCGTGGCGCGCGGCTATCCGGCCGACGAGGTGGAGTCGGTGCTGGGAGCGCGCGAGCCCGACGCCCTCGACGATCCCCACGAGGCCTGGCTGCGACTGAAGGCGCTCCATCGCGTCCGCTCCGAGGCCCACGAGGACTTCGAGCACCTGGCGGTGGCCTTCAAGCGGGCCAAGAACATCCTGGGCGAGCAGAAGGCGGCCGCCGTGGACGCGGCCCTCCTCACCGAGGCGGCCGAACGCGAGCTGCACGCGGCCGTCGCGCGCCTCTCCGGAACCAACGGCTCCTACGAGGGACGGCTGCGCGCGCTCGCCGGCCTGCGCGCCCCCGTGGACCGCTTCTTCGACGACGTGCTCGTGATGGCCGAGGACGAGAAGGTCCGGGCCAACCGGCTCGGCCTGCTCTCCCAGGCCCTCTCCCTCTTCTACCGCATCGCGGACATTTCAAAGCTCGGAGGACAAGCGTGACCCAGTACGTCTACTTCTTCGGCGGCGGCAAGGCGGACGGCAACAAGGACATGAAGGACCTGCTCGGCGGCAAGGGCTCGGGCCTGGCGGAGATGACCAACGCCGGCCTGCCCGTGCCCCCCGGCTTCACGGTCTCCACCGCGGCCTGCAACCTCTTCGTGGAGCGCAAGGGCAGCCTGCCCGCGGAGATCGATCGCGAGATCGAGCAGGCGCTCGACCGCCTCGAGAAGCTCATGGGCAAGAAGCTCGGCGCCGCCGCCGACCCGCTTCTCGTCTCGGTGCGCAGCGGCGCGAAGTTCTCCATGCCCGGCATGATGGATACGATCCTCAACCTCGGCCTCAACGACCAGTCCGTCCAGGGGCTGAAGAAGAAGACCGGCAACGGCCGTTTCGCCAAGGACTCCTACCGCCGCTTCATCCAGATGTACGGCAACGTCGTGCTCGGCATCGACAAGGACGCCTTCGAGCACGAGCTGTCGGCGGTGAAGCAGAGGAACAAGGTCAAGGCCGACGTCGACCTCGGCGAGAAGTCGCTCGACGAGGTGATCGAGCGCTACAAGGCAGTGGTGAAGAGGCAGACGGGCCACGATTTCCCCCAGGACCCGCGCGCGCAGCTGTTCGGCGCCCGCGACGCGGTCTTCAAGTCGTGGATGAACCCCCGCGCGGTCACATACCGCAAGCTGAACGACATCCCGCACGACCTCGGCACCGCCGTGAACGTCCAGAGCATGGTGTTCGGCAACATGGGCGACAGCTCCGCGACCGGCGTCGGCTTCACGCGCAACCCGTCCACCGGAGCCAGGGAGTTCTACGGCGAGTTCCTCCAGAACGCCCAGGGCGAGGACGTGGTCGCGGGCATCCGCACGCCGCACCCGATCGCCGACCTCGAGAAGGTCATGCCCGAGGCGTACCGCCAGCTCCGCGAGATCACGACGCGCCTGGAGCGGCACTACAAGGACGTCCAGGACTTCGAGTTCACGATCCAGGACAACAAGCTGTACATGCTGCAGACCCGCAACGGGAAGCGCACGGGCCTGGCCGCCGTCCACATCGCGGTGGACCTCGTGGACGAGGGCATCCTCAAGCCGCACGAAGCGGTGGCCAAGGTCGAGCCGGCGTCCCTCGATCAGCTCCTCCATCCGATCTTCGATCCGAAGGAGCGGGCGAAGGCGGAGATCGCGGCCAAGGGCCTTCCGGCCTCACCCGGCGCGGCCACGGGCTCCATCGTCTTCACGGCCGACGAGGCCGTCGCCTGGAGCCAGAAGGGCAAGCGCGTCGTGCTCGTCCGGATGGAGACGGTGCCGGACGACATCCACGGCATGAGCGTGGCCCAGGGCATCCTCACCGCGACGGGGGGAATGACCTCACACGCGGCCGTGGTCGGTCGCCAGATGGGCAAGCCGTCCGTCGTGGGCTGCGGCGCTCTCCACATCGACGCGAAGGCCAAGAAGCTGAAGGTCGGTGGCCAGACCCTGAACGAGGGCGACCCGATCTCCATCGACGGGTCGACCGGGGAGGTCGTGCTGAAGGAGATGCCGACCAGCCCGTCCGAGGTGCTGCAGGTCGTGGCCGGGAAGAAGAAGGCGGAGCAGTCGCCGCTGTACCAGAAGTTCGAGAAGCTGCTGGGCTGGGCGGACGACGTCCGGCGCCTGGGCATCCGGGCCAACGCGGACATCCCCCGCGACGCCAAGGTGGCCTTCGCCTTCGGCGCCCGCGGCATCGGGCTGTGCCGGACCGAGCACATGTTCTTCGCCGAGGATCGCCTGCCGCACGTCGTGAAGATGATCCTCGCCGCGGCCCGCGGCCAGCGGGGCCTCGACGTGACCCGCCGGCTCCAGGATCGTCTCAAGGAGGCGAAGGGACACCAGGCGGCCGAGATCCGCAAGGAGATGGCCAAGCTCAAGAAGGAGTACGGCCGGGCGATGGCCGACTACCAGGCGGCGCTCAAGAAGCTGCTGCCGATGCAGAGATCGGACTTCGCCGGCCTCTTCAAGGAGATGCACGGCCACCCGGTGACGATCCGGACCCTGGACCCGCCGCTCCACGAGTTCCTGCCCAAGCGCGAGGAGCTGATGGTGCAGCTCGCCACGCTGAGGGCCAAGGGCGAGGCGAAGAACAAGACGGCGATCGCCAAGGTGTCGAGCCTGCTGCGGGCGGTGGAGGAGCTGCACGAGTTCAACCCGATGCTCGGCCACCGCGGCTGCCGCCTGGGCATCACGTACCCCGAGATCACGAAGATGCAGGCCCGCGCCATCTTCGAGGCCGCCGTCCAGGTCGCGAAGAAGGGGATCCCGGTGAAGCCCGAAGTCATGATCCCCCTCGTCGGCCACGTCGAGGAGCTGAAGCGGCAGAAGAAGATCGTCCAGGAAGTGGCGCAGGAGGTTCTCGGCCGCGACGGGTCGGGCGTCGAGTTCAAGATTGGCACCATGATCGAGGTGCCACGGGGCGCCTTGACCGCGGACGACATCGCGCGCGAGGCCGAGTTCTTCTCCTTCGGCACCAACGACCTCACGCAGATGGGATTCGGGCTGTCCCGCGACGACGCGGGCAAGTTCCTGAACTACTACATCGAGCACGGCCTGCTCGAGAAGGATCCCTTCGTCTCGCTCGACACGTCCGGCGTGGGGCAGCTCGTCGAGATCGGGGTGAAGAAGGGCCGGCAGACCAGCTCGGGCCTCAAGATCGGCATCTGCGGCGAGCACGGCGGCGACCCCGCCTCCATCCGGTTCTTCCACGCGGCGGGGCTCGACTACGTCTCCTGCTCTCCCTACCGCGTGCCGATTGCCCGGCTGGCCGCCGCCCAGGCACAACTGGAGAAGCCCGTCGGCGACTGAGCCGCCGCGGGAGGGCGTCGGCCATCCCGGAGAGAGACGAATGACGATCACCGCGACGCACGTCGGGGCGGACGTCGCGCGGCTCGCCCACGAGCGGAAGTGGGAGGAGCTGCGAGGCGTGCTCGTGCGGTTGCATCCCGCCGACATCGCCGACCTCATCATCGATCTGCCGAGCGAGGACGAGGGCATCGTCTTCCGCCTCCTGCCGCGCGACCTGGCGTCGCGGACCTTCGCCTACCTGCCGCGGCGCGACCAGCGGGACTTGCTCGAATCGCTGTCGCGGGACGAGCTGCGGGTGATCCTGGCCGGTATCGCCCCCGACGACCGGGCCCGCCTCTTCGGCGAGATGCCCGCGGAGGTGACGCGTCGACTCCTCGAGACTCTTCCGCCGGCGGAGCTGAAGTCGATCCGCGACCTCCTCGGCTATCCGCCGCGCACGGCCGGCCGCTACATGACGCCCAACTACGCCTCCATCCCCCCGGAGATCACCGCGGGGGAGGCGCTGGAGCACATCCGGCGGACGGGCAAGGGCAAGGAGACGCTCAACGTCATCTACATCGTGAAGGAGGACGGCACCCTCGTGGAGGACGTGCGGCTGGGGGCGCTCGTGCTCGCCGATCCCGGCACGCGCGTCACCGATATCGACGACCCGTCCCTCGTGGCCATCCCGGCGACCGCGCCCGTGGACGAGGTGCTGCGCCTCTTCGAGAAGTACGACCGCACCGCGCTACCCGTCGTGGACGCCGACCGCAAGATGCTCGGCATCATCACCGTCGACGACGTCCTGGACGTGGCCCAGCGGCAGGCGACGCGCGACATCCAGAAGCTCGGCGGTGTCGAGGCCCTCGACGCGCCCTACACGGAGATCGGCTTCTGGTCGCTGGTCAAGAAGCGCGGGGTGTGGCTGTCCGCCTTGTTCCTGGGGGAGATGCTGACGGCCACCGCCATGGGCTACTACGAGCGCGAGATCGCGCGGGCGGTGGTCCTGGCCCTGTTCGTCCCGCTGATCATCAGCAGCGGCGGGAACTCGGGATCTCAGGCGGCCTCGCTGATCATCCGCGCCCTCGCCCTGCGCGAGCTGAAGCTTGGCGACTGGTGGCGCGTCTTCGGGCGGGAGATCGCCGCCGGCGTGGCGCTCGGGACCCTGCTGGGTGCCATCGGCTTCCTGCGCGTCGCACTGTGGCAGCACCTCCACTGGAAGGACTACGGCCCGCACTACCTGCTGGTGGCCGCCACCGTCTGGGTGAGCCTGGTGGGCGTCGTCTGCTTCGGGACGCTGGCCGGGAGCATGCTGCCTTTCATCATGCGCCGGCTGGGCTTCGACCCGGCCGCGAGCTCCGCCCCGTTCGTGGCCACGCTGGTGGACGTCACCGGGCTGGTCATCTACTTCACGGTCGGCTCGGTCCTCCTGCGCGGCACCCTGCTGTGAGACCCCGGCCCCGATGGCGGTGATCGAACTGCTCCCCGCGGACCTCGTCAACAAGATCGCAGCGGGCGAGGTGGTGGAGCGGCCCGCCTCGGTCGTCAAGGAGCTGCTCGAGAACGCTCTCGACGCCGGCGCATCGACGGTGACGGTGGAGATCGAGGCCGGCGGCAAGCAGCTCATCCGCGTACGCGACAACGGCGAAGGCATGTCCCCGGAGGATGCCGAGCGCGCTCTCGAGCGCCACGCGACGTCGAAGCTGCGCCACGTGTCGGATCTGGGCGCCATCGCCACCCACGGCTTCCGCGGGGAAGCGCTGCCCGCGATCGCGGGCGTCTCGCAGCTCCTTCTGCGCACGCGGGAGGAGAGCTCCCCGAGCGGGACGGAGGTGGAGGTGCACCACGGCCGCCGCGTCCACGCCCGCGACGTCGGGCATCCCCGCGGCACGACGGTGGAAGTGCGGGACCTGTTCGGGTCCGTCCCCGCGCGGCGGAAGTTCCTGCGCGTGGAGCCGACCGAGACCAGCCACGTGGCGGAGGCGCTGACGGTGCTGGCCCTGGCCCGTCCCGGCACGGGCTTCGTCCTCAGCTCCGGAGGCCGCGCGCTCATCCGGGCCCCGGCGGTGGACGGCCTCGCCGCGCGCATCTACCAGATCTTCGGCGGCGCGGCGCTCGACGGCCTCGTGCCCGTGGAGGGAGGCGCGGACTGGGTCGCCGTGCGGGGCTTCGTGGCCCGCCCGGACCGCCCCGGCTCCGCCCGCCCGAACCTGCGCCTCTTCGTGAACGGCCGGCCGGTGCGCGACCGGGCGGTGGCGAAGGCGGTGGCCGAGGCGTACCGGGCGGCGGGCGCGGGGGAGTTCCGCGGCGACGCCTTCCTCTTCCTCGAGATGCCACTGCACCTCGTCGACGTCAACGTCCATCCCGCCAAGACGGAGGTGCGCTTCGCGGAGCCGCGCACGGTGTGGGTCGCCGTCGAGCGGGCGGTGCGTGAGGCGCTCTCGGAGGGCGCGCGAGCGCAGTCGCCCCGAGTCACGCCGGCGTCGCCGGCCCGACCGGATCCCGCCCGCATCGAGGCGGCCGTCGAGACGTTCCTCGAGCGCGCGGGGCGGGTGGCGGAAGCGCCGGCGCCCGTCACCGCCGCGACCGCCGGCCCCCTGACCGTGCTCGGCCAGTACCGCCTCACCTACGTCGTCGCCACCGACGGCGAGGACCTGCTGCTCGTCGACCAGCACACGGCGCACGAGCGCGTACGCTTCGAGGCCCTGCAGGAGCGGGCCGAGAAGCGCGCGGCGGAGTCGCAGATGCTGCTCACGCCGCTCGTCTTCACGCTGCCGCCGCGCCTGCGCGGGTTGATGCAGGCGAGCCTGGAGCCGCTCCTCTCGCTCGGCTACGACCTCGAGCCCTTTGGCGGCGACTCCGTGCGCGTTCGGGCGGTCCCGGCGCTGCTGCGGGCGGGCGACCCGGGCGCCGATCTGCGGGCCGTCCTGGAGGACCTGACCGAGCGCGAAGGCTCGGAGTGGGCGGTGGCCGGCGCGCGCGATCGCCTGGCCGCGACCCTCGCGTGCCATTCGGCGGTCCGGGCCGGCCAACCGCTGAACCTCGAAACCATGTCGGCCATCCTCCGCGAGCTGGGCCGCACCGCCCATCCGACGCTGTGCCCCCACGGCCGGCCGACGATCGTCCGCTTGCCCAGAGAGGACGTCACGCGCTGGTTCGGGCGCGGCGGCTGGCGACGCCAGTGAAGCGGCGGACCTGGCCCTGGATGCTCTACGGCCTGGGGCGTCTTCTCCAGGTCACCGGGCTCGTCGTCACGCTGGTCGCCGCGACGGCGTTCTTCGGCACGCCGAGCACCGTCGCGATGCTCCGGATGATGCTCGTCGGCGTCCTGATCTTCGTGCCGGGATGGCTGCTCGCCCGCCGCGATCCCCGCAACGGTTGAGGGTCAGCGCGCATGGCGCCGGGCGTACTCGCGGTAGGCTTGGAGGATGCGCCGGTGGACGGGGCCCGGCCGGCCGGACCCGACCGGCTTGCCGTCGATCGTGCGGACGGGGGCGGCTTCCTTGGTCGTGCTGGTGATGAAGACCTCGTCGGCGGCAAACAGGTCGGCCACGAGCAGCGTCTCCTCGCGGGCGGGAACGCCCGCCTCGCGGCACAGGTCGAGGACCAGGCGGCGCGTGATGCCGGACAGGATCCCGGCGGCCAGCGGAGGTGTCGCGGCCCGGCCACCCTTCACGACGAACACGTTGGAGCTGGCGCCCTCGGCCACCTCGCCGAGGTCGTTGAGCAGGATCGTTTCCACCGCGCCCCGCGCCTGTCCCTCGCGCACGGCCAGGATGTTGTTGAGCAGGTTGTTCGACTTGATGGCCGGATCGAGGGCCCGGGGATGATTGCGCCTCACCGACGCGATCACGACCGGGATCCCCTCGGCGTAGTCACGCTCGGGCGGCGGCTCGAAGGGTTTGACGACCATCACGAGCGTCGGTCCCTGGACGCGGTCGAACCGGTAGGAGATGTCGCCCTCACCCCGCGTCAGGATGATGCGGATGTAGGATTCCTCGTTGCCGGCGCGAGCGAGCAGCTCGTCCAGGCGACGCGCGAAGACCTCGTCGCCGAAAGGCGCCGCGAAGCCCAGCCGCGCCGCCGAGGCCCGCAGGCGCTGGAGGTGGCGGTCGAGGTGGAAGGGCCGGCCCGCGTAGGTGCGCAGCGTCTCGTAGACGGCGTCCCCGAAGGTGAAGCCGTTGTCCAGCACCGAGACGCGGGCCTCCTCGGCGGGCACCACGTTCCCGTTCACGGAGGCAAAGACACCCATGGTCACACCTTGAAGCGAGGCGGGCAGGTCGGAGCCGCGAGGCTAGCAGAGCGATGACGACCACGCAAGCCATCGTGCTCGGGATCGTGCAGGGCCTGGGCGAGTTCCTCCCCATCAGCAGCTCGGGTCATCTCATCGTCGTTCCTTGGCTCCTCGGCTGGCCGGACCACGGCCTCGCCTTCGACGTCGCGCTGCACCTGGGGACGCTGGCCGCGGTCCTCTTCGCCTTCGCCGGGGACTGGGTGCGGCTCGTGTCCTCGGGGGTGCGCTGCGCGCTGCGCGGCCAGCCGTTCGCCGAGCCGGAGGCGAGGCTCCTGTGGCTGCTCGCCCTCGCATCGGTGCCGGGGGCGATCGCGGGCCTTCTCCTCGACAAGTGGGCGGAGACCGCGTTCCGATCGCCGGCTCTGGTGGCCACGACGATGGCGGTGATGGGCGCCGTGCTGCTGATCGCCGATCGGCGGGCGTCGCCCGCGGGTCCGGGGGCCGAGCAGGTCACGCTGAGGGATGCCGTCCTCGTCGGCTTCGCGCAGGCACTGGCCATCATTCCCGGCGTCTCCCGCTCCGGCTCCACGATCAGCGCCGCCCTCTTCCTGCGCTACCGCCGCGAGGAGGCCGCCCGGTTCAGCTTCCTGCTCGCCACGCCCATCACCGCCGGAGCGGCGCTCGTGAAGGTGCCCCATCTGATGCACACGGGGAACCTGTCGGTGGTGCTGTCGGGGATGGTCGCCGCCGCGGTCTTCGGCTTCCTCGCCATCCGTGTCCTCCTCGCCTACGTGCGCGGCCACAGCTACCTTCCCTTCGTCGTCTATCGCTTCGCCTTCGCCGCCCTCGTGGTGGCGGTTCTCCTCGCGCGGAGGTAGACGGGCGATGATCCCCGTCGTCACCGCCGCCGAGATGCGCGACGCGGACCGGAGCACCATCGAGGAGATCGGGCTCCCGGGCGCGGTGCTGATGGAGAGCGCCGGGGCGGCGGTGGCCCGAGCGATCGGTGAGCGCTTCCCGGGCGTGCGCCGGCCGGTGGTGCTGTGCGGCAAGGGCAACAACGGCGGCGACGGCTTCGTGGTCGCTCGGCACCTCGGGGGGCTGAAGCCGTCGGTGTTCCTGCTCGGCCCGCGAGCGGAGGTCCGGGGCGACGCGCGGATCCACCTGGGCGTCTTCGAGCGCTCGGGCGGGACGCTCCTCGAGGTGGCGGACGAGGCGGCGTGGGCGGCGGCGCGGGCGACGGTCTTCGGCGCGGATCTGCTCGTCGATGCGCTGCTCGGCACCGGGCTGAAACAGGAGCCGTCGGGTCTCGTGGGCCAGGCGATCCGCGACCTCGCGCAGCGGCCCGAGCCGGACCGGTCGCCGCTGGTCGCCGTCGACATCCCCTCCGGCCTCTCCTCGGACAACGGTGAGACGCCCTGGACGACGCTCACCGCCGCCCTGACGGTGACGTTCGCGGCGCCGAAGTACGGGCACGTACTGCCCCCGGCGTGCGAGAGGGTCGGGGAGCTGGTCGTGGCCGACATCGGCATCCCGCGCCTGCTGGTGGAGGGCGCGCGGCTCTGGCTGCTCGAGGCGGCCGACGCGGCGCGTGTCTTTCCGCCGCGCCCGCCCGGCGCCCACAAGGGCACCTTCGGACACGTGCTCGTCATCGCTGGCTCGGTGGGGAAGACCGGTGCGGCCGTGCTCGCGGCCACCGCCGCCCTGCGCACCGGCGCGGGGCTCGTCACGGTGGCGACGCCGGCGCCGGCTCTCCCGATCGTCGCGGCGGCGCGGGCGGAGGCGATGACGGAGCCGCTGCCCGTCGACGCGAGCGGCGCCCTCGATGCGGCCGCGGTGACGCGCGCGCTCGCCCTCGCCAAGGATCGCGACGCGGTCGTCCTCGGGCCCGGCCTTGGCCAGGAAGCGGGAACGCGCGCGTTCGTCCGCGAGCTGGTCCGCCGGTGCCCGGTGCCGCTGCTCGTGGACGCCGACGGCCTGAACGCCCTCGCCCGCTCGGCCCGGGAGAAGGACGCCACCGACGCGCTCCGCCGCTCGGCGCCCACGGTCGTCACGCCCCACCCCGGCGAGATGGCGCGGCTCGTCTCCACGAGCGCGTCCGAGGTGCAGCGGCGCCGGCTGGAGACGGCCCGCGCCTTCGCGATGGAGACCGGCGCCGTCGTGCTGTTGAAGGGCCAGCGGACGATCGTCGCGCGCTCCGACGGCCGCGCCGCGGTGAACCCGACCGGCAATGCCGGCATGGCCACCGGCGGCACGGGCGACGCGCTGTCGGGCATCATCGGCGCGCTTCTGGCCCGGGGCTGCGATGCGTGGACGGCGGCCACCGCCGGCGCGTACCTGCACGGCCTCGCGGGCGACGAGGCCGCCGCCCGTCTCGGGCAGGAGTCGCTCCTGGCCGGCGACGTCGTCTCCCATCTGCCCCGCGCCTTCCGGGCCCTGGAGCGCGCGCGTGCGTGAGACGCTGACGCAATCGGAGGCGGAGACGGAGGCGCTCGCGGCCGAGCTCGCCACCGCGTTCCGCGGTGGTGAGGTCGTCCTGCTCTCGGGTGAGCTGGGGGCGGGCAAGACCGTGTTCGTGCGCGGCCTCGCCCGCGGCGTGGGGGCGGATGCGGAGGCGGTGGCGAGCCCGACCTTCGTCCTGCTCACCCGCTATCCGGGGCGGCTCACGCTGCATCACGCCGACCTCTACCGGCTCGCGGGCGGAGGCGACGACCTGGAGCTGGGCCTGGACGAGCTGCCCGGTCCGCGCGGCGTCCTCGCCATCGAGTGGGCGGAGAGGCTCTCCGTCCATCCCTGGGATCCCGCCCTCGCCGTCCGCGTCACGCTGGAGCACGCCGGCGACGACACCCGGCGCGTGCGGATAGAGCAGGAGGCCGCGTGAGGCGGGCGGCGGCGCTCGTCGCCCTCGTCCTCGGCCTGGCCGCGTGCCGGGACCGCCCCGCGCCGGCTCCGGCGCCGCGAGCCTCCGCCGCGTCCGGCAACCGCCACAACGTCCTGCTCGTGACGATCGACACGCTGCGGGCCGACCATCTCGGCGCGTACGGCTACCGGCGGCCGGCGAGCCCCCGGATCGACGCTCTCGGACGCGCGGGCACCGTCTTCGAGAGCGCCTACACCGCCTGGCCGAAGACCCGGGGGAGCATGGTGATCATGCTGACCGGCCGCAATGCCTCTCGCAACGGCTACAGCAAGACCCACCCCGCGCTGCTCGACTTCAACCCGACCCTGGCCAGCGTGCTGAAGGAGTCCGGCTACGCGACCGCGGCCATCGTCGACAACCCCAACGTGGCCGCCCAGAACGGCTACGCCAAGGGCTTCGACAGCTACCGCGAGACCTGGGAGGAGAAGTCCCTCCCCACCGAGGCGGACCGCATGCGCGCGATCACCGACGGCGGCATCACCTTCCTCCGGAGCGCTCCGGCCGATCGTCCCTTCTTCCTCTGGCTGCACTACGTCAATCCTCATGCCCCGTACACGCCGCCGCCGCCCTTCGACACGCGGTTCCTCGACGCCGCGGCGGGCGCGGGGCCGCGCCTGAGGCTGGTGCCGGACTTCCATGGCGGCATTCCCAGGCGATGGGCCGTGCGGGGCCAGGACCGCCTCGCGTACTACGTCGCGCAGTACGATGGGGAGGTCGCCGCCGTCGACCAGGAGGTCGGCCGGCTCGTGGACGCGCTCCAGGGCTCGGCGGCGGGAGAGAAGACGGTGGTGTTCCTCACTTCCGACCACGGGGAGAGCCTGGGCGAGCACGACTACTACTTCGACCACGGCGAGGACCTCTTCGAGCCGAGCCTGGCCGTCCCGCTCCTGGGCGTCGTTCCCGGCGGCAGGGCGGGGGTGCGCAGCCGCGTCTTCGCCTCTACCCTCGACGTCGTCCCCACCATCCTCGACGCGGTGAAGGTCTCGTACCCCCCGGACCTGGGCGGGGTCAGCCTGCTCGGGGCGATGGTGGGCAAGACCGCCCCGGGGCGCGACCGCCTGTTCGCCCAGAACGATCGGAACCTCGTCGCGACCTGGGACCATCGCTTCAAGATCGTGGGCACGCCGGAGGACGAAGGGATGCGCTTCGCGCTCTACGACCGCTCGAGCGACCCCGCCGAGATGCACGACCTGGCCAGAGTGCGGCCCGACGAGCTGCGGGCGCAGCGCCAGGTGCTGCAGCTCTTCCTGGAGCAGAACGAGAAGGATTGGGTCCAGACGCGGCGCCTGACCGACAACGCTCCGGCCGAAGCCAGGCTCAGCCCCGAGGCCTGCCGGAAGCTGCAGTCCCTGGGTTACGTCGACGCCCGATGCGGTCCGTGAGCCGCCAGGAGGTTTCCATGGCACGTTCCTTTGCCGGCGCCGGCGTGGCGCTCATCACGCCCTTCACGAAGACCGGAGAGCTCGACGAGGCGGCCCTGCGGCGCACCGTGCGCCGGCAGATCGAGGGCAGCATCGACGTGCTCGTACCGTGCGGCACCACCGGAGAGGCGGTGACCCTGACCCCGAAGGAGCAGCTCCGGGTCATCGAGATCACGGTCGCGGAAGCCGCGGGCAGCGTACCGGTGCTGGCGGGCACGGGCACCAACGACACCCGCGTCTCCATCGAGAGGAGCAAGGCCGCGGCGGCCGCGGGAGCCGTGGGTGTCCTGTGCGTGGGGCCCTATTACAACAAGCCGACGCCCGAAGGCTTCTACCGGCACTACACTGCGATCGCGGACGCGAGCCCGGTGCCGGTGGTCGTCTACAACGTGCCGGG